>Ga0315902_10004008_pt1 | contig 21644 bp, 15 predicted proteins | sample LakEriMetagenome_9_FD_203523 | JGI IMG/M metagenome (GOLD analysis project Ga0315902, IMG submission 203523) | Freshwater fungal communities from buoy surface, Lake Erie, Ohio, United States - Buoy 12 MA117 | ecosystem: Environmental > Aquatic > Freshwater > Lake > Lake biofilm | place: USA... | reverse complement strand
GAAACTGCCCGCCAGCGTCGATTTGATGCTCTGCGACATCAATCTCGCTCCGCCGGAGGTTCTCCCGCATCTCGCAAGGCTGCAGCAGACTCTGAATGTGCCGCGCATGCTGCTCACGCTGAAGATGAACACGCCGGTGTTTGAGAAACGCATCGACGAATTCCTCACCTACATCCGCGGCTTCGCGCCAGCACCCGTGCACGTCACGCAACTGCCCGCGAACCGCCGCGAAGTCTGCATCGCGGCGGGTTGAGTGGTGCTGGATCACTTCTGCGCGGTCACGCCGCCGTTCGCGGGCAGGGTGCGCACTTTTTGAGTGGGACTGAGGCCGTATTTTTCTGGCTGATACATCGCCTCGATGCGCGCGGGTGGCGCGGTGGCATCGCCTTCCGCGTTCACGCGGGCGAGGTAGCGCAGCGTGAACTTGCCCTTCGCGGGTGCGTAGTCGGTGAAGAAGAGCGCGCGGTCGCTGCGGATCTCGCGGTGATCGCAGAACCAGGCCTGCGTGCCATCGGGAAGCTGGCCGCCTTCGCGCTCGTTCATGCTGGCGAATTCGGGATTGATGGCCTCAAACACGGCGGGAAGGGGATCATCAATGGCGAGGTAGCGATCACCGCCGCCGATTTCGATGGCGAGGCTGACGACCACCATGTCGCCAACGCGCAAGTCGTCGATGCCGGCGGTGGTGCCGTCCATGTTGAGCTTCTCGTAGGTGCGGGTGATGGCGTAGCCTTTGTTTTCACCGGCGAACTCGCGTTGCGGCGGGAAGGCGCGGGCTTCGATGCGGGCGAAGGCATCGCGATCCGCGGGCATTTCGATGCGCAGCGGTGACGAGGCGAGCTTTTCATTCAGCGCGAAGTTCACGCTGCTGCTCTGCGCCGGGCCGGAGAGGACGAGATCGTGCGCGGTGGCATCCCAGATGGCTTTGGTGACGAGCGGTTCGCCCGCTTTCTTCAAGCTGCGCTCGTAGGCGGTCAAGGCGGTGAGCGTCCACGCATTCGCATACGTGTTTCCCCAAGCGCCACGACCATCGCGGGATTGCAGGATGCCAACGGTGAGCTTTTCCGCGTCCTCGGTGAGGCCGAGGTGGGTGTAGGCGATGAGGCGGAGCGCTTTGTTCACGCCAGAACCGGCCCAGTGACCCCAGATCACCGGCGGAGCAGGTGCGGGCGCAGGTTTGGCCGGTGTTTTGGTTTTCGTTTTCGTCTTGGTCTTTGTTTTGGCCTTGTTCGCGGCTTTTGGTTCTGGCGCGGGCGGTGCGGGCGGTTTCCAGCCGAGCGTTTCCTTGATCTGCGCGTCCGGCGTGTTGTTCAGGCACATGGCGAGCGCGAGATAAAGGCGCGTGACCTCGGGAAGGCGCTCACGCTTGGAATAGAGCAAGTTCATGTAAGCAGGCTCCGCCTTGCCGGCCTTGGCGAGAGTGTAGAGGGCGAAGGCGCAATCGGTGATGACATAGAGATCTTTTTCTTCCTCCAGTCCGCGCAGTCTCTTCGAGAGGAACTCGACGAGCTTGTCGATGACCTCGGCGGGCACGCTGGCACCTTGATCGCGCGCACGCAGGAGCATAAGGCCGCCGTAAGCACTGCCCCAGAGGCTGCTTTCCTGGCCGCCGGGCCAGTAGCTGAGGCCGCCTTCGTCGGTGGTCATTTGCAGGATCTTGTTCACGCCTGCCTGGATGGCTTTTTGCGCTTTGCCGCCGCCGAGCTGGTTCGGGAAGAGCGATTCGTATTTGCCGAGCGCGAGCCACGGCACGGTGGCGGAGGTGGTCTGCTCGACGCAGCCATACGGATACTGAAGGAGGTATTCGAGCGCGTCGGAGGCTTCGTAGAGGCGGGTGTTGCTGACGCTCACGCGCAGGCTGCCCTGACCTTCGAGCAAGGCGGGATTTACATCCGGGATGAGGTTCGCGGGCAGCTCGGAGCCTTTGAGGCGCGCGTATTTGATGTGGCGCAGTTCCGGCAGCGGATGCTCGACTTCGAACTTCGTCTCTAAGGCATCGCTTTCCGGCTGCGCGAAGTCGAGCGAGCTCGTGGCCCATTTCCAGGTGGCGGTGCCGAGTTGATCAAACACGACGGGGAAGGCGACCGAGGCCGTTTCACCGGCTTTGAGGCTCAAAACGGCCTTCTTGCGCTTCGCATCGCCCGAAACGCCCTCGCGGAGCGATGCAGGGACGAAATCACGTTTTTCGGCGATGAAGCTCGAAGTGCCATCGAGCTCCAAAATGACCTCCACGCGGCCGGATTGCTTCGACGTGTTGTGGAGCACGGCTTTGACCAAAAACTCGTCGCCGAGGCGAGCGAAGCGCGGGATCGCTGGCTCGATCATGAGCGGTTTGTTGACCTGGACGGCATCTTCCGCGCTGCCGAAGCGATCCGTGCCATGCGCGGCGACGGCCATGATGCGGAAACGCGTCAAATTATCCGGCGCGACAAAGCTGGCGGTGATTTTGCCCTCCGCATCGGTGCGCGCGCTGGCGAGCCAGAGCGGCGTGGTGATGAAATTGGCGCGCACGCGTTTCATATCGCCCATGGACGCTGCCATGGCTGCGCCACCGCCGATGACGAAGCCTTTGTTGCCGCGATCACGCGCGGCGAACTCCTCCGGCAGCAAACCGTCGAAGCTGGTGAATCCATCCACCGCCAGCGGGAACTCCGCGTGGAAAAGCTCGCGCGGGTCCGGTGTTTTGAATTTCATGAGGCTGAGCACGCCTTCATCGACGGCGAAGAGCGTGACATCCGCGCCGGTGACGGCTGCACCGGCCGCATCTTTGACGATCGCCGAGACGGCGACCGTTTCCGCGGGGCGCACATCGGTTTTGTCCGGCTTCAGCGTGATGGCGAGGTCCTTGGCGTTGCTTTCCACCTTCAAGGCGCAGACGCCGATGCGATACTCCGGCATCTTGTCCTTTTTCGGGCTCTGCGCGCTTCCGCGGATCACGATGACGCTGACAAACATGTTCGGCGCGTCGGCTTCCGTGACGGGGATGCGGATGACGGGATTTTCGAGCGTTACCGGCGCGGTGAAGCTGTTGTGGACGCGGTTGCGCTCCACAGTGACGAGCGCGGTGCCTGCGATGGGCGTTTTGACGACGATGACGGCCTCTTCACCGGGCTTGTAGCTGGTTTTTTCCGGCTGGAGATTCATGCGGCTGCCGTCTTCCATCGCCCAGGGGAACTCATTGCCGCCGACGACGTAGAAGGGCATGCGCGAGATGACTTTTTTGCCATCGGCATCCGTGGACTCCGCGGTGAGGAAGTAGATGCCGCCGTGCGTGGGTGTGAAGGCGATGCTGGCAGCGGGCGGGCCGCCTGCGGTGATGGGTTTGAGGTCGTGGGACTGCTTGTATTGCTCCTGCAGCACGACTTGGTCCTTCGTTGTGGTGCCGCCGCCAGCGGTGGCAATTTTGAGCGTGTGGTATTGCTGGCGCTCGATGCGCACATCCGTCTTCACGGCGGTGCCGGGAGCTTTGCCATCCGGTGTGATGGCGATGATTTCCAGTGTGGTGGCCTTTCCGGCGTTCGCAAAGGACTGCGGGCCTTTCAGACCGAGGATGTGGCGTGCGCCGGGCACCTGAAACTCCGCGGCGGCGCTGATGGTCTGCTCATTCACGTCTGTGACCTCGGCGTGGACACGCACGATCTGCGGCAGCGCTGCGCGATCGGCGGGCGGCATGGGCATTTCGAGCGTGGCGGTGCCGTCATCGCCGATGAGGAGGTCGCCATTCACAAACCACTCGTTTTCCTCGTCGTCATCGTTGCGGTCGACGTAATCGCCATCGGAGTCGCGATCCTGGCCGTAGTGAGCCCAGGAAGGCGCGTCGCCGAAGTGGTAGTCGCTGAAAAGCTGCGGCGGCTGGTATTCGCGCTCGGCATTCGCGCTCCATTCGATGTTCGCGACGGTGATGGGCTTGCCCATGAGGTAATTCGCCTTCAGCGGCACCTGGATGCGGTCGGCGGTGAACTTGGCGGCCTTGGTGTCGAGTTTGACCTCGAAGGTGTTCGGTTTGTAATCGTCCACGCGCAGGCTGATGCTGCCTGCATCGCTGATCTGGCTGTCGGGCGCGCCGGAGCTCAGTTTGATCTGCACTTCATACGAGCCCAGCGGACCGGTGGGCAGCACGAGATCGTCCGCCCAAGATCCATCGGCGGTGAAGGTGACTTCTTTATCGATCACGGTGCGGTAGCGCGGATCGCGCACGGTGAGGCGGCCTTTGCGCGGCTCCGTATCGAGGCTCAAATCATCGCCGATGAGCAAACGCGTGTGCGCTTTGAGATGCGCCGTCTCGCCGGGTTTGTACAGCGGGCGGTCGGCGAAGATGAAGGTGCGGCGCTGCGGCTGCCAGACATCCTCGTAGGCCTCATTGATGTCCCACGGCAGGCTGAGCGTGCTTTCGCCGTTGTTGCACTGCATCACGGTGGCGTCGCCATTTCTCTCCGCGAGGACGAAGGCAGGACGAGGACCCGCAATCTTGGCCATGCCGCCTGCATCGGTGTCGCCGTAGCCGAGGAGCTTCAAATCGGCATCGACGAGGGTCAGGCGCACGCCGGAAAGGGGAGCGCCGGTTTCCAACGAAGTCACGTAGGCGAGGGTTTCCTTGCCGTTGCATTTCTGCATGAGGCCGATGTCGGTGAATTGCACGAGTGACTGCGTCACGACGCCTTTTCCAGGAGCTCCCGGAGCGCCGGTGCCTTCCATTTCGATGAAGAGCGCGCCGGTAGGCTGTCCGGCGAGGACTTCCGGCCATTTGAGCGTGACGAGCTCGCTTTGATCGAGCGGTTTGCCGCAGGGGAAGACACGATCGTAAACAGCAGTGCCGGGATAGCTGTCGAAGGGCTGGGTTTTGAAGGCGGCTTTTTGTTTCTCACCGCCCCAGAAGGCATCCGGGTAGGTTTTGTAGCGATCCATCGCCTGGAGCAGCTCCGCACCAGCGAGGCGCTTCGCCCGCACGCGGACTTGGCTCACATTCGCCATGGTGAATTCAAAATTGCCCGCGCCTTTCGCGAGCTGGCTGTTCATGAAGGCCGGCGCGGCGACGTAGGGCGGATTCGGCACGAACTTCATCTCGCTGACGAATTCTTTCTCCATCACGAGGCCGTCGCCGGAGGTTATGCCGGGGCGCACGGTGATCTTATAAGCCTGACCGATTTGAAACGCACCGCTGAGGGTGAGCGTGCTGCCGGAGACCTCCGCTTTGAGCGCGCCAGCGGGCGCAGGCTCCACGGTGACGCTTTCGGCGATCTTTAGCGCGAGCGCGGCGAGTTCCTCAGGCTTCCATTCTTCATCGCGCTGCGGGATGAGCGAGCGGTTCGTGTGGATGTCCACAAAGTAGGCCGCATCGAAGGGCGTGTGCGAATCCGCGCTGGTGGCGACGAATGGGCGCACATCGCCGAGCTGGATGCCCTCCGCTTTGCTGAGCTGGTGATGACCGGAGGCATCGGTGAGTGACTCCGCGATCTCCAAACGCCATTCTTTGCCGACGGGCAGCGGCTCCACGGGCTCGATGATCAGCGCGCTGAGGCGCGGCGAATCGGTCTGCACGGCGGGCTTGGCCTTCGCGATCTGCTCCGCCCAGGTCTGCTGCGGCTGGGCATTGCGTTTTTCAAAGTCACGGCCCAGCGCGTGGCGCACCTGCGCGGGCAAACCGTTCGGCGCGGCCTCGGAGACGTAGCGGATGTGGCGCGCGGCGTCGGCAGGTGTGACGTTGTCATTGAATTCGAAGAGGAAGACCGGGCGGCGGTTGTACATCTCATCGCCGAACCACTTCGGATACTGGTCCACGACGGCAAAGCGCGCGCTGGTGAGCGAATCGAGCTCGCCGGTGGACAGCGAACGCCCGGTGAGATCGGCGAGGCCTTCGCGGAGCTGAAAGGTGTAGCTCGTGGCAAACTTCGGCGACTGCGCGAGGTGGAAATGACCGCTGCGCGTGCTGGTCCATTCAAAGCTGCCCTGCAGCTCCGGTTTCACGGTGAGCGGCGACTGCGGCTCGGTGGTGCCGATGCGGTCCTTGGAAATCATTGGCGTGGGGAAGACGACCTCGATGGTGGACTCTGGTGCGAGCTCTCGCGGATTCACATTCAGCGCGGCTTCGAGCGCTGGCGGTGCCGCGGGTGGCTTGGAGGTATCCTTTTTGACCGGAGCGGCGGTGAGGGACGAGGAGAGTGCCAGCATCATGGCGGGCAGCAGCGCGAAGCTGAGGGAAGTATTCATGGCGAACGAACGGATCGGTTCGGCGTGGAGACTAGCATGCCCATTCAACCAGCGAGGTGCTTTTTTGCGTGAATTTTGAGTGAAGTGCGGCCTCGGATGCTGCCGGACTCACGATGGATTGTCCGGATGCTGCGGCACCGGCTTGAAATGCATGTGCAGCAGCCCCGGTAGGTCCGGGCGCTGCTCAAAGGTGAGGTCGATGTGGTAATGATGCGCGTAGTAGCCCTTCAGCGCGAGTTTCACGCGCTCCAGCGTGTCATCATGCGTGTTGCGCGCAGCGAGGTAGGCATGCGGGCGGGCTGCCAGCGCGGCGAAGAAGTCTCCGTGAAGCCCGAGCGACTCATGCACCGCGATCTGGTGCGGTGTTTGATTGCCCCAGCCGGTGTAGAGATAGCCGCGCAGGCTTTGCTGGAGGATTTCGAGTGGTTGCAGCGGCGAAAGCGCGTCCACGCACATGCCACCGGAGGCGGCGTAGATCAGCGCATCTTGCGGCAGCTCGCGCTGCCAGGTTTTCAGGTCCTGCATCAGCGCCTGGGCATCGGTTTCGACCTCGCGGAGCTTTTGGCGGCTGAGATGCCACTCGGTCACGAGTGTGAATCCGGCCAGCAGGAGCGCGAGCTGCCACACCACGCCGCGCCGGGCGCGAATCACGGTTTCCTTCGTGCGCAGCAGCAAAACACCCCAGACCGCGCAGGTGACGAGGATCGTGATGAGCCGCGCAGGCAGGCGATTGACCATCAAACCGAGATAAACGGCCAGCGCGGCCAGTGCGACCCAAACGAGCACCTCCCAGCGATCGCGACGCCAAAGTCCGGAACTCGCGAGCAGCAACACGGCGAGGAGTTGCAGGTAGTGCATGCTCAGATGCGGCGAATCGGTGAGTTTTTCCCAGAACTGGCTCAGCGCGCCTCCGCGGTCCGCGTCGCCCGTGGCCACATCGACTGCATTTGCGGCGGCAAGCAGTGCATTCATCTTCTCCGCACTGAAGAGCTCCGCGTCTTGATACTGCCAAGTGTGGAGCATGTCATAGTCCACGCGTTCCCAGCCGATCTCGCGGTAAAGCGGCACCGTCTGCGGGTTGTAGGGCACTTTTTCGTTGTCGATCAGCGTGGTCTTGGCCGCATTCAGCTGCCACCAGGCATCCCAGGCCTCGCCCCGATAAAACGAGCGCGCGGAGATGAGCGAGCCGCCGCCGAGCAGCAGCAGCACCGAACCCAAAAGCAGTCCCTGACGCCAAAACGCGGCTCCGTAGCCCGCATGGCGCTCCCGCAGCATCGCCACGCACACCGGCAGCAGCATGAACGTGGCCAGCAGCGCGCCTTCGACGCGCAGCATCACGCCGAGCAGCATCAGCAGCACCGAGGCCGCGCGTGCGCAGGCATTTCGCGATGGAATGGACAGCCACAGAAGCTGGCCTGCCGCACAGCAAAGGCCCGCCACGACGGTGAATTGCAGCATGTTCAGGCAAATCGAAAGGCTGGTCGCCAGCATCAGTGCCGCAAAGGCCCGCACCGCCCGTGAGGGCTGACGGCGTGCCAGCAGCGCGTAAAACACCACGTGCGAAACCGCGATCAGCAGCACGAGCAGCCAACCGTGCCATGCCACTCCGGGCAGCAGCCAGTGCAGCGTGCTCAGCAGCCATCCGTAGGCTGGATGCATGAAAATCACCTGCGCGGACGGCTCCGGCGCGAGCCACACTCCTGCGGCGATCATTTCCATCGAGACATCATCGTCCGTCGCATACACCGGCCGTCCGATGAGGACGGCATACGCCAGCAGGCCAGCGAGGGTGATGAGCGTGGCCTCCAGCCAGACGGGCCGTGCAGGAGATGTGGGGGAAGGGGACCGCGGAGCGGAGGAGGGCATTTTTTCGCGTAGTAGCCATTTCAGGCGACCACGCCAGTGACGAATCAATCTTTTGCCTCCGCGGTTTTCACCGCCTAGTCTCACCACGCATGAATCCCACGCAGAAAGTCCGCCGCCCCGCCCATGTGACCGTGGGCGATTTTTTTCAGGAGAACCAGGAGTCGCTCAAATTGAAGCTGATCGGCAAAGACATCGGTTTTGACCGCAAAATCAGCGAACCGTCGGTAAACCGGCCCGGACTGGCTTTGAGCGGCTTTTTCACCTACTTCGCCTACAAGCGCGTGCAGGTCATCGGGAACTCAGAACACAGCTTTCTCATCGGTTTGGAGCCGAGGGTGCGCGCGGAACGCTTTCACGCGCTCTGTTTGCAGGACATCCCTTGCATCATCCTCGCGCGCGGACATCGCATGGAGCACGAACTCATCGAAATCGCCAACGAGGCCGGCATTTCCGTCTTCCAGACCAGCATGGTGACGATGAAATTCCTCAATCTGGCCACGCTGAAGCTGGAGTGGGCCTTTTCGCCGAAACAGAGCGTGCACGGCTGCATGGTGGACGTGCAGGGCATCGGCGTGCTGGTCCAGGGCGAAAGCGGCAGCGGAAAGAGCGAAAGCGTGATCGGTCTGCTCCAGCGCGGCGCCAGCCTCGTCGCCGATGATGTGGTGCGGCTGCGGCTTTTCGAAGATCGCGAGATCACCGCCACCGCGCCGGAAAACCTGCGCGGCATGATCGAGATCCGCGGACTCGGCTTCTTGAACGTCACCGCGCTCTTCGGCGTGGGCGCGCTGCGGCTCAGCAAGCGCCTCGACCTCATCGTCAGCCTCGTGCACAACCAAAAAACCGAGGACCTCGACCGCATCGGCACCACCACGGAGACTCGCGACGTGCTCGGCCTGCCAGTGACGCATGTGACGCTGCCGCTGGCCCCCGGGCGCGATGTCGCCGCCCTGATCGAGCTGGCGGCGATGAACTACAAGCTCCGCGCCTTCGGTTACAACAGCGCCATCGAATTCGACCAGCGGCTCATGAAAAACATCGCCAACAACCAATTAGGTTGACCATCGTGCCGCCCTCGGCCAATCAAGTACCTCTTCAAGACCGACCACACGCCTCATGAGCCTGGAAAAAGAACTCACGATCCGCAACAAGATGGGCATGCATGCCCGTCCGGCCGCGCAGTTCGTGAAACGAGCCAGCAAATACCAGTGCGACATCTGGGTGGAGAAGGATGACGAGCCCGTGAACGGCAAAAGCATCATGGGCCTCATGATGCTGGCCGCTGGCAAAGGTGAAAAGATCAAGCTCACCTGCGATGGAGCCGATGCGGAGGCCGCGATGGCCGATCTCGAAGACCTCGTGAACACGGGCTTCGGCGATGTGGAATAATCCGGCTGCCTCAGACGTAGTTGGCCCATGCGCCGCCTTTTTCTCGCCTGTTTTCTATCGTTGCCGTTGTTTGCTGCCGACATCCCGCCGCTGCGTGGGCTGAGCCGCACGGATCTGCTGCAAGTGAAGCCCGGTGGCCTTCCTACTCGATCCATCAAGGTATGGCATGAGCGCAAACTCGCGGCGCGGGAGGGCTTTCAAAGCGTCGCTGGGCATCTGCCGGGCGAGTCGATGCGTTGCGCGCTGGAGCCCAAAGTGCTCGAGGAAACGGATTGCGGCACTTATTTGCGGCGCCGGATCGAATACAGCTCCCAGCCCGGCGGTCGCGTGCCGGCATGGCTCTGCGTGCCCAAGGCCGCGCTCGCCGGAAAGCCCGCACCGGCCGTTTTGTGCCTGCACCCGACGGAAAACGTCATCGGGCACGATGTGGTCGTCGGACTGGGCGGCAAACCGCACCGCCAATACGCCTCGGAGCTCGCCGAGCGCGGTTTTGTGACGCTTTCACCGAGTTATCCGCTGCTAGCACGCTACCAGCCGGATTTGAAGGCGCTGCACATGCCCAGCGGCACGATCAAAGCCATCTGGGATAATCTGCGCGGCCTCGATTACCTCGACAGCCTCCCGTTTGTCGATGCCGCGCCCGGTTACGCCGCGATCGGGCACTCGCTCGGCGGTCACAACTCCATTTTCACCGCCAGCTTCGATGCGCGGATCAAAGTGGTCGTCACCAGTTGCGGCTTTGACTCGCTGCTCGACTACTACGGCGGCAATATCAAAGGCTACGTGCAGGAGCGCTACATGCTGCGCATGCAGGACTACCTCGGAAGGCCGCAGGATGTGCCCTGGGACTATTACGAACTCATCGCGGCCCTCGCGCCGCGTCATGTGTTTGTGAACGCGCCGCTGCACGATGCCAATTTCCGCCACGACAGCGTTGATCGCATCGCCACCGCTGCAGAGCCCGTTTTCAAGCTCCACGGTGCCGCTGGCCGCCTCATCGTGCGCCATCCCGACTGCGACCACGATTTTCCCGACGACGTGCGATTTGAGGCCTACGCGCTGATTGAGCGCGTGCTGCGCGGGGAGTGAATTGAGTTCAACCAGCCGGCGTATCGCGCGATTGCAGCTCCTTCACTGCCGCGAGCGAGTGCTCCACCTTGGTCCCCTCATCCACGGCGATGGGATTGAGCGCATGCAGCTCCAGCAACCTCTCCCAACGAATGACTCCGGTGCCGAGCAAGCCATGAACCCACTGAATGTCCTTCGCACGTCCGGCCCACAGCTTGTTGTAAGCGATGTCATGCGGATCGAGAAAGTGCCCATGCAGACCCGGCGCGAGTTCCAGGATCGTCACCCGCTCCCGCCAGCCCGGCGGTGTGCAGCGGAGGAGGTCTTGAACGACATAGTCGATGTAAAAGCCATTCTCGGCGAAGAAATCACTCTCCGGGCCGCCGTATTGATCGACGAACTTGGAGTCGAAATACAAAACCGGCTTCCCGATGGGCGAAAAGTCCACGTCGATCGACCGGCGGAGATGGGCGGACAGGTCTTGATGCAACGCTGAGACCGCCCCGGAGCCGAAAACGAAGACTTCAGCGAGATCGGGCACGCTTAGGCGCAAAACGGTGCCGGCGCGTTTCAGATCATCCAAGGTAAGCTCTCTCACGTATGGCCTCCGATTCTTCCGGTTGAATGAATGGCGAACGGCTGAACGGGGTCGATGACCTCAATCGCTGCCCTTCGTGATCATCCGACTCGAGAAGCTCCGCAATGGCGTTTGCGTCGTGCTGCCGCAACAGTTCGAGCCATTCGACTTCCGCGTCGAAGAGTCTTTCGCCACGCGATTCTAGCCTGTCGATGGCCTGCTGGATCAATGAAGGATCTTCTCTCAGCCGCTGCGCCACGAGCTTGCCCTTTTGCCAGGCGATCCAGTCGTTCACGATGTATCCCGACGGCAGATCGAGCCAAGGCGGGAAGGCCTGGACTTCGACTTGGCTCAAATCTCGCGCGAGGACGGACATGGCGGGAGTTTAGGCTGCCTGCCGGCGTTTGCCAAGGCGCTACTTGGCGGCCGGCACCTCCCAAATCGCGACGCCCATGTGGTAGCGCTGGTGGTTCTCGCTGGCTTTGGAATACCAAGCGGTAACGAGCTTGCCATCGGCACGCTGCACGGTGCTGGGGTAGCCGCAGTCGGACTCGAGCGTGTTCGCGAGGCGCACGGGCTCGGTCCAAGTTTTGCCTTCGTCGGCGGTGATTTTGGCGAGCACGCCGGTCTGGCCTTTGATGCGGCTGCCGTGGCTGAGGAGAATGCGGCCATCCTTCAAGCGGACGAGATGACCGTTGATCTCGTTTTTCGCGGTGACGCGGTTGGGCGCGCCCCAGGTGACGCCATCGTCCTCGGAAATGAAGAGGTCCATGCCGGTCTCACGCGCGGCGGCCATCCAGCGCTTACCGCCGAGGTGGAGGAGCGTGGTCTCGTTGCTCTTCGGCCCGATGGTGCCGGTGCGGGCCCATGTATTGCCATCGTCGTCGCTGCGGAAGTGCCAGGAGCGATAACCTTTGGTTTTCGTGCTCTTCGTGGGATCGGTGAACTCGCCACCGTAGCAGGAGACGTGCAGCGCGCCGTCCTCGCCTTGTTTGATGTCGCCAAACGGAATGTAATGGGTCCAGCCAGCATCGGGCGCGGGGAAGTCTTTGAGCTGCGACCACGTTTTGCCGCCATCGCTGCTCCGGCAGACCCACAGTGGAAGGATATCATCGCGGAAAACGGGCTGCTTGGGGCGTTGCGGCTGCTTCACATCCGTCCAGCCGGAGCAGAGCACGAGCAGGTCGCCGTTCTTCGCGAGTCCAGCGGCCACGTTCATGCGGTTCGTGTGCGGCTCGTTTGGCGCTGGGATGCCGCGCAGCGTCCAGAATTGGCCGTCGGGGCTGTTCCAGCATTCGGCGGCGCCAGGCATCTGTCCGTGGCTGGGTTTGCCGAAGATGGTCGTGTTGATGCTGCCATCCGGCATCAGCGTGAGGTTCGGCCATGCGCAGACGTTGTCGATGGCGATGAGGCGCTGGATGTCTTCTGCGACGAGCGTCGAAGTAAGGGCAAAAAGAGCGATGAGAGTTTTCATGATCGAAAGGGAGAGTTGGAGTGTAGGCTTTAGCCGATCTGGGAGCGTTGAGGGTCGCCTAAAGGCTGGACTCCAACCTCAGTTTGCGAACCTCCATGCATACAAATCCGCGTCCTTCATCGTCACACGGAGCGTCACGATCTTTCCGATGAGCTTCGAGGTATCGAGAACGTTCGCCTCAAACTCATCACCGTAGATTTCGGCGGATTTGGCGGCGACGGCACCGGTTTCATCGAGGGCTTCGATCACGAGCGAGCCGGTGGCGGAGGTGGCGGAGTTGAGGAGGAGTTTCGAGCCGGTGACTTTGATCGGTTTGGTGGTGAAGCTGCCGCCTTTGGCGTCGGCGTGCATCGACGCGAAGCCCTGCTTGCGTACGGTGAGGCGGCGGATTCGATGATCGGGATGGCGGTAGTGCTCAGAAATGTAGAGCGACCATTCACCGTCGCCGCGATCGTAGATGCCGCAGGCGGTCATGTTGCTGCGCTCGGTCCAGTTTTGGAGATCGGGACCAGGACGCACCCACGCTTCGAGGAAGGGGCGATCCCAGTGCATGCCATCGCGGCTGCTCATGAAAACGGCATCGCTCACGCCCTTGCCACCGATGTGGCCTTTGACCTTCTCACGCGAGGTGGCGAAGCGTTTGGGAAAGGAGAGAAACAGATGCGGCGCGGTCGGGCAGGGGACGGTGGCGCTCGTGTAGAAGTGCTCGAAGGGCACGCTCTCGGCGTATTGATGCGCCACGCCGTCGCTCCAGCCCAAAAAGTCCGCCGAAGCCATGCTTTGAATGGCGCGAACCTTGTTCGTGAAGATGCGGCTGAAGCTCGCGTAGCGATTTCGAGTCACGTCCCAGAACGCGAGGTTTTGCGAGTCAAAGGCCCCTTTGGTGATCACCGGCGTGTCCTGCATTTTTTTCCAATGAATGCCATCCGGCGATGCGAAGGCATAAAGGCCACCCGGTGTCTCACCCTGATGCCAATTTTTGCCGGGTTGCTTCACGCCGCCGAGCGCCTTGTAGCGCTCCGTGGGCTTCGCGTTCGGATTCGCATCGAGAAACGGCGCGAAGTTGTGCGACTCGACCCCGCGCCAGATCACGTTGTTGTCCTTCGTGCCACCTGCTTCGATCAAACCGAGCTTTGGTCGTGTGAAATGGATGCCATCCTCACTTTCGACGAAGCAGGTGACCTGCGCATCGCTGTGATCACTGCCTCCCGCTGAGCCGCGGTAGTAAAGACGCACCTTCTTGCCGTCCTGAATGACCGAGAAGTAGCCGCAGGTCGGTCCTTCCCACGGTTTGTCCGTCGTGAGCACAATCTCACGCCGCACCGGCTCATGCAGCTTCAAGGCGAGACCTTCCTTCTTCGCGACGAGGTGCTCATCGACAAAAAGTTCCCAGCGTGAGCCGAGATCGAGCGGTGTGGCGGCGGAGGCGATCAGGGGGCACAGGGCGGCGAGGAGGAGCGGTCTCATGGCTTTCAATACGCTAGGCCCGGAGGCTTCTCACAGAGCCGGGCAGGGGCTGGAGCACATTTTGCATGCAAGACCGCGCTCTCGGCTCCTTTCTAAGGGCTGCTTATGCGTTCCATCCTCTGCCTCGCCCTGCTGACCCTCTCCGCCGCTGCCGCTGACACTCATCGTCTGGTGCGCATTTACGAAAAGCTCCCCACGGAGCGTCCGGTCGCATTGACGATCCCGGAGGACGGCACGCAGCGGCAGTTTTTGTCGCTGCAACGCGGCAAAATCCTGATCCTGCCGAAAGATGAGTCCGCCACCGAGGCGAAAACCTTCCTCGATCTCTCACCACGCGGCATGGAGGCGAAAGACGGCCTCTTTGAGGAGGGGCTCAACGGCCTCGCGTTTCATCCGAAGTTCAAGGACAACGGCCTCTTTTACCTCTGCTACACGATGCAAAAGCCGAAGCGCATCCGCATCAGCGAGATGAAGGCGAATGGCGATGTGGCCGACGAGAAAACCGAGCGCGTCATCTTGGAGATCCCGATGGTGAACTGGAACCACCACGGCGGGAACATCCTCTTCGGCCCCGATGGCTTCCTCTACATGGGCATGGGCGACAACTCGAAGCGCAACGGCGAATTAAAGATGTCCCAGCTCAATGCGGTGCTCTACGGCAAGATCCTGCGCATCGACGTGGACAGCCGCGAGTATGCGAACGCCTACGGCATCCCGGCGGACAATCCCTTCGCCAACGGCGTGAATGCGCTGCCGCAAATCTACGCCACTGGCATCCGCAATCCTTGGGGCCTCAGCTTTGACGCCAAAGGACATCTCTGGTGCGCGGATGTGGGCCAGGATCTTTATGAAGAGATCAACTGGATCACCAACGGCGGCAATTACGGCTGGCACTATCGCGAAGGCCCCGGTCCCTTCATGCTGAACACGGACACACCTCCCGCCGATGCCAAATTCGTCGAGCCGGTCTTCGCCTACAATCATGGCGAGGGTCTCAGCATCACTGGCGGCTTCGTTTACACCGGCAAAGCGCTGCCGGACCTCGCTGGTGCGTATATTTATGGCGACTTCGTGCTCGGCAAGGTCTGGGCGCTGAAGACGGACGATGCCGGCAAGGTGCAAGGCAACACGCTTCTCTTCACCAGCCCGCAGACACCCGCGGACAATCCGAAAAAGAAGCCCACCGTGCTCATCAAGCCGACCGCTTTCGGTCCAGATGCCTCCGGCGAGGTCATCGTGCTCGATTGGAACGGCGGCATTTACCGCCTCTCCAAGTGAGCCGCGCTGCGCAGCGTTGTTTTGCCTCTCGCCGCAGGTGCTCATTGCCAGAAGGTCAAAAAACGCCTAAAACTCCGAGCTGATGCCCGACACCGTACTCTCGCCCAAACGATCCACATCCGCCGCTGGCGCGATGGAGCAGGGGCCGGGGCAGGTGATCGAGCTCTCCACGGAGCGCGAGCAAAAGGAGGCGCAGATGAAGGAATTGATCGAAACCGCTCTCCCCAAAGAGCTGCGCAAACTCGCGCTCGATCTCGTCGACTCGCTGCGGAACAACGCGGGCGTCGCGGAGCGCTTTGACGCCTTTTGCGTGCAGGCCTTTTCCAAGCCGGACTGGGCCGTTGCGGCCAGTGCCGTCATTGGCGAGCTTTTTGAGGGCGATGAGGATCGCCTCGCCGAACTGGCACGCGTGTCAGATCTCGTGATCGAGCTCGGCTGCGGTCAGGCGGCTGTTTCCTGCATCGTGGCGTCAAAATGGGCCACTCGTGCCGAGACGCACCGCCTCGCCCGCCTCGCGGAGTGCATCATCGCCGCGCAGGGCAACATGAAGAATCCGGCCGCCACGGAGGTCATGCTGGCCCTTGCCGCCACTCTCGCCATCACGCGCCCCGGGCGTGCGGAGCAGCTTTTCAACGCCGCCGTGCCGCACGCCTCCGAGGAGCATGTCGATGCCCTCAACGATGCCAAAAAGTGGCTCGCTGCTGGCCGCATGACCGCCAGCATGCCGCAGGAGGCACGCGATCTCTGGGACACGCGTGCACGTCGTCCGCGCGTCGCTTGGAAATGGGAATCGGAGGAGGAGCGCCGCGCTTTGGCTGCCATGGCGGACTGTGTCGATCCGGATGTGGCCGCCGCGCAGGTGCTTCAGCGCGTCGCGCCCGCTGGCTGGTGGGATCTGGCCTGCCAGAAGGTGAAGCAGGAGCGTCATTTTCAGGACCAGCTCACTCGTTTGCGCGAAAAGGCCTCCAGCGCGGCTCCAGCTGCCTCCACAGCTGCTTCCGACGAATCCTCGGCCTCCGCCGAAGCGGACTCGCTGAACCCGGCGGCCGGTTTCATGAAGCGCATGGCCCGTGAGGGCGAAGAAACGCCCTACGGCGTGCGTCCGCATGCCAGCGGCATAGCGCGCTTTTTCCTCGGCTGGTCCGTTGGCGTCGTTTGCATGGCTGTGTCCGCTCTGCTGGCACCGGATGCCGTGCATCGCTCTCTGTTGGACATCCGGGAGCTCGTGGGTTCGCTCTTCAGCAGTGCGCCGGCAACGCCGTCCAATCTCCCGCAGGCCGCCCTCTCGCCGGAGGAGCAGATCGCGCACGATCGCGCCTGGCGTGCCGATGCGGCGCTGCGGATGGGCACGAAGCACGCGGACATCTCGGACCTGTTTTATCTCGCGAAGCGCGGCACGTGGAAGGAACTACAGCTGCTGCTCTCCGGTCACACGGACAAGCTGCCTTACACGAGCGAAAAATATGTCGCGCTGCTCTCCTGGCTGCATCTCGACCCGCCCGCGGACGCGGAGGTGCGCCAGCAGGTCGCGCGTCAGCTTCTGGAGCGCGAGGACGTCGGTGTGATCACGCTTTGGGAAAGGCTGGTGTATCCCGGCTCGGTGAATGCGCCTGAGATTCGCGGCATCGCGAACGAAGTGCTGAAACTCAGCTCCAAAAACTGGTCCAAAGAAGACATGGAGCGCCTCCGCCGCATCGCGCAGGAACCGGTGTCTGAAACACCGAAAAAGTAAGTCGCGATCAGGCCTTCGGCAGCACCGTGAAGCCTTCCTTGCTGTCTTTGATGATCCAGCCGGCTTCTTCGAGCTGTTTGCGCAGCGCATCCGCCGCTGCCCAGTCGCGCGCCTGCTTTGCATCCCAGCGCTGCTGCGCCAGAGCCTGAATTTCCGCCGGCACGTCCACCGCCGCATCCTCCGCCACCGGCGGCAGCGCGATGCCGAGCGCACGCAGCATGAAATGCAGACCACCGCGTGCCGCAGCGGCCTCCGCATCGCTCAGCGCGGCCGGTTTCACCTTGTTCAGCGTGCCAAAAATGCCGCCCAGCGCGCCGGGGACATTCAGATCATCCAGCAGCGTCTCCCAGGCCTCCGCAAAGGGACCGGGCGCGCTCGAATCCACCGCCGCACCGCGATCCAGCGCCTTGTCCGCCTTCGCCAGCTTCTGCAGGGCCTGACGCGCGGAATCGAGGCTGTGCATCGTGAAATTCAGCGGCGCGCGGTAATGCCCGGAAATCAGCACGTAGCGCGTCTCCGCCGCCGTGTAGCCGCGCTGTTGCAAATCGGCCAGCGTGTGCAGATTGCCGAGGCTTTTGCTCATCTTGCCACCGTCCACCATGAGGTGCGCCACGTGCATCCAGTGCCGTGCAAAGTGCCCGTGCGTGCTGCAGCAGCTCTGCGCGATCTCATTCTCATGATGCGGGAAGATCAGGTCCACGCCGCCGCTGTGCAGGTCAAAATCCTCGCCGAGATACTCCAGAATCATCGCGCTGCACTCCAGATGCCAGCCGGGACGGCCCTCACCCCACGGGCTCGGCCAGAAATTCGCGCCGTCCTCATCCTTGCGCGCTTTCCACAGTGCGAAATCGGTCAGCGAATCCTTCGTGTATTCATCGCTGTCCGTCGCCGAGGCCGATTCGGAAGCCCCGAGGCGCAGCTCGCGATCCTCCAGATGACTGAGGCGGCCGTAGTCTTTGAAAGACGATACGCGGAAGTAAACGCTGCCATCCGCCGCCGCGTAAGCATGGCCGCGGGCGATGAGTGTTTCGATCATCGCGATCTGATGCGGGATGTGCGCCACCGCGCTCGGCTCCACCTGCGGCGGCAGCAGGTTCAGCGCCGTGCAGTCTGCCTGAAACTTCTCCGTCCACCCGCGCGTGAAATCACCCAACGTTTGTCCCGCCTTCTGCGAATCACGGATCGTCTTGTCATCCACATCCGTGATGTTGCGCACGTGCAGCGTGGCCGTGCCGGAGCCCTCCACCACGCGGCGCATCACATCCTGCGCCACAAAGGTGCGGAAGTTTCCGATGTGCGCCGGTCCGTAAACAGTGGGCCCGCAGCAGTAAAAGCGTAGCGTCTGGCCATCCAGCGGGATCACCTCGCGTGGGGTGCGGGTCAGCGTGTCGTGGAGTCGGAGTGTGGGGGCGGGCATGAGGGCGCGGAAGATGGGGGGCATGCACGCGCGGTCAAGGCGCGGTCAGGCTGTTCGCGGCCTCACTTCCACCACCACCGGCCCATTAGGCAACTCCTCCAAATCGTCCGGCGAGGCCGCCAGGCAGTATTCCATGCCCCAAAGCTCCGCCAGCGGCCGGAAACTCAGCGTGTGACGATTTTCGATCACCGCCCGCGCTGCATCCGGTAGCGCGCGCAGGCTCGCCACCTGGCTGAAAATCTTCCCACCGCCGTTGTTGATCACCACGATGCGAATCCGGCTCTGCGCGGGCATTTGCGCCAAAATCCACGGCGCAGCCAGATCGTAGAGCGCACTCAGATCACCGAGGATCAGCCACGATTCACGATCATGATCCGCCGCGACGCCCAAAAAGGTCGAAATGAGCCCGTCGATGCCATTCGCGCCGCGGTTCGCGTAAAAATGGGTGCGCTGCGGCGGCATGGGCGCGATCTTGTTCCATTCGCGGATGGGAAGGCTGTTCCCGAGGAAAACGCGGGCATCCGCTGTGAGTGTATTGCAGATGTGACACATCCATTCGAGCTCTGAAAGCGGGCTGCATGACTCGGTGATGGGGAATGGAATGCTCCCGCCGTAAACTGGCAGGTCCAGATGTGTGCCCCACGCCAGCGTGCGCACATTTTCCTGCCGGGCGAGGCCGGGGAAGGGGGCGCGGCAGAGATTGGTCACGTGCACCTCGGGACGATTCTCCAAATCGCGCCACCAGCGCCAGCTCGGCACCGCGCCGATGCGCAGCACGTGGCGGGCATCGAGCTGCTTAAAAGCCGGCTCACCACCAAAAACGAGCTGCTCGTGCAGCTCGCGAAACAGATGCAAATTGGCAGTCGCCTCCGCCACGATGGGCAAACCGCTCGCCGCAAGCACGGGCGCGATCTCCTCGGCCTCCGAAGGCCTCAAACCGGCTGCGAGCACGCAATCCGCCTCCACGCGCTCCGGTTGGAAAATCGGCGCTTGCGTGAAATGCGGCGCATGAGCCGAAAAATCGATTCCAGGCACATCACAGGCCAGCGGCTCGTCCAGACACACATTCAAGTGAATCGGCTGATCAAGCTCGAAGGCTTCTTCAGCCTCCAAAACCTCCAATCGACGCGCATACACGCCAAACAGGCCTTCCTGCTCGATCGCCTGCGGAGCGCCGCTGCCGCGAAAACGCTCCGGGCGGTCAGCGGTGACCAAAACAAGCGGAAGCGCTTGGTAATACGCCTCGATGCAAGCCGGGAGCAGTTCCGCCGCCGCCGTGCCGCTCGTCGTGACCACGGCCACGGGCTGATTCGTCACCAAAATGCGCCCCATCGCAAAAAAAGCCGCGCAGCGCTCCTCAAAGAAGTTCCAGAGCCGCAGGTTCGTGCTCGCCGTCAGCGCGGCCACCAGCGGTGCATTCCGCGCACCCGCGGCGACGCACACCTCCCGCACGCCGAGGTGCGCGAGCGTGACTAGGATATGCTGGATGAAGTCTTTCTGCTGCATTGCGCGACCATGAAACACGGCGTAACTTTTCCCGCCATGAAGAAACCGCTCTTTTTGCTGCTCCCCCTGCTGCTGTCCGCCGTCTTGCATGCCGAGTTGGCTACCGAGGTGCCCGTCATCGAGGTGAAGCCCGCGCCGGATCAGGACGAGGTCGATGTGACCTTCAAATTCCGCAACAAGGGCAGCAAGCCGGTCAAAATCCTCAGTTTGGAAAGCTCCTGCTCCTGCCTGAGCAGCGAACTCGACAAAGCCGTCTATGCCGCGGGTGAGGAAGGCGTCGGCAAGGCCAAATTCAAGATCGGTAGCTTCGTCGGCCGCCATGAAAAGCTGCTCACGGTCCACACGGACGATCCCGCGCAGCAGGAGTGGGACATCACCTTCATCCTCGACATCCCCGCCGTCGTGGACATCCAGCCAAAGACCCTTCAGTGGTGGATCGGCGACGAGCCGGCTGAAAAGAGCACGAAGGTCGTGTTCACCGGCGCAGAGCCGCTGAAAATCACCAACATCACCGCCACGCGTGAGAACGTCGATTTCACCTGGAAGGAAGTCGTCGCCGGGCGGGAGTATCTCGTCACCGTGAAGCCGCACAGCACGAAGGAGGTCACGCTCGGTGCCTTGAAAATCGAGACCGACAGCAAGATCCCGAAATACCAGCGTCAGCTCGCTTTCTTCAGCATCTACAACAAACCCGCGGAGGGCGAGGCGAAGCCGGAGGAGGTGAAATGAGCCTTAAAAAAACCATCGGACAGGCTGCGGTGCTCGTCCTGCTCAGCGCGGGCGCTGCGCTCGCTGTCCACACCTGGCATCCGCGCGCTCCGGCCCTCCATCTCATCGAGGAACCGCTGCGCGATGACGAGGTCAGCCTCGCCAGCATTCGCGACCAGTTTCAAAACGAGGCGCTGTGGATCGATGCGCGCCCCAAAGATCTGTTTGATGCCGAGCATGTGCCTGGCGCGCTGCTTTTGAACGAGCAGGGCTTTGATGATCAGCTCCTCGGTCATCTGGAGGTGCTGCAATCCAACACCAAGCCGATCGTCGTCTATTGCGGCGGCCAAAAGTGCGAGGCGAGCCGCAAGGTCGCGCAAAAGCTCCAGCAAATGGGCATCGTGCAAAAAGCTTGGGTGCTCAAAGGCGGCTTCGGCGCGTGGCAGGCCGGTCAGTGAGATTTTTTCCCCATCCAGCGCCCGAGCATCGCGGCTAGGGCACCGGGACGCGTCATCGCGACATATACGCCCGCGATCGCTGCGCACGCGCCGCAGAACCAGAAGAGCTGTCCGGGTGTCCAGCCAAGAGTCGCGTTCAACTGCTTCTGCAAAACGGAAGCCAGCGCGATGCCGACCCAGGAAAGCCAACTCGCCGCGCCCTGCACGCTGCCTTTGCGCTCCGCTGGCGGACGGTGCTGCAACACCGCAGCCACCGGCACGATGAAAAAGCCGCCGCCGATGCCCAGCACGGCCAGCGCGACCGTGAAGAGCGTTTTGTCGATGCCCGGCATGCCCAGCACGATGCCCATCGCGGCCATCAGGCCCGCGCCGAGCGGAATGAGGCCGTATTCGACATGGTCGCCGCTCAGTTTGCCAGCGAGAGCGCTGCCCGTGGCCATGCCAAGCGCCAGCGCCACCTGCAGCGCGCTGTTTTCCGTGCCATCGAGCTTCAGCACCTG
>Ga0315902_10004007_pt1 | contig 21644 bp, 28 predicted proteins | sample LakEriMetagenome_9_FD_203523 | JGI IMG/M metagenome (GOLD analysis project Ga0315902, IMG submission 203523) | Freshwater fungal communities from buoy surface, Lake Erie, Ohio, United States - Buoy 12 MA117 | ecosystem: Environmental > Aquatic > Freshwater > Lake > Lake biofilm | place: USA... | reverse complement strand
TGACTGGAGCAGCCTCCAGCGACTCCCCCCACTTCTTTTTGAGACGACTGAGATTCCGATCCACATCAAGAATCACGAGTCCCGCACTGCGAGCGCCCGTAAACGCCCCCACCGCTTGGAACACATCAGGCTTGCGCTCGATCTGCAGCGCCACATCCGACGGCGCCATCACCGTGTGGTGACTGCGCTCTAACGGTGTCTTGCCCTTCGAGATTTTCCCGGACTGGATCGCCTGCCCTTTGGCGTAAATCGGTGCGTAGGCGATGCCCACGGGCAGCTGGCGCACAAAAGCCAGCAGCTCCTGCGTCTTACCTTGAGACATGTTAGACTCTCACACGAGAATGTTCGCTACGCCCCGCAGCCTTCTGGCCGTGGGGCGTTTTCTCATGGTAGCCAGCCGGTCAAGACCGTGTTACTGTGTTACTCGTTGCCCCCGGGCGACCATTCAAAAGCACCAACCCCAATGGGATTCCTCTCAAAAAGCGCATCCGCAGCAGTCACTTCTAATGGCACAGGCGGCGGTTACCTCAGCCTCAGCAAGCTGCCCGACGGCGGCTCTGTCCGCTTCGCCCTACTCACCGACGAACCTCTGGAGTTCTACGAGTCCTGGGGCCAAGCCAACGGCGCCTCCAAACCCTTCCGCTTCGATTTCGAGCCCACCTACGAAGACGTGGTTGCCGAGATGGGCGACTTCGAACCCCGCGAAGGACGCGGCGGCCCTGGCACCGCAGACGTGAAGTTTGCCATCGCCTGCCCGGTCTACAACTACGAATCTGGCAAAGTCCAAGTCCTGCAGATCACCCAAAAGTCCATCCTCAAGGAAATCGACCAGATCTCCCAGATGGAGGACTACGAAAACCTGCTGGAGTGGGACTTCACCATCGGCAAAAAAGGCAGCGGTCTGCTGACTGAGTACACCGTGCGCCCAGTCCCCCGCAAAAAGGGCAGCCAAGAGCACATCGACGCCGCCTGGCTAGAAGCCAAGGCCGAAGGCTTCGACCTGGGACGCCTACTCACCGGCGGCAACCCCTTCAAGGCCGCCTGAGATGAAGGTACTCGTTGCCTGTGAATACAGCGGACGAGTGCGTGATGCATTCGCAGCTCGGGGACACTACGCCCTGAGCTGCGATTTATTACCTACAGAAGCCCCTGGTAATCACTATCAAGGCGATGTAAGCGCCTTGTTGCACAAGGACCATAACTGGGACTTGTTAATCGCCTTTCCGCCGTGCACATACCTAGCATCCTCCGGGATGCACTGGACCGCAAGGGGTTTGCGCGATCCGCAGCTAACAGAAGACGCCCTAAGTTTTGTACAGCTTCTGCTAAGTGCGCCAGTAGAACGCATAGCACTGGAGAACCCAGTCGGATGCATTTCAACGCGAATCAGAAGGCCCAATCAGTACATTCACCCGTGGCAGTTTGGCCACCAAGAGTCAAAAAAGACCTGCCTGTGGTTAAAAAACCTGCCCCTGCTGGAGCCCACCGACGTGGTGCAGAAGCCGGAGTCTGGTGTGTGGCTTAACCAAACACCTTCCGGCCAGAACAAGCTGGGACCATCAGATGAACGCGCCAAGCAACGCAGCCTGACTTACCAAGGCATTGCCAATGCAATGGCCGAGCAGTGGGGCTGAAATTTTCAAGGCCCCGCGCTATGGCGGGGCTTTTTAGTGGTATTATCAGATTGGGAAAGAATATCCAAATGGCCTCCAACACACAAGACACCCTGGCAGGACTACGTAAATGGAGGCTGGAACAAGACAATTCAGGCCCGTTCCGGGTCTACCGCGACATCAACGGTAATATCTACCATAGTGTTACACACATCCTAAAGGAGACTAGCGACAAGACCGGACTGGAACGCTGGGAAGCCCGCCTCGGCCCCACCGAAGCCACCCAACAGCGCAACGTTGCCGCCACCCGAGGCAACATGGCCCATTCACAGGCCGAGTACCTCCTCAAAACCTCCATGCAGCTGGCACGATCCACTGCAAACAAGCGCAACTCCATTCGCTGGGACGAACAGGGACTGGCACGCATCCCTTCGCCAATCACGCAATGGGCACTCAAGAGGGTCCGCCCAAATGTCCCCAGGGTTGGCTGGAGCGCTTCCGGCTACGCCCGCAGCTTGTCCGACTGGATCGCCGAGAACGTCACCGAAATTTTCGCCTCCGAATTTTCCATTCACCACCCAGCCGGCTTCGCCGGCACTTGTGACGCCTTAATCGGCATGAAAAATAACGAGCTGGTACTAGCTGACTGGAAGACCAGCGTGGGCCGCAAGACTAAAAAGGACGAAGCCGGACTGGAACACCTCCCGCCCGGCCATTCATACATTGATCAGTGCGGTGCCTACTCCCTAGGACTGAAGCACCTCACCGGCCTCCAACCAACTGGAGCAGCCATCGTGTTGGCACGCCGCTGCGGCGCCCCCAACATTCACTACATGTCGGCTCGTGAACTCGCCGACGCAGAAAACTCATTCATGGCTCGGCTGGAGCTGTATTTCGATCAGCTGCAGTCCTCGCTTCGCTCGGACGAGGACCAAGCTTCAGCGTGAAGCCTAATTATCCGCCATTCATAATTTCAATAAATCCCGTTTATTGATCATTCAAGTATTGCTTGGAACGGCCATTCACCCAATACCCCATTCAGGCTGGCCATGCACTACAGACTCTGACTTTTGCGGTGACTGGAACCAGCGGTATGAACTGGCACCCGATGGGACATGGCGTCCGGTAGTGTGAGTCTCACGAGTCTCACGGTGAGACGCTGCTAGGGCAGGGATGGAGCAGACTCAAGGGCAGAGTCGGCCGGTAGGTAAAAGTACCTAGTTCCGGATACAGAAAAGCCCTAACCGCGAGGGTTAGGGCTGGAGCTTATCGGCTGATTAGCTGGAGCAAGCTGGTCAGCTGCTGCGGCGTTAAGCGGTTGGGGCTTTGCGTGAGGGTTGGGCCTTGCCGGCATCGGAGCGCCGCTTGCGCGCTCGGCTAACACCTCGCGCAGCTTTCTGCCTATTAGCTGGGGCAGCTGGGGCCGGTTCCGGTGTGCGCGAAAAAAGTCCCATAGCTTGTGGAAAAAGTTCTGCCGGGATGTCGGCTCCGCCGTTTAAGCGCTGACAATCTCGCCAGTACGGCACCAGCTCCCGCCATAGCTGGATCGGACCCTCTTTGCCGTGAGCAGCCTGGAGTGCCAGCAAATCCGTCCAGTCGCTCGCTTCGATGGTGGAGCGTTCAATCGCCCACCGGAGGTCTCTTAGGTGGCGCTTCTCAAGGCGCAGCTGTTCCCGCTCAGCCTCTCGGGCTTCGCGCTGGCGTCCTTTTGTCGTCCATTCTCCGCCGCTCATGGTTCGATCCTGCCGGGGTTCGGCTGAAGGGATACCCTGCGACATTAGCAGCATCGCCAACCCTGGCGAGCCACATTACTAAGTGTGACAATAAGAGAGGGAAGCGGCTGGCGCGTTGATACGCTTCCGGGTGACCACATAGGCATACCACGCCATGACGATCTTCAGAACCACGGAACCGCGCGGCACTTTTCGCGTTACTTACGAGACTGTGACGGCAGCATCAGCCGAGCAAGGAGACTGCGCTGATCGCGGCTGGCTTAGCTGGAACGGCAGCCCTGCGGACGAGTATTCCGATTCTGTTTGGGACCTGCGCGATCTGACAGAAAAGCTGGCAGGTTGCTACGCGGAAGGAACCGGCGAACGTGTACCGAGCTGGATCAGCCTCGATCCCGGTTCGGATTTTTGGCTCTCGCCGTTCTGGCGTGATCTTGCTGGTGAGGATGCCTTGGGCGTTACCGCTTATGTGCACCGGCCGGATTGGATCACTGACGCCAGCTGGCTGCGGGTCTGTCGTTTGCTCGGCTGGCGCTGGCGTTATTGACGGATCGCCCGTTCGGGCTTACTGTATTTCACGAGACCCCCAACCCTAAGGCTCACACCATGACAACCACATTTCACTGGACTGGATCACACGTCAGTGGTTCTCGCGCTTGCGCTGTTGTGCGTTACGCAGGAGCCACTGACACACGTGGCAGCCGCTGGCTCGCAACCATTAAGCGCGACAGCGACAATACCTGGCGCGCTTCGGCCACGTATCAGGAAGGTCCCATAACCGCAGCACTGCGGGCAGCCAGTAAAGCCGGCGTGGAGTGGCAGGCCGTTACCTGCCACAGCATTGATTCCGATACCTACTGCGTAGGGTTCTGATCATGCTTTGGACCTTAGAACTAACTGATACGTTCGGCGGTGAGGCTAACTACAGCTGGGTTGAACGTGAGCAGCTTGAGCTTCCAGCGGACGCCACGGATCGCCAAGTTGTGACGGCTGCTAAGGCAGCACTCGGGCTTACTGGCACGCGGTGCCGGCGTTTTGATCACGGCGAGGGATTCGAGCTTCGCCCGTGCGGATCGTGCACTGTGGCTTTTGTCTTGCCGTCTTACTAGCTGGCACGCTCACCGATCAACTGCCCGGCCACAGTGCCGGGCTTTTTGCTGCGCGGCCTGCGGCCGCTTGCAACTTACAACCTAAGATTGAACCAAAGCCTAGGAGTTTAAGACTGTGAGCGAACAACCGGAAGCTATCAACGAAGCGCCGGAAGTTGCGCTGGAAGCTGGAGAGAATCAGCCGCGTCCGTACGGCAAGCGGAACCCATATGCCTACATTGAACAGCGGCAGCAGCGACTCTATAGGAGGCAGCTTGACGGCTTGAGTGCTCGGCAGCTGGTTCTAGAACACGCGGAACGTGAGGGCTGCTCTGTAGCGACCGCCTGGCGCGATTGGGAAGTTGTGAACCAGTGGAACGCTGAAGACTGGGATCGTGATCGGGCAAACATGCTCGCAAGACTGCAAACAATGCGGACAAAGCTATTTAACGCTGCAATCCGCAAGGGGCAGTTACAAACCGCCGCGCAGGTTCTTGATAGTTTGGGCAAAGTAGTTAACGAAGCTGGTATAGAACAGCAGGCCGCATCTGTGCCAAATCTCCAGATCACCGTTGAGGACCGGCGCCAGGCTTGATTCTGGGCCGATAGTGTGCGACAATGGGAGCTAGTCACACCACGACTCCCCGTGCAACGTCTCCACCTTTTTGCCGTTCTGCTGATCGGCTGCGCTGTGCTCGCAATGGGCGCTGACAACAGTCAGCAGCTGGCACGCTGCGAGGCTACCGGCCGCCAGGCTGCTGAGTGTCGCTTACTCGTGCTTGGTCGCTGAATGTGCTAATGTCAAACAGTACCAAGGCACACCCAGCCATGACCCTTCCCACTTCCGACCACGTTTGCCAGGGCTCTGCTCACGGTTCCACCTATGTCGGTTGGGGCGGCTCTGCCCGCTACCACGCGGACGCTACCCCTCTCGCTTGCCGCCTGAGCGATCGCGAGCGCTCTTTCCCTCCTATGTCGCAGGGTATTGAGCGGCGCCGCTGGGTTGATCAGCGCCGCATCCCGGCCGGTGAACATACCCAGCGCCGCTGGGCTGGTGGTATTGACGACGCCGGCCACCGGTTCGCCTGATCCGCACCACAAGCCGGCATTGTGTTGCCGGCTTTTTATGTTGATACAATATAACGATACTGTGATACAACACAAAACCGTCTTTGTAATTTTGCGATGCGGTTGCACCGGCAACATACTGCCGGCCTTTTATGTTGACACAATATAACGATACTGTGATACAACACGGGGGTATGTTCGTGATTCTGTGATGCGGTGGCGGGACCCAGGGAACCTACTGACATATCCTCAATTCCTTCCTCTGTTACACACCGGGGGCAGGGGTTCGATTCCTGTAATACCCTAGAAGGTACCCTCCTACATAAAAATGCCCGATTCTGCTGGAGCACTCACCCTCCGCTACGCCCAGGGTCAGGTCTTCAACAGCCGCAAACGCTTCAGAGTGCTGGTAGCAGGCCGTCGATTCGGCAAAAGTTACCTGTCATGCATCGAATTATTGCGTGGGGCGATCGAAAGGCCGGGCGAAACCTTCTTCTACGCGGCCCCTACATACCGGATGGCGAAGGACATCGCTTGGAAAGTCCTGAAAAAACTAGTCCCAAAAGCCTGGATCAAGAGCAAGAACGAAACCGACCTCAAAATCGAACTGGTGAACGGCTCAACAATCGAGTTGAAGGGCACTGAAAACGCCATGGCTCTACGCGGCCGCAGTTTGGCTGGCGTGGTACTCGACGAAGCCGCCTTCATGGACAGCGAAGTCTGGTTCGAGGTAATCCGCCCCGCTCTGGCCGACAAACAAGGCTGGGCACTCTTCATTTCCACCCCCGACGGCACCGCCAGCTGGTTCTACGACCTCTGGTGTTACTGCGAGGAAGGCGACAACGACTGGAGCCGCTGGCAATTCACAACGATTGACGGCGATAACGTCCCAGCAGAAGAAATCGAAGCCGCCCGCGCCCAACTCGACCCCCGCACCTTCCGCCAAGAGTTTGAGGCAAGCTTCGAAAACCTCTCCGGCCTCGTCGCCGTCTCCTTCGGAGACGAAAACATAGACAAACAGGTCCAAGATTTGCCAATTCTGCCCTTGCTACTCGGCCTCGACTTCAACGTCGAATTTATGGCCGGCGTTTTTGCAGTCAAAAAAGGCGAAGACCTATGGGTATTTGACGAACTGGTACTAACCGGCGGCGCCACAACATGGGATTTCTGCGAAGCCGTCCAGCACAAGTTCGGTATCGAACGCCGCATCATCGTCTGCCCCGATCCAACTGGCGGCGCCCGCAAAACCGCCGGTGTCGGTCAAACCGACCACTCAATCCTTCGAAAGTCAGGTTTTACGGTGTCGAGCCCCCGCGCACCATGGAAAATCCGCGACAAAATCAATGCCGTAAACATGGGTCTGATGGATGCCAACGGCAAGCGCCGCATTTTCATCCACCCGCGCTGCAAGGAACTGATCAAGTCCTTACGCACACTTACCTACGCTCCAGGCACTGGCTTGCCCAATAAAAATCTCGGCGTGGATCACGCTTTCGACGCTCTGGGTTACCTATGCCTACAAAGTTTCAACCTTGCTAAACCCGAAACCCTCGGACCCACTAACTATCGAGTTTGGTAATAAGCGCCTGTACCGCTTGGTGAGCCTCTTCGGCTGTGGTAAACGACGGTGTTGAGTACAGCTTTTTATCCCTACGCACCTGCCCTATCCAGCGCCATTTGCGTCTGTACACGTGTTTGTACGGTGAACGCCTACGCTTATGCCCTTTCTGGTTACTGGTGTTTGCTCCTCGCTTCACCAAGCGCAAGTTTTCCCACCGGTTGTCTAAACCGTTTCCGTTGATGTGGTCCACCATTAAGTCCCCAGGATCTTCTCCCGTCATGTACATCCAAATAAGCCTATGGGCTAAGTATGTAACAGTATGAAATTTGCCGGCGTAGTACGTCTTTGTGCTGTTAGAACCGTTGCCCATAGCGGTCTTACTACCGAACCGCGCACCGGGCCTTACCCGCGACTGGGGATCCGGCAACTGCCAAATCAACTCCCCTGTCTTCGGGGTATAGAACAAGCACTCCTGCAAAACGTACTGCTCAGGGAGGGGCTTAGGCACGACTGGTACAGACTCTATGTAGATCCTAGCACGCTAGACTTACGTATATGCTCACGAGCAATGGCTAAAAAGAAAACCGTTGCCCAGAAAAAGGTCTCCAAGGTTATGCGCGAATACGGCAAAGGCGAACTCCACTCAGGTAGCAAAAAAGGCCCCGTAGTGAAATCCCGCAAACAAGCCATCGCCATTGCAATGTCCGAGGCCGGCATGACCAAAAAACCCACCAAAAAAGGTAAAAAATAACCTCCCCCATGTCTTACCTACTACATAACTCCTCTATTACCACCTCCTACGGACTCAGCACCGCCGGCGGAGGCGCCGCCGCTTCTGTTGGAGCAACCGACGCCTTCGGCCGCATCCGCACGTCCGCACCGCTAACACTTTTCGATTCCAGCCACCGATATAGCGACAACGGCCTGTGGGCAACCTCCACAACAAGCGGGGGTAGCTCAACATTTGACGCCAACGCCGGCCTGGTCAACCTCGCCGTAACCACCACCTCCGGTTCCGAGGTCATCCGCGAAACCACCAAGTGCTTCTCGTACCAGCCGGGCAAATCCCTGCTGGTGATGTCGACATTTACGATGGCCGCCGCCAAAACCGGCCTCCGCCAGCGCGTCGGCTACTACGGCGCCAGCAACGGCATGTACCTAGAACTTGCCAACAACGACCTCAACTTTGTCGAACGCAGCTCCTCCACCGGCTCGCTAGTCGAAACCCGCGTCCCCAAATCCAACTGGAACATCGACCCTCTGGATGGCACTGGCCCATCCAACCTCACACTTGACATAACAAAATCACAAATTCTATGGATGGACATCGAGTGGCTCGGCCTTGGCACCGTCCGCCTAGGTTTCGTCATTAACGGCAAATTCATCCACTGCCACTCCTTCCACCACGCCAACATCATCACTGGAACATACATAACAACCGCATCACTCCCTCTCCGCTACGAAATAACAAACACCGCCACCACCGCAAGCACCAGCACCCTCAAACAAGTCTGCTCAACGGTTCTTTCCGAGGGCGGTTACGAACTTCGTGGTCTCCAGCAATCCATCGGCACCGCTATCACAGCTCCCTCCGCCCTCACACTCGCGGGCACTTACTACCCGATCATTTCTTTACGCCTTAAATCAGCACGATTAGACGCAATCGTCATCCTTACTGCTATATCAATCATGGCGGCCTCCGCCAACGCCAACTACACCTGGCGCGTAGTCGCCTCCGCCACAACCACGGGCGGCACTTGGACTAGCGCAGGAACCAACTCCAGCGTCGAATACAACCTAACCGGCACCGCAACAACCGGCGGCCGCGTCCTAGCCGAAGGCTATTTCAGCTCCACCAACCAAAGCACCACATCAGTCGACATCCTCAAAGAGGCCCTCTTCAAGTTTCAACTGGAACGCGACGGCCTTACATCAACACCTTACGAATTAAGCCTGCTGGTGGCAGCAAGCGTCGCAACTTCTAATGTGCACGCATCTATGGACTGGGAGGAAATCAGTCGCTAATGGCTATCCAAACAGTTAACGGCGGCTGCGTCCACATCGAAATCGACGCTGAGGACGGCCTCACCCACGCCACCTTCGTATTCAAGTCACCCCAAAACCCCGAAATCCTCGGCGGTTTTGTCACCATGCTGGCCCAGGGCGTCGAAGTGCTGGTACCCATCACCGATCCCGACGACGAAGAGGAAGACGATGATTGAGTCTCTGCCAAAATAAGTACAAAGTAGGAGTCAAGCCGTGGTTTACAGCGCCAACATCCCACCAACTGGTGCTGTAGTCAGCGAATCCCCCTTCGTCCGCAGCCTAGACGTGATCGGCATGATGCCCGACTGGAGCGTCATGGCCGCCGTCACTCACGGCACCAACTACATCCGGGATATGTCAGAGACATACCTCCCACAAGAACCCCGCGAAGACGACGACGCCTACCAAACCCGCGTCGACCGCAGCGTCCTCAGCCCCTACACCAGCCGCCTAATCGAAACCGCCGCTGGTGCCATCCTCCGCAAACCCATCCACGTCGAAGGCGACCCCTACTGGCTGGAACTGATCCAAAACATCGACGGCATCGGCTCGAACATCAACGAATACGCCCGCCGCGCTCTCGTCAGCAGCCTGACCTATGGCCACAGCGCCATCCTGGTGGACTATCCCGCAGCAATGGGAGCGCGAAATCTTGCTGAGGAACGCGCCCAAGGCCGCCGCCCCTACTTCGTCCACATCGACGCCCCCCAAATCTGGGGCTGGCGCAAGGAACCCGTCACCAACCGCCTCCTCCAAGTCCGCATCCATGACTACGACGTCCGCCCCCTCAACGAATTCGGCGAAGAACAAGTCGAGGAAATGCGCGTCATCTACCCCGGCCGCTACGACCTCTACACACTGGGCCGCAGCACCGAAACCGTCAGCCTCGACGAAACCGGCGGCTACAGCCTCGACGAAATCCCCCTCGTCCCGATCTACAGCAACCGGCGTGGCGCGTTGATCTCCCAACCCCCACTCCTAGACATCGCCAACCTCAACATCACCCACTACCAACGCCAAGCCGACCTAATCCACGCGCTCCACATCGCCGCAATGCCCACCCTTGTCCTAGAGGGCTGGGACGACACCACCGGCAGCGCAACGATGGGCGTCAACTACGCCATCGCCATGCAACCCGGCAACAAGGCGTACTACGTCCAAGCGGACGCCACCAGCTTCGACGCCCAAATGGCCGAACTCCAGTCACTGGAGCAACAAATGTCCACGCTTGGCGTTACCAAACTCTTCGGCCAAAAGTTTGTCGCCGAGTCTGCCGAGGCCAAGCGCATTGACCAAGCCCAATCCAACAGCGTCCTCTCAATCATCAGCCAAGAACTGGAAAGCGCCCTCAACCAAGCCTTCGCCTTTGCCGCCCAGTACGTCGGCATCGAACCACCCGAAATCACCATCGACCGCGACTTCGACTACTACCGCCTGATCGGCCAAGACGTCTCCGTGCTGGCCCAACTCAACCAGATGGGCAAGATCAGCGACGCGATGCTGCTGGAAGTCCTCCGCCGTGGCGAAGTCCTCCCCGACAACATCAACATCGAAGACGAACTGGAAGCCTCCACCGAAAACGCCCTCGCCTTACCTGAGGCCGCCGAGAACACCGGCGACGAAGACATGGACGAGCGCGAAGAGGAACTTAACTCTTAACTGCTAAAGTACACGTGTCCAAGTAATACACAACTGTGCCCGAAGAACAGCAAGCCCCAGTAACTCCTGTGGAGACTGGAGCACCTCAGCCTGTGGCTGACAGCTTGGATCTGGCCGCTCAACTCGAAGCGCTTCGTGCGAAAAACCAAGAACTAATCGCCGAGCGCCGCAAGGACCGCGAAAACCGCGAAACCCTCCAGAAACAACTGGAGGACGTCCGTCTCGCACAGGAACAAGCGAAAACCGCAAAACTTGCCGAGTCCGGCGAGTACAAAACGCTCTGGGAAGAAGCACAAACTACTGTCGCTGAACTCAAGCAACAACTCGCCGCAAAAGAATCCGAAGTCGAAAACATTCGCCAAGGATTTACTCAAGAGCAAGTCAAATCCGCCGCTATTGCTCAACTCTCACAGGCTGGTGCACTGGCACCCGATCAGCTGTATCGTTTATTGCAGGAGAACTTACGTGCCAAAGAAGGACAGCCTGTGGCTGTTGTCGGCGGCGTCGAAGTTCCAGTTGGTGAATACATCGCCAACTTGAAAAACCCCGGCAGCGGTTACGAGCATCATTTTGCCGCCACGAACCGCGCTGGAATGGGTGTTACGGGTAGTGCCCGTACAACCGCCCTTCCCGGTCAAGCCAACCCCTGGTCTAAGGACAGCTGGAACGTCACTCAGCAAATGATGATGCTTGCCAGCGATCCCGACAAAGCCCGGTTGTTGAAAGCAGAAGCCGGTCTCTAGCCCCTGTGGGGCACCTCCCCAACCTTGATTCCACTGGAGCTAACCAATGTCTGCTTCTAACAGCAACTTCGGGGGAACTTTTCTCTCGAACCTCGTAACTCGCCCCGAGTTTCTTCAGTACACCGCTGAGGGCATTTTCGAGCAATCGAAGTGGGTGCAAAGCGGCATCATCCAGCGCAACGCTGCCCTTGACGCCCGCGCCGGCGGCACCCGCGTGCGCGTGCCTTTCTTCGACCCCATCGCCCCCACCGAAACCCAGATCCTCTCCACCTCCAGCTGGAACGGTGGCCTGGGTTATCTGACCGCGCAGAACGTGACTGCCGACGAGCAGATCATGACCCTGCTCCACCGTGGCTTCGCCTACGCCGCTGACGACCTCAGCAAGCTGGGCTCTGGCGCCGACCCCCTGGCTCACGTCCGCAACCAGCTGACCGCCGCCATCAACAAGCTGAAGACCGCCACCCTGAACGCCCAACTGCTGGGTCTGTTCGGCGGCATCAGCGGCGCCGGCGTGCTGGGCGCCAACCAGACGAACAAGTCGTTCGCTGGTGTCCCCGGTTCGATGACCGAGGCCAACTTCATCAACGTGGCAAACGTTGTGGCCGCCAAGGCCAAGCTGGGTGAGCGCGGCGACGAACTCGACGCCATCGCCATGCACTCCAACGTGGCGTACTACCTCCAGCAAGTGGGGATGCTGACCTTCAGCACCTCTGCACTGTCCACCGGCGGTGCCGTGGTCTGGGGCGGCGGCGGTGTGGGTGTCACCCAAACCGAAGTGGCGACCTTCGCTGGTCTCCGCGTGGTGATCGACGACCAACTGACCTACCTGACCGGCGGCACTGCCACCCACGCGGTGAAGTACCCCGTCTACCTGTTTGCCTCGGGCGTCGTTTCCGAAGGAATTCAGCAGGATCTCCGCCTCGGCGCAGACCGCAACATCCTGTCCATGCAGGACATCCTGGCCGTGGACTACCACTACGGTTACCACGTGACTGGTACCAAGTGGAACGTGGCCGGCGACAACCCGACCAACGCTGCCACCACCGGCAACCTGGCCGACACTGCTTCTTGGGCTCTGGTCTACAGCGCCGCCAAGAAAGTGCCCCTCTGCCGCTTGCTCGTAAATACGCCATTCGACCTAACGGCGTACTGATAAACCGCTTTACTTGCGGTATGATATGGGCCTCTTCCGAGGCCCTTTTTCATGGAAACCCGTCCCATCCCTTCTGTAATCGGGTACAGCGCGTCAAAAGACGGCAAAATCATCAGCCACCACCGCCTAGAGCCATTCGCTTTAAGACAGACAAACCACACGCAGGGCTACAAACAGGTAAACCTCAAAACGTCTAAGGGTTTTCGCACAAGGCTTGTTCATGTACTTGTATTAGAAGCCTGGATCGGACCTAGGCCGGAAAAACACGTCACCAATCATAAAAATGGCGACAAAACCGACAACCGCCTTGAAAACCTTGAGTATGTAACCCAAACCGAAAATATGCGCCATTCGTACGCAACAGGTTTAAGCCCTAAACCACCTACTCGGTACGGCGAGGACTTAAAGCACTTAGCCAAAATGACGACACAAAAAGTCCTGGCTCTACGGGCTGAGACAGACCGAGAGCCAGGTTACCTAGAGCGTTTTGGTGTCAAATACGGGATTAGTGCCGCAACAGTGTCTAAGATCCTGCTACGTCAAACATGGAGGCACATTTAAGATTCAATTTCTCCGATGCGCATACGCTCCTGATACTCAAATACCTCAGGAGCACGACCCACCATCTTGTACGAGTGGGTCAACAGCTCACGAAACACATGAGGACTCACAGCGAGTTCCTGCTGGATCGCCTCAGCATCTTCACCAGCAGCAACCTTGGCGCGAATCGTCTCAGCAACTACCTCAAGCGAACGCACCTCAGCGCCCGGAACAGCCGAAAGCGCCTTTGTTTCTACAGTGGCATCAACACTGGAACTTCTGCGAGCAGGCATGGAACTAGTCCGTCTTTTCGTACTACATGATAAAACCCGTTCGCACGTCGACGTTCCTTACGGCAAACATCTAGAAGCCCAAGCCGACATCGAAATGCAAGGCGGCGAGGTTTACCACGCTGCACTCCTCAGCAATACACCCAAAGCGAGGAAATCTAGGACTGGCGCTAGACTCAAACAAAGGATGTACTAAGCCGTGCCAGCTGTCATCGACGCCACTCTGAGTGGAGCTTCGGCGAACAGCTACGTCACGCTGGCCGCCGCAAACACATATTTTGAGACGGTCCCCGACAGCAGCACCTGGACCAGCAAAACCGACGACCAAAAGAACCGCGCGCTGATTTCCGCCACCCGTTGGATCGACGGCCTGAGCTTCTACGGCGACCGCTGCACCACAACCCAAGCCCTCAAGTGGCCCCGCGAGGACTACACGGTTGACGGCATCGACCTTGCCTGCACCCTGATCCCCGAGCCCATCAAAACCGCCACTTACGAGCTGGCACGAGCCCTCGCCAACGACACCGACGCCATCACCGGCACCACCGGCACCACGGGCATCTACGACCAAGTAGAACTCGGCGAACTCAAGGTCAAATACAACAAAACCAGCCAAACCAGCGGCGTGATTAACAACGTCTTCGACGTTTACCCCTGGCTCCAGTCCTACCTAGGCCCTTACTGCATGGGCGGCGCCGCAAACTACGCCGTCCGTCTCTTCCGAGGTTGACATGAGCCTCATTGACGACACCTTTGCCCCAATCCCTGCCACCATCCTGAACGACTGGGGCCAAACCATCACGTACATCAAAACCGCCACGCCACGTACCTACGACCCCACAACTGGCGCAGTCAACGGAGCGGACACCAACGTCACCCTCAAAGCCGTTATTACTCGCCTCAACCCGCGTGAATCCGAAGGTCTGTACCAAACCACCGACCTCAAGGTCATCATTGGCACCAGTGAGCTTGGAACGTACTACCCGACAGAAGCCGACCGCATCCAGTACACCCAAGACGGCGCCACCCGCGAAGCCAAAATAATCGCCCTTACTAGCTATCGCGGCGACAACCCTGTTATGCACGTACTAATTGCGAGGCCACAATAATGACTAGAGACTTTAAAAATTTAATAAACGACATGAAAGAACTCGTAAATAAATCAGCTCGCAACGCTGCTGTGGAAATAGTGAATGGACTTGTAGAAGCCGGTCCAGCGTACTCAGGTCAATTTTCTTCTGCTTGGTACGCCGTAGAACCTGGGCAATCCCCTGGAGGCCCACGTTCTGCAGGAGGACACACGTATAAGTACAACTTGCGAAACGTCCCACAAGCCCGCTTTAGGTCGGGCACCTACTACGAGATTGTGAACGGTGCAAGCTACGCAGCCCAAGCTCTTGACCTAGACAGTGGTGTTTTTAAAACCCAGTACGACAACGACGGAAATATATTAGATCCCGTTAAAGATCCAGTGGCTGTCGGGACACGCACCGGATCAAAGCGTGGCCAAGTCTCTAGTGGCACAGGCTTTGCTGTAAGTACAGCACCTCTTGACTGGTACGTTACCTACACAAGCGGGGGAGCAATGCAGCGAGATTTAGGTAACGGCGTGCGTCTGGGTTTCCGTCAAGGCCCCAAAGGCGGTAATGTCCCCGGTACAGGTTTCGGCTAATGAACTACCAAGCCATCCGCGCCGCCGTCGAAAATCCACTGCTTACAGCATTTGGCGCACTAACCCCAGCAGTACCTGTTTACTTCGACAACATCACGGCCGTCCCGCCCAATACAACCACTGAATACGTTCGCGTCAATGTTACTTTCGGCATTACCAACGAGCCCACCCTTACCTCCAGCGTTGACAACGCTCGTGGCGCGGTCGTCATCCGCATTTTCACGGAAAAAGGCAAAGGCCCAGCCCGCAACCAAACTTTGCTGACCACTGCCGTAAACGTGCTGGAAACCATCAACAACAGCACAAAAAGCACTAGCGGTGTTTACTTTAAGGTCGGTGAAATTAACGGTCCGGCGTTTTCCGCTACGGAAGAGTCTCCCCATTTCATGGGACGTATCGACACTTCCTACGTAGCGACTGTGTTGTCATAGGAAATGTTTGTGTTGGGCGCTAACCTGTATTAAGCCGGGCAGTGCCCGCCCACAACGTCATCTTTGGTACGCCCAATGGCAACCACCGTTCTGTCCGGCACGTCCGGCGCCCTCTACTACAAACCCGCCGGCACCACCGGCACCTTCGGCGAATCCAATGTCAACATCAGTACTGATGTGATCACTGTTTCGCCCTTCCTGAACTTCAAGGTTGGCGACCCCGTAAAGTTCCGCGTAGTAAACAGTCAAACCGGCGAAGCAGGCAGTGGCACGCTGCCTGCGCCTATTTCAGCCGCCACCACCTACTACGTGCTGAGCTACACCGCTAACACCGGTGCACTCACCGTCTCCACCTCCGCTGGTGGCACCATCCTTGCCATCACCGACGACGGCACGGCTGCTGCCCCCAACGAATTTGAGGTGTACTACGCCGACTTCGCCGTTGTCGGTCAAGTCCGCGACTGGAGCTTCGAGATCAGCCGCGCTGAAATCGACGTCACCACCATCGGCCAAACCCCCGGTCAGTACGTCCCCTTCCGCAGCTACATCTCCGGCTTCGGCGATGGCACTGGTACCGCAACGGTCTACATGACCGACGAGGACGCCGCCCTCTCCAACCGCATGGTCGAGGACGTGCTGCAGCGCCAACAAAACGGCGCCGCCTTCAAGCTGTACACCGACCGCGTTTTCAGCGGCGGCACCCTGAGCGAAACCCTCAGCCGCTCGATCAGCTTCGACGCTGTGTTGACCTCCGCCAGCCTCAACATCAACCCCGACGACGCCCAATCGGTGACCGTCAACTTCCGCCCGGCTGGCACCCCCACCTTCGACTTCTCCAAGTCCTGATAACCTGCTGGAGCAGTTGGTTCAGCAACCCCGGCCTAACCGCCGGGGTTTTTCATGTCTAGTCCGCTACAGTAGTCCGAGAAAGCCCAAGGTTTTATGCCTGCCTCCATTCCGGTTCGCGCCATTGATCGCCTGCGCAAATCGACTGATCTGCAGCCCACTAAAAAGGAAGTTGTCCTATCTGACGGCAGCGTATTTGAAATGTGGTCTACACCGCTTGTGATGGCTGAGCGCGAACGCGCTCAGAAACAAGCCAAGTCCGACGATGCCAACGCCTTTGCGCTTCAACTGCTAATTGTCAAAGCGTTGGACGAAAACGGCGCCAAGCTGTTTAGCGCCGGCGAACTGGACGTCCTCAAAAACGAAGTCAAGGACAAGGATCTCCAAGCTCTGATGCTGGCAATCCTGACCGACGACGCCGAGCCCATCGACCCCAAGAACTAGCCAAGGAGCTTCGCCAGGACAACTGGCTTATGCTCCAGTTCGGCGTCGCCAAGGAACTGGGACTCAGCCTCGGCCAAGTCCGCAGCATGATGACCGCCGAAGAACTCCTTGGCTGGAGCGCCTACTTCCAAATCCTGAACGAAGACCAGCAAAAGGAAATCGAAAAGGCCAAACGCCGCCGCTAACCCGGCGGCTTTTTTACGCCGTAGACTGTTTTTACGCTAGTACGACAGGTCGGTGGCCGATTACAACGCCAATATCAAGGTAAACGCCGACACGCGCCAGGCAGAATCTCAGCTAAAAAAGCTGCAAAACTCTCTTGACAAATTAAGTGACATATCGACAAAAGTAAATTTACAAAGTGCACAACAACAATTTAATAAACTAGGCACTACTTTACGGGGTATTGGAGAACGGGGTGCCTTAGGAGCCATCACTTTAGGTGCAGGTAAAGCTGCAGCATCTATCGGCGGCCTCGGGGCGAAGTTTGGAATCCTTGGTGCTGCTGCTGCATCCACTGGAGCAACAATAAACGGAGCACTTGGTGGTGTCCCAGGTGTAATTACAGACATTCTTGCGCAGGCAGGACACCTACCCAATGCTTTTGGTCTTGCGGCGGTTGCCGCAATGGCTTTTGCACCGCAAATACTCAAAGCCAGCAGCGCAACGGTAGGTCTAGGCGCTGCAATAGACAAAGCGGTAGGTAAGCAGACAACAGAAAAAATTGCTGGTGTTGTCGACAGTATTGGGCGCTTAAACATTGAGCTAGAAGCTACCAAAGCAACTTTTGAATCCTTAATTGCTGGCAACACACTAAACCAACTTAACAGTCAACTAAAAGATGCTGTTAAAGAAAGCGGAGAATTTCACTCTTCAACAGAAGAAGCTGTAGTAGCTGCCCAACAACTTGTAGCAGTTCAGCGCGAACAACGTCGTGAACAAAAGGCGATTACGGATCTTATCCGCCAAGCACAAGGTCTTCAGCCACAAGATGTTCGAGATACCGAAGTATCCCGTCGAGTTGCGCTACTTAAATCACGAGAAATCCAGCAACGAAAAGACCTACAACTACAAAATCAAATCAATGCCGAACTTGCTGAGTACGAACGGTTAGCCGCTGAAGTAGCCAACCAGACCAAACAATGGGCAAATAATTTAGACCGCATTGCCCGCTCCAGTCGTGCAGGCGTACTAGGAAGTCAATCGCAAATTCAAGCTCGCCTTCAAGAATTCCGCGAGGGTCGCCGCAGTGCCGAAATTGCACGTCAACGAAGCACAGAACTCGTTGCGCGCGAGCGGCAGCTTGCTGGCGGTCAATACTCTCTGGCTCAAGTCCCTGCCCGTGGTGAGTTATTCCCAGGCGGCCGCACAGAAACAGCAGCAAACCAGTACCGCGCAATGCTTAACGAGCAAGCGCGTATTCAACAAGCTGCTGCCACAGCCCTACAACGCTCAGAAAAAACGCTTATCGGCCTTCAAGCCCAAACTTTACGTACAGAACGCGACATAACTGCCGCAAAACGGCAACAACAAACTATCGACGAACGCAGTATTCAACTAATCCGCGAACAAAACAAACTTTTAATGCAGCAGTACCGCGCCGAACAGCGCGTATCCGCTGGTGTCTTGGACCCTGCATCACTTCGCGCCGATCGAATGAGGCGCGTGGAACAAGGACGTACTCAACAGCAACGTCGGCGCGAAATGACTGAGAACGCCATCATCGGTGGCGCTTTTCCAATGCTGTTCGGCGGCGGACCCGGAGCAGTCATTGGCGGTGCAGCAGGTGGCTTTATTCCCGGCAACCCGATGCTTTCGGTTGCCACTAGCGCTCTTGGTGCCCTTCTGGATCAATTTGCTACGTCTGTCACGGAAATGGGCTCCAATCTCCGTGACCCCATCGCCAACTTCCAGAAACTTGCAGACGCTGGGTTAATCGCCAGCCGCAGCCAACAAGTATACATCCAGCGTTTAATTGAAGCAGGACGAGTAACCGAGGCAGCAACACTTATCCAAGAGGAAATTATCCAAAAAATAGGTGTTAAGGGCATAACAGATTTACAAAATGCTGGAGCAGCCTCCTCCAAGCTCACTAAAGCTTTAGCCGAACTATCTCTGCAAGCCCAAGCTGCTGTTGCCGGTCCTTTGGCTGCACTGCTTAGCTGGCTCTCCAGTGTAGTGGCTATTGGTAATCGCGTGACATCGCAAGCGGCGCAGCAAACAGATATTCTGGCTGGATTGTCCACGTCTGACCAAACGTCTTTACAGCGCGAAGAGCAACGCATACTCCAAGGAGCGAATCTATTTAACGAAGCTGAAAAACGTAGACAAGTAGAAGCTCTTTATCAAAGTTACGCATCGAGAGCAAATATACAAGCTCCCGGCATGTCTATTGACAAAACAGCCGAATCCCAGGCTAAAGCTGTTACGCAAGAGCTTGCTGCACAAGTCCAACTTGAATCACAAAAACTTACACTATCTGGAATGTCCTTGGAAAAGGACGGCATGGGCTTTGTAGCTGTAGCCAAACGCGTAGCACAACAAGAATACGAAAACAAACTTTTAGAAATTAAAAATTACTGGATTGGAAAAGCGTATGACGCAGAAAAGAATCAGTTAATGATTCGCCAAGCAAACCTACAGTTCTCTGCAAAAGTAAAAGAAATTGACATGCAAGCAGCACGCGCTGCTGAGCAAGCCGCCGAAGAACGCATCCGCGCTTACCAACAGACATTGCAACTTCAAAATCAGTTGGCGCAAACAGTTCTAGACGAGTACAGAATTTTGGAGCAAGGCGTAGACCTGTATAAAGGTCCAGTAGCAGGTTACGAAAAAAGTCTCATTCTACTGGAACGCCGTACAGCAATCCAAGAAGGTATTATTCAAAATGAATACAAATCCGCACGGGCAGCGAAAGACTATGCAGCTAATCAAGCAACAATAGACGCAACATTTCGGAACAGACTTAACAACTTAAAGTTAGAAAAAGACTACTTAGAAGCACAATTAACTATACAACGTGAACGTGCGCTTTTGGAAGAAAGCCTTGCTGCAAGGCAGTTGATCTCGCAAAATGCGCAACGTCGTGTAGCCGGGCAAACGGAAATTGATCGCCTTCAAACACAACTTGATTTTCCTTTTGGCGGCGAGCAGCTCGAACGCGATATGCAGATGCTGGACCAGTACACACGTCGTATGGACGAACTAGTTCCTTTACAAGAAAAAATTACCGAACTACAAAAAACTATTAGCGCGGCCACCCAAACACCCGGAATACTTACAGAGAGACAGCTTACACAAAAACAAGCAGAACTTACTGTCCAGCAAGATCAACTACGTCAATTAGAAACTGAGATACACCTTCGAGATCAACTGGAACAACAGTTACTTAGCCAGCAGCAAATCTACGCAAAGTACGGTTTTATCGTAGACGAAGTTTCTAACGCACTTAGCGATTCCATCACAGGGTTAATTACTGGCACAACAACTGTGACAGAAGCTTTTAGTCGCATGTTTGAGAGTATCGGTAAAGCCTTTATTGACATGGCTACCCAGATGCTGGCGCAAAAGCTGTTTATGACAGTGCTAAGCGCTCTGGTTCCTGGTGGTAGCTCGATCGTCCAAGGCGTAGATGTACCGGTAAGCCAGATGCCTACAGGTATGGCTTTTGCCGAAGGTGGTTTTGTTACCGGACCTACCAACGCCTTGATTGGTGAAGGCGGCGAACCGGAATACATTATTCCGGCAAGCAAGATGCGTGCTGCCATGGGACGCTATGCCGGTGGTGCTCGTGGTGCATCCGTTATTCCCGGCAACGGCGAAAGCGGCGGTGGCAGTATGGGAGCAGCGCCTTCCGGCACCATCGACGTGCGCTACAGCATCGAACGCATCAACAACGTGGACTACGTCACCGCCGATCAGTTCCAGCGCGGAATGGCGCAAGCCGCCCAACAAGGCGCAATCCAAGGTGAACGCCGCGCCATGCGCAGCCTTAAAAACAGTAGTGCGACGCGCCGAGGAGTTGGCATCTAATGGAATACGCCTACGGCCACCTACTCGACATCGGCCCCAGCGGCCAAGCCGCCCAGTACCGCTTCCAGAACTACGCCATCAACCAAAACGTTGACGGCTACTTGTTTTTGCCGTTCAGCTTCGGTGGCGCGGTAGCCACCCTCCAAGGCGACAACTTGGATGCCACGCTCCAGTTCGCCAACATCGAAATGACCCGCGCGTGGATTGTTGACGCCCTCGATAACCTATGGGTTGCCAAGGTCACCACGGTGCTCTGGGAACCCTCCACTGGAGCAGTCCAGCGCACCCTTTACACCTACTGGGGCACCTGCTCTAGCGGCGGCTGGGATGAGGTCAACATCCAAGTCAGCCTGAACTCTGTGCTCGACGCTGTGCAATCCAACATCCCCGGCCGCAGGCTGCACCGCTGGCAAGTCGGCAGCATTCCGTTCACCGCGCAAATCAGTGTGTGAGCATCTGATCGGGCGACGCTACGAGTACGGAGGCGACGACTGCATCCACCTCGTCATCGACGCGCTCAAAGCCCTTGGCAAAAACCCGCCAGACGTTGCCGACGACTGGTACAAACTCAGCCCACGCGGCATCTTGCGCGAGCTGGCGCTGTACTGCGACACCCTAGACGTGCCCGCCTACGATGGTGACATCATTCTGTTTGGCGCCAAGCCACCTGAATTCGGAGTCCAATGGCAGAGTGGCATCCTATTCATAAACCACTTGATTTCCGCAGT
>Ga0315902_10004006_pt1 | contig 21645 bp, 12 predicted proteins | sample LakEriMetagenome_9_FD_203523 | JGI IMG/M metagenome (GOLD analysis project Ga0315902, IMG submission 203523) | Freshwater fungal communities from buoy surface, Lake Erie, Ohio, United States - Buoy 12 MA117 | ecosystem: Environmental > Aquatic > Freshwater > Lake > Lake biofilm | place: USA... | reverse complement strand
CAATACGCTCATCGACCTGCAGGCCGCACGGTTGGCGTGATCTCCCACGTGCCCGACATGAAACAGCAGATTCCGCAGCAACTGGTGGTGGAGCGGGGGAGTATTGGCAGCCACGTCCGCGTGGTCGCCTGAGGTATGTGACGGTCTTTCAAACAACAAGGAGGGATGATGGCAAAGCCCATAGTCGTATCACTGGAAGGCGTGGAGTCACGCTTCGACCATGCAAAGCTCGAGCGCCACAAACTTTATGGCGCCAGAAAACGCGTTCCATTGGACGCCGCGGGGCAACCCTGCCAGAAGGCTGCGCTGACGGTGGACGGGCAATATCTGCTGCAGTCCGGCATGACGGCGCAGGGCTACTTCGACGAGGGGGGGCGTTGGCTGCAGAAGAGCGAGCTGGTGGGCTTGGGCCCGGATGGTGAAACCCTTGAGCTCAAACCCTCCACGCTTGGCGTGGCGCAGCCCCTGCAGCGCGTCGAGCCGGAGGAACTGCTCCGGCACGTGGTGCAGGCGGTGTACCCGCTGAAGCCGCTGGAGCTCGACCCCGCGCTTGAGTCGCGCCTCACTGCGGGCGAGCTCTTCCGGTTTGATTTCAACTACGGCGCCGATTACCACCTTGAGACTGCCTTCCTGCTCGCGAACACCGAGGGCATGTTCTGCCTCGTGGGCACGGGCATCACACCCGCGTGGTCCGAACCCGGGCTGGTCGCCGTGGCCGAGGCCACGGAAGACGCCGGTGACGACCTCGATTTCGACATGTTCTGACGGGAGATCAGCCATGCCAGCATCAATCCGATTGTCCAACAGCCAGGCCCGCGACGGCCTGGTGCAAACCGTGGTGCCTGCGCGCGAACCCGAGGCCGCGCTCGGCCTGCCGGGCCACGCGGTGGCCTTCCGGCGATACCTCGCCTGCACCGAGCAGACGCGCGCAGAGGTGCTCTCACGCACGCTGGGCGATGACTACGCGCAGGCACTGATCGACGGTGATCCGGAGGTTGACCTCGAGCACGTGGGCCGCAGCATCGGTGACACCAACGTGGTGTATCTGAGCGCGAGCGGTGAGTTCCTGCACAGCCCGCCTGCATTGGTGGAGGTGATCACCGCTGCCGACGGCACCGAGCGCGAGCGACGCACCCCCGTCGATGTCGAGTCCAACGTGGGCGAAACACAACTCGTGCGCTGGACGGGCCGCAAGTTTCCGGTGGCAGATGCCGTGCGGAAGTTCGTGTTCCGTCGCACGCTGCAGGTCACGCATGTCGACGGCCTCACCTACGACTTCCTGTTCGGCATGGCACGCGAGCTCGGCACCGAGAACGCGCTGATGCTGGTGGGTGCGGGGCCGAAGGGCACAGATCCGCTCATCTTCCAGGCGAACGGACGGCCGTGCCGCGCATTTCTGGGCGGGCGGGTAGACGGCGAGCGCTACCAGTTGCTGATGCACCTGAGCGACATGGAACTCAAGCAACCGGCACCGCGGGAGGGCTGACACATGCAACTGGCAAATGGAAATGCGCTCGGCAAGGGGTTCTTCCACCCCGCGGGCTCGCTGCAGGATGAAGCCCTTGCCGCCACGCTGCGGGCGTATCGCCGTCGTGTGGCCGGCGCCTATCGCTCGGTCAAGCCCGCAGAGGTGTCACAGGCCGTGCTGGGTGGGCCGTTCCACGTCTCGCCGAAGGTGGATGGCGAGTTGTGGTTTCTGGTGATCGAGAGCGGTGATGCGTGGCTCGTCAGCGCAAATGGCAAGGCGATCTCCGGCGGTGTACCCCTGCTCGACGAGGTGCGCGGCGTGGCAGGGCGTTGCAGCATGCGCGTGGTGATTGCGGGCGAGCTCTTTGCGGTGCCCGTGGCCAAGGGCCGGCCGCGTGTAGGCGATGTGGCCTCGGCGCTGGCGGGTGGTGCCTCTGCGGCGGTGGAGCGATTGGGCTTCATGGCCTTCGATCTTGTCGAGGGCCTGCTCGCAGATGCACCCCCTGCGTGCCCGTACGCACAGCGGCTCGATGCCCTGTCTGAACTGCTGGGTTCGGGTAAGCGCGCAAAACCCGTTCGCACCGATGTTGCCGAAACGGTTGCCGACATTCCCGCGCTTTTTACCGAGCTGGTCGATGGCGGAAAGGCCGAGGGCCTGGTGGTGCGCTCTGCGCAGGGCGTGGTGTACAAGCTGAAGCCGGAGTTTACGATCGACGCCGCGATCATCGGCTACACCGTGCGCACCGAAGACCCGCGCGCCGTGCGCACGCTGCTGCTGGGCCTGACGCGGGAAGACGGCCGCATCCAGATTGCCGGCCACTGCGGCAACCTGGGCAACGACGACGACCGCCGCGCCATGCTCGCCCGCCTCGAGCCTCTGCAGTGCCCCTCGGCATTCCGGTACCCGCACCGCTCCGGTGATCTCTTCACCTTCATCACACCGCGGCTGGTGGCCGAGATCAACGTCACGGACCTCCAACCCGAAACCAGTGACGGGCAGCGGATGCGCAGCATGGTGCTGGAGCACGACGACGCCAGCGGCTGGAAGCCCTTGACCCTGATGCCCACCGCCAGTTGGCTGCACCCCGTGCTGGTGAGGTTGCGGGAAGACAAAACCCCCGGTTCGGTGGACACACGCTTTGCGCAATTGCTCGAGCGCTGCCCGGTGGAAGATGCCACCGCCGCGACGAGTGCGGCAGATATGCCGCCATCCACCGTGCTGCTGCGACGCGTGTGGACCAAAACCACCAAGGACAAGGTGGCCGTGCGCAAGCTGCTGCTCTGGCAAACCAACAAGAACGAGATCGATGACTCCTGGCCTGCCTTCGTGGTGCACGGCACCGACTATTCCGCAGGGCGTGCCACGCCGCTCGATCGGGAGGTGCGTACGGCACCCACGCGTGAACTGGCGGATGCCATTGCCGAGCGGTGGATCGAAGAGAACGTGAAGAAGGGGTGGCAAGAAGTCGTGTAAATGCGTCGTACCCACAGCAGGTTTCACATCGATATCGAATTTCTCAGGGTTTCCATAGTTTTCAGCCACAGGAGATGACCGTGAACACTTCCATCGACCTCGAGTGTATTGAAGACGGATCCTCAAAGTTCTGGTCTGGCAGCGTGAAGGGCAAAACGCTCACTACTCGCTGGGGAAAGATTGGGACAGCAGGCCAGTCGAAGGCGGAATCCTTCGCAAGCGCTGCAGATGCTGAGCAGAGCTTGACGAAGCAGGCGGCGGCTAAGCGCAAGAAGGGTTATATGGACAAAGTGGCGCTTGCCGGCAAGGGCAAAGGCGACAGAACGCCGACAACAATCAAGAGTTTCAGCGAGGGCGTAAAGAAAATCGAGGACCTAGGAGACGGTCTGATATCGTTCGAGAAAACCGAGATTCACATCGGAAACTTCACGATGCCAATGCCCTACGATAAATTCCCGGAAATAGCCAAAGTCATGGGTGAATTGTCGGAGTTCAGTGAGTTCAAGAAGGTGACAACTCTCACGCTAACCCCGCTTTGGGGGGGGGATGATGTAGAGTTTCCTTACCCTGTAGATCTGATTAGTAAAATCAGCGGAGATAACAACATACAAAAGATAGAACTGTTGCGCGATGAAATTGACTTATCATGGATTCAAAATACGGCGACATTATTCTCTGAAATAAATACAGAAAACTTCAAGAATTTAAAAGACATTACGATACAGGGAAATATAAATGGCCTGCACTTGGATGCACCAAGTATAGAAACGCTTTCTTTGCTTTCAAGTCACTGTACGATCGCCGAAGTTTTTAAGTTTTTGAGTAAAAGCAATATTGGTGGCATACAAAAACTTAGTGTGTCAGCGAGTCGCTACGATTCTGACGTAGACATAATAAAAACGAAGTCGCCTATCGCGGTGGTTCTCGAAAAGCTGCATAACCTCAAAGAGTTAGAGATTGGCACTAGGGATGTCGTCGATTGGAAAACGATCTTGCCGATCACTGTTCTTGAGCGTCTCGAAGCACTCACAATCTTGATTGATGGTGCCTACATTACTGAAAAGGACCTGCTCACAAAAAGAGAAAAATACATTATTAACTTCGCGGCTTACTTAAACGAGTCGTTCGATAGCGGGTTGATGTTAAACCTGCGGATTGGACTAGGCGAAGAATTCGATAGTAGTGAGTGCGACAACTTCAAGCCGTTAACCATAAAAGACCTCTTTAAGCAGGGCCAGTTTGAGAGACTGCTGCAGCGCAAAAGCGTAACTAGCATCTCGGTTCCATATAGAACTGTCGGTGGGTTTGAGTGAAATTTAATCATAATGTCAAAACCACTTCCCCTGATTTCGATCTGCACAACAGAAAACCATCGCAATTCCCGATTTAGAGACGAGGCTGATTACGACGAAAGATTCAGCTGCGAATACATCGATTACCAAGAGCTCGTCGGCTGTGACGCATCCTTAATGGGCGCTCGTTTTTCGGGCAGAATCGTCAGGATTGACTCGCCCGAACATTCATTGAATCTTGAAAAAAAACTTCTCAAATTAGCGCTTCTCGATCGTTCAGAGGCGTATGGGGAGATCGGTCTCAAAGCCATTGAAAGACTAGATTTGAATAAAGGTGAATTGCGATATCCGACGCAGTACTTTATTGGTTATAAGAAGCTTCTTGAATCGATCCGAACAATCAAGGCCTCTTGCAAAGCCAAGGCCTGGCTAACGTGTCCCGAAGAAATAGCAGAAATTTTTGATAAAGCGGCTCTTTACAGGAAATACGATCAGTTAAAGATACCCCAGCCTGAGACGAGGACAAAAGTCGAGAGATTTGAAGAAGTGTACGATTTTGTGCGATCTCATCAATCATCTGGCGTTTATCTCAAACATCGATTTGGTTCTACAGGATCGGGAATGCTTTGTCTAAGACTCGTTCAGGACAAGCTGTACTGCTGGTCTACATTTGCAGCCAATAGAGGTAAATGGACCCATCTACTTAACCCAGCCATCTCCCGCAACGTGGCGGATATAAAAAAGCTATCTGATTATGTGATTGGTGAGGGGGCTATTCTGCAGGCGGCTATAAAAAAAGCGCAGATTGGAGGAGTGCCATTCGACTGCCGATTTATAGTTATCAATAACAAAGTGCCTTTTGTTGTCGTACGGAAAAACAGGTCGCCGTTCACAAATCTTAATCTCGGGGGGCAGCGCGATACCATGAAGGCCCTGCAGTCAGTTATACCGTGTTGGCTTATCCAAGAAGCAATTGAGTGTTGTATTGAAATTGCTCGATATCACAAGCAGTTTATGATCGGGGTCGATATTATTTTTGATCGACGCAAAGAGAACTTTTACGTTCTGGAATCAAATGCTTTTGGCGGGTTCTTTCCAAATCTAAGCCGTTGCGGGCGCTCAGTTTTGAAATGGGAGTTGGATGCGATACACGACTGTTTTGCTGGCCAATCAAAATTAGAAGACGCGCTATGAATATGAACTCAATAGTCGGTACGCATCATATTCTTTTCATAACGCTCGACACGCTTAGATACGATGTGGCTGATGCGTTGTTTAAATCAGGAAGACTACCCACCATCGCTCAATACGCACCGACTGGATGGGAGAAGCGTCACTCGCCTGCAACTTTCACCTATGCAGCTCATCACGCCTACTTCTCAGGTTTTTTGCCGATGCCTGAGAACACTAATAGGTCTGCCCGGCTGTTTGCCGGTGAATTTGAGGGGAGCGTTACGGTTGGAGACACGACATTTATATTTAATGACGCAACTTGGCCAGAGGGTTTGGCAAAACTTGGTTATAGAACCCTATGTGTGGGAGGCGTTGGATTCTTCAACAAAAAGTCTGCACTCGGAAATGTGTTGCCATCTCTTTTCGAGACCTCGGTCTGGAACCCTTCAATGGGTGTTGCCGACCCTGACTCAACAAAGAATCAGGTCGATTTCGTTGTAGAATTCTGGAAAAAAGTAAAGCCTGAGTTATGCGTGACATTCGTCAACGTATCAGCTATTCACCAGCCAAACAACTTCTATTCGGGTTGCAGGCATGACTCTATTTTGAGTCATGCTGAGGCATTGATATACGTTGATTTGCAGTTAAAGACGCTCTTCGAGGAGTGCGGGTTTCTCGAAAAACCAACCTTTACAATTCTCACGTCTGATCACGGAACGTGCTATGGAGAAGACGGAATCGAGGGGCACAGGTACCCCCATCCGGTTGTCTGGACGGTCCCCTATACGCAATTTATTATTCAAGGTGCGCTGTGAGGAGTGGATATGTATCAGTTAGATGATCTGGGTCTCCGCCTGAAGAATTCGCGCTACCAGACTTATACATATTCCTATCCGCACAAATCCGCTTATTCCCATCAATCTGCGCCAGTTTGTCTACAGCCGATTTGGGCGGCGGAAGATCGGCAGAATTTGATGCTCTATGTTCACATTCCATTCTGCGAGATGAAATGTGGGTTCTGCAATTTGTTCTCTACAGTCGATAAAGCAAACCAATTCGAAAAGCCATATTTGGATGCATTAAGAAGACAGCTTGATGCATATAAAAAAATACTGATAGATTTTAAATTTTCTCGGGTTGCAATCGGAGGAGGAACTCCAACAATTCTTTCGATTGGCGGAATGATTTCGCTTTTAAAAATCCTTAAAGAATTTGTCGGTGTGGATTTTCATGAAATTCCGTGTTCAGTCGAGACGTCCCCCCTAACCGCAAATAGTGAAAAGCTTTCATTGTTAAGAGAGTTTGGTGTGTCAAGGATGAGTATGGGGGTGCAGAGCATTTATGAAGAAGAGAACAACCAACTGATGCGCCACCAGCCGCAATGTGTTCTTTCCACCGCTCTGGATGCGCTTTATCAGTCTAAGTTTGAATGCGTCAACCTTGATCTTATATACGGAATTCCCGGGCAATCAGTCTCGTCCTGGGTTGATTCTATTGATTTCTTGTTGAGATGGGCGCCACAAGAAATCTTTCTTTATCCTCTATATCAACGCCCGTTGACGGGGCTTGCAAAGAGATATTCAAAGATTGAGCGCAATGATTTGTACTTCAAATTCTATGAAGCTGGGAAAAAGGTATTGGAAGATGCGGGGTATCAGCAACTTTCGACAAGAGCTTTCAGGCATTCCAGTTACCGTCCAAGTTCTGTTCGTGCTTATTCGTGTCAGGAAGACGGAATGATTGGAATTGGATGCGGGGCTAGGAGTTATACAAGGAATTATCACTATTCGGAGGAGTACAGTGTTAATCAGTCGAGTGTTCGCGCAATTCTGCAGAAATACATTGCTAAATCTACTGATGAATTCATGTATTCCCATTACGGAGTCAGCCTCTCGATAGAGGATGTCAAGCGACGGTATCTGATTCAGTCCATCATGCAAGCCGAAGGGTTAGATGTATATCGTTACGCGCAATGTTTCCAGGCTGCGGTGTACGATGATTTTCCGGGGATCCGGCAGTTACTCGATTTCGGCCTGGCTAGCGATGACGCGCGTTATATCGTGCTTAATAGCGCTGGCATGAAGTTAGGTGATGTTATTGGTCCTTGGTTTATGAGTGACGTCGTTAAGAACGCTGTCAGCGATTATATTTATAAAGGTTAGTTCGATGATCAGTGTTTGCTACCGGGGCCCTTTAGACAGCTGTAATTACGGTTGTTGGTACTGCCCTTTTTCAAAGAACAAAATCACAGCAGACAATGTGGCAGAGGACCAACGCTCTCTTGATCGCTTTATTGAATGGGTTTCGCGACGGTCACATGCTTTAGATTTGCTTTTTACGCCTTGGGGCGAAGCAGCAATCTATGATCATTATCAATCTGCCTTGGCAAAATTGTCCTACATGAATCATGTGCGTGTTTGTGGAATTCAGACCAATCTCAGTTGTGGTTTAGGGTGGTTAGAGAAATGTGATTTGGCCAAGCTGCGCCTATGGATCGCTTGGCACCCAGATCAGACTTCGGAGACGCGTTTTATTAATAAGCTTTTGTCTCTGGTTTCAATGGGAGTTAAGTTCAATGTTGGTGTAGTTGCGCTTCATGAAAACATCAAGTACGCCGAAAAACTCAGAAATATTCTTCCTGACACAGTTTATGTTTGGCTTAATGCTGCTAAGGATCAGGGAGTGGTCTACGAGCCTGAATTGTTATCACGAATTTCTCTCGTAGATCCTATATTTAGCGTTAACGTGGAGAATTTTAAAACTTTTGACGAGGACTGTCGGGCTGGTGTTAACCATGTGTTGGTGGACGGTTCTGGTAATGTGAGTAGGTGCCACTTTATAAAAAAAATCTTGGAAATATTTATATGCAGGAGCTTTTTGAGATTTTGTATACCAGAAAAACGGCTTGCACTAATTCAGTGTGCGACTGCTATTTGGGGCAATCGGTTTATGCGAGCAGTAAGTTTGAGGGCCACCTTGGTTCTTTGATAACGCGTTGTTTGTCCTAAAAATGCTGCGAAAGCGAACTCTTACACCATAAGAATTCGACGCACGCAGGGAGATCGACATGGCTGATGCAGTGAGCCTGACATGCACGGAAGACGGCGCATCCAAATTCTGGTCCGGCAGCGTGAAGGGAAAAACCCTCGCCACGCGCTGGGGAAAGATCGGGACGGCAGGGCAGTCCAAGGAAGAAACCTTCGCCAGTGCCGCCGAGGCCAAGGCCAGCCTGCAGAAGCAGGCTGCGGCGAAGCGAAAAAAAGGCTATGTGGATGCCGCGCTGTCACCGTCACCGCTTGCAGCCAGCGCTCCGGCAGCCGTGAAGGCCGCCTCGCCCCAGAAGGGCGGTCCGACCCTCAAGCCGGCCAAAGCGAAACGCGCGCCCGCCCCGTCAGCAGCGCGGGCTTCCGCGGCGTTCGCTGTTGCCACCGCGAGCAAGAGCGCCCTGAGCACGTGGCTGAGGGACCCGACACGCAGCGGCGATGAGCTTGCCTCTGCAGTAGGTCGTTTTCCGGAGACGGACCGGCTGATCGCGGTGCACAACAACACCGGTGCAGACGTGCTGTCCACGCTCTCCCACAGCAAAGATCGCAGCACGCGCGCGAAAGTGGCTGCAAACGCCGTGACGCCGCTGGAGGGCTTCCTGCGCCTTGGGCAGCAGTTCCCCGACGAATTCATGGGCAACCTGCAACTGGACATTCTGCTGCTGGAGAACCCGGCGTTACTGCAAAGCCTGCCTGAGGCTCTGCTGCTACGGGTGCTGAAGCGCGAGAGTTGCCCGGAGGGGTTCCTGACGTTTGCCGCGGGCATGGCTTCGGAAAAAATCCAACTGGGCGTGGCGATGAACCCGAAAGCGCCCGCAGCGGCAATAGCCCTGCTGCGCAAGAGCACGCATGCCGCCGTGCGGGCGAGCTTGCCGGAGAAGTTCGCGCAGCTCGGCAAGAAGGATCCGGAGGAAGAATTCCGGGAGGAAGTACGCAAGCGCCTCGCGAAACTCACGCTTGACGAGGTCAAGGAAGCTTGGGGGAAACGGTACATCGGTCTGCCCCAATTCCCACACTTGCGTCTCGCGGCAAAACTCCATCTGGCTGAGTGGGACTTGACGCGAGGGATTCTCAAGCCGCTGGCTGCGAACCCGAGTATGCCAGCGGCATTGCTCGAGGAACTCGCTCAGAATGCTGACTCCGATGTTAGACAGGCCGTTGCGCGAAACCGCAGTACGCCGGTGACCTTGCTTGAGAATATGGCGAAGGACAGGTTCTCGGGCGTTCGCGTTGCAGTCGCTGGGAACCCGAATACCCCTGTCGCACTGATAGCGGCGCTGGCGAAGGATAAGGAGCGGTTCGTTCGCTGTTCAGTCGCCGAGAATCCGAACACACCCGTCGCGCTCCTAGATGCCTTGGCGAAGGGCAAGAATGAATTCGTTCGCCGTTCTGTCGCCGAGAATGCGAACACACCCGTCGCGCTCCTCGAGGCGCTGGCCAAGGACACGGAAGATTATGTTCGCAGTGCAGTCGCCCGGAACCCCAACGCTCCCATCGCCACTTTAGAGGTGCTGGCGAAGGACACGAATGAATCCGTTCGGCGCTCAGTCGCCAAGAACCCGAATACCCCTGTCGCACTGACAGCGGCGCTGGCGAAGGATAAGGAGCGGTTCGTTCGCTGTTTAGTCGCCGAGAATCCGAACACACCCGTCGCGCTGCTGGATGCCTTGGCGAAGGGCAAGAATGAATTCGTTCGCCGTTCAGTCGCCGAGAATTTGAACACACCCGTGGCGCTCCTGGAGGCGCTGGCCAAGGACACGGAAGATTATGTTCGCAGTGCAGTCGCCCGGAACCCCAACACTCCCATCGCCACTTTAGCGGGGCTGGCGAAGGACACGAATGAATCCGTTCGGCGTTCAGTCGCCGAGAACCCGAACACCCCCGCCGCTATGCTGGAGGCGCTGGAGAATGACAGGGATTGGGGCGTTAGCCTTTCAGTGGCAGCGAACCCAAACACTCCCGTCGCTCTTCTGGAGGCGCTGGTTAAAAAGGGGAACTCGGACGTTAGCCTTTCAGTTTCCAACAATCAGAACACCCCTCCCGAGTTGCTCAAGGAACTGCTGCAGTCTCTGTCGAATCACGAGTTTGCGAGCATCCGCATTTCCGTTGCTTCCAATCTGAACATGCCCGAAACCGCAATGATGCATCTCACTTCCGACTGTTGGTCTGGTCAGCGGCCAGAATATCCATTTGACCTCACTTATCCTGTGAGAGACCAATTGGCCTTGAACCCTGCAGCCACACCGGCCGTTCTAGAGAAGATGTACGCCGACATCGTTGGATTCGCGCGCTTGCTCGAGGATGACCCGCTCCGTGTGCCAGCAATCGCCAAGCAGCGAGCAGAATCGGATGAGAGTATTCGCAGTGCGGTCGATACCGGGAACTTCCTGTTCACAACGATTAATGACCCGAACGGAGCTGTGCTGTCGCGCAACCTGATAGCTGTTTTGATGGCCCTGTGCAGCGGGGCATTCGTGGAGCCTGCGCGTATCGCGCGCGTCTCGGGTTCTACTGACTGGTTGGTGCGCGCAGCTGTAGCCAGGAACCCTGGCACGCCGCCCAATCTGCTGAAAAAACTCAGCGTAGACGCGCACCCGCTGGTGCGTGCATTGGTATCAGCGCGGAGTAACCCCCCCAAGATTGATGGCGCTGTGCCCGGCACCCACGCGTGAATTGGCGGACGATCACAACAAGAAGGAACTTTGCATGAGCCAGGCATCACCCGACACCAGCTCCAAGTCTGCGCTGCTCGCGTGGATAAAAGACCCCGCCCGTCGGCCGGCTGAACTCACTGCCGCAACCGGCTTCTTCCCCGAGGCAGACCGCGCGATAACCGCCCGGGTGGATTGTCCGCCCGAGGTGTTGGCCACGCTCTCGCACAGTTCCGACAAGGCCACACGCGCAAAGGTCACGGCCAACCCCAACACGCCGGCTGCGGATTACGTGCGGCTGGGGCAGCAGTTCCCGAAGGAGTTCATCGCCAACCCCTTGCTCGATTTGCTGCTGCTTGAGAACCCGGCGCTGCTCGATGAAGTCCCGACAGCACTGCTGGTACAGATCGCGAAGAAGCCGGAATGCCCGGCCGCGTTCTTGATATGGACTGCGTCACATGCGGACGAGAAAGTGCAGCTTGCCGTGGCGATGAACGCCAAGGCCCCCGACGAGGCGTTGGCGCGTTTGCGTGAGAGCGCGTTCGCGAAGGTGCGGGAGAGTGTGAGTGCGGCTGGCGCGGCGGTTGAGGGTGATCCGGAGGTGTTGTTTCGGGGGGCGGTGCGGGAGAGGTTGGCGGGGTTGACGCCTGAGGAGGCGGCGGAGGCATGGAAGAGGGGGGATATCGGGTTTGCGCAGTTTGCAGCGCTATCTCTGGATGCTCGTCTGCTTGTCGCGGCTTTGGTTGGGGCGGAAAGACGCATGGCTCTTGTTATAAACGCAGCATTCCCGGAGGAACTTAGAACTGCACTCCGAGGTGTAAATTTGCATCAAAAGGCGCAATTAAAGGCGCTCGAATCACGATTGGAGGCGCTCGCGACCGATGCGGAAATATGGGCACAGGCCAAGGACAAGGATTACCTTCAACGTTGGATAGCTGCTCGAAACGCGCTCGCTCCCGCCGCGCTGCTGGAAGCGCTTGCGAACGACAAACACGAGTGGGTGCGCCGTTCAGTCGGCGAAAATCCGAATACTCCTGTCGCGGTGCTGGAAACGTTGGCGAGAGACGAGGACGAGACAGTTCGCAGCGAGGTCGCCGGTAACCCGAGTACTGCTGTTGCGTTGCTGTACGCCCTCGTCGAAGACACCCACGAGCGTGTTCGTGCTTCAGTCGCCGAGAACCCCAATACGCCTGTTGCGATGCTGTGCGCGCTGGCCGAAGACCCCCACGAGCGGGTTCGCGGTTCAGTCGCGCGAAACCCGAACACGCCTGTTACGGTGCTGTGTACTCTGGCTGAAGACATCGACGAGCGGGTTCAAAGTCCAGTCGCCTATAACCCGAACACTCCTGTCGCGGTGCTGGAGGCGCTGGCCAGAGCCACCCACGAGCAGGTTCGCAGGTCAGTCGCCGCGAACCCGCGCACCCCCAGTGCGACGCTGGTGATGCTGGCGAAGGACGAGAGTGGTGATGTTCGCAGATCAGTTGCATGCAACCCAAATACTCCGACCGTACTTCTGGAGGTGCTGGCGAAAGACGAAAACGAGAACGTTCGCCGTTCGGTCGCCAATAACCCAAACACTCCCGTCGCGGCTTTAGAGGTGCTGGCACAGGACGAGAAGAAGGACGTTCGCTCGCTCGTTGCCGAGAACCCGAACACCCCGACGTCGGTGTCCGAGGCGCTCGCGATTGCTCAATTTGTGATGTTGGCGAAGGATCAGAACCATGACGTTCGCTATTCCGTCGCCAAGAATCCAAGCGCCCCGGCGGCGATTCTCGAGGCACTGGCTCAGGACCAAGAGATGATGGTTCGCAGCTGCATCGCCGATAACCCGAACACCCCCGCTAAGGTGCTGGTTGCGCTGGCGAACGACAAAAATTCTAACGTTCGCCGAGCCATCGCCAGAAATCCAAATGCCCCCTTGGCAGTTCTCGAAGCACTAGCACGGGACGAAGATGATCATGTTCGCTTCACCATCGCCGATAACCCGAACCTCCCTGCTACAGTGCTTGCGCACACTTTGGATCAGAACGACCGCGTGCGGATCAGAGCTGCATGTAATCCAAGTCTTCCCACCGCACTTAGCGCTCCACTGCTGGAGGAACTCGCTCAGGCTAACGACGAATGGGTCCGTCGATCAGTTGCCGAAAATTCGAACACGCCCGATGCCGCCTTGGAGATTCTGTCCTCCGATAAGAACGGGGATGTGTGTGAGGCCGTAGCGCGTAACGCAAAGACCGGTCTAGCGCTTTTGGAGCGATTGAGCAGTGGCAGGACGAGCGTACGGGTTCGCGTCGCTCTGCATCCAAACGCTTCTCCCGACTTGCTTGCAAAAATGAGTTCTGACGATTCTGAATCGGTTCGTGCTGCGGTGGCCCAGCGAAGATATACCCCCGTTTCTGTCCTTGAAGCGCTTACCCAAGATTCTTCCTACTTGGTTGAATGTGCCGCACTTGCGAACCCCGAAACACCGCTCTCTTTACTCGAGGATGCTGCCCGCGCGGAGCTTGATTGGTGCGCCGGTGAACTTACTGCTGTCTCTGACGTCGCTGCTCGCTTCGACTGCGAGACGGCACAGGCTGCAGTGCATAGAGGAGACTTTCTGTACTTTCATGGCGAAGACGCTGATAAGACGCTGCTGTCCCGGCGCCCGTTGGGGATGATGCTGGCGGCGTGTGTCAGCCTTCCGCTCGATCCGGTGCGCGTGGCGAAAGCTTCAGCATCAGATGATTGGCTCGTCCGCGCCAGCGTTGCGCGCAATGCCCGCACACCTTCCAACATACGGAAAAAGCTGCAATCTGACGCGAATCCTTTGGTGCGAGCACTGGCCTCGGCCGACGTCGAGAATCGATCAACGGGTGATGATGTGCATCCAAAGGCCGCCGTCGACTATGAGCGGATCCGTACGGCTTTGGCTGAGGGCGATCTGAATTCGGCGCTGTGCCGACTAGCTATGAGCCCTGAGGCATCTCCGGAGTTTCTCGATGCGATTTCTGAAACACAGATCAAAGGCATTCGTCGGGCTGTTTCTTCCAATCGACGCACTCCCGCGAAAACGCTGGGTCTATTAGCCAAGGACAAGGATCTCCTGGTTCGTCTGAATGTTGCCGAGGTCCGTGGAGAGCCGAACGAATCCGTTATGGGCCTGTTGACACGAATGGCAAGAGACAAAAGCGCGGTATACCGGCGTGAAGCTGCTGAGAATCTGAAGACTCCGGTTGAGATATTGCATCGACTTGCAATAGATGAGGATTCCTATGTTCGCAGTTCAGTCGCCGGAAACTCGAATACCCCCGTGGTAGTGCTGGAGGTTCTGGCGAAGGACGCGAATCCTTCGGTTCGAGCTCGGGTGACAGGGAATCCGAACACACCAGTCGAAGTACTGGATGTGCTTGCAAATGGATATGGAGCGGACGTCCTGTGCTCACTTGTCGGTAATCCGAATACACCAATTGAAAAAATTGAGCAGGCGCTAGCGCGAGAGAGCTCAGGGAGTGGGTACCACTCAGTCCTTGCGCCCGCGGCTCGCCGTCTACTTGGAAGCAAAGCTGCGGATCCCTCGTCACCGTACCAAAAAGAATGGTACGAGCGTTTCTGCCGTTCATTGGCCTCCAATCCTACCTGTCCCGACGGGATGCTCCAGTCTCTTTCGAAGGACAAGAGCGCCAATGTGCGCGCTGGAGTTGCCATCAATCCTGCATGTCCGATCGCGATGCTCGAGCGTCTGGCCAGAGATAAAGATGTCGGTGTCCGTGCCGCCATCGCGACCAACCCGCGCGTGCCAGATCATCTTCGCCTGTTACTTCAAGCCGAAAGATCCCAATGTCAGCAACGGCTGGAACACGAGTCACTCGTGTTGCTGGGTATCGAGCAGCTTCGTGATGAATCTCTCCCGTTATCGTCGGTACTGTACTGGATAGAGTCCGGGACGGACTTCCCCGCAGACCCAGACAAGAAAGCGCTGGGTAAGCTGATGAAGAAAAAGCAGTGGCTAATTCGCCTCGGCGTAGCGCTTCACCCTTCCGCGACTGGGGCGATGCTGAAAAAGTTGTCGGAGGATTCAGACAAGGATGTCGCCGCTGCCGCAATGGCCCGACTTGTGTAGATCACCCACGACAAGACTTCAACGTTTCTGAATACACCCTCACAAGGAGATAACAACAATGTCACTCGGTCTTCTTGCTGCCATCGGCGTCGCCGTTTTCATACTCTACATGGTCATGCGGGACTCCTCTCCCCCGGAGGACCCGGGCAAGAAGCTCGCAGCGGCACCTTCACCCGGGAAAGGTGGACCAAAACAGACCGGCCCCTCTGCCGCTCGGCGTGCTTCCGCGGCAATGACAGGGAGCGCGTCTAAGACGGCTGCAAAGAGCGATGGCGATCTGAAGTCCGAATACGAGTCGCTCATGGCGGAACTCTCCGGTGTCTTCGGTGCCGAGAGTGCTGGGAAGCCCTCGAAGGGTGACATGGCCAAGCTCCAGCGGTTGGGCCGCCTCGGTGAGACGCCAACCCTCAAAGGAGTGGTCGACAAGGCTGCGGTTCTCGGGATGCTCGAAGCGGGTATGGCGCGGATAGACGACGTCTACGGGGCTGGCAATGCCACTGGCAAGACAAGGCTGGAAGCCTATGAGAAGTCGGCGAAGAAGATCAGACCACGCAAGAAGAAAGGGGAGTCCGCTGCCAAGGGCAACGCCAAGACGGCGCGCACGGGCAAGTTCGGGCTGCCCTTTGATGTGGAGGCATTTGCAGCGTATTTCCCTGAAGGGTGGGATTTAGCCAAGAAACTCGAAGACGGGTTGCTGCTGGCCGGCCCTGGGGACGCAAAGATTCTCGTCGGGCCGCACCAGCTCGAGCCATCCTCTGATCTCTTCGAAATAGTCGAGAACTACCTGGAGCATTTCGACGCCGATTACCAGATCGATCCGTTCACGAGCTCGATAGGGACGCGGGGCTGGGCGGTGGAGGCTGCGAGCGAAGGGGTAAGCCACGTCATGGTGGAGCTCTGGGGGCCCGCGCTGATGTCGGCGCGTTTCGTCTACGAGGCGCCCGAGCTCGATCCGGCGATCAAGCAGATCCTGAAACAAGCGGCCATGAACCTCACGTGGCTGAATGCCGCCGTCACCCGATCGGACGACCTCCCGGTCAAGAACATCAGGGAATTGCACCGTCACATCCGCACCGTGCTGAAGGGCAACGAGGAGGCGAGGGACGGCCTGCTGTCTTCGTTCGACGACGATGACAGCATCTGGCTCTTCGTCCACCAACTCGAAGAAGTTGCTCAGGAGGGCGTCAATGCTTACCCGCTGGTTCGAGCGCTAATCCGTTATGCCGTCACGCATGACGCGAGGTTCGATGTTGATGATCTCTGCAAGCTCCAGTCATGGTGCGGCGTTCACTTCCTGAATGATCCTGAGCTGGAGCAAATGCTGGCCGCTCATGCGGAGAGCAAGGCCGAGTCGGCAAAGGACTTCCTCGAACTCGCCACTGCAGCGAAGTCCACGGGGGACAGCGTAAGGGAGCTTTCCCTCGTGCAATCGGCGCTGGCTGCGGCGAAGTCCGCCGACGATCACGTGGAACTTGCTTCCTACCCTCTGGTTTCACGCGATCCGGTTCAGGCGCGCGCTCAGCTGGATTTGGCGCTCGCCGCATCGAAAGACGTCGGAGATCTCAGGAAAGTGCTGGATCACGACGCGGCGACTTCAGACCTGCTGCAACCAGTCGTTGATCGTCTTCGCGCCTCGTGCGGCGACAGTGAGTTTCTCTCTTCAGCATGGAATCCGTTGGATGTACTGCGAGTGGCGTGTGACAAAGGCTTTATGGAAAGAGAGGCGGCGGCGGCCCTACTGCTCTCTCTCGTCGACTCTTCGCCAATCCTTTCGGATGTTGCGGAGCCCGCGAGATCGGCCCCAGTTAAGGATGTCGATTCAAGCAACGAACTGACCTCGGACGATGATGAAGAGGAAGTGGATGTAGACATCCCAGACCTTTCCGATATCGCCGACCTTGAAACTGAAAGCATGCATCTGCTGGCTCTTGCGGAATCTGCCAACAGCGAAGATTGGGAAAGCCTTCGCGAGACCCTTCTCGAACGCGCGATGACGGCTGCAACCCAGCCTGGTCAGAAGTATGCGATTTACCAGTTCCTAAATGAAGAACTCGGTCAGAAGCGCTATTCGTGGCTCCGAGACGAAAACGCTGCACCGACAGCGGAAGAGGACGCCCGCGCACTGGCCTATCTGGAGGCAAATCGGGACACCCTTCAGCCGTTCATAGACAAGAAGACCGAGGCAGAGCGAATCGAAGCGCTGATGGACAATATCTGCCAGTGCGCCCTGCTTGTTTCGTGGGGCGACGGTGAACTGTCCGCAGACGAGAAAGAGGAAGTACAGAAAGTCCGTCCTATCGCCGAGATGATCTACCGCAACCGTGACGCGATCGCCTTGCTGGAGAAGACAGAGGACATCGAAAAAGCGCGCGAAGCCCGAGGGTCCACGACGATCGTGCATTCGTTCTCGACCATGTGGATATTCGAGCCCGCATACAGCAGGGAGCTCACCGAGAGCCTGGGTGAGGTGACATCGCGCGAGGAGCTTGATGCGCTTGTGCGGATGTACGCGGCAAAGATCGAGGACCCATTCGGGAAGCAGCTCGCCGCGTGGACCGCAAACGAGGTGGCGTCTATAGACGGTTTGGAGGATGGGGAGAAACGCATTCTCAAGTTAATGGCAGATGTATGGAAGCTGGATCTTAAGGAGAACCAGCGCTTCTTCGCGGACTTTGTATGCCCCACGATCAGCGACAACATCGACTTCACCGGGAAGTCAGGCGGAGACCGTTTGGCGGATGCGCGTGCGTTGGACGCTAAGCTAAGGGAAGAGGGTGGGGATGACGCTGCGAAAACGTTGTCGGAGCTCTTGGGCGTGGACAGTATTGAGGCGCTGGTACGCCTCCTTCGGTCCCAAGATGATGAAGAGGAGGTCGAGGATACGAGGCCCCTTCCGCCGATATTCGAAGCGGTATTCCGGAGGGGGAGCATCGAGGAGGCAGTGGAGCTGGTGAGGTCAGGAGAGGACGTTAACCAGACTATCAACATGAGCGGCGTGGCGGGCCTGAGTCTGTTGGCACTGGCTGCCGAGCAGGCCCCCGTAGATGTGGTGCGCTCGCTCGTTGAACTGGGTGCCGACGTCAATCGGGTCATAGGTAATCCACGTCGCAAGACGGGCTATGACACTCCTTTGTGCGCTGCGATAAAGCGCGGACGCATAGACAACTTCGATTATCTCCTTGAGGCAGGGGCGAACCCCGATCCCTTTGCTGATCGGGAAGGGGGATGGACGCCGCTGACCCAATCGGCACAGAACCGCAATTCGGCCATGGTGAAGGAACTGCTGGATCGGGGTGTGGACGTCAACATCGCCGATTGCCGTGGATGGAACGCATTCAAGTGCCTCGCCTTCGAAGATTCGGTCGAGGCGCGCAAGTGCATCGATATGCTGGTGAAGGCAGGAATCGATACGACGCGCACTGACGATGAGGGGCATGCTGCGATCCACAACGCGGTCCCCTCGGGATCGGTGGATTGGGTAAGTTACCTGCTGGAGGTCGGCAAGATCCCCGTCGACCTTCCCATCCGATCATTGCCGGGGCTGCATTTCCATACGCCGCTGCTGCGTGCTATGGCCTTTGGGAACCTTCCTGTCGTTGACCTGTTGCTGTCCAAGGGTGCCGACCCTTCGGCCCGTAACGAAGACAAGGGAGTATTCGGTGCGATTGCGCGAGGTTGCATTCTGGGCGAGTTGAAAAAGGGAGCTCCGCAAGTCAAGCGGTTTGTCGATCTTGGGCTCCGCCCCGACCTTGGGGATGTGATGACTATCTTGTCCGATCTGTCCGAGGCAGACGATGACAACAGCCGGCGCATAGGGCCGGTCCTTGACGCAATAGCCGACGCTCTCGGGTTTACCGCTGATCAGGCAAGCGAACTCGATGCCGAGAAGGTCGAGGAGGCTCTCTCGGAGGCAATGTCTTCAGCACCCGAACTTACGCAAAGGTTTCTGGATCGCCTGAAAAAGAAGGGCGGGTTGAACCTTGAGACGCTCGCATCCGACGAATCGGACCAGGAAGATGGTAGTGGCCGTGTGCAGATTGGCGAAGACGGCACTATTACGGTGCATCGTGAGACGGTTGGCCCAACACCAAAGGTCAAGAGCTTCATGGAGGCTGTCCTCGCTCTGGTAGAAGAAAGAGGTGAGGACCGTGATGTTGCGTGGGCGAACCTCTTCTGGAGTTTCGGAAGCGATAGTCCCGATCCGTGGGCGACGTTCAATGCCTACGTAGCAGCTTTGACAGACAGCGAGTTTGATGTGGCCGTTAGGGAAAAGGCCGACTTTGTCATTGCAGCAAGGGTTTCTCCGATTGCGCCTTGGACCTACCGTGGCTTCAAGGTCATGCCTGTCAAGGGAGGTGATGGACGGGGGCGTTGGACAGTGCGGATTTCAGACGGCCCGATACACATGAACTTCACCGCCGACTGTGAGGTCAACATGCGGCGTACGCTCGATCAGGAAATAGGGTCTGATGGCTCGGATGAAGATGGCGATGTCAATGAGGATGAACATGATGCCGATGGTGACGATACCCCGTCCCGGCCGCTTCTTCCCTTCGATGCCAAAAAGAACTCCTTCCTCCAAGCCTCCATGTGTATCTACCAAGCCGCAGCCGGGGACGGTCTCTTCAACGACGAAGAGATAGACGGTTTCATTGAGGCCAACGAGGAGCTTTCAAGGGTATATGACTTGTCGGACGACGCTGACTTGATCAAGACGGGCGTCAAAGCCCAGAAGACGGTTGATGCGGTGTACGCAAAGTACTCGACCATTCCCCTCGACGAGATCCACCGCAATGCCCGCAAGCTTGCCACCAAGATCGACGATCCCTTCCTTCAGAAGGTGATCGTCCTGCTGTCTATCAAAGCTGCGGATGCCGATGACGACCTCAACGACTACGAGATGCAGGTAATCAACATCTATCTCGAGAAGTGGAACCTCAGTCTTGATGAGGTGGAGGAGATTGACGGTGAGTTCTGATCGGGTGCGCACCGTGCCTGCGGAACACGATGCTGGCGTTCTGCGGGCTCTGGGCCGGGAGGGCGTGCGCCTATCCATCGAACAGGAACTTCAGGCGGAGCTCCTCGGCGCCGCCGAGATCCTGCTCCGCATCAAGCGCGAGGCCGATGGCGTCGAACGGGCGGCGGCCGAACTGCTGCATGTGCTGTACGGGGAGGGGCTCAGGCTCACTGCAGATCGATCGCCCGGAGTGATGCAGGCCGTCGAGGAGGCCACCGCGTTGCTCGGGCTCGAGGATGTCGAGCTAGAGGTATTCGTGAGCGGAGCGCTCGACAGCAAGGCCTCGGTCGCGCGCATCGGTGAGAGCCGTTATGTGATGGTCCTCCACCCAGATCTTCTCGAGCTCTGTTCGCTGGAGGAGTTGCGATTCGTGATCGGGCATGAACTCGGGCATGTCGCCTACGGGCATTTCGATCTCAAGAGAATGGAGGTCGACGGGATACCTTCCCGCCTGTCCATCAAGCTGTTTGAGCACGCGCGGTTGTCAGAGGTGTCTGCAGATCGTGCGGGGCTGTTGTGCTGCGGGAGCTTCGAGGCGGCGTACTCGGCGCTTCGGGTGGTGGTGGCGGGTACCCGCTCGCCGCTGATCCGGCCTGATTTCCCCGCAGAGTACGCGCAGATCGAGAAGCTCCGCGCACTGCTGCAGGAGCGGCAGCATCTGCTGGAGACCAAGCGCAGCCATCCCTACAGCGTTCTGCGTATCGGCGCGTTGAAGGCGCTGGAAGAGGAGTTGAAGGGGATTGCCCCGAGCGATGACCCGGAAGACGCCGTTGCAGAGGCGGATGATCGCGTTGCAGCGCTGCTGGCCATCATGTCGCCCAAGACCTCCGATGACGAGAGCTGGCTGCTTGTGCTTGCCGCGTTCTGGGTAGCGTGCGCGGACGGCAGCTTCGATGTGTCCGAGCGGAAGGAGGTGGCCAAGCTCTGTGCGGACAAGGAGTTCTCTGAGCTCTTCGAACTCTGCCGCGAGAGCGACGACGCAGCGGCCATGATGGAAGAGATGTTCGTCTCCACGCTTGGGGAGAAAACCCTCTCGATGCCGCGACGCGCGATGTTTGTAGAGCGCCTGGTTGCTGTTGCCCGGGCTGATGGCGTCATTGATGACGCCGAGCGCGCGGCTATAAACCGGGTGTGTGCGTTGATTGGGTTGGATGGGAGTTTTGCGAGGGTGTTGATGAGGTGATGACTCGCGCATTCACATGAGTTTGGTGCTGTCACTGATCCGAAATACAGCTGAAATGCTCGTCAAACATATGGGGAGAATGTAATGAATTCGAAACCTAGAGCCAGATCGTCCCTCAAGCTAAAAGTGAATCCCGGTGTTAAGGCATATCTGACGACAGCGCCGAAGCCCAAGGCGACGCCGAAGTCCAAGCCCAAGCCCAAGGCAACGCCGAAGCCCAAGCCCAAGCCCAAGGCAACGCC
>Ga0315902_10004005_pt1 | contig 21648 bp, 23 predicted proteins | sample LakEriMetagenome_9_FD_203523 | JGI IMG/M metagenome (GOLD analysis project Ga0315902, IMG submission 203523) | Freshwater fungal communities from buoy surface, Lake Erie, Ohio, United States - Buoy 12 MA117 | ecosystem: Environmental > Aquatic > Freshwater > Lake > Lake biofilm | place: USA... | reverse complement strand
TATTGGTCGAAATCACGATGTTGAATTGCATCGCCCGGAACCCGTGCGCCTTCGCCCGCTCCAGCGAACGCAGCAGCAACGCGCGCGCAACGCCTTGCCCACGCGCTTGCGGCGCCGTCGCATAACCGGCGTTTGCCACGTGCGCGCCCGGACCTTGCTGGTTGGCGCGCAAATACGAGACGCCGCGCACCACGCCGTCACGCTCCGCTACGCTCACCTCATGCGCGGGCGCACACCAATAGGCGAGCGCGTCGTCGCGGCTCATGTCGCGCGGCAAAGTAAGTGTTTCACCTTCGCGGATGATGGGCTCCAGGATCGCCCAAATCGCGTCGGCATCCGCGTCCGTCGCCGCGCGCACGCGCACGTTCAGCTCGCCTTTGCGCGCGCGGCTTGATCTAGCGCTTCCACGGCGGCGTCGAACGCCAGCATCGTGCTGGTATGGCGCGGCGGATATTCGCGCACGCCTTCCAGGTGCCGCAGCTCCCAAAAACGCCCAGTCGGTGGGGCGGCGCCTTCCTTCAGCATCGCGCGCAGGCCGTCGCGTGCTTCGCGAATTTCCTGCGGACTTGCGCCAATGGCGTGCATGGCCAACACGCCCGTCGCCGCCTGCCCCAAGGCGCAGGCCTTCGGATGCACGGCGATTTCGCTCACCAAGCCATGCTTCAGCTTCAATTCCACCGTCACCACAGAACCGCAGACGCGGCTCACTTTGGTCGACGCCCCGTCTGGCGCATTGAGCCGCCCGACATGGGGCATGTCGGCGGCCAGTTCCAAAATCCGGGGATGGTAGAGGTCTTCCATTCGCCTTTATGTGGCCCTCCTTGACGGCGATGCAAAGCCCACGGAGGCTGCCCTGATGCAACGACGCTCATTCCTGATCGCAGCGAGTGCTGGCATGGCGTGGCCAACGCTCGCGCTCGCCCAACAACAACCAGGCGGCGCACCGACGCGCCCACCGGCCAATACGGTCCCGATCCAAATCGAGCCCGCCAATGACCTCGAGCGCGCCTTCATCGGCGCGCTCCATGACGAAGCCGCCCGCCCAGATTTCCGTCGCCTGCTCCTCGACAGTCAGGTCGCGCTGTCGCTGCAGTCCAATCTCGACGACGCGCCACCGCGCCTGCTTTCGCTTGGCGAAGGCCGTCAGGCCGGATTTGTGTTCACCTCCGCGGCACGCATCAGCGAAGTGATGGGCCCCGCCGCGCCGCGCGCGATCATCACCGGCCGCGAAGCGCTCGGGCGCCTGCGCGAGAAATACGTGATCCTGAATTGGCGCCTGGCGCCCATGCTGACGCTCGAGCCGCCGGACGTGGCGAGCTATCTCAACACCGCGCCAACAGAGGCGCACCCGCATCCGTAATTAGCGACCAGGCCCGCCCAGCAGGCCATCGCTGCCGCAGCGGCGATCATAGAGCCCGCGCGTGCGCGCCAAGCGACCATTGCCGCCTTCATCGAAGATATGGACTTGCCAGGTATGCGTGCAGCCGCTGGCGCTCACCGTGCGGCGGCAAACTTGCTCCGGCGGATCGCCGCGCCCTTGCGGGCCGGCAGCGCAATTGAAATCCTGACGGCGCAGATCGCCCGACACTGCGCCCAGCTCAAGCCCTACGCCATAGCGGGTCGCCACGTTGCGCTCGAACGCGGCCAATGTCGCGGCCGGCGTCGCGTTGCGCCAATCGCCCAATTCCAGCGGCGAGGATGGAATGCTCGCCGGGCCCGATGGCGTCGAGACGCCGCCAATCGAGGTGGTCTCACAGGCGGCCAGAGCCAGCATCAACGCCGCGGCGATCGCAAAACGCTTCATCTCAATCCATCCCTTTGGCCACTTTTATGGCGCGCGTTTCTTTTATCGTGCGCCGAGGCACATGCGGTCAAAGCCCGCGATCGGCTCCGCCCGGTTGCGCTCTAATACGACATACCAATCCACAGCGCACTGCTGTTCCATGATCTCGATGCGGCAATCGAGGCGCTGGCCGTCCTGGCACGCAAAGCCATTGGCTTCGAGATCGGCCTTGATTGCAGCGCGCTCGCGGCCCGCCGTGCGCTCACGCACCCGAGTTTGAAACGCCGGCGCGTAAACAACGGGATCAGCGGCGCGCCATTGGCCGAAATCGAGCCCGCCGGCGCCTGGCCCTTGCGGCGGCGCGTTTTGGCTGGCGCTCGCGCCTGTGGGCGGCGGTAAAGCCGACCCACGTTCAACCGCGAACGGAAAATCGCCTGCGCGGTCTTGATCGTTGGCGTTTTCGGCCCCGGTCGCACAAGCCGCCAGCGCCACAAGTGCTACAAATATCAGAACGCGCATGTGATTTCCTTGGTCCCCAGGCTGACGGGCTTAGTCACCTCGGGCGCCATCTTCAAGGCGCGACGCCCAGGTGCATGCGCCATAAACTGCGCGTGAGGGAGCAGACGCGTGAAACCAGCCAAAGCCGCCGAGAAACGTCGCGCCCCCACCCGCGCCGAAGGCCAATGCCGGTGCGGCGCAGTGCAGTTCGAAATCGGCGTGCCGGCGCGTTGGGCCTGGCATGATCACAATGCCAATTCACGCCGCGCCCACGCCGGCGCGCCTACGCCACCTATGTCGGCTGTTGGCGCAGCCGCTTCCGCATCCTGAAGGGTGAGGATGACGTCACGCGCTTCACTGAACCCGACAGCGGCCACGTGCGTAGCTTCTGCAACCAATGCGGCACGCCCATCGCCTATGAACGCGCACACGCACCGCAAATGATCAACATCCCGCGCGCGCTCATCAGAACCGGCGCAGGCCGCGAGCCGCGCTATCACATCGGCATCGATCAATTGCAGGAATGGACCTACCAGGGCAAAGCGCTCTTTGCCCTCAAAGGCTTTCCCTGCGTGGTTTGGACGCGCGCCAAACGCAAGCGCGCTTAAGGCGCGGGGATTTCCTCGGCAGGCTCGGCCGCATCATCGAGATACGATTGCGATTCCGTGCGCAAATTGAAGCCTTCGGTGAGAATGTTGTCGATGCGCCAGCCCTGCGGCGTCTCCACCATGTCGTACAACACCGCGCGCGGCTCATTGCCATTGAGCATGAAGCGCGCTTCCAGCATCACATGACCTTCAGCCGCCGGCACTGGCTCCGGCCCGGTTTGCGGCCCAATCTCCAGCCCGCTGATGCTGGTGCAATCTTGGCAATTGGCGGCGATGTCGCCTTCGATGAACGGCTCGTTGCGCGCCAGCGCCGCGACTTGGGCGCGCGAGGTGAGGCTCGCCAATTCATCCGTCATCGGGATCGCGTCGAGCGGCGTGGAGATGCGCCCGATATGCTCTTCCACCGTCGCGTAGAGATCGCGGATGACGCCTTGCGCCTCGCTCGTATCCGGCTGCGGCGTACAGGCAGCGCCCACAAGCGCGAACGCAACGACGAAAAGGCGCTTCATCAAATGTCCCCAGAATCCGTAGGGCCTTGGTAGCCGCTAGCCCTTGCGCCGCCAAGTCGAACCGCACGCGCCGTCCATCACTTCGACACCGCGTGCGGCAAGTTCGTCACGCAAACGGTCGCTCTCGGCATAATTCTTGGCCACGCGCGCCGCTACCCGCTCCGCCACCAGGCGATCGATCTCGACCGCCTGGTCCCCGAACGAGGCTCTAAACCAATGCTCGGGATCTTCTTTGAGGACGCCCATCAGGTGCGCCGCCGCCAAGAGCTCCGCCTTCGCCTGCGCTTGCTCGGTCGGCTTCTTGGCGATGTTGGCCGCAGTCGCCAGCGCCGAAAGCTCCGCGATCGCCGCGGGGGTGTTGAGATCATCCGCCAGCGCGTCCACGAACGCCGAGGGCGCATCCGTCTCCGCCGCCGCCACATCCTTCAAACGCAATACGGCGCCATAGAGGCGATCCAAGCTCGCTTGCGCCTGCTTCAGCAGATCATCACTCCAATCGAGCGGTGCGCGATAATGCGCGCTCAGGAGCGCCCAACGGATCGTCTCGCCGTGCCAGCCTTGCTCCAGCAATTCGCGCGGCGTGATGATGTTGCCGATGGACTTGGACATCTTCTCTTTGTCCATCGTCAGAAAGCCGTTGTGCATCCACACACGCGCCAGCGCATGGCCATGCGCGGTTTCGCTTTGGGCGATTTCGTTTTCGTGGTGCGGGAAGATGAGATCTATGCCGCCGCCATGAATGTCGATGGGCGAACCAAGCTCGCTCTCGATCATCGCTGAGCATTCGATATGCCAGCCCGGGCGCCCTGCGCCAAACGACGCCTCCCATGACGGCTCACCCGGCTTCGTAGTCTTCCACAATGCGAAGTCGGAAGGGTGACGCTTATCGTCCTCGCCCTCCACGCGAGCGCCAGCCTTCAACTCATCTTGCGAGCGGCCCGAAAGCTTGCCGTAATCCTCATCGGCGCCGACGGAAAAATAGACGCCCGTCTCAGCCCTATACGCGGCGCCCTTCGCGAGCAGCTGCTCGATCAGCGCGATCATGTCATCAACATGCTCTGTCGCGCGCGGTCTTAGCGTCGACGGCAACACGCCAAGCGCGCCCGTATCCTCTTCATAGATGCGCTCGAACTTCCGCGTGATCGCCTCGATCGGCTCACCGCTCTTGGCGGCCGCGGCGATGATCCGGTCGTCGATGTCGGTGTAATTGCGGGCGTAGATCACCGCCCCTTCACCATACGTCAGCCGCAGCAGGCGGAAGAGCACGTCGAACACGACTGGCGGACGGGCATTGCCGATGTGCGCATAGGAATAGACCGTAGGCCCGCAGACATAGAGCGTCACCCGGCGGGGATCGGCGGGGGTAAACGGCTCTTTCTGTCGCGTCAGCGTATTGGTCAGTTTAATTTGCATGATTTGGGTTCTAGCGGCGAGGCGTGCTACACTCCATATCCCATCGGGGCCAAGTTTCAGGGCTCCGTCGCCTGAGGTGAATTTCGGGCGGGCGTTAAGTCCTGGTGTCCGTCTGGTGCGTACAAGCCCAGCAGAACCCCCCCGGCTCGACCTCCGTCCCTCAGACTAAGGACTAAGACCTCCTCATGAGTGAAATCTTGAAATGGCGTACGCCCGCTGAGGCTGCGCAAAAGCGTCCATCGCGCGAAGCAGCGATGGAAGCGGTGCGCACCTTGATCGCCTGGGCCGGCGACGATCCAGACCGTGAGGGCCTGAAGGACACGCCCAAGCGCGTCATCGAAGCTTACCGCGAATGGTTCGGCGGCTACGACCAAGACCCGACCGTCGAGCTTAACCGCGTCTTTGAAGACGTCGGCGGCTATGACGACATCGTTATGCTAAAGAAGATCGACGTGGAGAGCCATTGCGAGCACCACATCGCGCCCTTCCTCGGCAAGGCCTACGTCGCCTATCTGCCGTCCGACGCCGTGGTCGGCATTTCCAAGATCGCGCGCGTGGTCGAGATTTTTGCCAAGCGTCTGCAGACGCAGGAAACCATGACCATCCAGATCGCTGAAGCGATCAGCGAGACGCTGAAGCCGCGCGGCGTGGCCGTGCTGATCGACGCCGAGCACCAATGCATGAGCACACGCGGCGTCCACCACAAGGACGTCACCACCGTCACCACCCAATTCACCGGCGAGTTCAAAGATAACGTCGAACTCCGCAACCGCTTCCTGAAGCTGGCGGGGTATGGGTGATCTGAAGCCAATAGGAATTTGAACGGGCGAAACACAAATCGCGCCCTTGGAGTAACCAGAGCTAGTTGATCGCCAACCGAACATCACGGTCAGCCGGCAACATTCGCAACGCGCTGCTATGATAGGTGAGCGGCACCCCTTCGCTATCGATCAAGACGCCACGCACCTGAACAGCGCCCTTTTGCACGATTCCGATATAACGGACGCACAACTCTCGACGTCCTAGCATTGCCTCCAGCCCTGCGCGTGACGCTTCATCTTGCGGGCCGCGAGCCTGGTACGCGGGGTCTTGCACTAGATCATGCAGGAAACTACGCAAACGAACGAGGAGGTGCGGCGCGAGCGCCTCATCCCCCTCCACACTCGCCGACGTCGTATTTGAAAAATAGAAATCGACGGCCTCGAAAATATTCGTCTCCGAATCTCTCCTGCACCAACCCGCAACGTCGGCGCGATATTCGCCCGTCGCCGTCTCGACACTTTTCACATACCGAAAACCGCCCTCAGCGCGCTGTTGCTCCAACGCCGAGAACAAGTCGGCGTAACGGGCGTAAAGCGGCATGTTCCGCACCTCGTCTGCGGACGCGCTGGAGATCAATTCCGCGATGCTGGTGAGACCAATTTCCTCAACAACACGCCGATTTTCATCAACGCTGACCTGCACAATCACGGAATTGCACGCTCCGTCGGCGTGCTGCGCTCGACAGGCGATCAGTCCCCGGAAACCATTGTCAACTTCTGCGGGGGTCAGGGGGCGCAGATCTTGCGCGAACGCGCCCGTAGCAACGCACGCAAGGATCAGCCCAAAGATACACCGGCGCAAATCTTCTCTCCCGCTCGTTCACACCAAGCGCCACCCTACCCTAACGCGCCTCGCGCGGCAGGATCACCATGCGATAGGGAATGAACAGGCGCAGGTCCAAATCGCCGGCGCGCCGCCAGGCGATCGGGTTCTCCAGCCCTTCGAGCCGCGCTCCGTAGCCCGCACCCAGCGCGTTAGAGATATGCGCGGCGTCGGCGGCGATCGATGCAATTAAAGACGGACGATATTGCTGCGGATCATTCAGCGTGAGCTGCATCTCGCCGAACGACACCTCCACCCGCCCGGGGCGGGGAATGTTCGATACGAACTGCGCAAACCGCTCGCGCACGGCGTCACGATCGTCGCCTGCCGCCACCCGTGTCCGCACTGTGACAGTCACGTACGATGTATCAGGCCGATGCCCCGGGCGCAGGGATTCCATCGCCTTCTCAACATCGAAGGCCACCACACGCGCTTGCCCGGATTCGTCGGAATCCTCCTCAATCAACGCCACCGAGATACGCGCGTTGCGATCGGCGGCAACCAGAAACACAAGGCTTCACCCGGACGTGATCGATATTGCGGCTGCGTGCCAAACCTGCGTAGAGGGAACCATGCGCATCGCCGTGATCGGGCTTGGCATTGCTGGTTTGAGCATCTGCGCGCGCCTGGCGCTCGCCGGCCACGACGTATCGGGCTTTGAGCAATTCGAACCGATGCACACGAACGGCTCCTCGCATGGCGACACGCGCATCATGCGGCTGACGCCCGGCGAAGGCGAAATCTACGTGAAGCTCGCGCGCCGAGCCCAGGAAATTTGGCGCACCTGGGAAGGGTTGGCCGGGCGCCCCTTCATCGAATGGACAGGCGGCCTGATGGCCGGCCCGCGCGGCTCGCCTTTTGTGGCGGCCAGCCAACGCTTGAGCCACACGCCCGCCGCCATCATGCGCGGCGACGCCGTCCACGCGATAACGCGCGGCTATATCGCCATGCCCTATGAATGGGACGTGTTTCGCCAAGAGGATGCGGGCGTGATCGCCGCCGACGCGGTGCGTGCGTTTCTCCTAAAGCAGGCGCCGCGCTGGGGCGCGAAACTGCATCACAACGCGCGCATCGAAGCGCCGATCGACGGCCTCGTGCTGAAGATCAATGACGAAGCGCGCGCGTTCGATGTCGTGATCGTCGCCGCTGGCGGCTGGGCCCGGAAACTGCTGCCGGAATTCGCCGGCAGACTCGCAGTGAAACGCCGCGTCGTCGGTTGGTTTGAATCGTCGAACCCGCGCATGGCGCCGGTGATCTGCGCTGACAACGACGAAGGCGTCTATGGCATGCCCGCGCCGCGCGGGCTTTATAAGCTTGGCCTGCACGCGATCGGCGGGGCCACCGATCCTGACGACGTGCGCGAACCGGATACGCAGGATGCAGCACTGCTCAGCGAACATGCGCGTGTGCTGCTGCCGACGCACAATCCCGAACCCGTCCGCATGGCGCGATGCCTCTACACCGTCACGCCCGACGAACATTTCCTCATCACGCCGAGCCGTATCAACGAACGCATTTTGCTGTTCTCCGCCTGCTCGGGTCACGGCTTCAAATTCGCGCCGATGTTTGGCGCCGTGGCCGAAGACTGGCTGAATGGTAAGGAAACCGAAGAATTGGCCGCATTCGGGCCCGCACGACGCGCCAATGTGAACCGCCTCGGCGGTGAAAAAACGTAAGGTCACATTTGTGACTCAGACGAGTCACGATGCCGTCGCCGAATCCGCGAACCATGCGCGCCATGAACGCAGATCAATTCCTCGCCCTCGCCGAAGCGCTGCGCTCCTATGCGCAACATTCCGGACGCGACACGAATGCGTCCAACCTGTTCGTGCACGGCATGCTCATGCGCGCGATCAAAGTCGATCGCGTCGACCAGCCGAAGCGCGACGCAGCGAAGCGCCGCGCCGCTTAGGTCGCCGCCGTAATGGCGCCCACGGCCGGGCCCGCTTCAGGCGCGACACTGAACGCGGCCACGCGCGTCGTCTCGAACGTCTTGGACAGGATCGTCGACACGGCGAAGAACTCGGCCAGCGCTTGCTCTTTCGAGAGCGTCAGCAGCAGGAAGCCGTGATGCTCGGGATCGGTGTATTTGATGTGCGGATTGCGCCCGCCGCGAAATCCACGCCGAACGGTGAAAAATACGCCGCTTCGCTCGGCGACGTCACCGACGTCGCGCCGAACTCAACTGCCACACGGCCCTGCTCGTCCGTGACTTCGTTCGCCCACGCGATATGCGTGTCGCCGGTGAGGATGAGCGCATTGCCGCTTGCCGCGCGGATCGATTGCAGCAGCCGCGCCCGCACAGCCGGATAACCATCCCACGCATCCACATTCAGCGGAAACGGGAAGCGCGTCAGCTTCAGCAATTGCGTCACGCCTGGGCTTAAGCGCTCCAGCGCCGCCGCCAAAGCCGGCGGCGTCGCGGAAAGATCGGGCGCGGTCAGCGGCGCGACCAACACCTGATTGCCCAACACCTGCCACGTCGCTCCGGCTTGCGCAGAGCCGGCCAGTTCACTCGAAAGCCATTGCTCCTGCGTTTCGCCGAGCAGCGCGCGATCGGGCGCCGAGAGCGCCGTGTTCAGCGTCTCCAAATCGGGCGCGATGAAGAACCCGTTCGGCAAATTCGGCACAGCCGACACCAAACCCTGCGCGCGCCGCCAATCCAACACCGGGCGCAATTCATCGCCCGCCGCCTCGTAGATCGCGGGCAGGCGCTGCATCGCCGGCACGTCCGCTTCATGCTCGCGCAATGCAACCGGCGCGGCTGGATTGGTGAAATTCCAGCGCTGCATCTCGATCGGCATTTGCGTCGCGTAGTCGAATTGCTGCGTGCGCGCGAGCAAGCGCGTTTCGACCATCACCAGTGTCGCCAAATCGCCAAATTGGAACGAACGGTTGATCGCCTCGAACGCGCGGCCCGGCTCCGGGTCGCGAATCGGCATCCATTCGTAATAGGCCTGCAGCGCCGCGCGCTTGCGATTGGCCCACTCGCCTTCGTTCGGCTGGTGGTTTTGCGCGCCGGTCGAGAACGCATCGTTCGCCGTCTCGTGGTCATCCCACACCACGATCCACGGCGCCATCGCGTGCGCGGCCTGCAATTCGGCTTCGGTTTTATATTGCGCGTGGCGGGCGCGATAATCTTCGATCCGCGTCAGCTCCACCTCCGGCGACGGCACACGGCCAAGTTGGATCGCAGTGTCGCCGCCATAACCGGAAAGGCCGTATTCGTAGATGTAATCACCCAGATGCACGACGACATCGACGTCATCGCGCGCAGCCAACGCGCCATACGCATTGAAGAAGCCGTGCGAAAACGAGGCGCACGACAGCACCGCCAGCTTCAGCTGCGCAAGGCTGCCGCGCGGCAACGTATTCGTACGCCCCACAGCGCTCTCCGCCACGCCGGCGCGGAAACCGTAAAAATATGGCGCGCCAGCGCGCAAGCCGGTGACGTCCGCCTTCACCGTGTAATCGCGCGCTTCGCTGGTCTCGACCAGGCCCGTCTTCACGACGTCCGTCAGCTCGCGATTACGCGCCACGATCCAGCGCACCGGCACCGCGCCCGCATTCGACGGCGTCACCCGCGTCCAGATCACGACGCGATCGCTTTTCGGATCGCCCGAGGCGACACCGTGATTGAACGCGACCTCGCCCTCGTAAGCGGGCGTCTCGACATTCGGCGCCCCGCATGCAGCCGTCGCACTCGCCGTCGCCACAGCGGCTAACGCACCGCGCCGTGTCCATCCACGCTTGCTCATTCGCCCGCCCCTCCAATCGCCCGCACACGCAAGCGCACAGGCTGGTGATCTGTGTATTCAAAGCCGAGGTCAAAGCCACGTACGCTTTCGACCGCGACATTTGGCGAAACGACGAAACCGTCAATCGTCGTCACGTAATTCTCCCCCGCCACGTACGGCTTGTGATTGGTCCGCACGCTCGGGATCGATGCGTCCGCCGCGATGCGCCAGCCCTCGGGCAGTGCGTCTTGCGGAAATGGGAAGAGCCAGAAGAGGAAGCGCTGATCGGTGGTGTGCGGGAAATCGGTCTCTGCCAATTGGAAATTCCAATCGCCGCCAATCACCACGCGCCGCCCGCTCTCATACTCTCCTACCGCCCACGCGATCAGCTCGCGCAACTGGCGCGTACGCACGGCCGCATCTTCATCGAACGCCGCTAGATGCACGCTGGCGATGGTCCAATTCTCATCGCCGCCCAACCGGATCAGCGGCGAGGCATAACGCCGACGCACGCCAAGAAAGCCGCTATCCTCGGCAGGGAGCGCGACGACATCCGCGCCCTGCACCGCGACACGCGCATAAAGCGCTTGTCCATGCTCCAGATGCAGTGGCCAGGGCAGCAAGCGCGTTTTGAAGTCCGAGAAGAACGTGTTGTCACGATCGCGCAGCGCATGCTCGGCGCGCGCCCGCACGTCGATCCAATAATTCACCGGCCCCGCGCGCGCCGTCTCTTGCATGATAACGACATCCGCATCCGCCTGGCGCATCAGGAATGATTCAATCCCGGCCACATTCGCGCGCACCGCTTGGCGCGACGGCGGAAACAAATGCTCGCCGCCATCCGACACGAAATCGCTATCGGCGCCCAAGCCGCCATAGCCGACATTCCAGATCAGGATGTCGAGCGTGTCGTCGGCGTTATCCAGATCCTCGCCCGGCGTACGGCGAATGTCGGAGGCCTCGGCCGAGACCTGATGGTTTACAGCCAGAAACGCGGCCACATAGAGCGCCCCCGCCGCGACCAGCACGGCCATTATGATCAGCGCCCGCTTCATCGGCGTTCCAGCGTCCTCCCACGCGCACTATGGGGGCTGGCCCTACCCGCGCAAGTCGCTATTGAGGGGCCAAATGTCCGACCAAGACGAAGATTTTCAGACAGGCGAGATTCGCGAAGCCATCGCGCCCGCCGACGCGGGCGATCGCGTGGATGCGTGGCTGGGCAAGCTTTGGCCGGACCTCTCACGCTCGCGCGTGCAAGGGCTGATCGGCGCCGGCAAACTCAGCGTCGATGGCGCGCCGGTGACGCATGCGAAAGACAAGCCGCGCGCGGGCGCCCGCTACGAACTCATCTTGCCACCACCGGAACCTGCCGCACCGCAACCCGAAAAACTGCCGCTCAACATCGTGTTCGAGGACGCGCATCTGATCGTGCTCGACAAGGCGAGCGGCATGGCCATGCATCCCGCGCCCGGCTCGATGCGCGCCACGGTGGTGAACGCGCTCCTCGCACATTGCGCCGACAGCCTCTCCGGCATCGGCGGCGTCGCCCGCCCCGGCATCGTGCATCGCATCGACAAGGACACGACCGGCCTCGTCGTCGTCGCCAAGCATGACGCCGCGCACCAAGGCCTCGCAAAGCTGTTCGCCAAGCACGATCTCGATCGCGTCTATTACGCTGTCACCCGCGGCGCGCCGAAGGACCGTGCGGCCACGATCGAAAACCGCCTCGCACGCTCCAGCGAAGATCGTCGCAAATACGTCGTCGTCCGCGATCCCAAAAGCGAGGCCGGTAAACACGCATTGACGCAATATTGGACGATCGAGAGTCTTGGCCAGCAAGCCGGCGCCTCAGTGGGCCATCCAGCGGCTGCCCTGCTGGAGTGTCGCCTCCACACCGGCCGCACGCACCAAATCCGCGCGCACCTCGCCCATCTCGGCGCGCCACTGATCGGCGATCAGCTCTACGGCAAGCAACGCGCGTTCAAAGCCGAAGGCCCGCACGCCGACGAAGCCGCCCAAGCCGTCGCCGCCTTCCCGCGCCAAGCGCTTCATGCCGCAGTATTGGGGTTCGTGCATCCGATCACCGGCGAGGAATTACGCTTCGAAAGCGCGTTGCCGCCGGACATGGATGCGTTGCTGACAGCGCTGCGGCGGCTCTGAGAACCGCCGCAGGCCATAAAGCGTCTTAGTAGCGCGCGCTGAGCGACACGCCGATCACGCGCGGTTCGTTCACGAACGCGGTGTTGTTGTTGAAGTCGATGCCGCCGATCACATTCTCTTCGTCGGTGATGTTGCGGCCGAACACCGCCGCTTCGTAACGGCCGTCCGCACTGCGATAGCCAGCGCGCAGACCGCCCTCGAATTGCGTGTCGGTTTCGTACTCAACGGCGTCATAGAGGAAGATGTTGAACGAACCGCGCACGGTCCAATCCGTGCCGACGAAGAGCGACGCGCCGCTGGCGAGCGGATGCTCGTACTCAGCGGTCACATCGAACGTGAATTCCGGCGCCTGCGGGAACGGGTTCCCGTCGATGAAGACGTTGCCCAAGCCGTCGCCCGGATCGCGCACCGTGCACTGGCCCGAGCCGCACGGACCAACCACGAGATCGGAATCGTTAATCTCGGTGTGATTGTAGCTGAACGACGATGTCAGGAAGAGATTGTCGGTCGCGGCCCACTCGCCCTCGATTTCGAAGCCATAGGCTTCGCCTTCAGCCGCATTCACAAGTTGGTTGAAATTGCCGAGGCCGCCGATCGCCGAGAATTGCTGATCTTCGATCGTGTAATAGAAGACCGCAGCGTTAAGGCGCGCACGATTGCTGAGCAAATCAGCCTTCACGCCGGCTTCGTACGAGAGGATCGTTTCCGAGCTTGCAACGGACGGCGGATTGAAGAACGCCACGTCGCGGCCTTGGATCGTCGGCGCACGGAAGCCCGTGGCGATGCGGCCATAAAGGTTGAGATCAGGATTGACCTCATAAACCGCGCTCAGATCCCAGCTCAAATGCTCATCCGAGAGGTTGACCGGCGTGACCGGGATTGAAGTGAGCACGCCCACCAGATCCTTTTCGTCTTCCGTGTAGCGCAGACCAGCCGACAAGGTCAGGCGATCATTCACTTCGTAGCCGACTTGGCCGAACACCGCCCACGACGTGTTGGTGTGCTCCGCGCCGACCGTGCTCACGGTGAGCTCGGAGTCGAAATAGAAGATGCCGGCCTGCCAATTGAACGCGCCCGCTTCGCTGGCGACGCGCAGCTCTTGCGTAAATTGCGTCAGATCGTCGATCGAGTCAGTCGTATCTGAATCGAACGGAATGAAGCCAGGACCGACGCCTGAAACGCCGCCATCGATATCGCCACGCGAATTGCCGTCGAGCGTTTCGTAGCCGGTGATCGAGGTCAGCGTGAGGCCGCCGAAATCATAGCTCAGCGTCGCCGAGCCGCCGAGTTGGTCATAGGCTTGGTTGTTACCGCCGCCGCCATTGTACGACACGCTGTCGCGATCAAAATTGCCGTTGAGTTCGTTCGAGCCTGTCGTCAGCACGTTGGCGCGGAAGAGCGTCGAAGTGCCCTCGTAGGTGCGGCCGTGCAGATTGAGCAGCGCGCTGAATTCCGGTGTCGGCTCGAACAGCACTTGCGCACGGCCAGCGAAATCCTCGTAGCCGCCGAGTTCGCTGCCATTGAACGTGTTGTCGACCCAGTCGTCGCGGTGACGATAAGAGAGCGCCACGCGGCCCGATACGCCCGGCGCAATGGCGCCACCCACAGCACCATCCAGCACCGACGTGCCGAAGCTGCCATAGCTCGCGTTCAAGCGCGCATCGAAGTCCTCGCTCGGACGTACCGAACGGAAGTTCACGATGCCCGCCGGCGTGTTGCGGCCGAACAGCGAACCTTGTGGGCCGCGCAGCACTTCCACTTGCTCAACGTCAAAGATCGGGAACGATTTCAGCGCGACGTTTTCTTGCACCACGTCGTCAATGATCACCGACACAGGTTGCGACGCGGCCAGATCGAAATCGGTGTTGCCGAGGCCGCGAATGTAGAAGCGCGGCGCGACGCGGCCGTTGGAGGATTCCACATTGAGGCCAGGCACGCGGCCCGCGAGTTGCAGCACATCGCCGCCGCCGCTCGTCAGCGCGCTCAAGCGCTCGTCATCGAGCGTGCTCGCCGAAACCGGCACATCTTGCAGATTTTCCGAACGGCGCTGGGCGACGACGTAAATGTCCTCAAGCCCCGCTTCGGCTGTGGCGGTTTGCGCGAAGGCGGACGGCGCGAACGCCGCTGTGGAAAGCAGGATGGCGAGCGTGACGGCTCGCGAAATGCGCTTGGTTCTGTGCATGAAGACCCCCATCTCGCCCCTTCACCGGCCAGGGTCGATTTGTGTCGGCATTGTGAACAGCAAACGAGGAACCATTGCCAAGCGCTTCGCCCGCCACGCGAATTGCCCGTGCGCGTCAGGCAACGCGCCGCAGCGATCATTCTTTCCCGCTGTTCCCGCGCGGAACATGCAGGCGCTCTCTGCCGCACCGTCGCGAGCCGGGTTAGCTTGCTTCTGCGGTTACGGTTTGGGCGGAAATTCCATGGCGCTATTTGCAAACGTCGAGCGCTTGCTCACCTCGTTGGTTGGGCTGTTGCTCTTCACGTTGAACGAAGTGCGCATGTTCCAATCGCTGCCGCGCAGCGCCGACCCCGGCGACGGGCGCGTGCACGCCATATGGATGCAAATCGGCGACGCGCCGGCGCAGATCTATCTCTCGGTATTCGATCTCAGCCTTCGTTGGGGGCTGGCTGGCCTCACCGCCGCGCTCGCCATTTGGGCCCTGGCCGAGACTTTCCAGCCGGTCAAAGCAGAAAACTAAAAGGTCATTCGTCGCGCCAAGTCACCGGCGCCACGAGACGTGTATGGTTCCGCCCCATTCATCGCGCCTGTGGGCCGCGCTATGGGGGCGGGTCATTCTGAGCAATTGGCCGATTGGCGCGTGCGCTTATTGGCGCGCGGCGGCGGTTCCGTGTTTTGCCTGTTACTCGCGGCGTTGCTCTTGCTGAGTTCGCGCACATTCATTCGCCCGGAGCGACCCGCTGCTGGCGTCGAAGCGCTCACTGAAATCCGCTAAGCGCGGCCGGACAACCGCCCTCAATCGCCCAGCGCGCAGCGCGCCACACCGGGGGCGGCAAGCGTCCTGCCGACGCCCACCCAGCCCAACGTCGACGCGCAGATGCTCTCCAATATGCTTGGCTGCACGAACCCGCGCATCGCCGCGCGCCGCCCCGATTGCCCGCCGCGAGAACCGCCCCAGGAGAATTGGCGTAGCCCCCAATTGCCTACCGACGGCGATTTCGAGCCCGAAGCGGCGCTCGACCTCGACCGCGCCTTTACCCGTGCGGCAGCGCACCCTGCTCATGCCGCTATGCCCGCCCGGCTGCGTCCGCGTTGGCCCACCGCCGCCGCCGCCATCGCGCAGCGCCGAACAGATTTGCGAGGAAGGCGGATTGGGCGGTCCATGCCGCCCGCCGCGCTTTCGTCCCGAAAACGAAACGAGACCGCAGCGATAGCGCGAATCAATCCCTGGGAGGTAGTTCGCGAATGTTCACGGCGCTGATTCTATTGGTTGATTTCGTTTCGCTCGCCGAATCGATTTGTTCATGATATGTTCCTTTGGTTAGGAAGCGGTTTCCGGCGCTGGCGTCGGCGCAATGGGGCGCGCCGCCTCCGTTCCTTCAAACTCTCGAACCGCTTCCTATATTAGCAAACGTGACGGCAACCGGGCCGCCCTCTCAAACGTAAGAGAGTGAGGCCCACCCGCCCGTCACATGAGGGGTTCTACATCATGGCTTCGACAGCGCTGACGCTTTCACTGTCCCCTGAGCAAGGATTGCAACGGTATCTCTCCGAGATCCGGAAGTTTCCTATGCTTCAGAAGGAAGAGGAATTCATGCTGGCCAAGAGCTGGCAGGAACACGGCGACACGCAAGCCGCGCACAAGCTCGTCACCTCCCACCTTCGCCTCGTCGCCAAGATCGCGATGGGCTATCGCGGCTACGGCCTGCCGATCGGCGAGGTGATTTCCGAGGGCAATGTCGGCTTGATGCAAGCCGTCAAGAAATTCGATCCAGATAAGGGCTTCCGCCTCGCGACTTACGCGATGTGGTGGATCCGCGCCTCGATCCAAGAATACATCCTGCGCTCATGGTCGCTTGTGAAAATGGGCACAACCGCAGCGCAGAAAAAGCTCTTCTTCAACCTCCGCCGCATGAAGGGCGAGATGGCCGCTCTCGAAGAAGGCGATCTTCGCCCTGAGCACGTCGCCTCGATTGCGCACAAGCTCGCCGTAACGGAAGAAGAAGTCGTCTCCATGAACCGTCGCATGAGCGGCGGCGGCGATGCATCGCTCAACGCGCCGATCGGCGGCGCTGCGGGCGAAGGCGATGCCGAATGGATGGACTGGCTCGCCGACGACCAGACCGAAGGCACACAGGAAACGCGGCTCGCTGACACCGAAGAGTTCAGCGCGCGCATGACCCTGCTGCAAGAGGCGATGGGCGAGCTCAACGAACGCGAACGCCACATCATCCAAGAGCGCCGCTTGAAGGATGAGCCGGCGACGCTGGAAGAACTCTCAGTCGAGTACGGCGTCAGCCGCGAACGCGTGCGTCAGATTGAAGTGCGCGCATTCGAGAAATTGCAAAAGGCGATGAAGAAGGTCGCCGCCGAGCGTGGGCTTCTCGCTGAAGCCAGCGCTTAACCAGCCCCTCGCGCGCGCCAGCCCCTCCCCCTCGGCGCGCGCACAGACGCGCCCCACCAATTGCGCGACCTTCGGCCCTCGCCCCACCAGCGAGGGTCGCAGTGTTTCTGGAACGGGCTATGCCTCGGCCTGATCTCCGCCACGCGCCGGCGCGGATACGAGTCGCGTCAGCGCCGCACACTCCTCGGCATAATCCTGCTGCATGCGCTCCATAAATCCTCGCTGCGCCTTCACCAGGTCATCGGGTGATGCGCACTGCGCCAACGCCTCCATCTTCTGGTCGAAACCGCATCGGCCGAACAACGCGCCGTCGCCGCGCAGCTCGACACGGCGCGTCTCGTACCGCGCCACACGCGTACGCAGCGATCGCTTCCCTCTGCGCGGCCTGTCCGTCGATGTCTCAATCGATGAAGGCTTGCTGCGCCTCGATCCGCTCCAACTCGAACTCAGCCGCGGTCGCCTCGGCGGCGCCGTCAGCATCAATGCGCGCCAGGAAACGCCGCGCGTCGACATGGACGTGCGCCTCACCAATGCGCGCATCGGATCCATCATCACACTCAGCGGCCAGCGGGCCGTCACCGGCCCGCTGGCCGCGTGCGCTTAAAGCGGCGTCGGCGCATCGGTACGCCTGGCCGCGGCCACGCCGAACGGCGACATCGTGCTCGTCAGCCAGGGCGGCGAGGTGCGCGAAGCCTTCGCCAAGCTCACCGGCATCAATGTCACGCGCGGTCTCGGCCCCTTGATCGCGGATGACCAGAGCAGCACGAACCTTCGCTGCGGCGTCGCCAGTTTCCGCGTGAACAACGGCATAGCCCGCACGCTCCTGGTCGATACCGAAGACGTTCTCATCGGCGGCGAAGGCCGCATCAGCCTCCGCGACGAGACGATGTCGATCCGCATTCAAGGCGAACCGAAAGAACCGCGCTAGGGGCGCTGGGCCAAGGCGGCATCGCCGCCCTTGCTCGGCTCGCTTGTGGCCCCGCTCGCGGCCGTGTTGGCGTCCGTGGACGCAGGCCTCGCCGAACACGCCAATTGCGGCGCGCTGCTCGCCGGCCGGCAAGCACAGCGCACACGCGAGGAAGGCTGGTTAAGTCAGCGCGGCCGCGATCGCGAATAATACAATCGCCGCCACCATCACCGCCACAGTTGCGCTCGCGGCATATCCGAGCGCGCGATCCTCGGGGGCCTTCAAAAGCGCAGGCAAGCCGCGATACATCAAGAACACCATCGCCGCCAACGCAAACAACGACAGCCACCAGAGCGGCGGCCAGAGCGAAAAGAAGCCAGACAGAAACGCAGGCGTCAGCGAATACGCGGCGACCTTCTGCGCCGAAATCTCGCTCTTATCGGCGTCGAAATTTGGCGCGAGCGCATTGATGATGATGCCCAGCAGAAACACGAGCGCAACGCTCACAATCCACGTCACCACAGCATTGACCAGCGCGCCGCCGGCGTTCGCGCCAAGCAAGCCATTGAACAAGGATTGGCCAATCAAATCGCAGACCGGCGGAATCGCGGCGAGCGGCGCCACGTAACCCAACAGGATGTTCGGGATCGAGGTTTGCTCGTCGCGAATTTGCTCCCACTCTTTGGTTGGGTTCTGAAACAGGCCGAACGCGCGCGAGAGAATGAACTCAGACTTATGCAGCGCCGCTTGCGCGCCAGCACGCGCCTGCTCGGCGTTGAAGCTGAAACGGCGCCCGCCCGGGCCCTCGTTCTGGTTGTCGTCCTCAGCCGGCATACCGCTCTCCGCAAATCAGCGGCGAGTCTAGCCGCTCCCCCCCGCCAAGGGGAGCCTCAAACCGCTCTCTTGTCAGGTGTGGAGGCGTCGCCGCTTACGCCTTGAACGGGTCGCGCATCAGAATGACGTCGTCACGCTCAGGACTGGTGGACACCAAGGCCGCGGGGCAACCGATCAGCTCCTCGATGCGGCGGACATATTTGATCGCCTTCGCCGGTAGATCCTTTGACGATCGGACGCCACGCGTCGTTTTCTTCCAGCCGTCGAGCGTCTCATAGATCGGCTCGACACGTTCCTGATCCTTCAGGCTCGCTGGCAGATAATCGATGATCTTGTCGCCGATCTTGTAGCCGGTGCAGATTTTCACTTCATCGAAGCCATCGAGCACATCGAGCTTGGTCAGCGCGATGCCATCTGCGCCCGAGAGCGCGATCGACTGGCGCACGAGCACAGCGTCAAACCAACCGCAGCGGCGCGCACGGCCCGTATTGGTGCCGACCTCGCGGCCGATCTCGCCGAGCTTCTTGCCGATCGCGTCATTGAGCTCCGTCGGGAACGGCCCGCCGCCGACGCGTGTCGTGTAAGCCTTCACCAGGCCAAGCACATAGCTGATCTTGCCGGGGCCAACACCCGAGCCCGCGCTCGCTTGTCCCGCCACAACATTTGAGGAGGTGACGAACGGATAGGTGCCGTGATCCACATCGAGCAGCACGCCCTGCGCGCCCTCGAACAAAACGCGCTTCGATTGCTGGAATGCGTTGTCCAGAACACGCCACGCTGGCTGCGCGTACGGCAGCACTTTCGGCGCGATCTCGGCCAATTCCTGCTTCAGCGCCGCGACATCGATCTCCGGCAGATCGAGCCCTTTGCGCAGCGCGTTGTGATGCGCAGTGAGACGCTCGATCTTCCAATCGATCGCCTCGGGATCGGCGAGGTCGGCGACGCGAATGGCGCGACGGCCAACCTTGTCTTCGTACGCCGGGCCGATGCCGCGCTTCGTCGTGCCGATCGACGCCGCGCCCGCCTGCGCTTCGCGCGCAGCATCGAGATCGCGGTGGAATGGCAGGATGAGGCAAGCCTGATCGGAGAGAACCAACATCTCCGGCGTGATCGACACACCTTGCGCTGTGATCTTGTCGATCTCGCTGACCAAAGCCCACGGATCGACGACAACGCCATTGCCAATGATCGAGAGCTTGCCCTGCACAACGCCCGACGGCAGCAGCGCGAGCTTATAGGTGACGCCGTTCACAACCAGCGTGTGGCCGGCATTGTGACCGCCCTGAAAACGCACCACGACATCGGCGCGATTGCACAGCCAATCGACGATCTTGCCCTTGCCCTCATCGCCCCACTGGGCGCCGACAACCACTACGCCAGACATGCGTTTTCCTCGCCGGGCGCGCGGGCCCGCGTTGCGTTTTTACCGGCGTTCATTGGCGCTGTTCCCCTTCTGGCGCAAGGCTTTCGCAGCCAAAACCCAAGGCCTGCGCCCCTATGCCCCGCCGCTCAGATATCGAACTTGGCTGGTGGTGCGGCAACCGAAAGGAAATGCCGCCCCGCGCGCCTGCCGATATCGTCCAGCAGCGCCAGATTTCCGGCTTCGCCATTGGTGATTTCGCTCATCGCCTTCACCTCGGCCGCATCGAGTTCGCGGCCCAGCAGACGCTGCGCGTGCTCCGGCCGACGCGCGCTTTCCTCAATGTGCTCGATGCGCGCGTCGTAGCGCTGATAATGCAGCACCGGATCGATCGCCAGATACGAACCCGACGGCTGATCTTCCTTTTCAGAATTGATATACCAACGCGCGCCGCTTTCAGCGATCGCTTGCATGTAGGCGATCTGCTGCAATGACACGTCATTGATCATGCCGCGCAGCGCGTTGAGCGTTTGACCAACGAAGGTCTTCTTGCGATACGCGTTCGCGTCGAGTCGTTCGCGAAAGAAGCCGGTGCCGAGCGAGAGGATGTAGAGATTGTCCTTACCCGGTTTCCAATTGAAGCCGTAGGCCGGATCAGTCGCGGCGATCGCCAATTCCATCGCGGGATTGTTATAGCCCGCCACACCGCCGTCGATTACGAACGCCGCCGTCGATCGATCGGCATCGCCCGGCACAGGCAGATTCAGCAGCACGCCTTTGAAATAGTGCGGGGCCGCGGCGCTCGCTTGCACGATGTCGCGCAAACGGAAGCCCGAATTGTGCGGGTAATATTTCCAGTTCGCGTTGTTGAGCAAAATCCACGCGCTGCCGGTATCGATGCGTTTGCAATGCACGGCGAGGCCGCTCTGCAAGTCTTCGCTCTCGAGCGTACGCCCGCCGAATTCGCCTTTCAGCGCTTTGGTCAGCGGACCACTCACGAACATCGGCGCGAAGATGCCCGCGCCCTGAAACCAAAAGCGCTTAAAAACCCTCGGAATGACGGTTTTGTAGAGCGCCCAGATCTCGGAGACGCTCATGCCGAGCGCGAGGCCAGTTGCGATGATCGATCCCGTCGACGTGCCGCCGATCAGATCGAAATATTCGCTGAGGCGCATATCGGGCTTGTTGTAGCGCTGGCGCAAATGCGCCTCGAGCTCGGCCAGCATGCCGACCGTGAGCAGACCGCGCACGCCGCCGCCATCGAGCGCCAGAATGCGTTTCGGCCCAGGCCGCTCGAACCGCGCGCGTAGATGTTTCCCCATCGCCATCCCCCTTCTGGAGCTGGCCGCACTCTAGGTCGCGCAGCGCGCGACGTCAGCCGCCGAATTGATAGCCGATACGCACGCCGAGCTGGTCGACGCCCTGATTGCGGCCCGAACCGATGATTTGACCGTGGCTCAGATGTGAGAAAAACACCTGCGCTTCCAGCGGGCCCTCGAAATCGCGCGTCAGGCCCAGCGAGGTGCGGAAGAGGTCTTCCGAGCCGAACAGAATGTGCTCTTCGAAAAATTCAGCCGCTTCCGGCGTACCGTTGGCGTAGGGGTTATCG
>Ga0315902_10004001_pt1 | contig 21655 bp, 16 predicted proteins | sample LakEriMetagenome_9_FD_203523 | JGI IMG/M metagenome (GOLD analysis project Ga0315902, IMG submission 203523) | Freshwater fungal communities from buoy surface, Lake Erie, Ohio, United States - Buoy 12 MA117 | ecosystem: Environmental > Aquatic > Freshwater > Lake > Lake biofilm | place: USA... | reverse complement strand
TTGCCACTTTCGCCGTGATGGTGCCATCGTCTACGCGCAACTTGGTTGTTGATCGCGAGGGCTCTTTGCGAATGGTGCGGTAATCAATCTTCTCCGCGTCGAAGGGATCGATCAAAAACTGGTCGACGGAAAACTTCGTGCCGGGCTGCAGGTCGACGGTGGATCCGTTCTGGAAGAGCAGGATCACCCTGGCATCATTCGAGGTAATCACCGCGTTCCCTTGAATCAGAAAGTCCCCCTCTTTCAGCCGCTGGCGCTGTCCTTGGCTGCCAATCGTTTGCCAGGCCGTTCCGTCAACTTTGATCGCGCGTATGTGCCCCGGGACCATCTGGCTCTCTTGGGCCAAAGCACCGCACGCAAGGGAGAGGATTGTGGCAGCGACAATAGGGAGAATCCGCCGACTCATGCTTCGACAGTAAAGCGACTGGCCGACCTTGACAATGCATGCTTAGCCCGCAGGCAAGACGGGGAAAACGCTTTTTCCTGCGCCCCGGGCGCATAACCTCTTCAGAGGTGGCCTACAGAATGCTCAACTGGGGCTCCGCCCTTTGTCTGGCCGCCGGTCTGGCTGCATCCCAGCTTCTGCTCGGGGGGTGGTGGTATCCGGCACTGGCCGCCCCCGGCTATTTGCTCGTCGCTGCGGGGGCGGTGGCCGCGGGATTCGCCTTTTTGGGGGTTCGTGATGCCCCCGGTGCGTGGTGCGTCGGTTCGACGCTCTTCTTTGCGCTTTATTTGTGGTGGAGGCAGTCGGTCGGCCCGGATCCTTACGCGGCGCAGGCCGACTCTTGGCTGATGCTCGGTTTTCTCTGCGTTTATTTCAGCGCGGCTTGGCAGTTGCGATCAAGCGGCCCGCGCGCTCTGCTTCTCGGCGTCGTTTTCCTGCTCGTCGTGGGACAATCGCTTATCGCCATCGCGCAGTTCGCGGCGGAGACATCGTTCCATCCATGGCCCGATTTGGCGCGGCACATGTCGCTGCCGCGCGGAGACGCCTCAGCATGGCGCGCCGGCTGGCTCTCCGGGACCTTCGCCAGCCGCACTGCTCTGGCCGGCGCCCTTGAGGTCGGGACTTTTCTCGCACTCGGTCTCCTCGTTTGGGGACGGGGTGGTGCGGCGGTCAAACTTCTCCTCTTGTGGATTGCTTCCGCGGGTTTCGTCGGCCTTTCGCTCAGCCTTTCCCGCTCGGCCTATCTCGGCGTCCCGGCCGGACTGGCCGTTTTCGCGCTGCTCAGTTTTTTTATCGTGCGTCGCGGAGCGCAGGTCCACCGGGAATGGCTGACGGCGGGTGCGTTGTTTCTTGTCGCATTGTCGGTTCTCTTGGCGGTGTGGGTCGGAGCGGAAAGTTTTTCCGTGCAGATGCGGCTTACCGAGTTGCATCTCGATCCATACCGGCAGGACCTCTGGTTCATCACCGTTTCCCCGATGCTTTCCCTCGATCCGTGGCTCGGTGCCGGGGCGAACATGTTCGACCAACTCTCGCTTCGTTACCGGGGGAACGGGTTCACGGCAAAGCCGATCCATGCGCACAACGACTGGCTGCAGCTGCTCGTCGAATACGGACGCATCGGTCTGGCTCTCGGACTTGTTTTCCTTGTCGTCCATGTTGCCGCGGGTTGGCGTAATGCGCTGAAGATGGCGAGGGAAATCCCGTCTGTCGGGTCGCTTCCGCAAAGCACCACTCTTGGCCTCGCTGCCGGCTCCGTCGGTGCTGCCGTGGCTGTCGGCGTCCACGCGTTTTTCGACTACGGCATGCATATTCCCGCCTTCGTGCTTCTCGCGGGCCTTTGCGCTGGCTGGCTTGCCGGTGCGCGAAGGACCGACAGCGCAGGCGAGCTCGGTGCCGTGCCGTGGTGGATGAAATTTTTTGCCATCATGCCGTTCGTCGCCGGGGTGGTCCTGGGCGCGTCGATTCTTCGCGAAGCGCCTGCCGAATACCGCGCGCTTCTTTCCGAGAACGCGTTGTGTTCCGGCAACTCCGGCGCGGCGTGGGACGAGGCTATCTCCGGCCTTGCCTTGCGTCCGTCCAATCCGCGTCTGCTGCTCCTCGCGGCGGAGTCGTCCGGGCAACTCGGTGATGCCGCTTCTTGGCCGGAAGAAAAAAGGGAATGGTATAGCCGTGCCTCTGCGTATTTCGACGAGGCGGTCCGCGAAAGGCCTTTTTTCCCCTACGCTTGGCGGGAGATGTCGCTGGCGCTCGATTATCAAGCGCGCTTCAGCGAAGCGTTGCCAGTGCACCTGCGCGCCATCGCGAGAGATCCGGACCACGCGCGCGGCTATGAGTATTTGGCCTACTATTATTGGCTGCAGGGACGGACGGAGGAGGCCCGGCGGCTCTTCCGGCTGGCCCGCGGAATGACCGGGTCCCGCCTGGCCGGGCCTTGTTTGGAAGCGATAGAGAAAGGCCAAGAATCCTTTTGACTGGGGGCCCGCGCGCGGCTCCATTAAGGCAGGTGCCGCCCGTTCTCAAATCTGCGCTTTTGCTCGTCGTCCTCCTCTCGGTCGGTTGCCGATGGCAGGTTGGCAAGGATGGTGACCCGACTCCGACGCCTTCACCCTCACCTTCGCCTTCACCTGTACCTTCACCTTCCCCCACACCGGAAATCTTGGCGGATTTTGCGGTTTCCCGAGACAGTCCTGCCGTGCCGGCGGAGGCTTCGGCCTCGGCTCGTGTTGCGGCTGCCAGCGCCGAATTTTTTGAGGACGCGACCGCTCAAGCCGCAAGCGGAACAACTTCGGTGCGCCGCGCGCTGGCTCGTGCGGTGGAAATTCCCTCGGAAGCTGCCAGCCAACTTCGTCAGGCGAAAGTGTCGCTCTCCAATGCGGTGGAGGGCTACCGAAAGGCGGAGGCGAGCGTGTTTCTTGTCGATCCCGAATCGGCGGCGGAACTGCGCGCGCAACCCGATCCTTTGCGTGCCGGAACGCCCGGCGAGCGCGACAAGACCTTAGCGGAGTTGTCCGCATCACTCGCCAAGATGGAGGACCTGCTCTCGCGGCCGCTGAACCAATCCTCCGCCGCACTTTTGCTCTCGGAAGCGCAAAGCGCCGGGACCAAAATCGTCGAACTGGAAGCGGGCTTGGCCGGCATGGCCGAGGCTTGGGCCGACGGCGACGAAGCCAACTTCCGTCGGCAGTTTTTCCTGCCCTCGGCCGAAGGCGCTGTGGCGCGTGTTTTCCAAGGGGCTTTGGCCATGACCGGTGATGTCCTGCCTGGCATGCTGGCTGGAGTGGAAACGAATCCGGCGGAAATTTCCGAGAGGTTGGCTGCGGTCAAGGAACTCTACACCGGCGGCGCGGAGGCCGCGCCGGACAGCCCTTCGCTGCAACTTCTCGTGCAGGAGGCCGCGCCCGTGCAAGCAGCGCTGACCCGCGCCTCGATCGCGCGTGCCGCAGCGCTCGCCGGGGTGCTGGAGATCAGTCCGGACAATCAGAATCTGCGCAACGAGCTGGTTTCTTCGCTTGCCGATGTTACCCGGCAGCTCACCTTGGCCGCGCAATCGCTCGGGATGGTTATAGTCGCTGAAGAGTAGGCAGGCTTGTCCTGCCGTTGAACCGTCACACGGAAGTGCCCGCGGCGTGCGCGCTGGCCCAGGCCCATTGGAAGTTGTAGCCCCCGAGCCAGCCGGTGACATCGACGACTTCGCCGATGAAATAAAGTCCCGGCACCGACCGCGCTTCCATGGTCTTCGACGAAAGTTCGCGCGTGTCGACGCCGCCGAGGGTCACTTCCGCTTTGGGATATCCTTCCGTTCCGTCCGGCTGCGGCGACCAGCGGTGGATATTCTGCTGCACGCGGTCGCGTTCGGCGGCGGTCCATTGCGCCACCGGTTTCGCGGGCATGTTTGCCGCGCCCCATGTTTCGGCGAAACGTTGCGGCCAAGAACGCGAGAGTTGCGCCACGGCAGACTCTTTACCGGGCGAGGGGATGCCGCTCTCTCCGGGCAAAAGATCGATGGCAACGGTGTCACCTTCGCGCCAGAAATTAGAGATCTGCAGGATGGCCGGACCGCTCAAGCCCCGGTGCGTGACGAGCATGGCTTCGTCGAAAGATATTTTGCCGCAGCGAGCCGTGACCGGAACCGACACCCCGCTGAGCGGTCCGTAAACGGTTTTGTCGGCCGGTGAGAAGGTCAAAGGCACAAGTCCGGGCCGGATCTCGGTGAGTTTCAGTCCGAACTGCCGCGCGATGCGGTAACCGAGATCGCTGGCGCCCAGCTTGGCAAAGGAGAGACCGCCGCTGGCCACGACCAAGGCGTGGCAGGTGATGTCCCCGCGCGAGGTGCGGATGAGAAATTTCTCCGGCTTGGAAACATCGTGCACCTGGATTCCGCAGCGAACCTCGGCGCGGGCCCGGCGGCATTCCTCCAGGAGCATGGCGATGATTTCGCGGGAACTGCCGTTGCAGAAAAGTTGTCCGAGCTTCTTCTCGTGCCACGCGATGCCGCGGCTTTCGACCAGCGAAAGAAAGTCGGACGGCTTGTAGCGGGCCAAAGCCGACCGGCAGAATTCGGGATTCGAGGAAAGGTAGTTGTCCTGCGAAGCGCGCAGGTTGGTGAAGTTGCAGCGTCCGCCTCCCGAGATGGTGATTTTTTTGCCGACGCGGTCGTTGTGCTCCAGGACGAGCGCTTTTCTTCCGCGCGCGCCCGCCGTCATGGCGCAGAAAAGTCCGGCCGCTCCTCCGCCCAAAACGACAACATCGCAGTGTTCCACGGATCAGAGTGAATGCACCGTCACCCAGGTCGACGCCGCCTGGTTGCCCGCGCGGACGGTGATTTTATGGCGTCCCTCGTCCAGCAGCGCCGAACCGCGGCCACCCGCGCTTTCCACCGCGAGTGTCTCGCTGCTCCATACCGCCTTCGCTGGCGCACTGGTTTGCAGTGCGATGCGCTGGGACTCGCGCGGCAGATCGGGGTCGAGATAGTAGACCGTGCCGGGTGCGGGCGAAAGGATGCGGACTTGTTCGTCCTCCGATCCGGGGGTCGCCAGGTTTCCCAAACCGTTTTGGCTGCTGCCCACCCAGTCCTTGTATTCGTTGCCGAGAACGACGCGTCCTTGCGCGTCGTGGTCCGAATCTTTTTCCGGACGCGGCGGGTGTGAGAAGATTTCCCGGACCGCTCCCGTTTTGTTGGCGGCGACCTCGTGTCCGGTCAGCGGGTTGATCCATCCGTCACGTATACCGGCCGGCTTGGCGAACCAGGTGGTGCCATGCGTTTCGCGCAGGCGGTCCATAATGCGATGCATGGCCGGGGCGGCACCGGTCACGCCGGTGATGCTCCGCATGGGACGTCCGTCGGGATTTCCGACCCAGACCGCAACGGTGAATTCCGGCGTGTAGCCGACAGCCCAGTTGTCGCGATAGTCGGAGCTGGTGCCCGTCTTGCAGGCAACCGGGTAGGGAAAGGAAAGATACGAATTGAGTCCGAAGGAAGCGGCGCGGGCGCGGTTGTCCGACAGCATGTCGCTGAGAAGATACGCGGACTCCGCGCTGAAAACCCGTTGCGATGCTTGTTCATCATCTATCCCATCGACGAGCAGGCGAAACGGCGCATAAATCCCGCCGCGCGCGATCGCCGCATAAGCGTTGGCCAACTCGAGCAATCGCGTCTCGCCGTTACCCAGAGTCAATCCCGGCCCGTAGTAATCCGCGGGATGCCCGAGCGTGGACAGCCCGAGGTCGCGCAGCAGGCGGTGCAACGCGAAGTGACCGCCGCCCAACCCGAGGGTGCGGATGGCGGCGACGTTGAGGGAATTGCCCAGCGCGTGGCGCAAGCTGACTGGTCCGTGGAAGCGATGATTGTAATTGTTCGGCCGATAAAGTCCGGTCGGCGTTTCGAAAGCCGTCGGCACATCCGCCACCACGGTGCCGGGATACGCGCCGCGCTCGAGAGCGAGCAGGTAAGCGAAAGGCTTCACTGCCGAGCCCGGCGAACGCGTGACCCACGCTCCGTTGACCTGACCCGCGCCCGACGCGAAGTAGTCTCCCGATCCGGCGAGGGCGAGGACTTCGCCACTCGGATTGTGCAGAACAACCGCGGCCGCGCCGCCCGCATCATGGTCGCTCAACCGTGCGATCTGCCCGGTCAACACCGACTCGACCTCGCGCGTCAGACCGGCATGCAGGGTGGTCCGAACCATACCTCCGTCTTGCGGCAGGATTCCTTTGCGTTGGAGCAGAAGGTCGACGAAGTGCGGCGCGGCAAAATCCTGACGTGGCGGCCGCAGGGCGAGCGGTTCGGTCAAAGCGCGACGCAACGCATCCGCATCAAGCGAACGATTCGTCGCCATGCGCTCGAGGATCCAGGCCTGTCTTTTCTTCGCCCCTTCCCAGTTGCGGTGCGGGTCGAGTCGCGAGGGCGCTTTGGGCAATGCGGCAAGAAAAGCCGCCTCGGCCGGGCTCAAATCGCCCGGCGGTTTGGCAAAATAATAGCGGCTGGCCGCAGCGATGCCGAACTGCAGGTTGCCGTAATCGACGCGGTTCAGATACTCCGCAAGAATTTTGTCTTTGCTCCACGTCATCTCGACGCGGATGGCGCGGAGAATTTCCCGGCCTTTCTCCGCGAGTCCGCGCGGGCCGTTCACTTTGACCAACTGCTGCGTGATGGTGGACGCGCCGGAAAGCGGCCTCGCCCGGCGCATCGCGTTGTATGCGGCTCGCATGATGGCCAACGGATCGAAACCCGGGTGCGCGTAAAAATGGCGGTCTTCCGCCGCGAGCGTGGCGGCGATGACATGCGGGGAGATGTCGTCCAGCGCCACGCGGCGCCGGCAGGCTTTCTCCTCGACCAGCATGGTGCGCAGCGGCTCGCCGTTCCGGTCGACGAACTCCGTGCTCGCCGCACCGGGGCCCGTCAGGCGATGCGGGAACTCCTGCAGCGCGCCTGCGATGTAGACGCCGCACGAGGCAATGACCAAAAGCGCGGCGAGCACCGCGAAGATTTTTTTCATTTGGTCAAAGCTGGCTGGCTGCTCAGGTGACCGATGGTTCCGAGGCCGAAGCGTTCGGGACGATACATGGCTTCCGCTTTCGTTGCGCCCGCCGTCGCCTTGCCTGCCACGCGAACGCGTGCGAGATATTCGAAAGTGTGCGCGCCCGCCGGCAGAGCATCGCAGAAATAAAGCACGCGATCGGAACGCACTTCGCTATGGCTGAGCCACGGACTGTATTCGTCTCCCGTGGTTTCGCCGGATTGGCGGCTGACAAATTCCGGATTGACCGCCTCGAGCACCGCGGGCAGGGGATCGTCGACGGCGACGAAATGCGCGGGCCGGGTCGATTCGACGCGCAGCGTGACAATGACGCGATCGCCGACGCGCAGATCCTCGGCGGGAACCAGCGAGCCATCCGCGGAAATTTTCCGGTAGCTGCGGGAAACGGCGAACCCGCGGTCCTGCCTCGGTTGCTCGCCGAGCGGAGGAAATACATCGAACGTCGTCTCGCCGTAGAGCGGCGCTTTGACCGGATTGTCCACCTGCAGTTTTTGCGAGGCACCGGTCGCCGGTGTGACGGCAAAAGTTTCCCGTGCCGCCGGTTTCGCCACGCTCACTTGGAAAGCCTTGGCATCCTCGCCGGCGACGATCGACCCCTCGGCGTTGCGCGGTCCCTTCTGCTTGTTCTCGATCGCGTCGCGGTAAGCGGCCAAAGCGAGCAGAGTCCACGCGCTGCTCTGCGTGGTGAAGGCGCGCTCGCGAGAGCCCAGCTTGAGCACCTCGGCGACAAGCGGTCCGATTTCTTTGCCCTTCGGTTCGAGCAAAGTGATCGCGGCCAAACGTATGGCACGTTCCCGCGCCGCATCGGAAAACGGGGAGGTGTCGTCGGGCGCGGCCTCGCGTTCCGAGAGCAGCTGCAGCGACATTTTGCGCGGACCGCCGCTCGCGGCGATCGCCACGGCCAGCATGGCTCTCGCGTCGCGTGGAAGCTCCGCGCGCCGGCGGAAAAGCTCCTCGTGGTAAGCCGACTCGCCGCGGCCGGCCAAGGCGAGCGCGTAGGCCGCGAACGCGCGGTCCTCCAGACTCACGGTCGTTTTGTCCTCGGAAAGACCGCGCAGTGACTTGGCAAGATAGTCGAGCAGCTCGTTCCAGCCGCGCGGAAGTTGTGTCTCCTGTTTTTCGGCCATGGACAAGACGATGCCGGCCCATGCGCTGGCGAAAAGCGACGACCGGGAGCTTCCCGGCCAGAATCCGATGCCCCCATCGTCCCTTTGCAGCTGGAACAATTCGTAAATGGTTTTGTCGATGACCTTCCTCATTTCCTGCGGATCCTGCGCGAATCCGGGCATGAGCGGTCCGAGAACCGGCATAACGATCCACGGGACGAGTGAGGATATTTTCTGTTCTGCACAGCCGTAAGGATATTCGACGAGGTAGCGAGCACCTTCGCCGAGCGAAGCGAGGCGCGTATTGGCCACGGTGACGTCCACCTCGCCGCGACCTTCGAGCAGTTGCGGATTCACACCCGCGAGGAGGTTGTTGGTCGCGGCATCCAATTCAGTGAAGTAAGTCTCCTTCAACCTCACCATGGGCGAACCGACGGCGAGACGCGTCTTTGCGCCGTCGGCGAATGTCTGCCCGTTGGCGCTCATTTTCGCGGTCCACTCGAGACCGATAGCGCCGGGCTGCGCGAAATTGAGCGTGAAGTCGGCCGCCGAAGACGCGCCATTGGCCACGCGCATGGTTTTGTTCTGCGTCCCGTCCGGAGTGGTCAGGGTCACTTCGACATCGCCCTCCGCGCCGGTTTCGTTGCGGATGACGGCGCGCGCGAGAAGATCGTCGCCTTCGTTGGCGAACTGGCCGAGCGACGGGAGAAGCATGAGCGGCTTGGCGATTTCGACCGACGATTCGGCCGATCCGAACGAATCGGTGCCGGCTGCGGCGACGGCGACGATGCGGTAGCGGGTGAGGGCGTCGGGTGCGGTGAAGCGTGTCTTGACCCGCCCGTCGGGTCCGGTGACCAACGAGGGAAGCCAGCAGGCGGTTCCCGGAAAATTGTCGCGCAAAGCAACGGGACCTTCGGCGCCGCCGCCTCCGATGAGGTAGCCCTTGTTGCTGAATTCCAGATCGTCGGGATCCTCGGGCAGAAAATCCGCGAGATTCAAACCGATAAGCACGCGGTCGGCCACGGGTTGGAGAAACACCGTGCCGGGCTCGGGCCGCGTGAATCCGACGAGGGAAACAACGCCGTCATCCACGGCGTAAAACGTCACGCCCGCGCCGGAGACGGGCTTGTTCTCGTGATCGCGGACCTCGACCACGCAGGCCACATCATCACCGGGTTGCACGCGCGCTTTCTCGGGAGTGACCGCGACTTTGAGTTCGCTCTGCGGTTGCTCGATGGCCAGCGTGCAACTGCCGAAACGGAATTCCGGCATGGGGAATTTGCGCCGGCTCTCGTCCGCCCCGCGCAAAATCACCGCGGTGACCGTGACATTCGGGGCATCTTTGTCATCCAGCGGGATTTCGATCACCGGCGCGTTGCCGCTCGTCGGAACGCGCATCGTGCGCAGGATCACGTCGCCGCGTTGGACGTTGACCACGGCCTCGCCCTCGATCGGGGTCTGGACGAGAATTTTGGCCGTCTCGCCGGGACGGTAGGAGATTTTGTCCGGAACAAGATCGATGGCATACGGGTTGCGGTAGTCCCACACCGTGTCGCCATCGCCGCTCACGTAGAACGACGACTCGCTGACCACCTCGCGTCCGCCCGCGTCGCGCGCGGTCACGCGGATGCGGTGGTGTCCCAAAGCTTCCGCCTTGAACGTGGCGCTCGTTGTTTTGCCCACGGACCAGCCGTCGTTCGTCTTGGCGGGCACGAGCGAGCGGGTCGCCTTCTGAAAAGCCGGTTCCTCGATTTTTTCGCTGCGGAAAGTCATGGCCCCGCCAGCACCCAGTTCGCGCACCACATTGTAGCGCCAACGCCAGATGTCGACTTTCACCTCGACGGGATCGGCAACGGGCTGTCCGTCGGGCTGCACGGCCACCACTTGAAGCGGAATCTCCGCACCGAGCACAACGACTTGCGCGTCGCCGCGGTTGATGCCGAGATAAAAGTCCGAAGATTCGCGGGTGAATTCTGCCGTGCTTGATACGGTCTGCTGGTTGATGTCGGTCACTTCCGCCGTCAAAGCGCCGCGGAACGGCGCGAGGGCGGGCGCGGGAAGTTGGGGTCTGATGTCCAAAGGCGCGCCGCCGGCGATTTTTCCTTCCCCGCGGAGCGTGAGAGCTTTGCCTCCCTCCGCTTCCGCTTCTTCGGCCGAGGGGACGAGAAATTGGAACGTTTCGAAACCATCCGGCGCGAACAGGGTCTGGAAGTAGCGCAAGGACCAGCGCACTTCGGCGTCGGTCAATTTTCCGCCGAAAAAGTAATTGCCCAAGACGCGCGCGGTCGGTGCCGGCGAACCGGCGGGAAATTCCTTGGCCAAGTCCACATCCACTTCGAAGGCGTCCGGTTGGTATTCGGCGACGAGGATGGACTCGGAGGTGACGTTGTTTTCGTCGACGGCGACGGAGACACGGTATCGTCCGACCGGACCGGCAGGCAGCACGAGGGCCGAATCGAATGCGCCTTGGTCGTCGGCGGTGGCAACAGCCGATGCGATTTGGTTTTCTTCCGGATCGTGGAGAGAAAGCTCCACCTCGCGGTCCCCCGCGAACTGCACGCCGTCCTCGCCGACATCGCGGAGATATCCTTTGATCCGGACGGTCTCGGCCGGTTGGTAAAGCGGACGATCGGTGAAGACGGAACCGCGCAAGGACGCGCGGTTTTCGTTGCCCGGATCCCAGTCGGAAAACCACGCGCCGGTCGGCAGGCTTTGCCCGCCCGGGCCCATGCGCAAGGCGCAGGTGTCCCCGGCCGAGTTGACCACGAGCCAGGCGGGGACCTGGTCGAACAGAAGCTTCGCCGCACCATTCTCACCGGTTTGAGCGCGGGCAAAAGTTGCGAACTCCTTGTTCTGCAGGGCGAGCGAAGCGCCGGGGACAGGCTCTCCCGTGGCGGTGGAGAAGATATACGCGCCGAGAATGTCGCCCGCTTTCGTCCAAAGCACGCCGAGATCGGTAAGCTGCACGAGTGCTTGCGCGGCGCATTGTTTGCCGCCCACTTCGGCCAAGGGATCCCCGGTGATCTCGAGGTAAACGATCCCGGCTTTCTTGTCCCCGAGGATGCGCGACCAATCGAGGTCGGTCGTCGCGCGTTTGTCCACGAGAGGTTCGTTCACCGCGATCGTTTCATCCGAGACCGTTTTTCCGGAGAACTGGTCCGTGGGGACAGGTTGCTCGTTGGAGTATTTCCAGCGATTTTCCTCGAAGACCGACAAGGCGCGCGCGGCTTGGTCGGGCGATAGGAGCACGGCGCGGACCCTCAGCGAGGCGAGATTGACCGTGCGCACCGGCAGGATGCGTCGTCCGCCGAGAATTTGCGACATGGTCAACTCGGGCAGATAGAGCCGCGGCGGAACCGGTTGGAAGGAAAGGGGAACATCGCGCGATCCGCCGAAGGGTTGCCCTGCACCCGAGACAACGTCGTCGCCGATGCGCAGGGTGTATTCCTGACCCAGCTTGAAAGGGCCGCGCAGGACAACCGTGTCGTAAACGACTTCCACTTCGATCCCCGCAACTTCCGGCGACACGGAGAAAAACTTGGACGCGGTTTCGTCCGTGATGTCGGGCGCCAAGTTTTCGCTGAAGCGGATGGTGGCAGTGGGACCGGAGTTCACGTAGTTGCGGAGTTCGGTCTCCGTGACTTCGAAAGGCTTCACCTCGCCCACCGCGATCTCGAGCGACTGCGGGAGCTTGATCTTTCCCTCGTCCGCGGGAAGACCCTGTTTGACGAGAAGCCGCCATGCTTTCGAGACCGGCAGCGGTGTGGCCGGCGTCACCGCGATGCACGCGGTGGTTTCCTGCGGGGCCTGGGCCGATGGATCGGCGGCAAGTTTCCAGCGCAAGTTCCAATCCCGCGCTTCGGGTTCGACCGGGAAATATTCGTCCGCCTTGACCGCGCGCACGTTTGCGGCAATTTCTTTGCCGTCGTTGCTGAGGAATTTGAAGAAAGACGGATCGAGCGCGACGGGGAGGTTGAAGGCCAAGTTGACGCCGACGTTCGGCTGGACCTGCGCATTCTCGCCCACGTTGCCTCCGACTTGCGTCACGGAAAACGGAGGTGTCGTCACGGTTGCCGAAAAATCGCCCGGCAGACCTTGGCGCAGTCTCGCCTGCCATAAACCACCCAGAGGCAACGGCCCTTGCGGGGTGAACACACCGCTGCGCGTGCTCAGCCAGGTGAAGCTGCCGGGCAGTTCCGGTTCGAAGATGACGGGCGACTGCGCGGCCGGCCCGAGTTCGTCCGGTTTCACCATCGGCTTTGCGAAACGGAACTCGAGCGTGGAGGACGGCTGCAACCCGCCCGAGTCGGGAATCATGGTCACATCCGGCTCGGACGCGTGTGCCGGCACAAAAAAAATCGCGGCAACAGCCGCGACGATGAAAGCAGGTCGGAATTTTTTCATGAGGAACCGGTCCTCATCTTAGGTTCCCGGGAGCGGCAGGCGAGCGGATTGCGGGCATTCCTTTATTTTCCGGGCCCTCTCTGCTATTGGTTTGAGGTTTATGCCTGCCAAAAAAGCCAAGAAGACGCCCTCCCGGAAGACTCGTAGCGACTGGGCCGCCGTGCGCGGCTCGAAAATCCACGGTCGTGGGATGTTCGCCTCGAAAGAAATTCCGCGCGGCACGCGCATCATCGAATACACCGGCGAGCGCATCACCAAGGCGGAGGGATGGAAGCGCGAGTTGAAGCGCCAAGCGCGCGCCGAGCGCGGCGGTGACGGCTGCATCTACATTTTCGAACTCAATACCAAAACGGACATCGACGGCAGCGTCCTCTGGAACACCGCGCGCTACATCAACCACTCTTGCGATCCCAACTGCGAGTCGCAGATCACGCGCGGGCAGGTGTGGATTGTTTCGCTGCGCAAGATCAAGGCGGGCGAGGAACTGACCTACGACTACTACTACGACTACGATCACTACCACGAGCATCCGTGCCGTTGCGGCGCGGAGGATTGCGCGGGGTTCATCGTCAAAGCGCCGCAGCGCTGGCGTGTCCGGCACGCGCGCAAAATGGGAAAACTGCGCAGGAAGAAGACGGCCAGCGCTCAGGGTTTCTTGTCCAAAGCGGCCTGAACCGCCTGTTCCAACCTTGAGCGGGGGCTGGCATCGGCCAGCTTTCCTTCGCGGTCCAGGAGCCACATGGTCGGGACCGACTGGATGTTGAAGCGCTTGGCCAATTCGTTGTCCCAGCCCTTGCCGTCGAAAAACTGGGGCCAGGTCATTTTGTTCTCCGCAGTGAATTTCTCCAGGGCGTCTTTGTCCTGATCGAGCGAGATGCCGACGATCTCGAAGCCCTGGTCCTTGAATTTTTCATAGGCCTCGACCACGCCGGGAACCTCCTCGACGCAGGGCGCGCACCACGTGGCCCAGAAGTCCACGAGAACCACTTTGCCGCGCAAGTCGGCAAGGTCCACTTTGCGTCCGTCGATCGCGGTGAAAGACAGTTCGAGCGGCTTGGTGCGCATCTCCATCATGGCCAGGCCGCTTTTGGCCGCGTCGGCGATTTCCTTGTCCTCGTCCTTGGCTGTTTCCTCGTAGAGGGCCCGCGCGCGTTCCGCGTCGAAGGTCTCCATGGCTTGCGCCTCGGTGAGTTTCAGGGCCGGCGCACGGTTGTCTTCGGGGTGGGTCTCGAGGAATTTGGCGATCGCGCCGCTCAGCGCGCGTGCGGAGCCCTCGGTTCTTTCCTTGTCGAATTTGGCCGAGGCAATTTGCAAAAGCACCAGGCCGGCGTCGGCGCGGATGTTCTCCGGAGCGCCTTTGTCGTCTGCGATGGAGTGCAACTCCTTGGCCTGTGCTTCCAGATCCGGTTCGCGGTCTTCGAGCATGTCGAGGGAGTTGTCCACCTGCATGACAGCCATGCGCGCTTCCCATCGGTAGGAACTCTGGGGATATTTCCCGAGAAACTCTTTGAAATGTCCGCTCTGCGCGCGCAACCGTTCGGCCAGAAGTTTTTTCCCCGCGGCATCGTCTTCGGGAAGCCCGTCGGTCAGGGCGGCCGCTTCGTCCTGCAACTTCTCCCAGGCGACTCCGTCGTCCTGCCCCAGGGCATGCGGTGCGGCGAGAGAGGCGGCGAGCATGAGAGCGAGGAGCTTCATGGAGCGCGATTCTGGGTCTTTGGTCAGTCCGAGGCAAGCAAGCGGGGTGCGAGGTGTTTTCCGGCCGCCGCGAAAACGGTCGACGTCTCCAGTTGCGAAAGGTCGTTGCCCGGCGCGCGCAGCACCTGAACGAAACCGTGCGGCGGGGCCCAGACCGCCGGGTCGGTTGGTCCGAATAGAAGCAGCGACGGAACCCCGAGGACGGCGGCGAGGTGGCTGATCCCGGTGTCGTGCCCGAGGTAACCGCTCACCGCACCCAGGTTCCGCGCCAAGGCGGGAAGAGGAAGGTTTTCCCAAAATTCGACGCGATCACTCCGGCGCAAGCCGGCCAGCGATGCGAGTTCGGCTTGATCCGCCTCGCCGCCGATGACCGCCAGTCGAGCTTGCGGATAAGCGGCGAGCAGCTTCCCGGCCAACTCATGCCAATTTGCCGCGGGCCAATTTTTTGTCCGGCTTCCCGATCCAGGGTGCAGCGCGATGATGCGTCTGCGCGCGGCTGTCGCGGGCAGGCTCAGGCGGAGGTCTTTTTCAAGGCATGCCACGGCCAATTCCCGCAGGGGCGCCGACAACTCGTCGATGGCATGGGCTTGTCCCGCCGGCTTGTGCGGTCCCTGCACGATGCGTCGCGCGCCCGCAGCCTGCAGGTTGCCGGCAAAAATTCCGTCAGGGTCGTAGAGATAACTCAGCACTAGGTCGAAGGACCCGAAATAATCACGCAGCGCCGGATCCTGCACGGCGCCCCGCGCGAAGAAACCGGCCATGGGGCCGTATTCGATTGATCGCCCGGCGTGGACCAAACCTCCCTCGCGGGCAAGCTGCACGAAACTCGGGTAGCCGAGCATCTCGAGGTGAGCCGAAGTTTCGCGCAGGGCGCGAAGGACGGGCAGTGTGAGCAAAAAGTCACCGAGCGCTCCGCCCCGGATGACGAGGGTTCGTCCGAAGTTTTTCTCCGGCACTCAGTAGCCGCGCATGGCGCCCATCTGGCTGCCGAGTGCGCCGCCGCCCTCCCATTTGGCCGGACGGTTCCACGGAATGGTGGTCAGGCCGCGTTGCGAAGCCTCGGAGGGCGGGGGAGTCGTCGCTTCGCAACCGGGAAGAGCGGCGAGGATGGTGGCCGACAGGATGAGAAGAAGGGCTGGGCGGGCCATGGCAGGCTCAGTTGGCTTGCGCTGGATAAATAACCGTGTCGCCCGGCATCACGCTGAATCCGCGAGGGACAGTGCGCACGACGATGTCGGCGATGGAAGTGGAGGGCTCGACCGAAGTGACGCGCACCTTGCCGAGCAACTGGCTGCCGCGCTGCACGAGCATTTCGGCGTTGTTCACCACTCCTTGGCGGTCGCCGATGCTGAGCACGACGAAGTTCCAGGCTTGGTTGACGGCGAGGATGGTTCCCTGGATGCCTTGGCGCATTTGCGATTTCTGGCGGGCGTCTTCCTTGCGCTTCAGCTCGGACATCTGCGCTTCCAGGCCGGTGTTGCGATCTTGAGCGGCGGTGAGCAGGGCCTTGGCTTCCTCCAGCTCGGTTTGAATCGCCGTGAGGTCCGCTCCGCCTTCGGCCGCGGGTGCCGCGCCCGCGCCCCCGGCCAGTTGCGTTTCCATTTCCGCCACCTTGGTCTCCAGTTCGGAGATCCGTGTATCCTTGGACTGGCTCTCCGCCTGCAGCGCGGAGGCTTTGTCATTGGCCGCCACGAGCTCGCTCTGGGTCTTTTCCAAATTCGCTTTGGCCTCGCCGAGGTCGGCGTTCAGCTTTTCTTTCTCGGAATTCAGGCCTGCTATCTCTGTCTTCTTGCCCTCGATGTCCTTGTTGGCCGCCTCGAGTTGCTGCTGCGTGGTGGCCAACTGGGCGGATTTGTTATCCAGTTCGGTCCGGGTATCCATCAGCTTGCCGCGGTTTAAGAAACCGAGGACAGCGGCGCCCAAGGAGATGGCGATACAGGCTGCGAGGAGGGCTTTGGTCATGGGAGCGAAATACAGACCCCAGAGGGAAGGGATCATTTACGCGTCCGGCGGCTTTCAGACAAGCTGTTATTCAGGGCCGCATTTTTTGTAGTATCCGCGCCCGCACTTGAGTGGGCGCCTTGGCAGGGTATGGTGATCGTGCACCGGGGGTCGTGGAGGACCAACTGACGAACCCCGCCAGGGCAGGAATGCAGCAACGGTAGTCTGCTTGCCCCTGCCGCGGCTTCCCGGTGTCTCTTTTTCTCCGTGGAAAAGGGCTTTGCTTGTGCGCGCGGGGCAGGGAGGCTTTGCGCGAAGGTTCTTAATGCCCGCCTACCTCAAAATCCTCACCTACCTCGGAGTCGCCATCGCGGCCGGAGCCCTGGTCGCGCCGCCCGTTTTCTGGCTCGGGCAATCTCTGGCGGCGTCCGGCAGCTCGGACTGGCTGGCGGGATTTCCTTTCCATCGGGTTCTTTCGCGCTGCCTGCAAGTCAGTCTGATCGTGCTGCTCTGGCCTGCCTTGCGGTGGATCGGGCTGCGCCGCCCGTCGGAACTGGGACTGCGCCGAAACCCCGTCGCTTGGCGCGATCTGGCCGCGGGCTTCGCTTTCGCGGTTTTTTCCGTAGGTCTGTGCCTCGTCGTGCTGGTTGTTGCCGGGTTTTCCGTTCCCCGCGCCGATCCCAATTTCGCCGCACTCGCGCGGATCGCCGGAACGGCCACCGTCGTCTCGTTGCTGGAAGAGGCCGTTTTCCGCGGCGTCATCCTCGGCGTTTGTCTGTGGGGTCTGCGGGCCAAAGCGGCGATCCTTGTTTCGACCCTGGTTTTCGTGGTCATGCATTTTGTCAAACCGGCCAAGACTACGCTCGCGCCCGAGCAGGTGACTTGGTTGAGCGGACTGGCGGAGACGCTTGATTTTGCGGCCGGTTTGCCTTCGACGACTGTGCTCTTCTTCGGCGCGGCGAGTCTCTTCGTCGCCGGGTGGATCCTGGGGCGCGCGACGGTCGACACGGCTTCGCTTTGGCTCGCCATCGGTCTGCACGCCGGGTGGATCTTCGGAGTGCAGACGACTAATCTTTTTTACAAGTCCTCGCTCGCCGATGCCTCGGCGCGTCTTCCGTGGGTCGGGCCGAGCTTGGTCAGTGGTGCGGTGCCTACCGGCCTCCTGCCGCTGGCTAGTTTGGTGCTGGCCGGTTGGTTGGCCCACCTCTACCTCAGCCATGTTTTCCGGCCTGCCGTCCCGCGCGTTGCTTGAGACATTCGCGGGCCTCGCCTATCCGCGTCATTGCGCTGTCTGCGAGGTTCCGGTTCGTGCAGGGCGCGTCCTTTGCTCGGATTGCCGCCGCTCGCGCACGCGGTTGGAGGGTGCGCGCTGCGCGACATGCAGCCAACCGTTCGGCGGGGCGCTCGAACCCGGATTCCGCTGCATGAATTGCGGCGATCTCGAGGTGTCGTTCGATTTTGCCACCTCGGCCTACCGGAGTCGCGGCGCGGTGCGCGAACTCATCCACCACTTCAAATACAACAAGCATTTTCATTTGCGTCACCTCCTCGGACGGATGCTGCGCGAGGGTTTCGGCGATGCGCGCGTTCGCGCGCTCGGAGTGGATGGCATTGTCCCCGTGCCGCTGCATCCGACGCGCGAGCGCGAGCGCGAGTTCAACCAATCCGCGGTGCTCGCCTCGGTCGCGGCCAAACGCTTGCAGCTTCCGGTGGAAGACTGTCTCAGAAGGACCCGCTACACCTCGACGCAGACTCATTTCCACCGCGAAGAGCGTTTTGAAAACTTGGCGGGGGCTTTCGCTCTGCGCCGCGGGGTCGATCTGTCCGGGCGGAATCTCGCCTTGGTCGACGATGTCCTGACCACCGGTTCCACGGCCGATGCGTGCGCCCGGGTCCTGAAAGATGCCGGGGCCGCCGCCGTGGTTGTCATTACCGTGGCGCGCGGATAAAAAGAACCATGGGAATTTTCCAGAAGCCGGCGCTGAAGCTCCGTTCGCGCGGCAAGAGCAATGTTCCGGAGGGACTTTGGACCAAATGTCCGGGCTGCGGGGAGGTGGTGACCAAGGCCGAGTTCGAGCAGAACCTCCAGGTGTGTCCGAAGTGCGAGCACCATCTCACGCTGGGCGCGCGCGAGCGCATCGAGAGCCTTGCCGATCCGGGAACTTTCAAAGAACACGATGCCGGGATGCTTTCGGTCGACTCCCTCAAGTTCCGCGGGGTCGCGACTTACAAGGAGCGCCTCGAGACTTACCGGAAAAAGACCGGCCTCAAGGACGCCGTCATCACCGGTGAATGCCAAATCGACGGACGCGACACGGGCATCGCCGTGATGGATTTCAATTTCATCGCCGCGACGATGGGCTCGGTCGTCGGCGAAAAAATCACCCGCATCATCGAACACAGCACGAAAAAGAAGCGCCCGGTCATCATCATTTCCGCCTCCGGCGGCGCCCGCATGTATGAGGGTATGCTCAGCCTCATGCAGATGGCCAAGACGAGCGGCGCGCTCGCGCGGCATGCCGAAGCCCGTCTGCCCTACCTCTCCGTGTTGACCAATCCGACGACCGCCGGGGTCATGGCCAGCTACGCCTCGCTGGGTGACATCATTATCGCCGAACCCAAATGCATGATCGGCTTCGCCGGCCCGCGGGTCATCCGCGAGACCACTCACCAGGAACTGCCCAAGGGATTCCAAACCGCCGAGTTCCTGCAGGACCACGGCTTGGTCGACATGATCGTGCCGCGCCGCAGCATGCGCGCCGTGCTCTCGCAGTTGCTCGATTTCTTCGGCCGCGGCAAGTGAACTATCGCGAGGCGCTCGCGTGGCTTTACGGCACGCAGACCTTCGGCATCAAGCTGGGGCTCGAGAACACCAGTTGTCTCATGGCCGCGGCGGGCAATCCGCAGGAGCACCTGAAGTTCATCCATGTGGCGGGGACGAACGGCAAAGGCAGTATTTGTGCCATGATGGATTCCATCCTGCGCGCCGCCGGATACCGCAGCGGGCTCTACACCTCGCCGCATCTGGTCGATTTTCGCGAGCGCATCCGGGTCGATGGCGTGATGATTCCCGAGGACGCCGTAGCAGAGGGTCTCACTTTGTTGCGTGACGCCGCGGAAAACTGGGATCATACCCCCACATTTTTCGAACTCGCGACCGTGCTGGCCGCGTGGTGGTTCGCGCGTGAGCGGGTCGACTATGTTGTGTGGGAAACCGGCATGGGCGGACGGCTCGATGCAACCAACGCGGTCACGCCGCTGGTGTCCGTCATTGCTCCCATCGGCATGGATCACCAAGCATGGCTGGGCAACACACTCGCCCAGATTGCCGGAGAAAAAGCCGGGATCATCAAAGCCGGGGTGCCTGCGGTCTCGGCCCCGCAATCGGCGGAAGCACAGTTGGTGCTCGAGACCAAAGCGGGGGAAGTGGCGGCGCCGATCATTTTCGTCACGGAATCATGGTCCGGCGAAGCGCCCGGCTTGCTCGGATCGCATCAGCGCTGGAATGCCGCGGTGGCTTGTGCCGCCCTGCGCGCGGCGGGAATTGAAGTCGACGCATCCGTCGAGGCAGAAGGACTCCGCCGCGTGACCTGGCGCGGACGTTTTCAGTGCGTGGCGGATAATTTGGTCATCGACGGGGCGCACAATCCGGAAGCAGTCGAAACCCTCGTCGCCACGTGGCGTGAGTTTTTCGGCGAGGTGAAGGCATCGCTCGTCTTTGCCGCGTTGCGCGACAAAGACGCCGCACACCTGCTCCGCGCGCTGCGTTCCATTGCCGATGAGGTCTGGCTCGTGCCGGTGAACAACCCGCGCGGCCTGGCGCCCGCGGAACTCCGCGCGCCGGCCGAGGCCGCGGGTTTTACCGGGATCCACGAAGCCGGCGTTTCCCGAGCTGTGACGGACGCAAGGGCGTCCGGACGCCGGGTGCTGGTCGCAGGTTCACTTTTTCTCGCCGGCGAAGTGTTGGCCCTTCTGCAAGGTGTAACCGCGCCCGCGGAGTCATCGCAATAGGATGTTTGTAGCGGCGCTCTATGAGCGCCGGTGCCTGATGGGGAAATGCTCCGGCGGTCACAGACCGCCGCGACAAGTTTATAAATAATCAGCGCAGCGCCGCGATTTCCGCCGCACGATCCTTGGCGCGAAAGACCGAAGTGCCGGCCACCATGATGTTGGCTCCGGCATCGCGGCATTTTCTCGCCGTTTCGACATTGATGCCCCCATCGACCGTGATGGGAAAATCCAGCCCTTGAGCCTTGCGCATCTCCGCCGCCGCGCGGATTTTCGGGAGCATGTCCTCCATGAAGGGTTGGCCGCCAAAGCCCGGTTCGACCGTCATGACGAGCAGGATATCGAACTGCCCGAGATACGGATCGATCGAACCGATGGGCGTGTGCGGATTGATGGCCAGGCCGGCTTTCTTTCCCGCGGCGCGGATCCGTTTGAGAGTCTCGGGAACATCGGCATCGGCCTCGAGGTGGATATCGACCGCGTGCGCCACCGGCAGATAGCGGTCGAGGTAGCGGTCGGGGTTGGTGATCATCAGATGGACATCCAAAGGCAGGTCGGTATTCCGCGCCGCCGCCTCGACAAAGGCCGAACCGAACGAGATGTTGTCCACGAAATGACCGTCCATGACATCGCAGTGGATCCAATCCGCGCCGGCGCGGGTCACGTCGGCCACTTGCTCGCCGAGGCGCGCGAAATCGCAGGCCAGAATGGACGGAGCGACGATGGTCTTCACATGGCGAGATTACGATGAGCGCGGAGGAAATCCAAGGTTTCGACTGGCAACCGGACGTCTTCTACATGCAGAACGCCCTTCGCTGCGCGCACAAAGCAGCCAAGGCCGACGAGGTGCCCGTCGGGGCGGTCATCGTGCGCAACGGGGAAATCATCGGCCGGGCCTGGAACCAAGTGGAAATGCTCAAGGACGCCACGGCCCACGCCGAGATGTTGGCCATCACTCAGGCCGAGGCGGCGGTGGGCGATTGGCGGCTCAACGAATGCGATCTCTACGTGACCAAGGAGCCGTGTCCGATGTGCGCCGGAGCGATCGTGCTCTCTCGCCTGCGGCGGGTGATTTTCGGATGTGCGGATCCGAAGTCCGGCGCGGCGGGCGGATGGATCAATCTGCTGCAAAGCGAACCGCTTAACCACCGATGCGAAGTGACCGGCGGAGTTCTCGGCGAGGAATCCGCCGCCTTGCTCCGTCAGTTTTTCGGGAAGAAGCGCGCGCCGAGCGCCGAAAGCTGATCGACGGTGAGTGGTCTGGCGCCGCGGGCCAAAGCGCGGATCTGGCGCTGGTTGATGCCGTCGATCTGCGGACGCCAGTAGGCGCCGAGATCGCGTGCCACACCGGTTGGCGCCGGAGCGCGATTTTTGCGCCACGCTTCGATCCAAGCCCACTGCACGCGGCGGGACGCTTCCATCTCGGCGGCGAAAAAGCGCCGCACAGTGTCCGGCGCCAATCCTTGCTGCTGTCCGGCGGCCATCATCGTTTGCAGAATCGCCGTCTCGCGCTGCGGATC
>Ga0315902_10004000_pt1 | contig 21656 bp, 18 predicted proteins | sample LakEriMetagenome_9_FD_203523 | JGI IMG/M metagenome (GOLD analysis project Ga0315902, IMG submission 203523) | Freshwater fungal communities from buoy surface, Lake Erie, Ohio, United States - Buoy 12 MA117 | ecosystem: Environmental > Aquatic > Freshwater > Lake > Lake biofilm | place: USA... | reverse complement strand
GCTGGTCGCACCCCGGCTGCGACCACGCCGGGCCAAGCTTGCGGGGGCCATGGATGGCCCTGCAGGCGTGAAGTCAGCACCTGACGTCGTCGGCACGGCCCACGGCGTTCATACGGCGGAGGAAGTGCGGGCCGTCGGCCGGCAGCGCCGACGATTTGTCGGCCGCCCGGTCCGGCGTCTGTGTCTGCGGAGCCCGGAAGAACTCGGCGATCCGGCCCACCACGGTGCGCTGTTCGGCAGGCTCGAGTTCCGGGAAGATCGGCAGCGCAAGCGTCGCCTCGGCCGCCTGTTCGGTGTGCGGCAGGTCACCCTTGGCCCAGCCGAGATACGCGAAGCATTTCTGGAGGTGGAGCGGCACCGGATAGTAGATTTCCGTGCCGACCTTGCAGGCCGTGAGGTGGGCTCGCAACGCGTCGCGCTGGCCATCGGCGACGCGGATCACGAACTGGTTCCACACGTGGCGGCCCCGCGACTCGTCGGTCGGCACGGTCACCCGGCCGTCGAGGTCATATTGGGCGAACAGCTCCATGTAGCGGGCGGCATTCGCCTGCCGGGCCGACGTCCAGGCGTCGAGGTGCGGTAGTTTCACCCGCAGAATGGCCGCCTGCAGCGAATCGAGACGGCTATTGATGCCGACCACCTGGTGGTAATACCGCGGCTCCATGCCGTGCACCCGCAGCAGTTTCAGCTTCGCGGCGAGATCGTCGCGTGTGGTGGTGAGGAATCCGCCGTCGCCGGCCCCGCCGAGATTCTTCGTCGGATAGAAACTGAAACAGCCGACGTCACCGAGTGCACCCGAGCAGCGGCCGTGCCACGTCGAGAGGATCGATTGTGCCGCATCCTCGACGACCGGCAGCCCTGCCCGCGTTGCGATCGGCAGCAGGGCGTCCATGTCGGCGGTGCGCCCGAAGAGATGCACCGGTACGATGGCCCGTGTTCGTCGACTGATCTTGCGCTCCACGTCGGTTGGATCGACGAGGTAGGTCGTGGGGTCGATGTCCGCGAAGATCGGCACGGCGCCCAGGCGCGTGACGGCGCTGGCCGTCGCGAAGAACGTGTAGCTCGGGAGGATCACCTCGTCGCCGGGTGCGATGTCGAGCGCCATGAGCGCGAGCAGGAGCGCGTCGCTGCCGGATGCGCACGAGATCGCGTGGGGCACGCCGAGGGCACGGGCCAGTTCGTTTTCCAGATCGGTGACGTCGGGGCCGAGGACGAACCGCCCGGTGTCACAGACGCGGTCGAGAGCGGCCCGGATTTCCTCCCGCAAGACGGCATACTGCCGGTCGAGGGCGAGCAGCCCGACCGCCGGCAAGAACCCGGCCGCTTCGGGGCTGTCGTCGGTGGCGTGGGAGTGCTTCGCGGGCGCTCCGGTGGACGATCGTTCGGACGTGGGGCGATTCATGATGGACGGTTCTCCAAGGCGTGGGCGGCATGACGGCCCCACGGAGTCGAGCCTGCCTGGTATGCCGCCAACGCTGACCAAATCGTCACGACCGTTCCGTCCGCTCCAGTCATTTGTCCGTATCCTCGGATTCGTGGTCCGGCGGCCTTTTTTTGCCGCCAGACGCACAGAAAGCGGGGAATAGGTGAGGTTTCGAGGGCCCGTCAATGCCAAGCGTGGCGGAGGCCGTCACGAGCCCTATCCGGGTGGTCTGGGGAGGGCGGGGCGGTCTGGGGGAGGCCGGGCACCGGGGGCAGGCGGATGGCAAAGTTTGACATCTGCCTGTTTCGGACCATAAATTCCGGCCTTCCAGGAGCCCTGCGGTGCGCACTTGTTGAAGTGTTGGCCGGCGGCAGAAAGGTGGAGTTCGGCGTTGCCACGGGGCCATGGGGCCCAGCGATGCCAGTCGGATGGCACCCATAGCGGTCATCGATCTGGGACAGATCGCCCAGCGTCTGGGGCTCGTTCCCGCCGGCGTCGCAGCCGCGGTGCAACTGCTCGACGATGGGAACACGGTTCCTTTCATCACGCGGTATCGCCGTGACCAGACCGGCGGTCTCGACGAGGTCGACGTACGGCGCATCGCCGACGCGATCCTCAAGGCCCGCCAACTGGCGGATCGCAAGCAGACGATCCTGAGAACGATCCAAGGGCAGGGGAAGCTCACCCCGGATCTGGCGGCACGCATCGAGTCGGCCGACAGCTCGAAGCAACTCGAAGACCTCTACCTGCCGTTCAAGCCCCGCAAGCTCTCGCTCGCCGAGATCGCCCGGCAGCGGCGGCTCGAGCCCCTGGCGCGGGAGATTCTCGCCGCTGATCCGCTCGCCGCCGATCTCGACAAACGGGCCGCGGATTTCATCGACGCCGATGGGCAGGTGGCCACCGCTGCCGATGCCTTACTCGGGGTCGGGCACATCATTGCGGATGATTTCAGCGAACGGGCCGATCTGCGGCAGCGGCTGCGGGACATTCTCTCACGGAAAGCGCAGCTCAAGAGCCAACGCGTCGAGAGCGAGGGCAAGGCCCTGTCCAAGGACGAGAAGCACTTTCGCGACTATTTCGACTATGCCGAGCACGTGCAGCGGGTGCCTCCGCACCGTGCGCTCGCGATCAATCGTGGAGAACGGGCCAAGCTGCTCAAGGTGCGGATCGATGGGCCGATGGACGAGATGCAGGCCGTCGCCGAGGGGATGCTCGTGCCTGAGGGGCATCCCCACGCCGACTTTCTGCGCGGCTGCGTTCGAGATGCGCTCGCACGCCTCGTGCTCCCCGGCCTCGAGCGGGAAATCCGCCGCGAGATCACCGAATTCTGCGAGTCGCACGCCGTCGAGGTGTTCGCCCGCAACCTGCGGAATCTGCTCCTCCAGTCGCCCGTGGCCGGCCGGCGGGTGTTGTCGCTCGATCCAGGCTTCAAGAGCGGCTGCAAGGCGGTGGTGATCGATGAATGCGGCAATCCGCTGGATCACGCGGTGCTGCACATCATCGGCCAGAAGGAGAAACGCGAAACAGCCGCGCGCAGGATCGTGGAGCTCGTGAAGGCCCACGCCTGCACGATCATCGCGGTGGGCAACGGCACGGCGGGCCGCGAGACGGAAACGCTGGTGGCAGAGCTTGTCGGCGGTGAGCTCAAGGAGCTCGACGTCGGCTATGTGATCGTCAACGAGGCTGGAGCGAGCGTCTACTCCACGAGCGCCTATGCCCGCGAGGAGCTGCCCGCCCACGAAGCCGCCGTGCGGGGTGCGATCTCGATCGGCCGGCGGCTCCAGGATCCGCTGTCGGAGCTGGTGAAGATCGAGCCGGCGAACATCGGCGTGGGCCTCTACCAGCACGACGTGAAGGCCCGCCATCTGCACGCCTCGCTCGACGCCGTGGTGGAGAGCTGTGTGAATTACGTCGGGGTCGACGTCAACACAGCCAGCCCCGCCCTGCTGCGGTATGTGTCGGGCCTCAACCAGACGACCGCCCGTGGTCTCCACGAGTGGCGGGCGAAGAACGGCCCCTTCGTGTCGCGGCAGCAGTTCCTCGAAGTGCCGGGGTTCGGCGAAGCAGCCTTCGTCCAGGCGGTGGGCTTTCTCAAGATCACCGGTGGCACCAACCCGCTGGATGCCACGTGGATTCACCCGGAGAGCTATGCAGTCGCCGAGCAGGTGCTCACACGGCTCGGAGGAACGCCCGAGGACCTCATGAACAGGCCGCAGGCCGCAGCCCTCGCCGAGAAGGCGGCGGAGCTCGACCTGCCGGCCCTGGCAGGGGAGCTGGGAGTGGGCCGTCTGCTCCTGACAGACATCATCGAGCAATTGGCTCGCCCCGGCCGTGATCCGCGCGAAGACCTCCCCAAGCCCTTCTTCAAGAAGGGGGTGCTCAAGCTCGAAGATCTGGAAGTGGGCATGGAGCTCATGGGGTCGGTGCTCAACGTCGTCGACTTTGGCGCGTTCGTCGATATCGGCCTCCACGACAGCGGGCTCGTGCACATCAGCCAGCTCTCCAGCCGCTTTGTGCGCGATCCGCACGACGTGGTCACCGTGGGCCAGATCGTGCAGGTGTGGGTGCTCGAGATCGACAAGGCCCGCCGCCGCGTGGCGCTCACGATGATCGAGCCTGGCACGGCGCGGCAGCAGCCCGCCCGGCGGGACGGCCGGCCGGAGAAGCACGACAAGCGGCCCGCCGAACAGGTGGCGAAGCCACGCCCGCCCAAGCCGCCGCGGCAACGGGAGCAGCGCCAGGCCCCGCGTGAGCCCCAGACGCGCACGTATGTGGCCAAGCCTGCAAAGAAACCCGCCAAGCCGCTCACGGAGGCGATGCGGGAGGGCAAGGAACCGCTGCGGACGTTCGGCGACCTCAAGCAGTTCTTCGACAAGCGCGAGTCGGGCGACGGCGCCACCACCGACGGCTGACGCCGCGTCCGGGCGCACGGCGTAGCCCGGGGAGCTGGCGGCGGCAAGAAGGCGAGCGGGACGCTCGGCCCACGGCCTATCGCTCGCGGAACGTGATCCGGCCTTTGGTGAGGTCGTAGGGAGAGAGTTCGACCTTCACCTTGTCTCCCGGAACGATGCGGATGAAGTTCTTCCGCATCTTGCCGGCGACATGGGCGTTGACGATGTGGCCGCCGGTGATCTGCACGCGAAACCGCGTGTTGGCGAGGGCCTGGGTGACGACACCTTCCACTTCGAGTGCTTGTTCTTTTTCCGCCATGAGTGCCTGGATGCGAGGACCTGCTGCGACGATTCTTCTCGAGCGATCGTATCGCGGCGGCAATGGCCCGTCCAGCGGGTGTCACTCGTCGCCGGCAGCCTGCGGTGCCGACCCCGACGCCTTCCACTTGAGATAAGCGTCGAAGAATCCGTCGAGATTGCCGTCGAGCACGCTCTGGAAATTGCCGACGTAATGCCCCGTGCGCTGGTCTTTCACCCGCTGGTCGGGATGGAGGAAGTAGTTGCGAATCTGCGAACCGAAGCCGGTCTTCGGCTGCTGCTTGTAGCGGGCGAGCTGCTCGGCCTCGCGCTTCTCCTCCTCGACACGGGCGATCCGAGCTCGCAGCATCTTGATCGCCGTGGCCCGATTCTTGTGCTGGCTGCGTTCGCTCTGGCACTGCACCACGATGCCGGTGGGGAAGTGCGTGAGCCGGATCGCACTCGACGTCTTGTTCACGTGCTGACCGCCGGCGCCGCTCGCCCGGAAGACATCTTCGCGGATGTCCTCGTCGTTGAGCTCCACCTCGGTGTCATCGTCGGCGATCTCCGGGGAGACGTCGACGGCGGCGAAGCTCGTCTGTCGCTTGCCTTCGGCGTTGAACGGGCTGATGCGTACGAGCCGATGAATCCCCGTCTCACCCTTGAGATACCCGTAGGCGAAGGGCCCGCGGATGGCGACTGTGGCGCTCTGGATGCCAGCCACGGCGTCGTCCTGCCGATCGAGCAGTTCGATCGCATAATCGTGCTTCGAGGCCCAGGCCGAATACATGCGCAGGAGCATCTCGGCCCAGTCGTTCGCATCGGTGCCGCCATCCCGTGCGTTGATCGAGACGAGTGCATCGGTGGCGTCGTGCGTGCCCGAGAGCAGCGACGTCAGCTCCAGGGCTTCGACCAGCTTTTCGAGCCGGTCGGCCTCCTGGGCGAGTTCCCCTTCGAGTGCCTGGTCTTCACGGGCGAGTTCCTCGAGAGCCTCGAGGTCGCTCCCCACGGCGAGGGCCTCGTCGAGCGGCTTGAGCACGGAATTGACGCTCTTCAATTCGGCGACGGTGGCCTGGGCCTTTTCGTTGTTGTCCCAGAAGCCGGCCCGGCCCATCGCCTCTTCGATTCGCGCCGCAGACTGCTTGCGACCGCCCCAGTCAAAGAGAGTCTCGAAGTTGGAGGAGACGAGTGCGGATCGCTGCGGCGCGGTTGAAGAGAGCTGTATCCATGGAATGAAGTCTACGAAGGATGCCCCAATCCGAGAAGCCGCGGCGTCGAAGATGCCGCCAGCCGCAATCAGATGCGTTCGATCCGACTGCCGGGCAACCGGCGCACGAGCCGGCGCATTTCGAGGACGCTGACGGCCGACAGCGTCTGCGATGCCGAGAGGTTCGTGGCATCGACGATCTCGTCGACCGTGGCCCCACCCCGGCCGACGGCGTCGAGCACCTGCCGCTCGAGGTCGGCGAGCTGCAATTCGGCCGGATGGCTCACCGGCGTGCCGGCGGCAGTGGTGGCGGTTTCGAAGAGCGGGCCGAATTCGCCGAGGATGTCGTCGATGCAGCCCACGAGCGTGGCGCCATCACGGATCAGCGCGTGGCAGCCGCGCGACATACGGGAGTCGATCGGGCCGGGCACCGCAAACACCTCGCGGCCCTGCTCCGCGGCGAGCCGGGCCGTGATCAGTGCTCCCGAGCGATCGGATGCCTCGACGACGACGGTGCCGAGGCACAGGCCCGACACGATGCGGTTGCGTTGGGGAAACAGCCCGGCATGAGCCTCCGTGAGCGGCGGCGCTTCGCTGATGAGGGCACCGCTCTTGATCACGTCGAGCGCGAGGTCGGCATGCTCGGTTGGATAGACGTTGAGCACTCCCGTGCCGAGAACGCCGATCGTGCGACCGCCGGCGGCGAGCGCGCCGCGATGAGCGGCTGCGTCGATTCCCCGGGCGAGCCCGCTGACGACGGTGTAGCCGGCCCGTGCCAGGCTGCCGCCGAGCTGCTCGGCGACTTTGAGCCCGTAGGGCGTGGCGTGACGGGCGCCCACGACGGCCACGGCAATCGCATCGGCCGGCAGGAGGGCGCCGCGCACGAAGAGCAGCCCCGGCGGATCATCGATTCGCGCGAGGAGCCCGGGATACGCCGGCGTGTCTTCGAGAATGATGTCGACCGCGTGCTTCGCGCACAGAGCGAGCGTGTCGTCGGCCGTGCGGTCGCGGGCCAGGGCCGGGATTGCTTCGGCGAGTTTCTTGCCGACCTTCGTGATCGACCGCAGCTCGTCGGGCCGGGCGGCGAACACCCCCGCCGGTGAACCAAACCGCTCGAGCAAGAGCTTGCGGTAGCGGGAACCGACGCCAGGCAGACACGCCAGCCGCACGTGGTCGCGCAGGGTGTCGATGTCATGGTACGTGAACATTTGTGACGTTGTACCGCCCAACGCAACGAACGTCAACCAACGCGACTGTGGCGTCAGGCCCGGAGGGCCGGGTCAGCACCAGCCGACGGAGGTCGGCCAAGGCAAGTTCGACAGGATGTCGAGACTTGCCGTGAACTAGCCGGCCGCTACCTTCAGCTCTGCCAGATGCTGGGCCGTGTTCACGAGACGATCCCAATTCTGTGCGACGTATTCAGGCGGGCCGCCGATCTGGGCCACGACCTGGGCCACCTGCTCGGTGGGCACCATCTCGATCGCGTCCCACGGGCAGACCTTGAGGTCATACGGGTTCGACTTCTTGCCCGGAATGTGCACGCACACCTCACAGCCCACGCACCGCTCGATGTCGATCTCGCACCAGCTCTGCAGGTTGTGATACTGGTCGTATTGCTGCACCTTCAGAATGCAGTCGACCGGACAGACCTCGAGGCAACTCTCGCAGCCGGTGCAGTTGTCGGCGTTGATGACCGCGAGTTCCTTGGGCAGCTTCTTGCGGGGGCCGGCTTTTGCCATGATGTTTCAATCGGTTGGAAGGTGGGCAATTCTTCAGGACACTGTCATCGTAGCCAGTCGATCCGGGGCGACCAAACGGCCATTTTGCCCGGCTGAAAAGCGTTTGGCGGCCGTCTACACCGTCTCGCCCCGGACGAGATCCTCGGGAGTCTGCCGGCGGCGGACGAGCCGGGCTGCGCCACCGTCGACGAGCACCTCGGCCGGAAGCGGCTTCGAATTGTAGTTGCTCGCCATCACAAACCCGTAGGCCCCGGCGATCTCGATCACGACGAGGTCACCCACGCGGGCCGTCGGCAGCGCCCGCGTGGCCACGAAGCCGCCGTCGGTCTGCGTGAAGATGTCGCCCGATTCGCACAAGGGGCCGCCCACGGCCACCTCGTCCAGCTCGGCCGACGGCGTGCCGTCCTGCGGGCAGAGGCTCATCGGATGGTACGACCCGTAAAGCACCGGCCGGGCGAGCGTGTTGAAGCCGGCATCCACGAGCAGATACTTGCGAGATCCCTGCTTCTTCACCGCCCGCACCTCTGTGATCACGAAGCCGCTCTCAGCCGTGAGGTAGCGGCCCGGCTCGATTTCAAGCCGCAGGCGGTGGCCGAAGCGATCTTCGAGCCGCTTGCGGGCGGCGTCCCAGAGCGTGAAGTAGCCGGAGAGGTCGGCATGCACCTCGCCCGGCTTGTAGGGCACGGGCAGGCCGCCCCCCGCCGAGATCGTGGTGAGCGAGCGGCCGATTTCCAAGGCCACGCGCTCGAGGGCACCGGCCACCTCGGCGAGGTGCGCGAGGTCGGTGCCGCTGCCAATGTGCATGTGGAGCCCCGTGACGGCGAGCCCGGCCCACTCGGCGCGGCGGAGCACGTCGGGGATCTCCTCGTGCCAGATGCCGTGCTTCGAGCCCTCGCCGCCGGTGTTCGTCTTCTGGCTGTGGCCGTGGCCGAACCCGGGGTTCACGCGGACCGTGACGCTCGCCCCGGGCACGCGCTCGGCGAGTTGCTCGATCATGTCGGCCGAGCCGCAGTTCACATGGATGCCGAGCGTGGCCACGGCATCGAGGCTCTCGCGGTCGAAGATGTCGGCCGTGTAGACGATCGGATGCACCGGCGGCAATCCGTCGGCGCCGGTGCCGGGCGTGGCATGCGCCGAATAGCCCGCGGCGAGGGCCCGATGGATTTCACCGGTGCTCACGGCATCGACGACCACGCCTTCGCCGCGCATGAGCGCGAGCACGGCCAGATTCGAGCAGGCCTTCTGGGCGAACCGCACAGTGTCCCACGCCGCGAGATCCCGGCAGCGCCGGCGGATCATTTCGGCGTCGTAGACATACAGCGGCGTGCCATGGGTGCGGGCGAGGTCGGCGACGCTCGCGCCGGCGATCGTGTGGCGGGTCATGGGCTCGAGGCTGGATTGGCCGGGGCGTGAGGCGGTCGTGGACATGGTGGATGGAAGGGGGAAGGGGGGAGCGGGCGGCGAGTCAGCGAGGGAGGGGGATCGGGAAGCCCGGCGGCACGTCCGGCAGCGGGATACCACCGGGGCCGACGGGCCGTTCTGGGGCCGCCATCGCGGCCCCGGCCTTGAGTGCGCCCGAGTCGATCGAGAGCCGCGTGGCGAGACCCCGTTCGATCGGCGTGACCCGCAGCGCGACCGCGCCTCCGCCGGCTTCGCGGGCGGTGGCCCCGGCCTTCGCCGCCTGGCCTTCACGGCCCAGTGTGCCGACGTAGTCGAAGACGGAGGCCGCATTCGCTTCGAGGGCTGCGATCGGAGTGGCGTCGGCGATGGGGCGGCCGCTGGCCGCGAGTGCCGCCTCGGCCCGTGCGGCAGCGTTGCCACCGGCGAGCACGACCGCATAGTTCGGCGCCACGGCGAGCGTCAGGTCGAGCGACTTTCCGATGCGCGAGGCGAGTTCGTCGTCGAATACGTCGACCGAGATCGTGTGCAGCGTCGCGGCTCCGGCCTTGCCGACGTCGAACCGGGGTCTCACGCCTGGCAGGGGTTCGTTGCCACCTGCTGAAAACGCCTGCTTCACCCGCTGTTCGAGCGCCGCACCATCCTTCACTCGCACGCTCGCCGTCACTTCCGGCAGCGGCTTGTCGGCTGCGGCCTGGCTCGCGTCGACCGCGAACGCGGCGTCGATGCCGCCTGCTGCGAGCGCCGCCGCGAGGAGGTCGTAGACGAGCCGGGAGACGGTGCGTGTGAGCGGATCGTCGGCCTCGCGTGGAAGCGTCTGATCGAGCGCCTCGAGAAACTGCCCGCGGGCCTCGTCGGGAATGGACTGCGCGATGTAGCCCCGCAGGGCGGGCCGCTCATCGCCGGCGAGCGGCGGTGTGCCCGCGGTGAGCGTGCCTCGGCCCGCGGCTTCGAACGCGGCTGCCGACACGGAGCCAGGCAGGGAAACCGCCCGATTTTCCACGAATACTTCCCCGGCGGTGTCGTCGATCCCAAAGCCGAGCGAGAGGGCCTCGGTCTGCCTCAGGCTTCCGAGCGCCGCCTTCAGGGCCCCGGGGTCCATCGGCTGCCCCTGCGCCGCCGACGCCGCCGCAGCCTGATCGAGCGCCGCCTCGAGTTGCTTTCGCACGGCATCCGACATCCGGCTCGGAAATGCCTCGATGCCTACGGTGTAGGCCGTGGCGAGGGCCGCGAGAAGCGGCGCGGCGTCGGTGGCTTCGAGGGCCGAGGGCGCGATCACGGCCCAGCCATCGCGTCCGGTGACCGAGAGCTTGATGCCACTGGGAAGCGTGACCCGGCGGACGTCGCCGTCTGCCGTGGCCGGGCCGATGATCCCCTGGAGCGACGTGAGCAGCTTGTCGAGGTCCGTCACCGGCACCAGTCCATGAGCCGCGAGGTCGGTGCCGTCGCTCGTGACCACGATGCCCGCCGGCCGCTTCACGTCGAGCCCTGTGAGGCCGCGGCCCTGCGTGGAGAGCATGAGGAGCGACTCCACCATTGCCGCCAGGCCGGGGTTGTCGATCTGCCTGCCGAACCACCCGAGCTGCTTCTTCAGATCCGCATAGCTGTCGACGGCGGCCACGGCGAGCACCTGCCGCTCGGCCGCCTGGCCGAGCCCGGCTGCGAGCAGTGAGGCCGCGGCGAGCAGGCACGGCACCGCACGACGACGAAACGAACGGGAACGAGCGGGGCAACGCATGGCGAACTCTCCGTGCCAAAGGGACGAACAGGGCAGTTTACCAGTGCCCCGCAAAAACCTGTATTCTCCCCCGGATATGGAGCCGCTGCCGCCGCATTTCGTGCTCGACCCTGTGCCTGTGCGGCGACCGGTGCGGTTGCAGGCGCTGCTCTTTCTGGCCACAGCGGCCACGACCTTCGCCGCGGGCGTGGTCGGCTGGGAGCCGGTCGTGCTGGGCATCGATGCCGACCTCGCCGGGCAGATCGCCGCGCACTGGCCCCGGGGCCTCGTCTACATGGCGGCGGTGCTGGCCGTGCTCGGCGCCCACGAAGCGGGGCACTTCATCGCGGCAGTCGTACATCGCATTCCGGCCACGCTGCCGCTCTTCATTCCGATGCCAGTCTTGCTCACCGGCACGCTCGGCGCGGTGATCGGCATGGAAGGCTCGCGGGCCGACCGACGGCAGCTTTTCGACATCGCCCTTGCCGGGCCGATCGCCGGGCTCGTGGTGGCCCTGCCCGTGCTCGCCGCCGGCATGCTCACGGGGCAGGCCGCCGCCGTGAGCCCGTTCGCCACGTCGCCGGTGGCCGCCTGGATGCAGGCCGTGCTGCGGCCCGACCTCGCGGCCGGCACGAGCATCGCGCCCAATGCACTCTTCATGGCCGGCTGGGTGGGCCTGCTCGTGACGGGGCTCAACATGATCCCGGTGAGCCAGCTCGACGGCGGCCACGTGAGCTACGCGCTCTTCGGCCGGCGGGCGCACTGGCTGGCCCGCGGCATCCTCCTGGCTGCGATCACCGCGATCGTGGTGCTCGGCCGCTACAACTGGATCGCGATGGTGGTGATCGTGGCCTTGATCGGCACCGACCATCCGCCGATTCGCGACGACGGCCGGCCGCTGGGCCTCGGCCGCACGCTGCTGGGCCTGGCGTCACTGCTGATCCCCGTCGTCACATTCATGCCCGAGCCGTTGCTCTTCGAGTGACGGGCATCACGCCATGCCTGGTGGCAAGCCCGCCAGCCAGTCGGCCAGGGCGCCCGCGTGGAGCGTGAAGTTGTCGTTCCAGTGGGGCGGCTGAAACAATCTCTTCCTCGCGTTCACGGCCGCATAGCGGGCTTCGAGAGCCCCGGCGGCGTCTCGGAAACAGGGGGCGTGGTAGTGGGGCGAGTGGAGTTCGATGACCGACAGTGGGAGCCGCCCCAGGCAGAGCAGCGAAAAAGCCGCCCCGTGCGGGCCGGCGATGTGCGTGGCCGCCGAAAACAACGTTCGCTGGTCGTCGAACGAAAGCGTTCCCGGATCGACGAGTTCGTAGCCCCGAGGCTGAAAGCAGCGCCCAAAGATCTGCGTCTCGTTTTCGAGCATCCGGCCTCGGCACGTGCGTCCTCGCGACACGAAGAGCTTGCGGGCCGGCAGCTGATCGGCGGCTGGGTCGCGCAGGCGCCTGAGAAAACTGACCGACTCCCTCGTCGGACGGTTCCCGGATATGCATGGGTAGGTTGGAATCACGCCGCGCTTGAAGCGGTGGACGACCCCGCCGACAAGGGGCCGCGGATCGATGCCGAGCTGTCGTAGGGCGTCGAACTGCCACGGATGAACGGCATTGAAATACACGGCGTGATCGGTCGGCGTGATGCCGTGGAGTGCGGCGACGGCCAGCTTTCCCAGGGCGTCGTAGAGGAAGTGGAAGAACGCGGCATCCCACGTGCAGGAGAGGATCAGCGACGGCTCTTCGTGGAGGATCTCGGGCAGACCACGCGCTTTCTCCGCGTCGCTGCGGAACTGATCCGGCGATCGAAGGTTTGCAGATCGATCGATACCGGGAGAAACGAATGGCTGGCCGGATGCCGCCATGAACAGCACCGGATCCGCAACCACGAGGCACTCGCCTCGGATGAAGCCGTGGCGGGGCGGCGCCACCTGCGCCGAGGTGCCGGCGGAGGGGCGTGGCGTTGCGCAGGACGTCGGCAGATCCGGCAGCCGTTGCCCTGGTGCATCCACCAGACTGGCGTGGACGTCCTTCCAGCCGGGGCCGACCGGGCCCAGAAGCCCGTCCATCGCCGCCGTGTCGAGCCACGGTCCAGGGAGATCGTTGCCGAAGGGCCCGGCGGAGTGACGTGCGAAGCTCCGGGTCGCGCGGCCCCCTCGCGTGGCGACATCGTGCGAGGCGAACACATCCTGCACCGTCGCTCCATCGACGAGCTTGAACGCCTCATAGCCGCCGAGGGCGACAAGCGAGCGAAAGACGTCGATGTCGTGGATCTCGGCCGAGATGTAGTCGGGGATGATTCCGTGGTTCAGCAGTGACCGCAGGATGGCGGCGTCGCTGTGCTCGATGTCGATCTTGATGTAGTGGGCGGGGCCGTGGTGTTCGACCACGTCGATGACGTGCCGTGCGGGCAGCACCACCTCCGTGAAATCATGCGCCACGTGGGCAGGCGGGCGGGGCAACTGGCTGAGGACGTGGATGTGGCGGTGGATGAAGAACGGCGTCGTGGGTGGGCCACGGTCTGCGAGGAGGACGACGTTTTCGACGACGAGGCGGCCGGCGGCGATCTCGGCAGCGAACCGCGCTTCGATCGCGCGGCAGAGCGCGGGGTTCGCCTCCACGGCCACGACACGGTCGGCCTTCGCGAGGTAGTAGTCGAGATTGCTGCCGACGTTGGCCCCGAAGTCGTAGATGAGGGTCGAGTCGCCCATGCGATTTCGGCGATTCCGTGAGCAGGCGTGGCAGGACGGTGGGAACCACGACCAGTATCAGAAGGCGGGGGATAGGATGCCATCGGGGTCGTGCTTCGACTGAAACCCGCTTTCGTTGACGGGGGTGGCCAGGTGGCCATAATTCATGGATTCGAAGCCTCGCCCCGCCCAATACGGCCTGACCCCGGCCGCACCAAGGAGGATTCCCGTGAGCATCGCAGCCAATTCGGCAGCCCAGACCGCGGTTCCGAACTTCGTCGAACTCGACGATCCCGACGTGTGGGCCGCGATCGCCGCGGAGCAGACCCGCCAGGCCGAAGGCCTGGAGATGATCGCCAGCGAAAACTTCACGAGCCCGGCCGTGATGCAGGCGGTCGGGGGCGTGCTCACCAATAAATACGCCGAGGGCTACCCCGGCCATCGCTACTACGGCGGCTGCGAATTCGTCGACAAGGTCGAGGACCTTGCCCGCGAGCGGCTCAAGAAGCTCTTCGGGGCCGAGCACGTCAACGTGCAGCCCCACTCCGGCAGCCAGGCCAACGCCGCCGTCTACATGACGGCCATTCAAACCGGCGACACGGTGCTGGCCTTCGACCTGGCCCACGGCGGCCACCTCACGCACGGCATGAAGCTCAACGCTTCGGGCGTGCTCTATCGCTTCGTGCACTACGGCGTGCGGCGCGACAATAACCTGCTCGACTTCGACCAGGTGGCGAGCCTCGCGCGAGAGCACAAGCCGAAGCTGATCGTGGCCGGGGCGAGCGCCTATCCGCGTGAGATTCCGCACGGGAAGTTCGCCGAGATCGCCCGCGAGGTGGGGGCGAAGCTGATGGTCGACATGGCCCACTACGCCGGGCTCGTCGCCGCCGGCATCCACGACAACCCCGTGCCCGTGGCCGACTTCGTCACGAGCACCACGCACAAGACGCTCCGCGGCCCCCGCGGCGGCATCGCGATGTGCCGGGCTGAGAACGCGAAGATGCTCGATCGCTCGGTGTTTCCCGGCCAGCAGGGTGGCCCGCTCATGCATGTGATCGCGGGCAAGGCGATCGCGTTCGGCGAGGCCCTCAGGCCCGACTTCAAGGCGTATGCGAAGAAGGTCGTCGAGAATGCCCGCACGCTCGCAGCCGAGCTCGCCCGCGGCGGCGTGAAGCTCGTGAGCGGCGGCACCGACAATCACCTCATGCTCGTGGACGTCACGCCGCTGGGCATCGGCGGCAAGCTCGCCGAGGAGACGCTCGATCGCTGCGGCATCACCTGCAACAAGAACATGATCCCGTTCGACGAGCGGAAGCCGATGGATCCCTCCGGCATCCGGCTCGGCACGCCGGCGCTCACCACGCGCGGCATGGGCACCGACGAGATGAATCAGATCGCGGCCTGGATCCTGCGGGTGCTCAAGAGCCCGGCCGACGAGAAGCTCGTCGCGGCGACGAAGGCCGAGGTGGCCGACCTCGCCGAGCAGTTTCCCGTGCCGGCTGCGAAGCTCGAAGTGGCCGACAGATGAGCCGCGTGGTGCGGATCGGCCTCGTGCAGTCGGCGTGCACGCCTGCGCGTGAGCACAACGTCGCCCAGGCCCTCACGGGCATCGCCGAGGCGGCCGCCGCCGGAGCCGAGGTGGTGTGCCTCCAGGAACTCTTCGCCGGCGAGTATCCCTGCCAGGCCGAAGACCACGACAGGTTTCGCGAGGCGGAAGCCGTGCCGGGCCCGCTCACGGAGCGGCTTGCCGCCGCCGCGAAGCGACACGGCGTGGTGCTCGTGGGGAGCGTGTTCGAACGACGCACGCCCGGCCTCTTTCACAACACCGCCGTGATCTTCGACCGCGACGGCTCGACGGCGGGCGTGTATCGCAAGATGCACATTCCGGACGACCCGCACTACTACGAGAAGTTTTACTTCGCGCACGGCGACACGGGGTTCATGAGCGTGCCCACGAGCCGGCTCCAGGTGGGCCCGCTCGTGTGTTGGGACCAGTGGTATCCCGAGGCGGCTCGGCTCACGGCGATGGCCGGGGCCGAGGTGCTTTTCTATCCGACGGCGATCGGCTGGCTCGATGGCGAGGAGAAGCTCCACCACGAGCAGTACGAGTCGTGGGACACGATGCTCAAGAGCCATGCGATCGCCAACGGCGTGTTCGTGGTGGCGGTGAATCGTACGGGCCGCGAGGGTGCCTTGCGATTCTGGGGCGCGAGCGTCGTCTATGCGCCCAACGGCCAGCGGCTCGTGAAGGCAAGCCACGATGCGCCCGAGACGATCGTGGTGGAGTGCGATCTCGATCGGATCGAGTGGTCGCGGACGCGGTGGCCGTTTTTTCGCGACCGGCGGATCGACGCCTACGGCGGGCTGCTCCACCGCTGGGGCGGCGCATGATGGCCGCGATCGCGCCAGACTATCGCCTGCCGGCCGAGTGGGAGCCGCATGCGGCCACGTGGATCGCCTGGCCGCACCGGAAGGCCACGTGGCTCGGCGACTTCGCCGTGATCCCGGGCGTGTTCGAGAAGGTGGCCCGGCTCATCGCCCGCTACGAGCCGGTGCGGATCGTAGCGAGCGGAGCCGTGCTCGCCGATGCCCGCGCACGGCTCACCGGCGCCGTGAACGTCGAGTTCATCGATCTCCCCACGAATGATTCGTGGCTCCGCGACACGGGGCCGGTGTTCGTCGTGCCACGCGAGGCCACGCCGGGCGCGAAAACGGCCGCAGTGTGCTGGGGCTGGAACGCCTGGGGCGGCAAGTATCCTCCGTGGGATCATGACGCCGCGCTCGGTCGGGCGATCGCCGAACGGCTGGGGCTCACCGTGATCGACGGCCCGCTCATTCTCGAAGGGGGCGGGCTCGAGACCGACGGCGAAGATACGCTCCTTGTGAACCACCGCTGCATCGAAGACCCGGCGCGAAACCCGGGAGTGTCGCGGCTCCAGCTGGAAGCGATCCTCTGCGACCGTCTGGGGATCGGGAAGGTGCTCTGGGTGGGAGGCGAACTCGCCGGCGACGACACCGACGGCCACATCGACCAACTGGCCCGGTTTGTGGCGCCCGGCCGGGTGGTGGCCGCTCGGCAGCCCGATCCGCTCGATCCCAACCATGCCCCGCTCGAGGCAAATCTCGAGCGGCTGCGGGGCCTCGTCGACGCCCGGGGCCGGCGGCTCGAGGTGATTCCGCTCGACATTCCGCCGCGGTTTGCGTTCGAGGGGACGCAGTTGCCGGCGAGCCACTTGAACTACGTCGTCGGCAACGGCTTCGTGGCGGTGCCTGTGTTTCGCGCGCGCACCGACGATGTGGCACTCCGCATGCTCGAGGCGTGCTTTCCGGGACGCACGATCGAGCCGGTCGTGTGCACCGAGCTCGTGCGCGGCCGCGGCGCGCTGCATTGCATCACGCGCGACGAGCCAGGATGTGGGGCGACCGTCCTGGTTGCCACTGCACCCGGATGACGGCGAGCGAGACGCTCGCCCCACGGGCGAGTTTTGGGCTTGTCGGGCGCGGGCGAAACCGGAGACGATGGTGTCCGGCGGCCGCAATACAGCCAGTCATGAGGAACTGACGGATGGAACAGCTCGCAAATGTGTCGCAGGGATTCGTGTCGCTCCTTGGCCGGCTGATGATCGCGGCCATCTTTTTGGCGAGCGCCGTCGGCAACAAGATCCTCCAGTTCAAGGCCACGGCGGCCTATATGCAGCAGGAGGGGGTGCCGCTGCCCACGCTCGCCCTCGTGGGCGCCATCGGTCTTTTGCTCCTCGGCGGGCTGTCGCTGATCCTCGGTGCCTGGACGCGGATCGGCGCGTTCTTTCTGCTCGTCTTCATCGTGGCGGCGACGTATTACTTCCACGACTTCTGGAAGTTCGCCGATCCCACGCAGCAGCAACTGCAGACGATCCAGTTCATGAAAAACATGGCGATCGGCGGCGGCCTGCTCTCGCTGATCGCCTTCGGCGGCGGCCCGTGGAGCGTGGACGGCTGGATCGCGAAGCGTCGCGAGGAAGTGGAGTCGGGCGCACCGGCGGCGAAGCCGCGAGTGACGGCGAAGATGCCGCAGCAGGGCTGAGGTCGGCTCGTCAGCGGAGGAGGAGTCTGAGCGATGGTGTTTCCCGTCGGTGACGACAACTCGGATCGCCGGTCCTTTCCGTTCGTGACGATCGCGCTGCTCGTGGCCAACGTGTTCGTGTTCGTGGTGCTCCAGAAGATGGGGGCCGACGAAAACTTCACGCTGGCCTACTGCCAGGTGCCGGCCGAGATTCTCTCCGGCCGCGACGTGGTCACGGAGCCATCGATCCGCGAGATTCCGGTCCAGGGGCAGGTGATGGAGGTGACGGTGCCGGGCCTGAAGCCCACGCCGATTCCGGTGTGGCTCACGCTCTTCACCGCGATCTTCATGCACGGCAGCCTCATGCACCTGGCCGGCAACATGTGGTTTCTGTGGATCTTTGGCGACAACGTCGAAGACGACATGGGTCATCTCAAATACCTGCTCTTCTACCTGGCGACGGGGATCCTCGCGTCGCTGGCGTTCGTGGCGTTCAACGCCACCGGTGAGGCGGCCCTCACGCCGTGCCTGGGGGCGTCTGGGGCGATCTCGGGGGTACTGGGTGCCTATCTCGTGCTCCACCCCAATCGCCGCGTGAGCGTGATCCTGCTGCGGATGATGGTCGACGTGCCCGGCTACGTGGCTGTGGGCATCTGGTTTTTGTTTCAGGTGATCAGCGGGGTCTTCGATTCGAGCGGCGGCGGGGGCGGCGTCGCCTACTCGGCCCACGTGGCGGGCTTCGTTGCGGGGATGATCCTCGCCAAGCCCATGAGCATGGGGCACGTGCGGGAGGGAGCCGATCCGCTCGTCGTGCTCAGGCGGCGAATCGGCTGAGACGGGGGGAGGCCGTCAGGCCGCGGACGTGAGCCCCTGGCGATCGGTCGTGAGCCCGCGGGCCCGGAGCCGATCGACCCAGCCCTGATTCGCGAGATACCAGGCCACTGTGCGGCCGATGCCCGAGGCGAAGGTTTCCCGCGGCCGCCAGCCCAGCTCGGCGGTGATCTTGCCGAAGTCAATCGCGTAGCGGCGATCGTGGCCGGGGCGGTCGGTCACGTGCGTGATCAGCGATGTGCAGGGAGCGTGAGGCAGGCCCGGCCGGAGCCGGTCGACCTCCGCGCAGATCGTCTTCACGATCTCGATGTTGGCCCGTTCGCAATCCCCTCCGATGTTGTACACCTCGCCCACGCGGCCGCGGGCGAGCACGGTGCGGATCGCGTGGCAGTGGTCGGCCACATAGAGCCAGTCGCGCACCTGGCGGCCGTCGCCGTAGACGGGCAAGGGTTTGCCTTCCAGGCAGTTGAGGATCATGAGCGGGATCAGCTTCTCGGGAAACTGGTACGGCCCATAGTTGTTGGAGCAGTTGGTGGTGAGCGTCGGCAGGCCATACGTGTGGTGGTAGGCCCGCACGAAGTGGTCGCTCGCGGCCTTCGATGCCGAATAGGGAGAGTTGGGCGCGTAGGGCGTCGTCTCGGTGAAGCGGCCGGTCGGCCCGAGCGAGCCGTAGACCTCGTCGGTCGAGACGTGTAGCAAGCGGAAGGCATCGCGCTCGGCGGCGGGCAGGGCCGACCAGTAGCGGCGCACCTCCTCCAGCAGGCGGAACGTTCCGACGACATTGGTCTCGACGAACGCCCCCGGGCCGTCGATCGACCGATCGACGTGGCTCTCGGCGGCGAAGTTCACGACCGCCCGGGGCCGATGGGTCTCCAGGAGCGAGCGCACGAGAGCCGCGTCGCCGATGCTTCCCTCCACGAACACGTGCCGGGGGTCGTTGGCGACGTCGGCGAGCGAATCGAGATTGCCGGCATAGGTGAGGGCGTCGAGGTTGACGACGGCGGACGGCTCCTCGGCGATCCACTGCCGCACGAACTCGCCGCCGATGAAGCCGGCGCCACCGGTCACGAGGATGGGCTGCATGCAGTCCTTTCCAGTTCCGGACGGGAATCGCCCAGGGGTGTCGCTGCGGGCGCCGGGGCGATTCGGTCGCTCGCCCGTAGGTAGTCGCGCACGCCCTCGGTCCAGGCAGGAAGGCGGGTGCCGGTGACGGCGTTGAATCGGCCCGTGTCGAGGACGCTGTATCGCGGCCGGACGACCGGCGACGGATATTCGTGGGAGGCGATCGCCACCACCTCCATCGGGAGGCCGGCCTGCCGGAAGAGTTCAGACGCGAGCCCAAACCAGGACGTCTCGCCAGCGTTCGTCACGTGGAAGGTGCCCTGGGCGTCAACCGCGAGGAGCCGCAGGATGCCGAGTGCCACGTGGGGCACGTAGCTGGGGGTGCAGGCCTGGTCGGCGACCACGCGCACATCCCGCCGGGTCGCTGCCAGCGTGAGCATCGTGTCGAGGAAGTTTCGCCCCCTGACGGGGCCGGAGGCCGCCGCCGCATACAGCCCGCAGGTGCGCACCACCAAATGGCGCGGGCAGGTTCGAGCCGCATGCTCGCCGGCCAGCTTCGAGGCGCCATACACGCTCGAGGGGGCGGTCGGGTCGTCTTCGAGGTAGGGCCGTCCGCAGTGCTCGTCCCGGCCGAACACGTAGTCGGTGCTCACCTGCACGAGGCGGCTTCCGGTGGCGGCACACGCTTCGGCCAGATGGCCGACGGCAGTCGCGTTGACGGCGAAGCAGTCGTCGGCGTGCTGCTCGGCCGCATCGACAGCCGTCCAAGCCGCACAGTTGATGACGACCTCGGGGGCCATTTGCGCGATCGTACGACGAATGGCATCGGGATCACGGAGCTCGAGATCAGCTCGGAAGAGCGGCACGGCGGACGAACCGAGAAGCCGCACCAACTCGCTGCCAAGCTGGCCGCCTGCGCCGGTGACCACGACCGAGCGCAGGGGAAACGCACGCTGGGAACTGGTCATGATTGATCGCGCCGCAATGATGCTCCGACGGTCGACATCCGTGCGCAACGTTAGCACTGGGGCGTCGGGTGTACCAGCCGAATTTCCCCGTGGTTTCCCCGGGCCGCCCAGCTGCCGCAGGCCGCGCCGGCTCACGCGCCGGCCACATCGAGCCGAGCGAGATGGGCGTCGATCAACCCGACGTCGTAGGTGCCGAGGCCGGCGAGCGCGGCGCGAATGGTCGGGAGGGAGAGGCCGTAATGGTTGACGCGAAACAGTCCCACTTTGAGGAACGGCACACCAGCGGCGAGCAGCCGCAGGGGAAACAGTTCGCTGGGGTTGTGGGGCCGGCGGCGTGCTTTCTTGAAGTGCCGCCACGACCGCCGCGGTTCGGCGACGGCGACGTGCGGGCGGATCTCGTCCCACGTGGCGCCGCCCCGGGTGCGGGCGTCGTAGAGCGCCGCCATCCGAAACCCTGCGCGTAGGAAATGCTCGGTCATCCCGAGCTCGTATCGATCGATCACGTCGTCTTTGCAGGCCTGCGGCTGGACCGATCGCCAGAAGTCGGTGAATGCGGCCGACTCCAGAAGCGGGCGCCGCATCACGTAAAACCATGACTGCACGTGCGGGCATGACGTGCGCCCGCGCCGTTTTGTGCCCTGCTCCGAGAGACACATGCCCCAGAAGTCGGCAGCCGCGATCCGTGGATCACGAAAGACGGTCCCGAGGTCGAAGAGCGGGCCGTAGACGCTGTCGTTGGCGCAGATGAGCTCGTCGTAGCCGCCGACGTCGCCCAGGCGGAGGATACCGTCGCGCCAGCTGCAGAAGTCGTAGCCGACGTTCTCGCGCACGATGAACTCGTCGACACTCGAACGCACCGCGTCGGGCAGGCGGGTCGCCGACGACGAGACGACGACGAGCCTGTCTACGAGCGACCGATAGGCGAGGACGGCGCGGACGACGTGCGGGTCGAAGATGCCGTCGCGATCATAGTGGGCAAAGACGAGCGCCCGAGTCATGGGTGATGCCAGCATGCCACGCGGAGCTTCGGCAGCGCCGCGAGAGGCTTCCGCGTCGGTATTGTGGCAGGCCTGCCGGCCGCGTCGCCATCCCGGTCGCCGGCGGGCTGGACGGTCTGCGCGGGATGGCGTAGTTTTGCGGCGGTTGTCGGGTAGCCACGGACAGGAGTCCTATGAACGTTGGCCGAAAAGTCGCTGAATTCGTGGGCCGAATCCCCGGGCTCAAGGGGGTGGCGACCACCGTTCAGCTCGCCCTGCGGCGGCAACGGGCCCGCGTCCGCAAAGGGCTCGGGCATCCGACGATTCCAGCCTCCTGGGTGCCGCGGGGAAGCCAGCCGCACGTGATCCTCGTCGGGCACGAGGCCACCCGCAGCGGCGCGCCGATGATCTTGCTGCGGCTGGCGAA
>Ga0315902_10003999_pt1 | contig 21659 bp, 20 predicted proteins | sample LakEriMetagenome_9_FD_203523 | JGI IMG/M metagenome (GOLD analysis project Ga0315902, IMG submission 203523) | Freshwater fungal communities from buoy surface, Lake Erie, Ohio, United States - Buoy 12 MA117 | ecosystem: Environmental > Aquatic > Freshwater > Lake > Lake biofilm | place: USA... | reverse complement strand
TGGAATAGGATTCAGAAATGAATGAACCAGTAGCGTGGATTTCACGAGATGTTTTGGATGCAGACCATATTATTAAAGCCGTAGTGCGTAGAGAACAGGATGAGCAACATACTATTCCACTCTATACCCATCCAGTAAAAGAACTAACAGATGAGGAAATACTGCAATTTCAAGACAAAGTTCCTTACACACTTGGTTCTGATTTAATTGAATTTGCTAGAGCAATACTAAGAAAGGCACAAGAGAAATGAACAATGAACCAGTAGCGTGGATGAGCCAAGGTGGTGATGTGTCAAGAAGTGTAGATTACTTTGAAGAAATGGGATTTAAAGATTTGATTCCACTATATACCCATCCAGTAAAAGAACTAGACGAACAGTTTAAAAAAGGTTTTGAAGCTGGCAAAGAAGAAGGGTGGAAAGCCCATAAATTCCATCATCCAGTAAAAGAACTAACAGATGAGGAAATAATTGCAGTAGGTAATGCAGTTGTAAACCATATTGATTCTAATGAGGGCTGGATTGAATATGCTAGAGCAATACTAAGAAAGGCACAAGAATAATGAATAGAGAACAATACATTTCACATTTAAGAACAGTTGCTTGTGGACTACATCTTGATGGGATACAAAAATGGGCGGATTTAATTGTAGAAAACATACATTGGGTCAAGGTAAAGACACTAACAGATGAGGAAATACACGATTTAATCATCAACAAGACAACTGATGCTGACATGATTAAGCAAGCATTAAGAAAGGCACAGGAAAAATAATGGCTATAGCTATAACAGCAAAGCAGTTTATAGAAGAAATGACTGAGTTGATAAATAAAGAATTGGCAGAGATGCCTGATGACAGAACAAGGCAAGCGGTATTGGATGCGTTTAGCAAGCAGATGTTTTGTGAAACAGGAAAGGCACAAGAGAAATGAGAAAGGTGAGCATACGAACAGTTGAAAATACTATTGGGCTGGCACGAAGTGTTGCTAATGGAACAACCAAATTTCCTTTTGTGGGTTATTGCGCAGATCTGATGGAAAGAATGCTTCAAGAAATTAAAGAAGCAAGAAAGGCGCAAAAGAAATGAACGCATACGAATTAGCAGATTTAATTGGATTATGTGGTGATGGTGGCTATAACCAAGATGCCGCCAATATGCTCTGCCAACAAGCAGACTACATTGCCCAATTAGAAAAGGGTTTGGAGTCTAGCATAGCGATGAATAAGGCACAGGCAGAACGATTTGCGGAGCTGGAAAGAAAACATAAAGAAGAGTTTGACTACGCTGAAAAACTATTAAAGGAGCAACAGAGATGACTACGTTTACTACCGAAGACAGAGAAAACGCATCACCCCCACATATCGTGGATAGCGGTGCTAGTATTAAAACCCTAGCGGATTACATAGAACAGGAGACCCGTGAGGAAATGTTGCGTAAACAAATGCAACTACTACTTGAAGAAATAAACAAGTTACAGGCAGAAAATGCTAGATTAAAACGGGATGTAGAAAACCTTATGGATGGGAGATGCTAATGTTTACTTGGTCATTCTCTTCTCTCAAGGATTACATAAACTGCCCAAAGCAATACCAAGAGGTCAAGGTCCTCAAGAACTATCAGAAGGAGATGACCCAACAGATTCTCTACGGAAACCAAGTTCATAAGGCATTGGAAAACTATATCAAAGACGGAGAACCGTTAGCAGAAAACTATCAAAGATTTGCTCCGCTGATGGATAGCCTTAAAGAAATACCTGGGGAATTTCACCCTGAGCTTCGTATGGCACTTAATTACGACAAGAAAGCCTGTAAATGGAGCGCAGAAGACTGTTGGGTAAGGGGCATAGTTGACTTCCTAGTAGTCGATGGCGAGGATGCGTATATTGTTGATTACAAGACGGGCAGTAATAAATATGCAGACCCCAAGCAGTTAAAGCTTATGGCGTTGATGGTTTTTGAACACTTCTCTGAAGTGCGTAACGTCAAGGCTGGATTGATGTTTGTCATGAATAATAGTTTTATTACAGAGGAATATGACCGTGATACCAAGGATGACCTTTGGGATGCTTTTACCCCAGACCTTGCTCGTTTGACCCATTCGTACGAAAATGATGTATGGCAAGCAAACCCTACGGGGCTGTGTGGTTGGTGTCCAGTTAGGTCTTGCGAACATCACAAGGAGAGATAATGCCCTACGTTACTAAACCAAGACCTTATAAAAAGGAATACCAGCAACAAAAGGCTCGTGGAGAGCATGATAACCGTATGGAGCGCCAACGGGCTAGACGGGGTGTAGACAAGAAAATGCCTGATAACAATGGCAACGGCAAGGCAGATGCACGAGAGGGTAAGGATGTAGCCCATCGCAAGGCGCTGGACAAGGGTGGCTCTAATAAACATGGGGTTTACATCACTACGGCAGCCAAAAATCGGTCTTTTAAGCGGGACTCTAAGGGTAATTTGGTATCCGAAACCAGCAAAAAAGAGCGCAAAAAGTAAAGTTTTAGTGTAAAGTATTTGTTTACCGTAAGACATGAGTGGGTAACAAACAAGCTCGCCTTTGGTGATTCTCAGGCTTAAACCATGTCAGCTAGCCGTACCGCTTTTTACCTCCCTGTTAGAGTGGTAATGGGCTAGACGACTAACCCCCGTAAGGGGTTTTAGTTAACTTAGTTAAGGAAAATATGGAAATAGTAGATAACACAGCAGTTCGCTTTACGCTCCCAACAGACCTTGTGCCAAGCGTAATAAACAACATAGAAAAGAGCGAACTTGTAGAGACCAAGGGAAATCTCTCAGAAGTTTTGGTTTATTGGGGTGTAGAAGAACTAACCCTACTTAATAGGTTAGTTAAGTTTAATAAGCCCCTCCCCTCCCCCATAAGTGCTAACTACAACTGGCCTGGACTGTATAAGCCTTTCGATCACCAAAGAGTTACTTCAGCGTTCCTATCCATTAACATGCGGGCGTTCTGCTTTAACGAAGCAGGAACAGGAAAGACATCATCTGTTATTTGGGCTGCTGATTACTTGATGACTCAGAAACTTGTTAAAAAAGTATTGGTGATATGCCCTCTATCAATTATGTATTCAGCATGGCAAGCAGACATTTTCAAGACTGCTATGCATAGACGAGTTGCTGTAGCGTATGGTAGTCCAGACAAGCGTAAAAAGATTCTTAATGGAGACTACGAATTCATTGTTATAAATTACGATGGAGTAAACATTGTATTCAACGAGTTAGAAAAAATAGGGTTTGACCTAATAGTGATTGACGAAGCAAACGCTTATAAAAACGTTACGACTAAAAGATGGAAAGCATTAGCTAAATTGATGAAACCAACCACGAGGTTGTGGATGTTGACAGGGACACCAGCCTCACAATCGCCAGTAGATGCATTTGGTATAGCCAAACTCGTGTCACCACAAAACGTTCCACGCACACTAACAGTGTGGAAAGATAAAGTTATGCATCAACTATCACGCTTTAAATGGATTCCAAAACATGATGCAAAGCAAAAAGTATTTGATGCACTGCAGCCAGCAATTCGCTTCACAAAAAACGAGTGTTTAGACTTGCCTGATTTAATGTATCAGACACGGGAAGTGCCACTCTCACCACAAGCGCTACGCTACTACAATGATTTAAAAAAGAATATGCTTATCCAAGCAGCGGGTGAACAAATCACCACAGTAAATGCTGCAACAAATTTAAATAAGCTATTGCAATTATCAGGAGGGGCAGTATATACTGATGAAAGGGAGGTAGTTGAGTTCGACATAGCACCACGCAAGAACGCACTGCTAGAAGTTATCGAAGAAACAGAACACAAGCTAATTATTTTTGTACCGTATCGACACACGATACAGTTAGTTTGTAAGTTCTTAACAGAGGAGGGAATCACAAACGAAGTTATCAATGGAGATGTGCCTGCAAAAGAACGCAGTCTAATCATCAACAGATTTCAAGAATCAGACAACCCAAGAATACTTGTAATACAACCGCAAGCTGCGAGTCATGGAGTAACGCTTACAGCTGCGAATACTGTAGTGTTTTGGTCTCCTGTTACTAGTGTTGAAACATACTTACAATGTATCGCTCGCATTGATAGGGTAGGTCAAAAGAACAAGATGACAGTAGTGCATTTACAAGGTTCTCCAGTTGAAAGAAGGATGTACGAAGTGTTGCAAAATAAAGTAGATATGCATGAAAAATTAGTTGATTTATATAAGTCAGAACTCGGTATAGGAGAAAACAAATGAACACCGATCAGTTAGTAGAAACATTTATTACGTTAAGGAATGAGCGTGACCGCTTGCGTAATGAGTATGAAGCAAAAGATACTGTAGTAAAAGAAGAGATGGCTAAGCTTGAACAGGCTTTGTTATCTATCTGCAACGAAACAAATGCGACAAGTATCAAGACAGATAAAGGTACTGTGATTCGCAAATTAACCGAACGTTACTTCTGTACGGATTGGGAACACTTTAGAGACTATGTGCTTGAACACCAAGCCTTAGAACTTCTAGAGCGCCGTATCCATCAGGGTAATTTCAAAGAATTCATCACTGAGAGACAAGACGAGGGTCTACCTCCTGGTGTGAATGTTATGCGTGAGTTTGGTGTTACCGTGCGTAAACCAACAAGCGTTTCCTAATAGTCTATTTAGTGGAGTTAAATTATGAGTAACGAATTATCAGTTTTATTAAAAAGCAACCCAGCCCTAGTTACAACAGGATTGGATGAAGATACATTAGCAGTTGCAGGTGGTAGTGTAGCTACTACTAGCGGTAATAAGCGCATCTCAATCGCTGGCGGTGTATTCCGTAAGATGGCTAACGGCAAAGAGATTGGTGCTATTGAAGACCGTCATATGAACATTATTTTTGTGAAGATGGCGCATGACCCAAGCCGTACATTCTATGCAGAAGCGTACAAAGAGGGGGAGAAAGTTTCTCCTACCTGCTGGTCGTCTGACTCTAAGAAACCTGACGCTGATGTTAAAAACCCAGTAGCTTCTACTTGTGACCAATGCCCCAACAGTGCAAAAGGTTCAGGTACAGGCGGTGTAGGTACTTCGTGCCGTTTGTCTTGGAGAACTGCGGTTGTTCTACCTAATGACCCAAAGGGCGACATTATGCAGTTGGTTATCCCAGCTACGTCAGCTTTTGGTAAAGAAGATAGTGGTCGTTGGCCCTTTAAGGCTTATATCAATATGCTCGCTCAAAATAATGTTAGCGCAGGGCGCGTTGTGACAAAGATGCAGTTTGATACTAAGACTAAGTATGCCAAAGTATTGTTCTCACCAGCCGCTGCTGTTCCTGAAGAAGATTATGAGACTGTCAAAACACAGGGCAAGAGTGCGACTGCAGAGAACGCAGTGAAGTTAACTGTATATCAGCAAGATGGTGGTGCAGAGGATGTAGCTGCTCCAGAAGCTGCTGAGCCAGTAAAGCGTGAGAGTGCGCCTAAAGCAGCTAAGGCTGAAGGCAACGATGTTACTGACATCGTCAAGAAGTGGTCTAAGAAAGCGTAAGGTTAGGTATGCCACGAAGCTATAGTAATAGGTTCTTATTAACCTTGAGTAAGCCTGATGCAATTATGACTGGGCAGGAGTTAGCAAAGCTATGTGTTGAAGCTAATCTACCTGCTAGTTATGTCTGCAAAGTGTTCGGTGTATCACGGATGGCTTTACACACTTGGTTTCGTGGCGGTCCTATACGACCAAAGCGTATGCAATTAGTTGATGCTTTTATGAGTTTGGTAGAAAAAGATATGAAAGCTGGATTGTTACCAGCTAGAAATTTAGTAGAAGCAAAAAACTATATAGAAGATTTGTTAAGAGAAGAATAAACAACGGGGGAAAGCACGTTTTCACGCTTCACATACGGTGTGTAAGTACCTCACCCTATTAACCAAGCCGAGGAAACTCGGCTTTTTAGACTGTGCCATATATGTTAAAACAATTTTATGAGAAAGCATTGGCTACGCAGGGCGTGTATTGCGCTACTGGGATAGAGCAAGGTGAGGCTGGCAAGGGCAAGGTTACAAATAAGTTTGCCGAGAATATTGATGATTTATTAAAACAAGTTGAAGTATTTAAAAAGAAAGGTTGGAACACTTATGTTGCGTTGGGTACGTTCGAGGGTTACAGTCGTAAGAAGGATGATTGCCTCTACTTTCGTTCGTTCTTTATTGATTTGGATGTTGGTGAAGATAAGGCTGAGAGTGGTAAGGGTTACGCTACTAAGGAAGATGCGCTTGAAGCGCTGGATAAATTTCTAGCAGAAAGTGAACTACCCCCACCTGTGCGTATTGACTCAGGCACGGGTATACATGCGTATTGGTTGCTGACCGAAGAAGTACCTATTAATCAGTACATGCCCTATGCGCTTAAGTTCAAAGACTATGTACTAGAAAGACTGCTTGCAGACCCAGCGGTAATGGCAGAGGCGGCACGGATTATGCGTGTGCCTGACTCCCTAAACTATAAAACTGACCCACCATCACAAGCTAAGTTTATAGATACTGAGTTCCACCAGTATGATTTCGAGGCTTTTAAGGATTTTCTAGGACCCATAGAAGCCCCAACCAACAATGTATTAAGTCTTATACCAAAGGGTTTGGACGAAGAAACCAAGAAGATGCGTAAGCTAGACAACTTTGTCAATAGCTTTCCTAGGATTCTAGAGCTAACTGCCGAGGGTAAAGGCTGTGCGCAGATTCAATATGCGTTTGAAAACGCTGAGCATCTAGAAGAACCCATATGGCATAGCGTTATGACCATCGCAGCGCACTGCGAAAACAAGGAAGAAATGGTACACCTAGTATCTAAAGACTATGTGGGCTACGATTCTGATACAGTAAACAAAAAATTGGAGACCATATTAAGTGTCGAAAAAAGCGGTCCGCATACCTGCGCTACTTTTGATGCGCGCAACCCAGGCATCTGTGACGGATGCCCCAACCGTAAACTCGGAAACCCCATCAAGCTTGCCAGAGTCCTCAACGTTGCCAAACCCGACTCAGAACCAGAACAACTTCCAGAACACACCGAAGAAGAAAAAAATCCTGAGGAATCAATTCGGTCGGCGAAGAGTTCCAAAAAAGTTCCAGAGTTCCCAGAGTACTTAGCGCCATTTGTCCGTGGAATAAACGGGGGTATATATTTCCAGCCCCCTGCTAAGTTTGATAAAGAAACCAAGAAATACCATGATGTAGATGCCGTGTTGCTATCGGAGCATGACTTCTATGCCTACCGCCGTATCTACAGCCCTAATGATGGTGAGTGCCTTATGATGCGTTTGCACCTGCCAAATGACGGCATCCGTGAGTTTATGATCTCTATGAAGACAGTATATGCCGCTGAAGAATGTAAAAAAATATTGACAGGTAACGGTGTATTTTTTAACCAAAGCTACGCCAAACAAGTATCGGAGTATGTTATGAAATGGGGAAGGTATTTCCAGAATTCTGGCTCAGCTGAAATTATGCGCAATCAGATGGGGTGGCATGATGACAATGAGACGTTTGTTATCGGCAACCTTGAGGTTACAGAAGAAACAGGACCAGAGGGTAGAGATGCTCCCACTTCTCCTAATGCTGCTAACGTAACAAAAGCGCTGGTTAAGAAAGGTGACTTTGAGAAATGGAAATGGGCAGCACAACAATTAAGCGATGTCCCAGGATTGGAGATGCATGCCTTTGGTGCTTTGACTGGGTTTGGCGCACCACTTATGCAGTTTGCTTCTACCGATGGAGTCTCGCTATCCTACGAGGGAGAGTCTGGCTCAGCTAAGACTGGTTCGCTATATGCGGCGCTAAGCGTTTGGGGAAACCCTAAAAAGCTAAGTGTGTTTGAAACTACAGACAACGCAGCACACTCTAGGATTATGACATCTAAGAATATCTTAGTTGGTATTGACGAAGCGGGTGACAAGGACCCTACCGCAGTGGGTAAGTTTATTCACCGTATTGCTCAAGGTGAAGCTAAGCTACGGTTATCAGGTACAAGTATGTCTGAGCGTTCTCAAGACGTAACCTCTTCTACCATTGGTTTTTACACAACTAACCATGCCCTGATTGGTATTGTTAAGAAAAAGAAGTCCACCCCCTATGGTGAGACGGCTCGTATGGTGGAGTTGTTTGTACACAAACCACAAGTACTCAAAGACCATCCTGAGAAAGGCAAAGAAATATTTGACGAGTTTCGTAAAAACTATGGGCATGCTGGTCCGATATACGCCCATGAAATGATTCTATGGGGTGAAGATAGAATATTAAAACAGATGGATGCTTGGGTTAAACGCTTTAAACAAGATTTTGGTAATGATGCAGTTAACAGATACTACGAAGATTTAATATCTGTGTGCATGACAGGCGGTGAGATTGCTAAATCTGCTGGTTTGATTGACTATGACCTAGACAGAATATATGACGTCATGGTTAGCTTGATGCTTGCTAAGAAAGACGGCGGTAGCGCAATTAACGAGACTGACTTTGAAAGCGTATTAGGAGAGTTTTTCTTAGACCACATAGGCGCTACGCTGGCAATTGTCAACGACAAGGTTATATCTACCCCCTCTCCCCATAGGAAACTAGCGGTGCGCGTTGACTTGGATGAGGGAATGTCCTATGTGTCTACAATGACCATGACCAAATGGCTAGCTGAGCATGGGTATAGTGAGGAGAATTTCCTGCACGTCATGAAGAAAAAAGGTGTCTTGGATAAGAAAGACAAAAAGCGTTTAGCGTCTGGTTGGAAGGGTGCGCCAGATAGCGTTAACGTCAACTGCTATTTCTTTAAATCTGTACCACTTATACCTGTAGCTGATGAGCAACAATCTGTTCAATGAGCCAATCTGGTTGTTTCCGTTTGACGGCATGGAGGTCGGGGATAGCTTTTTTATCCCCACTCTAAAGTCTGCTGAGGCTATTTACTCAGCCGTTGAAGCCTCTAAAAAACATAACCTAAGAGTCAAAGCCTTTGCCGCTATGAAAGACGGCATTATGGGGGTTCGTGTATGGCGAGTTAATTAAGTTCGTCGTAAGCTTTAAAGACTTCGATCAAATGCCGTTTGATTAGATTCTGTTGCTCTTTAATGTTATCTAGCAACTCTTTACGTTCTTTAATAGTAAGATCAGGCATAGCACGGTATCTATTAGCTAACTCCCGTGCTTTCTTTAAATCTCCATTAATACCTTTGTTGTACATGTCTACAAGCCCTTGGTCGTATGGATTTTCGGCTATGTACTCCATATAGCGTTCTGGGTCGTTCTTAAACATATTTAGCTTACGCTCTTTGTCTTTAATCATGTTCTCCATCTTAGAGAACTCACGAGCATCAAAGTTAGACTTAGCGCCAAAGAACATATCAAACGCTAAAGTATCTGTCTTAGGATTGAAATCTTTCTGCATAGTGCCTACCATGCCGATGTTGTAAGAGTTGTGTATGAGACGAGTCAAACCATCAGCGTAGTTGTTAGCAAAGAAGTACATGGTGTTTGGACTCCAATCTATCCCACCATTTGTAATGTTTGCAAGCAATTTGGCGGCATCTTTGTATAACTCAGGGATGCTGTCCCCACCTGTATAGGCGTCTCCGCTGCGTGTTTGACGGTTGTTATAAATCTCTCTACCTAAACCGTCTAGGTTCATCGCATACTCAAAGAAGGGGCGGAATAACGAAGGTGTCACGCTATCCATAGCCCAAGCTGCTGGGTTTTCCCACATATTAATTCTTGATGCTGGGAGTGGTAGGAATGCATCAAACCCAACGTCTTTAATGTTATTAAATGTATCTTTTATTGAATTATTTCCTAACCCAAAAGCTGTAACTTGCGCACCTGTAGAAGCAAAAGCGCCAAGACCAAAGCCCCAAGGCATTTGGAAAATAACGTCTGTGCCTGGGATATGGAATCGTGCATAGCGTGTCCAACGAGCCATATCATCTGTAGCTACTTTGTTACGCCCGTCTTCATCATCTTCTGCCAACATCGAAGCCATCAAATAGATTATTGCTCCAGAGCCAGCCAAAGACATTAACATAGCTGCAGCAGCCCGTTTTTGTTTAGCCATGTTTTCACGGAATGCAGCAACAGCTGCACGATCATTACGTGCTGCTTCTGGTAGACCAGCTAAAGCGGTTTCAACATTTCGGAACAACGGAGCAAGAGACTCAATAGCTCTAACCGCACCTGTAGCGGATGGGCGGAAAAACATAAAGATTGCGCCTAAGCTTTTACCCCACACACCAACCTGCTCAAAGTTAGCTAGGTTTTTAACGTATGCAGTTGCTTTAACTTGAGCTTCCCGTTCTAATAACTTCTGAGGCCCATTCATGTAGCTTTCTTTAACTACTTGGTATGCTGCGGTGCGGCTAGCAAATTCGAACATGTTAGTCCAAATATCAATTACCCCATCTATTTCAGCCTTGGTAGTAGCTATGCCCTTGCGCCCCAGGGTTTTCTGCATCTGCTCAAACTGGCTTTTAGCACCTATGCCTGATACATAAGATACTTTTCCGCCCTGCTGAATGTACTCGTACATAGCTTTGATGTATGGGTCTGTCTTAGCAAGCTGTTCAATCTCTTTAAATTCACCGTTTTTATACAGTCTAGATACTTTAAATGCTCTAGCTAAGCCGCCCTGCGCTACCTTAGAAGCTACCGCCCCTACCATGCCTACACCCATTTCAGCGCCTATAGTAAAGATGTTGGTCAAAGTATCACGGATGAAGTTCATTGGCGCAAACGCTACGTTATAACGTGTATGGAACTGCCCCATCAAACTAGTAGTATTGTTCAAAGCGTCAAGCAAAGGCTGAGAGCCACGATAGCTACGACGCACGGCTTCACGAATCTTGGGGTCATCAATCGCGTAAATATCTATTGAGCCATCTGGGTTATAGTGAAAGAAAGTATTTTCTCCCCTAGTAAGCACCTCATCATCAGCAACTTTATAACGGTCTTCGAACTTAACAGTTTTTAGTTTTCTGCCCTCTAATAAACGATTTCCGTCTTTGTCTTTGTAGTCAATTGCGTTTTTAATAGCTAAAGTAATTCCGTATTGCTCTGTTGTACCGTCGGGATTAGTATGTGTGCCACCCCGCCCAGCACGTAATGCAGAGCGCACTCCATCAGATAAAGTCTGGAGTAGAGGGTTTTCAGACTCAGATACACGCCCATCAAAACTTACTTCTTTTTCTTGCAGTTCGCTGCCGTTAGACTTACTGCTAAGGTTCAGTAAATCATCAACTTTAGATTCTTTTTCTCTTTTATCGGGTCTACCTTTTAAAGGCACATAGTCATTGAACCCGTAGAAAGCCACAATGTTACTTACAGGCTCTGACCAATAGTTAGCCTTTTTATTAAGTTTTATAGTAGCTTTGTGAACTTCTTGCACTGCTGCTCTAATTGGGTCTATAAGCGCTTTGTTTGGAGCGTAATATTTAGCCAAAATGTCTTCACGTATCTCAGGACGAATACCTGCTACGTTGTAATAATCGGAGTTCTCGTCCAAAGAAAAATTAGAAAGTTCAGCATTAAACCCAAACCCTTTTTCTTGTTTGTTATTAGCTACTAAGTCTTCCATGTACGCACGAAGTTTTTTAGCGGTAGCTTCATTAATTGTATTTGACCGTACTGCTTCTAATATGTTTTCTCGTATTTCAGCTGCTTTGGCGTTCAAAGGCACACTCATCAAATACTTAGCATGCCTACGCTCTTGTTCATGCAGAGCAATAAACACACCTTGTAATTCTTTTAACGCTGCTTCTTCGCTTAAATTTTTTGCTTTCGCATAATCACCTATAGTTTTATATAAAGCATTAGATGGGTTATACATATCTACAAGAAAGTAGTCTTCAGCACGACCTGTAGATAATGTAATTTCAGTATATACGGCTCTAGTATCGTTACCAGAGTAAATCATCATATTAGCCATAGCTAATTTATCTTCCCAGTTTTTGATGGGATAGCGCTCGTTTTGAGCAAGCCTTATTATTTCTTTAGCACCTTCTACACTAGTAAAGGCTTTTTTCACCTTTGTAGTTGTTGGGTCTGGCTGCCCAGCCAAAGAGGATATAAAGTCTTCTGCAGATGTATACCCCCGTAATTTTGGCATCGAAGGCTCTTCTGGTGCTTTACCCTCTGCTGTAGGAGCAAGGGCTGCCGTCGCTGGTGGGGGATTTGTAGTTTCTAGTCTACGACCTTCAGTCAAAATACTTTCTGTAGATACTAAAGCATAAGCTAGGGCTGTAAACTCTTTACCTGGGGCAATACCAAGCAAATTCAAAATGTCTTTAACAAACTCAACAAAAGCATTAATTACAATGTTGCCACGCTCATATGGAAGGGCATTTAATTGCTCCTGGAATTCAGGGTTAGACATAGCCTCAGAGACAAACTCTGCAAGGTTTTTCATGCCGTACTTATCTTTTAAGTCTGGATAAGTTTCTTTTAGATGGTTATATAGCTTCTCAAGATTAGCAACACCTTGATTAAACTTAACACCATCTTTGTGCGCTTTGATGATAGCTAAGGTAAATCCGTGCAGTGTCTCGTGCAATACAACATGTGAAGTCATAGCGTCTTCACTAATGTAGGCTATATCTGTAGCCGCATCGTACTGCCCTAACTTGCCACCAAGTTCACTAGTTGTTACTACACGCAAAGTAGGTAAGGTGTCTGACTCTAGTAAGCGCTTAGCCACTATCTTATCTAGCTTAGTAAACTGACCAGAAGTATCAGTAGCTATTTCTTGCAAAGCGCCACGCAAATCGCCATGCATCAGGTTGGACATAAGCCCAATCGTAGTGCCGCCACGCAACCCCTCTATAGCTTCTAAGTTGACAGAACCATAAGAAGGAATAGCTCTAAGCTCAGCCATACGTTCTTCTGCCAACGACAATCTTTTAGGTGCAGGGGCTTGTTTAGCAGCTTCTTTGGCTTCCGCTTTTTCTGCTTTAATTATTTTTTTGTATTCTTTTGGCGTGTAAACAACGCCTGGAATTACTTTACTCTTACGCTGAAGCATAGGTTTAGCTACTTTAAACTCTAGTAGCGCTTTGTATTTTGCTACGGCGGTATCTACCATAGCTTTTTCTTCTGGGGCTAAAGCATCATATTTAGCAGTTGTTTTACCAGAAATTAAATCCGTTGCCGCTTCTTTAACGTTCTTAACAGATTGCTTAGTTTTGACAACTTCTTCATCAGTAGGTTGTGCTGCTTTTAATTTTTGTTCTTCTCGCGCAGCAATAGCTTTAGGATATAAGTCTTCCTCAGTCACTCTAGGTTCAATAAACCTTCTTTCTGTTCCTGAAGTAAATGCAGATTCACCCATAAAAGGTTTTGGTGCAGGTGCTTGGTCTACTGCAGCTTGGTCTACTGCAGTTGTTTTTAGTGCCTGTAATTTATCTATTACTGAATTTGGTGTGTCTTTTGGCGTAACCTCAATACCATTTTCTTTTGCAATCCGTTTAAGATTGTTAGTCATCATAGCTGGCGTACCACCAGCTTCTACGCTTTTTAATAGCTCTTCAGCCTCAGGGGTTAGTGTACGCTGCTGTTCCGCATCTCTAGCTCCAGCCTGCTCTGTAGTACCTCCAACGTCAACCACTCCAGGTCGCTCAGATGCTGCAACTTCTGTGGGGGTTCCAGTTGCAGTGGGTCCGCCAAGTACTTCAGCGCCAACTCCACCTCCTGTAGTGTCAGTTCTGTCAGTAACATCTTGACCTCCTTTTACGTCAATCGTTTCTTCTTCAGCTTTTTTAGTCTTACCTTCTGCTTTAGCTATGATTTCCTCAGCTGATAACTTACCTTCTGCTGGGGCCGCTTCTGTCGTAGCTGTGGGGGCAACTGCGCTAGGTTCTATAGAGGTTACAGGCGCTGGGGGTTTTTCTTGCCCAAAAGGAATATTAGCTGCACCGCTAATAACACCGCCACCAATACCACCTTTAAGTCCAGCATTAATGAATCGCTCAAAATTCTTTTCAGTGAAGAAGTTCTTATTCTCATCAACAAACTTTTCAGCTGCAGCTGACGACATCTCTTGAACCGCTTCCGTTGCGCCTTCTGTCGCAAAGCCTGTTAATGCACCTTTACCTGCCCGTTTGTACCAAGCACCAATAAGCTCTTTTTCAGTAAGCCCAATACCTTTAGCCTTGCGTAGTAACGCTAGGGGAGTAATTGCGTCTAGTACAGAGTTAAAACCACCAAACACAAGCGCAGCGCCAAGGTCTTCTTTGCCTGTTTCTTCAGCGATGTTTTGGTAAACTTCAGGTACGTTTTGTAATGCAGACCCACCTACTGCGCCTACCGCTTGATATTTAAGTGCTGTTTTTTGAGCCGCTTCACGCCCTGCTTTTACCCCAGCTTCTAAGGCTATAGTTTTAATAGCATCTAAAGTTTCTTTTTGCCCACCGTATGCACCAGATTTTATTGCTGCTTGTACGGAATCTTTCATCAATTCACGCTTAGCTGCGTCTGTAGCAGCTTTCTTAGCGGCTTGTTCTGCGGCTATCACTGCACCACGCCCTGCAATACCTGCGGCACCACCCGTAAAAATAGATGGGAGAATAGACGGAATTAGTTCTCCAACCGACTCAACTACGTAAGTTAATAAATCCCCACCACCTTTAATATCTTTGTAGCTAGGTACAGCTGACGGATACATTTGCTGTATATATTGCTGTGCTTCTTGAGCTTCCTGCATCTGCCTAGTAGCGTAATCGCCTGCGCCCTGTATTCCTATTTTTTCACCAACACGTCCAGCCATAGCTGGTAATACATCCCCTACAAGCGACTGGAGACCCAGCGCACCACGTTTAACTGCGGGAATAAATGAACTGATACCAGTTGCTGGTTCAGATTTGTACTCAGGAGTGGGTTCTTGAGGTATATCATTGAGATACGCATTTTGTGCAAAAGAAAGAATGGCTCTCTCTGAAGTACCTTCTGGCGCTTCTACATCATATATTTTGCCATTAGGCGCTTCAACACTATAGATTGGCATGGGCTATTAACCTGCTGGTCTTGTACCGACAAGTTTCATTCCTGCGCCTGGTGAAGCATATCGCCTATCAGCTTCAAGATCTATTTTACGTCTTTCATTTTCGTAAAACTCTAATACTTTAAGTTCTTCTGGTTTAAGTTTTCCTTGTATTTGTTTGAGTTTGTAGTTTTTTAACATTTGCTCATCCATTTGCAAGTCTTTTAAACGTTTTTGTACAAATTCATTTTTAGCAATTTGCAGATCTTGGCTTAGCTTAGACTCTTTAGCTTGTTTAGTCTGAGCTTGCATTTCTTTACGTAACTCACCAGTCATAGCAGTTGATAGCATTTTGTTCTGTAGGCTACCAATACCAGCTTCTTCAGCAGCTCTTGCTCTTTGTAATGCACCATACTGTGCTACACCTTGTCCACCACCTTGACCAATATTAACAAAAGCGTATGGAGATGTGCCACCTAGCATACCTAAACCAGCGGCTAACATAGCCATAGAAGCATCTTGTTTACGGTTTTTAGCTAAAGCTTCTCTTCTAGCACGAACATCTTGTGCTAGTTCGTTATATAGCATGTCATATGGAGACATGGGAACAGCTTCCGTAACAGCAGGGGCAGCACTAGCAACATTAGTTTCTGCACGGTCTTTTAAAAACTTACCTATATTTTCTTCAGTAGCCCCACTTCGTTTTCCTGTGGCTTCATAACCTACCATAGGTCTTGTTTCGCTCGGCACTGGAGGGGTCATTCTTGCTGCTATACCTGGAGCGCTACGTTGTAAAAACTCATAACGATCTTCAGCTTCTTTACGTTTTCTAGCTGCGTCTAATTCTTGAATACGCAACGCATCCATATCGTAATTTTCATCGCCAAAGCCGCCCATAGTGCCACCATCTTGAAAGCGTTTAACTTCTCCACCTTCAGCAAGACTTACACCACGGATATATCCTTGGGTTTCTTTTGGCAACTTGCGTGGGTCAGCACCAGCGGCTAACCATTTATCAGTAGCGCCAGGACCCATATTGTAAGCAATCATGGCTAATTTAGGATCACCATAACGGTTATACATAGCCGCTGCATACTCATTACCTACACGGCGCAACTCATCTGGGTCATTGCTTCTTGCTGGCTTAATACCAAAACCTGGGTCTCTAGAAGTGTAGGGCATAACTTGCATTTCGCCTAATGCACCCTTAGATGATGTCAGTAAATTGCCTTCTTTGTCATAGCGTCGTCCACCGCTTTCTTTAGCCATGATCTGGGCTTGTAGACGTTTTACTAAATCATCTGGTCCTTTTTCTTCTTTATCTTTAGATACAGCTTTGATGCCTACAGCAGGAGTTTGTAGCATAGGTTCTGTATAAGCAATCCCAGCACCGCTTGTATCAGTATCCTGATAGGTATTAAGAATCATGCTCTCTAACCTAGCGCGCTGAAGCTCATCTAAGTAATCCTCATACGATGCGTCGTCATCATCGTCCTCGTCAACATCACCACCTGGGGCAAAAGCAATAATGCCCCCACCAGCCATCTGCATAGGAGGTACAGGGTTTTGAGCAATACCTACTTCTTCGGGTAGCTGTGTTGGCATCTGCGCTATTTGCTGGGGCATCATTTGTGGTTCTGGAGCAGGATTTTCAGCCTGAGCAATCTCCATCATTTTCTGTTCCATGACGCTTGGCTGCTGCGCACCGCCTTGCATTAAGGCTCTTTGTCTAGCAACAGCTTCAATCATTTCGGCTTTCTTGCCGATAATTAAAGGCACTAATTCTTTTTGAATCTCGCCCCGCTGAGCCATCTGCATAATTAAAGCCTGTGGCAACAACGCCATATCTTGAAGGTTATTGTTATCCCTTTTTACTTCTTTAATTGCGTTTAATATGCTCATTATTTATTCCCAAACATATTGTATAAAGATAGTCCTGTTAGTCCCATACCAGCTAATTGGCTTGCAAAACTAGGTGGAGGTGTGGTCTGGGCGCCAGAGGTTGCGGTCTGTGTTAATGGTACACCACGAGCTAAATTGCTCATAGTCTCAATGCTGGTTAATGGGTAGTTCAACCTAGACATCAAGTCTTGGTACTGAGCATCTAACTGTTGTTGCTGGACGCCACGCTGGAGGTCGCCATATGCACCTTGAGTTTTAATGCGGTCAATGTCTGAAGCTTGTTGAGCAGTACCTAAAGCACCATAAGTTTGACCTAATTGACCATAAGTCTGACCTAGTTGACCATAACCAGCGGCTTGAGCTAACTGAGCTTTTTGCGCTGCGTCAAATGCGTTTTGCATACCAGTGGCTTGAATGTTTCCTAATTTAGTCTGTAAGTTACGTTCTTGTTCAGTTTGAGACAATAACTGTCTAGCTCCACCATAAGTACCTTGCCTTGCTGCACCAAGATTGCCAGCCATTAAACCTTTTTGAGCATCCCTAATAGCCTCTGCTTTATTAACATCAACAACATTTTGAGCATATGGAGACATATACTGCTGAGTCAAAGTTGGGTCAAGCATAGAACCCAAAGCACCTAGACCTAAAGCGGTAGAGCCTACACCTAACTGAGCTGCACCTGTACCAGAACCAAATTGAGTAGGAGTACCCATTGCACCTAACTGCGTACCTACCTGTTGTTGCATAGGTGAAAGACTTGCTACTCTTCCAGACCCCGCTAAACCAGCTGCTTGTAGAGGAGCGCCATAGGTGGTCTGATAGTCCGTACTAAGAAGTTTTTGAGCAGTAGGAAGTACACCACCAGCACCTGTAATATACGGGCGTAAGACCTCTGGGACGTCTGTTAGTGCTGTTTGTATTGAAGTAGATGTTGCCATAATTTATCCTTTACGCAGTCATATATTTGCGTGGGTTGATTTGTTTGCCTTGGGATTTGCGACCTGTACGAGCAGAACGAACTCTATCCATCATGGCATATAACTGTTTTGCACCAGCCTTAGACGAACCGTTTCCAAGGTGCGACACTACATCAGCAGGAATTACAAACTCTCCATCGGCTAAACGAGCTGGTTGTTTTTCATTAATTGTAGCTTTAATAGAATCACTCATTCCATCTCCGCCACCCGATAGGAATCTAGGAGTACCACCTTCAGCATATCCAAGACCAAATAGACCCTTTTGCAGGTTGCCTTGATCCATACCCATAGCCGAATAATCACCGCCTAACTCATCATCTACTTGCCCACCCATTGCATAAGACGCTCCACTAGGTTGATTTGTATAAAGATTATTCTGCATACGATCATACAAGTTTTCGCCTTCACCGCTACGCCCGTAGAAAGTCTCACCAATAGACACATCACGGTTTGGATTTGGGTTAAATGGGTTTTGGTTAACTACACTTTGAGCATAGTCACGTTGACGGTTAATTTCAGCAAGGGCTGAATCATATTCGGCTTGGCTTATAGCATTTGCTCGTTTAGATTCTTCTAAAAATTTGCGCTGTTCTTCTAAACCAGCAAGGCTTGTTTCTCCATAAAGAGCCATACCTGCCATATTTACTGGATTTATACCTGTTGCAGCCGTTGTTCCTTTTAATGTCGCTGGTCCAGTAACAAGGTTTTTAATACCAGAAAAAGTTTGTCCTGCATTAGTCATGCCTCTATCTAAAGCACCTGTATATGTTTCTGGGTCGATAGCTGCTTTTCCAAAATCCTGAATGTTAGTACCAAGGTTTTGAACGCTGGCTATTCCCTTGTCAAATGCAGAACCAGCCGCACCACTAATATCTTTACCTAAAGTACTAAAAGCTTCTCCAAATTCACCACGACCTAATGAGCTAGTAATTGGCTGTCTAAGACCAGCAAATTCATTGTAATTTGGATCAAAAGGAGGTGGTTGGTAATTAACCGTTGGTGTAGGTACTGGAGGAGGTGGAGCTACTGATGCTCCAGATACATTTTCTGCAAATTGGGGAACCAAATCACCACTTGCGTCAAGCGTATAACCTATTGGTTCTTTTGCTACTTCTTGCACTGCGTCAGTAAGAGATTTTGATGCAGTTTCAGAACCAGGAGCTGCGCCCCGCATATAGTCACCTAATTCCGCTGTAGCGTAAGCGGTTGCACCACCAATAATTGCTCCTTGGAGATTTGTTTTTTTGAGAGAAGAGCCTGGACGCAACATTCCACCTCCTCTTGCCGCACCATAAGCTACTTGTAGTCCTGTTGGAACACCCATCGCTGAAAGAGCTACTTGCCCAACCGTTTCCCAGCCACCTGGAATTGCTTTACCTACGGTTTTATCTAACCCCACCAAAGCTTGGTCAATAGGTTTAAACGCTTTAGTTGATACATCCGACACTTGTTTAATGCCAGGAACGTTTTGTATTGCTTTAACACCCTGTACAATTGGTTGTGTAATCTTTTTAAGAAAGTATTCGGGTAAACCCGTATCTGGGTTAATAGTTCCTGAGCCACCCAAGGCTTTTAAAATGCCTGCTTCTTGAGGATTAATATGGGCAAGAATAGTATCGCCATTGCGACCTTTGCTCTGAAGTTCTTTAGCGAGTGTTTTTAAGCCTGCCATACAAGCCTCTTAGGGTTATTTGGGTTTAAGTTTATCATTTTATTGCGTTAAGTCATAGAAAGAAATAGAGCCTACGCCATCTCCAGTAGTAGCTCCAGACACAGTTCTAACGCCTAGGGTGTATATATCACTGACCCCCGCCAAAGAAGCGCCTAGCTGTAAGTCCCAGTTATATCCTGTTGACGCACTTGTTTGGCTAACTCCAGCACTTCCAGAAGCAGTTACATAGTCAGTTTGCACAATAGTACCTACACTAGAAATGGCTGTAGCTGCCACATCAAACTCTACATTGGAATCTGAAGGCACGGTAGCTGCCCATGTCGCCCCAGTTAGGGTTGGATTTTTTAGTAAAGCCACCTCATAGTTTTGGCTGGTTGTTGGTAAAAACTGCACTCTATTAGGCAGGACTACCGCCCCCAAAGCCGTTGAAGCCAGCCGTATAGATACTATGGGGAAGAAGGTTGCTGCGGTATTGATAGTGGTAAATATACTGGTGCGTCTAGCCACATGGTCAATTGAGGTCTGTTCATAGCCCCCAGAAGAATACACGCTAGAGCAAATCTGCTTCATAGAAGAACTGGAAGCCGTGCCAGCCGTATTGCTAATCTCATAGCGTACAGGCAGGATAGCCGTGGTCATATAGACCGAAGTATTTATGTTGTCATTATGGAAGGTATGGCACACCACAAACTTGCCGTCTTCAAAAAACCCACACCGCACATCTCCAACACCTAGCCACTCAAAGTCGATAGCCAAAATCTGGGTTTTAGTCACATCAAGATTTCTACCAGTTGGTCCAGTGCCGTCTAGCTTATCTCCGTTCCAGTTGGCTTGAGTAACCGTTGTATCTACAGGCGCACCGCTGGTATAAGTTCGCAAAACAAAAGCTAGAGTAGTGTCGTTTTGCTGAAAAAACACCCCGTTTTGGGTATTAAAGTACCCTACTCGCTGACGCAATCCAGTCTTACCTTGATTCATGGCAAACGTAGCTAATAGCCCAAGACCCTTGCCTGGCTGGTATGGCATGGTTCGGTAAGTCTGACGCACTACCTCAGAACCACTGCTGGTTGTAACGCTTAATTGAACGCTTGATTCGTTAGGAAGATAGGTAGTAGACCCCCCAGTAGCCGTGCTGGTGTCAAACTGATTGTCGATAGCAAAACGGTTCTGGCTGTCAAAGAGCGTGTAAGGCTGCGCTACTACTAGACGGTTAAAAGCATCTACGTTAGTAGGCGGGAAAGTGACGTAGGTTGGGTCTGTTATGGTTCCACTCATATTAATACAAGCACTTAGCTCCGCTAAATAGTTATCCAACCGATTAAAGTACAGGCGTAGGGCATACTGAAATTGGTCTTGTTGGCGTTGGTCATAGTCTGGGGTCGCTAAAGGTAGTGCGGGCGCCTTTATGTTGTATGGTGTGCAATCCATTAACGTCTTCCATCTGGTCTACCGTCTAAACGAGGACTACCTAACTGCCACTGGACATTTAAGTCTGTGGACGCAATCTCAATTGCCATCTGTCTAGCCCTAGCCCGCATGAAGATCTGCTCGGTATATACATCTACGGAGGTCTCAATGACTGGCTGGGACTCTGTATTGGTGTAAGCATTACCAGGAAAATTTCTTGGCTTAATATACATAGTAGCCGTTGGGGTATTAGCCGTAGAGCCACTAAAGCTAATGTCTGGGATGATTCTTTTAGTTAGGATGAACTGATCCCCGTCCACAAGGTCAAAGTCAGAAGATGCAATATTGGCAAGTAATGGTAGTTGGTCGTCATTAGTACCCAACTCGTGGTTATAGAGCTTATAGTCGCCAACAGCTTGAGGGTATTCCCTAACTGGAGAATCAAGCCATGCAGTACGGTGGATTGTGCCGTAGTACCAAATTTTTTCTAGGTGGTTATAGACCACATAAGCATCGTTTACCTGACTATTGGCAGTAGGATAGAACCACCAAATTTCGTTCCATCCTTCGTTAGTCCCAGATACAATCTGGTCAGCTTGGGCGTAGTTTAAGTTAGTAAATACATGATTTCTCAAAGTAGACGGAAGCGTTTCAACTCGTCCAGAATACGCATAGAACTTATCTTTACCCATCCAGTAGGCTACGTTATTAA
>Ga0315902_10003996_pt1 | contig 21664 bp, 21 predicted proteins | sample LakEriMetagenome_9_FD_203523 | JGI IMG/M metagenome (GOLD analysis project Ga0315902, IMG submission 203523) | Freshwater fungal communities from buoy surface, Lake Erie, Ohio, United States - Buoy 12 MA117 | ecosystem: Environmental > Aquatic > Freshwater > Lake > Lake biofilm | place: USA... | reverse complement strand
TATGAAGCCTATTCATTTTAATGGGATCAAATACTGACAAATTGAGGTAATCTATCTAAATTGACATTCATATTTTCTCACGCCAATTCAGTACAAAAATCCCACTCAAATCCCTCAACATCTCTCCTCTTGTTTTCTTGCCGATTCGAAGATATTGGAAGGATTTTAGACTTTTTAAATGGGTTTCTTTATTTTTACAATATGTTCGATTCAGCAAAAACTACCATAAAACTCCCTTATAAAATCGATGTCAAGGATTGTGGTAATGCCATCATCCAAAAGATTCAGAACGAATTAGAGGAAGGCCCACGAAAATCCCACTACCTAACTATTTTTCAGGCGGCGATTGAGGCCTTTGAGAATTCTATTGTATTAGCTGATGGCCTAAGTGAGGCGGAATGTAAAAAGTACTATCAAATTGAAACTACCCACCCGGTATTCTACAATTGGTTGGCCTATTACCTCACGCTGCAAGATCCGAACAAGATATCTTTAGTTTTAGACTTGTATGCTAGTGAAAAATACGGGCCAACAGAAAACTTTAACAACGCTATTGAGTTCCTGCTAATTACTTGTCTTGAACATGTACCTTTTAATCACCAACCTCAAGACGATGCTGTTGTCAAATGGGTCCGCGAAAAGAACTACCAACTAAACGAACGAACTTCACTGGTAGGCGAGGTAAAACCGAATAAAATTGATGAATCGGAAGCAGAAATTATTGAAGCAACGATTTCAGAAAAAACCAAGAAAAAGGCTCAAAAAATGAGCAGAACTGCCCGATTTCAAGATAGCAAAACTATACCTGACATTGGTATTTCAAAAGAGTGGCAGGGTAATATGTGCCATATTTTCATTAATTACCTCGACAATGTAACCCTTCATCGAAAGACTTTTATCGAAGTTATGAAGGGCAGACATTTGAATACAGAGCACCGCATTTTCTTAAACATGCAGGCCAATTTATTTTGCCAGGCTTTAAAAGAAATGCGTGCCCCAGGACATTACATCACATCAACCAAAAAGCTAATTGCTAAGTGGATTCATACCAACTTTTGCTTTAGGGTAAAAAGCAACATCAAAGCTATATCTGAAAGTTATTGTTTATCACTTCTCACCAGTGATCGGGATGCGCCTGATCCAAAAGATAAAATAAAAATTGACTTCAAGAGGATGCAATCAACCATGGGTTTTCAAGATAATCCTACAAGACCTTCTGACTCTATGGTCTGAATACCGTCTTTTTCTTTCACAGCATCGATGAGGTTCATTTTCTTTGTTTCCAAAAAAAAATATGGAAAAAAGTCTTTTGGTCACCTTGACCACCTCCGAACTCCGCAGCCTCATTGCTGAGGTAGTCAGCGATCAACTCGCAAACGTTGTTCAAACGCCCACTGATTTAACGGAATCCCCCTCTCTTATCAGCCGCTTGCAAGTAGCTTCGTTGTTTGGTGTTTCAAAAACCACCATCGACAAGTGGCGAAGATTTCAAATCCTACCTCCTGAGGTGAAAATAGCTTCTCGTGTGTATTTTTATAAGGAACAGATTATGGACTTGGTAAAACAACGGCAGCGTAATCCTGACTCATTTTGTTCATATTAATACACTGAATATGAAGAGAATTCTGAAGAAAACCTGCCCCTGTTGCGAACAAGTTTTTGAAACTACGCGCAAGGATAAAGTCTATTTGAACGCGACGCACCAAAAACGCTTTAACAATACAGTTCAAAACCGCAAACGTGAAAATCAATTTCGACTAACGAAAGATCACTACACCACCTATCGGATTTACAGAGCCCTGTTAGGTTCAAGAATTGAAGCAACCTACTCGAAAGATTTTCTAAAAGGGAAAGGAGCTAAGTTGTATTTAATGAGCGGAGTAGACATCATGAAAGGAGAACGAGTTGAAATGCTTTTTGACATTGCAATTATTCCAAACGAAAACGAAATAAACTTAAAAAGAAAAAAACATGCTTGAAATCGGACAGTTTAAAACGGTAGCACCGAATTTCACCATCGACGGGCTAATCAAGGAGAATACTATGCTACAAAATCGTCAAAACGATCTTATAATCACCTTATTGGTTACCGCCGGAATTGCCATTACATTAGGGTATTTATATTTAAACTTAAGCACCTTAATTTATGAGTCAAAATAATGAGCCGGCTATGGGCTTGTACGACCACATATACACCTATTTGCACCAAACCTGGGATCCCATTGGCTTAAGGCCTTTGGAGAAAACGAAGAATATGCTACCTACACAGATGATATTGTCTTAATGATTATTCGTAAGGCCTGCATAAACCAATTGGCAAACCACCTGCAATTTTTGGTATAGGAAAACATGGGCATTGAATGGTCCCCACGAAATTTTCACATGGAAATGTCGTATGATTTATTTCCCCCATTATTAGAAAAAAGGCAACTTATAAAATTCTCTCCACAGGGAACGAATTAGTTTACTTTTGATTCAAACCATTAAGTGTGCTTGGTTAAATATAATAATTTACTAACTGGAAAGTGAATTATGGTAAAATACACTGAAATTCAAAAACGCAATGCATGACTATTTGAGTACTTTAAGAAAAGTGAGACAACTTAATATTGCTCTAAATTCGAAAGATTTCACATCTCAATTAGGAGAATGGTTAACTGACCAAATTTTTGATGGTAAACGAGCGGAAAGTGGAATACAGAAAAGTTGAGATGTAATTGCTGAGAATAACAAGATACAAGTTAAAACTCATGCTAAAACAAAAACAACTAATGCTGTATGGAGTTACATAAAATTCAATATACAGGAGGATTTAGATCAGTTAATTATTATTGTTGTCTCGCATGATTATAAGCTGAAGGAGCTCATAAAAGTAAATTGGTCCAAAGCCCTGTCCTTATTAAAGGGTTAAGAAGATGGTGATAAAATCTACTGGAATCATTTAAAAGAATTCCAAGTTGAAATCAACAAGCTGCCAAAACAAGAGGTCATTTCATTATTCCGTTAAGTAAACCTATTTTTAATAGGGTTTTATTAATTGTAACCATTCCTTGTTCCAAAAAAAGAAATAAAACGAATACCTATAAGGCTTTGCATTCGTTCAAACAAGCACTATGATATTATCCTAAAATAACCACCTTCAATTTTTTGTGGAGGAAAAAATGACACTTGAGAACTTCCTAAGAAGTTTTCAAGTGGAGACTGCGTCTGAATTGTTGGTGCCCAGAGGATAAGGTAATTATTTTATTAAATAAATTTTGGAATGACTCCCCCATTATCAGAAAATTACAACCCTGCTTGAATGATAAGAAAAACAAGTAAATAACCCCTATAACTTTTCTAAATCAAATTATCGCAGAAAATAATAAAGTTATATCAGAAAATTATAATTACCCTTCCCCTTCCAATTCAAGCTAACTTCAATCCGACTTCAAGCTAACCTAAGGTTAGATTTATGTGCGATGAGTCCGATTTTAAACTGACTTCAAGTTAACTTCTTTTACCCGCTTATTTATTACAAGGAGCTACCGGCCGTATATTTTTAAAAATAAGAAGCTTAAGTACGAGCGGTTATTTCCGCTCCGATTTATGACCACTGAATTTCATGATGGCTTGGGCCCGCATTCCTTTAATAATTTTTAGGGTGCAGATGGTTTATTGGCAGGTGTGTGAGGAAACGGTATAGCTAAAACATTTAGCTTGAATTAAAATGCTGGGTTTTTAACCTACATACATAGTGGAGCTTTAAGTGGTTGCTTTTTTGACAGTTTGTAAACATAGTCGATTGGCTTGAAATGTACCTTGTTCAATCGAAACGGAAATGGAGTGGGTCTGCTGGAAAGTAACCCAAAAAGGATAAATTAAACAAGCTGAAAATTCATTTAGAAATGGAAACGTCTAAGCTTGTTTCGATCAAAATATATGTCAAAATTTGACTATTAAAAATTATTTTAATATATTTAAATCGATAATTAGCTGGTTTTTGTTGGTTTTTCAATTTGGCTTTATAATTGCCAATAAAGGAGTATCAAGTCAAAAACCAATTCGTTGATCGAATAATCGCGTTTTTTCTAAACAGTTGTTATTAATAAGGATGTACTTGTTGGATAATCGTATGCTTAATTTGTTCTGCCCAATCTGGGACTCTTTTTTTCTTGTCTTCTAATCATATCATCCCTTAATAGGTAAGGGTTCGGCCGGCTGGTCGTTGGAATTCTATTGTCTTTTCCCGCCGGGAGATGCGCGGAAAAAGTTGTGTTTAATTTTTAAAGTTGAATGGGTATGAAATTGAATGAAGGAATGAACTGTGAGGAAACAACATTAATGGACAAACACCAAACGATGGTGCGTAAGGCGGCGTTGAAATACTTAGGAAAAAACTATGCTAATTGGGTGGATGACATCACACAAGATGTGATGCTGAAAGTACTTACGAATTTTGATAAATTCGAGGAAAAGAAAGGGAGTATTGAATCTTGGATCTATACCATGACACGAAATTTGTGTTTCGATTTAATGGCTAAAAAAGCAAATAGCCTAAAAAAAATCGAAATGAACGATTCGTTTGTTTTATACGCGGACGAAGAGAACCTATTAGAATACAAAGAACTTAAAAAAATAATTCGCACTGGTCTAGATCAGTTAACCGAAATCGATCGGACATTACTTGTAATGCGTTTTTATATGGACATGCGTGGACGAGAAATTGCTGAAAAGTTAAATATTCCCGAAAATCAAATACCTCCGCGAATTATGCGGGCAAAAGTAAGATTGAGAAATTACCTCAATCGATTTTTACAGGAATAATCAACTACTTCAAGTGCTGGTAAACGGCCGGCACTTTTTTAATGATAACTTTTAAGCTATTAACATGATGCGCTGGTCCAATAATGGAATTATTGAAAATAAAAAAAGAACGAGCTGTTATATGTTTAACCATCACCCGTATTCAGATTGTATGAATAGTTACTTTACATTTTCCCGCTCTAAAATTAACCGGTATTTCTGCCGATCCTAAGGGAATAGCTTTACGCCTTTAAGTTTTAATTACCAACAAGAGAAGGGGGGCTACGCCTTGTTGCGCCCTGACTCTTGCTTGATTTATTCGCCTTCCGGAGGGCGAAATATGTTCTTTGTTATACTTTAAAACTTTTCTCTATGGCGTTAAGACTAATTGACGGAGGAATTCCGTCGTTTGAATGGAAAATGAAACGTTTTGAAAAATCCTTTTCCGAGGAAGAAAAAACGGAGCTTCAATTAAAAATTGAACTTGGTGAAATCGAAGAAAAGGTGGCCTTTAAAAAAAGGCTAGGGTTGAGGGACGATTTTGAATCGAACCTCGAACGCTACCGAATGCTGATTCGTAAGATTCCAGCTTCCCCCGGTAGATTGGTAATCGGAACTACGATTGCCGGTAGGTTAAAAATACTGAGTGTTTTTTCTTCAGTTACTGACCTACGAGAAGATTTCAAAAAATCTTCAAAACAGGTTGATGGAGTCACCCTGAACCGGTTTAACTGGTTGAAAAAACTCATTAAGGAAGATGGTTACTCCTCTATTTGCTTCCTTATAGGAAGAGACGATTAAAAAAAAGAAACTCCCGGTGTCCGGGCCGGGAGCTTTAAAAACAATCATTTTTTAATAGTAATTTATGAAAAAAGCCCTGTACCAAAAATCAGAACTGATTCGTTTAATTCAAATTTTCTTGAAAAATGAGTTTGTCGGTAGCTCTGCCAATCAAGGAGTTGAGCGTTGTTTTCATTCTTTTTTATTGTTAGTGAGGTCAGAAGACAAAAAAGTAATTCATGCATTTCTTCTTGCTTGCATTCCGCTATTCCAAAAGAAGCGTATCCCATTTTTTAGGCTGAATACCTTCATCAAATTATATAAAAAATGGAAGATTTATCCAGACCTAATGAAAGACCTTCAAAAGGTAGCAAACGGAATGAAAAAGGCTTGCCTATCAGAGAATCTGTGCGAAATGCTTATTCGAATTTCCGGTAACGACAAATCGGTTTTCGCTTGCCAGGAAACACGGTTGATGCTGCTAACCTGTATGATCAACAACCATATTCTTGATGAGTGCGATTTGAATGCCAACTACCCCCTCTTGCAAGCTATATTGAGCAGCAGAGTACCGAAGGAAGATTTGCCTCTTTTGAAGAAAAACCTTGTGGGCGCAGAGAATAAGCCATACTGGGCCGTGTTCCAACACATCCTAAAGATGAAAAAAGGTGGAGCGACGTCGTTGGAAATCAGTAAGATGATCAATATTCATTTTGGTCTCATGATGCGGCATGTTACATACACTCAGCACTATGTCGATTTTATAGAACAATTGTATCAAAAATTATCGCCCAATTTCATGGCTGAACTATATTTCCACGAGGTGGATAAACTCTATTTCATTTACACCAACAATCCGAACCTGTTTGAGCAGTGGCTGCCTGAAACAGAGAAAAAGCTTGAACTTTATACCCTGATAACCTCACTATTCAAGAGCTATATTGTTTCGGGAATTTTTCCGAGACAATTGTGCAGTCGAAACATATCCGAACAAGAAAAAGAGTGGTTTGCTCATGTTCTGAGAGGTAACCATTTAATGACCGCAGAAAATCTTCCTATTCGTTTGACACGAAGTGCAGCTCATCGTTTCAGGTGTTTGGATGACGAGAATTACACAGTAACTCAAGGCATTCTCTTTTCTGGTATCGATTCTTTGGTCAACGATGTCTCCTTTTCTCGTCAGGTAGTGAACTCAATTCGGGATATCACACAGGCTGAATTTTGGATAAAAACAATGTCCCTTCTTCACCGAAACGGCTTACCATCCCGTTATGTAATTGAAGTGATGGATTACATCGCGCATAAGGTGTTTGTGGAAGGCATTCTACTCGATCTAAAACGAAAAAAGGTTTCTAACTTATTAGTGGACGTTCATACTTGGCACCAACAAGTAAATGAAATAAAAATTCGCAGCACCATTAAAAAGAATCTTCCCAATGCCGGTGTCGAGGATTATTTGTTGGAATTCGAGGGAGAAACGTTTGAAATTAGTCAAATTCGAAAGGAAATAGACCTTTATAAGGAAGGACAAAACCTATCTCATTGTGTGTATACCTATAAAGGAAGTTGCTATAACGGTCGTTGTTATATTTTTTCACTGAGAATACTTGAGAACGAAGAGCAAAAAAAACCTTTGATTACGCTTGAATTAAGAAATAAGCAAGTCGTTCAAGCAAGGGGAAAATTCAACCGGGTTCCAAATGAGACCGAGACATATGTCATCCAATTATGGGCAAAGGAAATGGGATTCAGTTATGTGGCTTAACAACGAGAAAAAATAGTTTGGGAATGCAGCGAACAGCTCAATTTATCTAATCAATTAGCCGGTAGTCTATCCATCCATTCATACATTGAAAAGTAATGGTACAAATCCAAAAAACTATTCGCCTTTAGAAACACGTCCATGATTGGTAAGGGCGAAAAATAAAAGTAAGGGTCGACTTGTTTCGTATAGTTTTCAAGCGATCCCATCGGAAGAATATAACCATTCTTGATGCCATACGCGATGCGAACTATTTCGGCTAATCGTTCATCTTCAGAGCTGTCGCTAAAAAGATATGCTGCACGTAATTTTGGCGCACCAATTTTCAATCTAATTGCTTCGATTGTTGGCTTATTCAGCTCTTTCAGGGGATTGAATAATATGTGGCGACGCATTTCGAAACAGGTACAATCAATTTCCTCTCTAGCATATTGATCGTTTGATACAAACATGTTTTGTGGAAAAGATTCATTTGCTATTTTATCGGTGAAGAATTCGGCAACGGTGTACGCATCTGTAATCGCTTTGTTGGATAGCATTGTCATGTTCTTTCGAATAGGAGTACGAATGGTAATAGGTACAATCCATTCATTTTGTCCCTGCAGAAATTCAGCTGTGGTGCCGATAAAATCAAAATCTCCTGGAAGTTTACGCGTTACTCCTATCCAACGTTTGATTTGCTCAAGGTTTAACGCAATAGTTCCGGCATTGGATGTCAACTCTACTATTGAACCATGCGTGAAATAGTGGTTAACAATAGAGGGTAGTGGAACATCTAAAACCAGAAAAACACGCGTGAGAAATTCAGTCAACGACCTCCTGCTATGCAACCTGTAGAGATCGGTCAGGTACATTAATTCTCCGAGAATAATTTCTTCATGCTTATTAGGTTGAATAGACAGGCCATTTTTTGGAAATACAATGTCGTTCTGTTCCATTCTGAATGATTAACAAGAAGAAAAAAACCAATAATGTAATTTAAAAGGAGTTGCCTTTCATACCCAATCCATGTCAGAAAGGATAAATAAGAACTAATTCATGGTCTCCTTGTCTGAATACTGCTAAGGAAAAGGAATTATAACAGGGACTTAGAAATATCCTACAACCCTTTTTCGCATGGATCTATGAACGAGAATAAAGATTGGCCATATCGAGATGGTCATTGTCAAAACGCTGAAAAATAAATTCGGGATGCTTCTTGAACTGATTTAGGTCAAACCCATGGTGATAAACTCCACCAACAATGAGTTCTTCGACCCCCAAAGCATCTAGAGAAATACCTCCACTGGTGATAAATTCATCACAAGGTCGGTTTATGGTTAGCATAGGAATTTGAACATTTCGTTGCATAAAACAATCGTAAATACGCCTGTTGTTTGTTTGTAAAAGAAGAAAAAAATGACCTTGGAAATAATGTAAAATCATTCTACTGTATCCATAAACAATTTCTCGTTCATCTAAATTTGTCGGTTGTGTTACCTTGTTGTAATCGTGAAATGAACCCAACCCCCAATCAAATAATAGTATGCGGCCATCCTGAATGATGTGTTGATTGTAATCCATAATGAATGGAGTAAGTTTTGGGAAATGCGTTAGATTTGGCGGTTTCCTGTTCAACAATACGAGAGCCCCTGGAGGTGTTTGGAATTCTCCGATATCAGAAAAAATGAAAAGATTCGGCTTCGATTTCGAAGGCTGTTCCTTCCAATGTTGAGCTGCAACGTAACTATTCCAACCATGTTCACTATTGAAATGATTACCTGAGGACGGGTACCAGCAAACCGATAATTCGCCGGGTAATGGTTTGATATCCTCTAATGTTAATCCTTGAAATAAGTCAATGAGTTTTTCTTTTCGCATGATATTCAACACGTTGAAAGGGTAAATCTAACGAGAAAATGGACGCTTGCGTGAATGAATTAAGTAGATTTTTTTCTTTAACCTGTTATCGTTTTAAGTGAGAGGCGTTCTTGTATTAAATCCACTTAGCATATGAGAATTTTCTACGCTTTAATCCCTAAAATCAAGAGAAATGAAAAGAATAATTCTATTTATAGTATCGCTATTGACTGGAATTACTGCTTCAGCCAAAGAGAAAATTGTATGGGAATACTGCGATGGAAAACTATTGAAAGTTTTCACAGTTGATTTCTCTTCCAACTCGCATGAAATACTGAGGTTGTATGTTGATAGCACGTTTGAACATTTAAAGTATAATTTTAAATCTGGTGGTCGAGAAGAAGTCAACAGAATTATAGGAAAATACCTCATCAAGGGTTCAAAAATCACATTTACAGGACCAAAAGAAAAAGGTTTTTCAGGAAAATTCCACTACGGTAGCTTTTTTTACAATGGAAAAATTTACAGCAGCTATTTGGACATGATATTCAGAAAGAAAAATGAAATGTTGAAGACAACCAAAGACAGAAAATTCTACAAGCCTTTTTTTATATGCCTGAATTCTGAAGAGGTAATTAGCAACAAAGAAGCAGCTGAACAAGTGGATTTAAAACGATTAATGGATTATATCCTAAAGGATAAAAAAACAGAGCAGGAAAAAATGATGGCCATCATTGAATTGATCGTTAGAAGTATTGAATATGATTATGATGGTTATTTGAAAAATACTTACGCAAATAACCAAGATGATGTTAAAAATATCCTTGCAGGGACAAAACGAATGGCTGTTTGTGCTGGGTATGCATATTCATTTAATACACTTTGTCAAATTGCTGGCTTGCATGCAGAAAAGATTAACGGAAATACCAAACAGACTTTTGCTGATTTAATGCATCTTGGAGGCTATCACGCCTGGAATAACGTTGAGATCGATGGTAAAAAGAGGCTCTGTGATATTACATGGGCAGATGACGGTAAAAAGATCGATATGAGTTGGATTGATGTCGATCCGTTGGTGATGATTGGAACACATTTTCCAGATAACAATGCGGATCAATTAATTGCCAAGCCAATTTCACAAGCAGCGTTTTTAAATTTACCAGTAATCAGACCGACCAGTGCTTCAGCCAAGCCGATTGATTTAAAACTCTCTGCTAAACAATTTGCTGGCGATTGCTTTAAACTAGTAATACCGGGAAATCACCAAGTAGAATTGTACTGGGTACCACCCGAAATGGCGGAAACCTATTATGCAAGTGAAGGGAATGGTTTATCACGTACCTACACGCTTAAACAAGTCGGATCCGCTCAAGTAATTGGCGACAGTACTTATTTGTCGTTTCCATTGACAGAAGCAATCAATCCGCTAGAGATTGCGATTGATGGGCAAATCGAAGTTAATACTGTTGTGTTCAAAGGTGGCCAAAGCGATTTGATGAAGCACTTTATTTCCAAGGCAAACAAAAAATACAGTGATTCATTTGTCCGGGGAATCATTGCCGCCATTCGATTAAATGATGTAAAAGCACTCAAACAGATTGTCGGAGCTTCAAACACTTCTTTTTTCGATAAAAAAGGTAAACTGAAACTTGATAAGAGCATTGCAATGGCCTGTGCGGATTGGACCGGTGATTTAACCTCACTTACAAAGACACATCATTATTCTTACAAACTAAACAATCAGGGAAACTATGATAATGCCGTATCAATCGAATGGCACATTGATATTCCCGGTAAGGTCAAGTTTACACTTGAGAATAGCACTGAAGGCTATACTCTGCAAAAAATAGTAAAACTTTAAAACAACATACATGAAAGTTATTGTAATAATATCCCTACTCTACTGTGGGATTAACACATACAGCATTGGATTTCTGTCTGCAAATGAGCATTGGTTGGTTCAATCAACTAAAAGGAATAAATCCTGTAACATAGGTCAGCCATTTAAACGACTAAACCAGCGACCTGTATTGTATTGGGGCGGTGTTGCTTCGGGAGGCGAGTCCGATCGAAAAGCAACGAATTTCTATGTCAAATATCCTGTAGGTTCCCGAAAATCAAGCGGTTATGAACTGGTCTCCCTTCAGATTTCCTTACAAAGAAGGGTCTATTTCGTATTCGGACCTAATCTCACGGAAGAATGTTTGAAAGCTGTTCAAGAAATTCCTGCAGGCGAAAAACTTATCGTTTATGCCAGGTTTAAAAATAGAAATCAAAACATTTTTCATGTGCAAGGCGAATGGGTGTTGAAGTAGACAAACTTTGCAAGTTAATTTTTTAAATGACTCAAAATCAATAGTTATGAAATACGTCATCCATATACTCACTTTCCTATTTGTGAGTCAATCGATTGCACAAACAGTTATCATCGATGTGATCGAGGTTAAATCGAACTGCAGTTTTGGTCGCACAACACTCGAACAAGTTTTGAACGATCCAGACATACTGGAGGAACCCCGCAGCTCAAATAGCCGCTTTGTGTTTAATTTTCAAGACAGCACATCCACGTTCTATAAAAATGGCCGTTTTGTGAGTGAGACTGCCATTGAATTTAAAGAATCTTCACCGGGTGTTTACACGATCTTATCACATGATACGGACAACGAGACATACACGAAGGACGTGCCTGTAAACATTCAAGTAAATACCAATCAGGGAGAGGAATTGTTCCTTTTCAAATACTATGATTCGGGTATGGAGCAGACTGTATTGGATGTTGGAACCGAAATAGTGGTTGTAAGAGAAGTATGAAATAATTCTATTTATAAAATTAATAGAAAGAAATAGTATCAATACTATTGTATTTTTAAGTTAGGAATTCTGAGTATTAAATTTAAACATATGAATGAGGAAATAACAGCATACTATCTTACCAACTTTTGGGGCTATGGTAATTGGGATTCAGATTATTGGTTTGTTGGTATGGAGGAAGGCGGTGGTAATGACTTACAGTTGGTTGTAAACAAAATAGACTCATTTTTTCAAAATGGTTATTCTCACGAGCATTTAATCGATAATTATCATTTTCAAGTAAATCTTGTGGGTGAACCGCACAACAAGGAGGCATTACGTTTTCTTGGCCCAAGACCAAATAATAGACCTGTAGCTTTACAAAATTATTGGGCTAAAATGATAAAAATTTTACTACACTTGAATCTCTTAAATTCTAATAACTCAGCAATTAGGAATTATCAAAAAGACCATTGGGGAAGAATTCACAATAATGATTATTTCGCAAAACATGCAGTAATCGAGTTATTTCCACTTCCTTCGCAAAACACCAATGAATGGAATTACAGTGAATGGACAAACCACTTTGAAAATAATTTTTGTCCTCCACTTCTTGATCGTGAAGGATATTTTATGACCATTTCAAACAACAGAATAACACTCTTACAAAATAAAATTCGCGAGTACCAACCTAGACTTGTTGTTTTTTCTGGTTTAACGCATCAAAACTATTATGACCAAATAGTAGGGTGTAATAATTGGGAATTACTCGATCAGATAAAATGTTATTTTCAAAAAGTGAATAATACTTTGTTTGTAAAAACAAATCATCCGAACACTTGGGGGATAGGTCATGCTTATTGGAACATTGTCTCTGATGAAATTTTACAGAGGTTAAACTCCTAATTTACAAGTATTGTAAGGTCTTCATTATTTTCATTTGCCATTAGTAGGCAATTTAATCCAACTTATAACTTGTTTTAAATCGATGGAATTTTTTCGTTGACTTGCCAAGATTAAAAAATAATTTCCGTAAAAATCAAGCTTCGGCTTTAATCAACTTGTCTTTAATGATGCTTACATCTTGGAAAAATAAGTTTTTATTGCAAGGTAGTCTAACCATTCTCGAGAAAAAGAAATCGGAATAGGATACTTAACATCAAAAAAATAAAGGCTAAAATTATTTTTTTAAATAGGCTGTTATAAAAGATTAGGCCAAGCGTAATAGAAATGTTACCCCACTCAAAACTCAATTAAAAAATATGAAAAGTTAAGCTTCTGAAAAAATCCTTTCCTTATAGGTTGCAGGATTTACATTCATAGTCAACGGATAAATAGTTGAAATCATCGCCAGTGATTGGTCGGTGGTTTTTTTTTTGAATAAAAATAGAAAAACAAAAAGTCATGAAAAAACAATTTAAAGACCTGCAGGTGGAGTTTGCTCACAAGGTGGAATTGCTCGAAAAAACAAAAGCCATTTTAAAATCAGAATTTGTTGGCATTGATGAGGTGATTGATAAAATCGTGGATAATGTAAGATCGTGGTATACGATGTCATTCATTCAGGAACGCCCATCTGTAATGAATCTATGGGGATTAACCGGTGTAGGTAAGACTTCGGTGATACTTCGATTGATGGAACTGATTGGGTATTCAGACATGACGTTTCGATTGGATTTGGGGGAGAAAGAAGGAGGAATGTCCTTTCGAAACTCATTGGCCGATATGTGCGAAAATAAGAGCGATGCGCCGATCGTGATTATTTTGGATGAATTCCAACATGCACGAACCGTTAAAGGAGTTGGTCCGCTGAAAGAGGAAATTGAAAACGATAAAAACCGCATGGTATGGGAATTGATCGATTCTGGCAAGGTATCCTACATCGGATGGAAAAGAGGCTTGTGGTCTTTTGAGGATGTACTCTCAAAACTGAAAAAACTCGTGGTGATGGGTGTCGAGGTGGAAAAAGGCTTGGTTGTAAGAGGAAAGGAACATTACATGAAGGAGGCCGGTTTTCGAACGGGTGATGATGAGGACATCTATTTCTACCCGAAGGACGAATATGAAACACTCATCAACCTTGCGGGTGATGAGTTGAATTTAGTGCTCAAACAAGATGTTGAAAATGAATTATTGAATATGAATGGCCCACAAACATTGGAATTCTTGTCACGCGTTTTCCGAATTGCGCAACGACCTTCGATTAAGAATTTTTCAAAAGCGTTAATTGTGATTTTAGGGAATATCGACGAAGCCTATACGATGAGCAGTAATTATTCAACGGAAATATCAGCGGACGATTTCCATGAGATAAGTTTGAAGATTACACTTCCGCAAATGAAATCATCCTTGCGCATGCGGTTTAGGGATGAGCAAATTGCCAGATTAGGGAATTCGCATATTATCTACCCAGCATTGAGTAAAGATGCATTTTATCGGATTATTGATATGGAACTTGGAAAAATGAATGCAAAGATCAACGGACAGTTTGGAATTAACCTGGTCTTCGATCAAACGGTAAAAGACATTTTATACAAAGAGGGGGTGTATCCAACACAAGGTGCTCGTCCGCTGCTGACGACCATTCAAACACTTATTAAAAGCCGAATCAGTACGTATTTGAATACGATCATTCGACAAGGACTGGACACAGATGAATTGTGTATTCATTTTAGCAAAGAAAAAGAATTAGTTTGTGGATTCTATGCGAAAGGAGAAAGGAACTATGTACAACGGGATGAATTGGATTTGAATTTAGAACCCTTGCGTAAATCAAAGAACGATGAATTACAAGCCATAACTGCTGTGCATGAAAGTGGACACGCCATTTTGTCCGCCGCATTGCTAAATGTAGTTCCGGAATTGATTGTAAGTGTCACCTCAGATACTGATTCAACGGGATATGTGTACTGTAAAATAGAAAAAAAGTACCTGACGCGAGATGAAATTATTCGCAAAACGGCAGTGCTAATGGGAGGAATAGTTGCGGAGGAAATTGTGTTTGGAAAGGAATTGGTTACCACAGGTGGAAGTTCCGATTTGTCTAAGGCAACAGGGTTGATTATGAGTATGTTAAAAAGCGAAGGAATGGGAGGTACACCAGTCAGTTATGCAAAATCGATCAACGAAGATTCCATGTCTTATCACGACGTGTCCCTAATTGAAGAGGAGGCTTTTCGACTGTTAAAATTGGCAAAAGAAATGGCAATGCAAAAATTGCTCGACGAGAAAAGGGTTTTGTTAGTTATGTCAGGTCGTTTGGCCAACCAATCGAGAATGGAGAAAAGGGAAATAGAACAACTGTTGACCGAATGTATGGTTTCACCATTTACGAATGAATCCACAGCGTTCACTTACCGTCAGTTACTGCTTGATCAACTGACACGGATAGAGAATGATAGCAGTGCATATTGCATAGAGCCATCGCGTAAAAGTGCCTGAGATTAGGCCAAAGTAAAAGGATCATTCAATTGATCAGCGTGTAAAATGTAACCAATAAATCCAGATAGAATGAAAAAAGTAGATTTCAAAAATTTCAGTGCCTCAGAAAGAGAAGTTTATGACACCCTTCTTAAATCTTTTTCACTTGTACTATGCTCAAGGGATAAATACAACGTTGGTTTATTACTTCATGATGAAGGATTGTTTTTTGATAAAATGAATAAAACTGTTGCCGAGGCTCATTTATTTTCAATCATCTTTAACGAAATAGAAAATGGAAAGTTGTATAATATTGAGGTAAGACATGGGGTGTCATTGGATCATCTCCCAGGTCAACCCGTAATGGAATTTCATTGTTCTGAACGTAAGGTTTTAAAAACGAAAGAAGCCCAAAGAGATGAACCAATCAATAACAAAAGACAGAGAGAAAAAACCTATCTTTTTGCATTCTCCTTCAAAGATGGAATCTTTTACACCATCCGTACGCCAAAGGTATGGACGGATAAAGTCGAGGAATTCACATTGCTCAACTAAATCCACTCTTGAACAAGTAAAGAAAAATTACCTGTTTTTAACCCTTTAATACGCGAACCTTAAACTACAACAAATGAAGAAACAACGTAATCGTTACCTTTCAAAGTCCCGCTATAAATTAGCGCTTGAGTGTCCAACAAAGCTATTCTACACTGGAAAAGACCAATTGTATGCTAACCAAAAGGTGGATGATCCCTTTTTATTAGCGCTTGCACAAGGAGGTTTTCAAGTGGAGGAATTGGCACGAATGGAATACCCAGAAGGCATTTTGGTGGAATGCGAACATTACCAATACAACGAGGCAATCGAAATGACCAATGAATTGCTCAGGCAAGAGAATGTGGTCATTTTTGAGGCGGCTTTTGCGCGCAATAACTTATTTATTCGAACGGATATACTGGTTAAAAAGGGAGATTCTATTGAGCTGATAGAAGTAAAAGCGAAGTCGTTTGATCCGAATGATCAATACACATTTATAGGTAAAAGAGGGGGTATTGATTCGAAATGGAAACCTTATTTGTTCGACGTCGCTTTTCAACACTATGTCATCAGCAAATCTAACCCTCATTGGAAGATCGAGTCCTTTTTAATGTTGGCGGATAAAACAAAAAAAGCGCAAATCAACGGTATGAACCAACTGTTTCGAATATCGCGAAATAAACAAAACCGAACAGGTATTACTAAGATCGTTTCAACCAAAGAAGAATTGGGAGAAACAATTTTAACCAAAGAGAACATTAGTGCTATTGTGAAATCCATACAATCGGATGATCCAAAAGTTAAGGCGGAATTAAACTTTGAGGAAGGTATCAAATTGTTTGCATCATCCTATGAAGAGGATAAGAAAATGGAAGCGGACGTAACGTTCTCTGTCTGCAAGAAATGTGAATTCCGTTCGAGTTCAACGGATGGTGACAAGCTATCCGGATTTGAAGAGTGTTGGACGACTAAAATGGGTTTTACCTCTGCGCAATTGGCTAAGCCAAATTTGTTTGAAGTTTGGAACTTACGTGGTGAAAAGTACATCAAAGATTACAACGTTTTTCTATTAGAAGATATGACAGAAGACCTCTTTATGGTAAAACCAGAAGCCGGATTAATTTCTTCAACGGAAAGACAATGGATTCAGATAGAAAAAAGTAGAAGCGCTAATACCACTCCTCATGTGCTTCGGGAAGAACTCCAGCACGAAATGTCCACATGGAACTTTCCGTTGCACATGATCGATTTTGAAACGAGTACAGTTGCACTGCCCTTCTACAATGGGATGAGGCCTTACGAACAAGTTGCTTTTCAGTTTTCACATCATATGATTCATGAAGATGGACGCGTAGAACACGCCTCGCAATTCCTTCATTTTGAACGCGGTTCGTTTCCCAATTTTGATTTTCTCCGAGCACTGAAAAAAAGCCTGGGATCTGAAGGAACAATCTTCCGTTTTCACAACCATGAGAACTCCATACTGAATGCCATTTACGTTCAATTAATGGAAAGCAAGGAAACAGATAAAGAGGAGTTGATGGCCTTTATCCAACACATTTCACATTCAAAAAGCAAAAGTACCATTGAATGGAAAGGAGAACGGGATATGGTAGATTTAAATGAAGTGTATCGGAAGTATGTGTACTTGCCAGAAACCAAAGGTTCGAACTCAATTAAGGCTGTTTTACCTGCCATGTTGAAGCAGAGTAAGTTTATTCAGAACAAGTATGCCCAACCGCTTGGTCAACTGAATATGACTTCATCCAATTTCGATCCCTCCCACTGTTGGCTCAAAACAGTGAATGGTGAAGTCCAAAATCCATACGCCATGTTGCCTCCCCTATTCGCCAATTGGTCCAACGATCAACTCGACGAGCTCTTTTCAGACATGGAGGACCTCAACAACGGCGGAGCAGCATTGACAGCCTACGGTTATTTGCAGTACACCGATATGAGCGAATTAGAACGCCAAGAATTAATGTCCGGTTTATTGCGCTATTGCGAATTGGACACCTTAGCGATGGTCATGATCTACGAAGGGTTTAAGGAAATGGTGGGGGAATAAATAAGTATTTTTCAAACAAGTACAGATTAATTATTTACTAAATATTAGGATATTATGGAGGAATTATTTTTAGAATTTCAAAGTCAATTTACAAATAGGATTAATCATTATAAGAACTTTAATTCTTTTGGTGAGGATAGCATTAGGTATGACTTTTTTAATGCGCTTGTCAAGTTTTTTGGAATAGAACCTTGTGAAATACAACTTGAATTTCCTATGCCAAATACACAATTTGAATCTAAATTAATTAGTGAAAAAAAAGGTCGAGGCAGACATGATTTCAAACCTGAGGTTGATTTATTAGTGAAAAACTCAACAAAGAATTCAGAGGGAATTATTGTTGAGTTTGCATATTTTCGAAAACCGGAAAAAGCAGTAAATCAGGATAAAACCGGAAAACATGGTAAGATACTAAATGAGATTTTTAGGTTGTCTTTAATGAAAAATCATAAAGTATTTAATGACTTTCATTGTTACTTTATTTGTGTAACTGATGAGGAAATGATCAATTATGGTAAAATAGGAACGAGGGGTTCAACACCTGAGGGAATCAGAGATCACTATGAATTGGATGAAACTTATTTGAACAAACTTAAATCAACGGCATTAGGTAAAATTGACAGTAAATTTAGAATAAAATGTGAAAGTCTGAATTTAATACCTTCTGCAAAGCGCATTTTTAAAATTGAATCAGCTTCGAGTTTAAAATGGGAGATTTGGATTTGGGAAGTAATGTAACACTCCTAATTATCTGGGCGGTGTCTAAATTGTTTTAAATCCCTTTTTTAATGACAGAAAATTTGAGCACTATTTGCCCTTAAATCTCAGTCCTAAATTGGGTAACAGTAACACCAACCGGGAAAAGCCCAGTTGGTGTTGAGGGTCACATCGATTGCGTCACTACTGCATCTTTAGCTTCGCCTGAGATAACAGGTCATACAATGCAGTCAAGTCATCGTTTTTAATCCAAACGTAGCTTTTATTATCATACTTTTCAAGTTTGAGGTAACTTGACCAAGCTCCTTTACTCACGAAACAACCTGCTTCAAAACCACCCCTGCTCTTGAATGAAACCTCGGTGTATTCTGTCGGGACTGTCAACATTACCTTTTCCTGCATCAATTTGATGGATTTCATTAATCCTTCGATCTCATCTGTGTCCAATACGGCCGCTTTGGTATCGGTTGAGTAACTTGATACAACGTCGTAAGAGAGTTTTAGGGCTTTTTGTTTCGCATTTGAAATTAAATCCGTGTACTCAATTACTTGAAGTTCACAATCCTTCAACTCACCAATAGCGTAAAACACTTTTTGAATCAGCGTACCTGAAGTTGCCGAAAACTGTTCAGCATTGCTTAATTCTTTCTCATTGTTTTGCTGTGCAAATCCATGCATTCCTATAACCGTCGCCACTAATACCGAAATCATTCTTTTCATATCGTCATTTTTTTTTTAGTTGCCACAAATCTCTCCCCTTCAAGTGACAAGTCAAGTCATTCAGAATCAAAAAGTAAAATTTCTCAGTCAACTTGGGTCAAAATACTCCTCCGTATTGGCAATGGCGGTGGTATTGTCTTTCACACCAGTGGAAATCTACAGGTATTTCCTAAAAAAAGAGGCTTAACGTGTACCTAAGATACAGGAAAAACAGATAAAACACTCCAAATTCAGCGGCCTAAAATACCCGCTACACGGCTACTCTTCGCTATACAAAATGTTAAAATTGATGGTTTCTCCTTCAGTCACTGGTTTGTTACTCGGTTTTCCAATTTCAACTGTGAATGTGCCATTTGCGTAAGAAGCATCGGCATACTTGGGAAAGTTTTTATCGTAGTTCGCTGCCACAAAAGAAATGGGAACAGGTTTGCCATTGACGCAATAATTTTCACATACAAACTTCATAGGCGGAAGTTCGTTTATATTAACCCGCTTTGAGTACAATTCAAAGAACAGGTAGTTCTCGGGATCTAAAACCAATGTAGTTCCCGGGAAGGCCAAGGATCCGCAAAAAAAGGTTTGTTTTTTCTGGTGGTCATATACCTGCAGTTCAACGCGGGTGTGCAGTTCGCTGCTCAATAAGACCGATAGTTCCGTTTTCTTCAAGGTAAGCGTGTAGGTGCCCTTCTTCCATTTCAAGCTGTTTCGAACCGAGATAAAATCGCCTTCATACCCACTGCTTTCACATACACCCCCCGCTGCCATATCAATAGCGGATGCCTCACGATTTCCCCAGCGTGAAAAAATCATGGCTCTTCCCAAAGGAATAAACGGGCCATAGTTTTGCTCTCCCATTACGGAATGGTAACCCCCGCACTGCGTTTGTATCCCACCGTAAAAACTGGTTTCATTGATCCTCCCACCTCCAAAGGGCGAAATGTACAAATGGAGGTCGTCTGGAACATCAGAAAGTACTTTTAAATCCACCGAAAAGGTTTCCATTTCATACGATTGATCCAACGTGAAATAAAGGCCAACCATGTGCCATGGTGGAGTTGCAATAAAATCTGCCAGGTAGGTATTGTCTTGAAAATAACCTGTTCGGTGTTTGCCGTCTTTGAAATATTGCGTGCCGATACCACTCATCTGACCTGCTTCTGTTTGTCCGAAATAAGTACTCCCATCGCTTAATTTTAAGCTTCCAATCGTTGAAGCAGGTTCCATCGGGTTCGCTTCTTGTCCAGTTATGGAATTCATCGTTCCGATGAATATCCATGCGAAATACATCCATTGATTTTTCATAGCTTGATGTTTTTAAATGAAGAAATATGTAAACTGTTTGTCGTTGACTCTTCCGGAAGTTCTTGTCGTTAATGCACAAGCTCACATTAGTAACAAAAAATGTTTTGCTTTGATCAAGGCAGCCATCAGGGTCAAATTCATCGCGCCCTTACTTTCGATCAATTTTTTTTGGATAATCAAAACAATTAAGAGGATGCGAGCAATGGGTATAGCAAACTTGTTTTATCCAAACATTCTTGCCAATGAAAGATTTAAAATTTAAGGAATACCTATCCCTATCTGGAAACAGATCACCGCTTAATGGAACAAAGAACGGCATTTGGAAAATAAAGGATGAATTGATCATACTTCGCAACCAAAAAGAAGCGCTTGTTCTAAAAATGAATCACCGGGATTTTGTCAAACCGCTAACCATTGCAAGAATCTAAGTTTTGCATAGCATATTGATAAACGAGTTGAATATGGGGCCCAACATCCGAAAAAGACGGGTTGGTATCTTCGGAACGAACTACAAACCCTTGGACGATGAATTTCAAATCCGATAAGCTTTACAAGCCATATTGGTTTTCTATGAACAGAACAACATTCATCTATTTAAAAGCATTTTAATAGATCAATATGCTTTTGCCGTGAAGACTTATTATAAGAATGCCCCCTTGCAATTTGAGAAGCGGATTAAATCTTTGTAATTTTATAACAAAATAAAAGTACTTGCGCATTAACTAACTATATTGGGTTTATTTGCGGAGGTTTATTGCGCATATAAATATGTTATGTGGGATTAACTATACCCGAAAAATACCCAAAATACATTTTGAATTAATACCAATATTTGGTATGTTTGCTAAAATTAATTGTTATGAGTAAAAACACATCAATTACTTTGGGTAGTTATTTTGATCAATTTATTCAAAGTATTTTAAGAGAAGGAAGGTACAAAAATGCAA
>Ga0315902_10003995_pt1 | contig 21666 bp, 18 predicted proteins | sample LakEriMetagenome_9_FD_203523 | JGI IMG/M metagenome (GOLD analysis project Ga0315902, IMG submission 203523) | Freshwater fungal communities from buoy surface, Lake Erie, Ohio, United States - Buoy 12 MA117 | ecosystem: Environmental > Aquatic > Freshwater > Lake > Lake biofilm | place: USA... | reverse complement strand
CTTCGAAGAGTTCGAATCCCTCAACGACGCCTTCGATTATTACCGGGATAATCGCGAAAAATCCGTGAAACTCATCACGACTGCACGCCCTGTCCAAGAATAGCCCAGCCAAGCAAACGCCCTGCCGAAGCGCCGGTTTTTTATTCGTGGCGGCGGATTGTATCCGCCATGCCAATCATCTCAATACTCTAGCTCGGAACTTCTTTTATGAGTCATTTGAAAATTTTGGCTGGGCGGATGCAATCCGCCGCCACGTCCTCTTTCAGTCTTGTGTCTTGCGTCTCCAAGTCTTGTGTCTAAACCTCTTCTTCTCTTCCATGGAATACCCTCTCACCACCGCCACCCGCACCACACTCCCGAACGGCCTGACCCTGATCCTCGATCCCGATACCTCGGCTCCTGTCATTTCTGTTCAGGCTTGGGTCGCCACGGGCAGCATTCACGAAGGCGAAAAACTCGGCTCTGGGCTCTCGCATTTCCTCGAGCACATGGTTTTCAAAGGCACACGCGATTTCTCGGCCGATGAGTTGGCGCAAACTGTCCAAGCGGGTGGGGGACATTGGAACGCCTACACCACTTTCGATCGCACAGTCTATTACATCGATGGACCCGCGCATTCCCTGGAAACCTTTCTCAAATGTCTAACAGGTCTGGTGTTTTTCCCAATTATTCCTGAGGCGGATTTTGAAAATGAAAAGGACGTGATCCGTCGCGAGATCGATATGGGCTTGGACGATCCCGATAACGCATCCACCCGATTACTGCTATCTACTGCATTTACCGTAGATGCGCGACGCCATCCGGTCATCGGCCACCGTCATTTGTTCGATGAAATTTTCTACGCAGATTTGAAAAACTACCATCGCAGCCGCTACACCCCAGATCGTATCCACATCGTGATCTCAGGCGATTTCGATCCCGCTCGTGCAACAGAATTGGTTGATTCTCTAACAGCCGACTGCCGCATCGTTTCCGGTCCAGAGCCATACATCCAGCGTGATCCCCAACAACTCGGTTCCCGCGAGGATTTCGATACCTTTGAAATCCCAACCAGCCGCTTGTGCATGTCATGGAAAACTCCCGCGCTTGGTCATCCAGATGTCGCTGCTTACGATATACTTGCCGCGATCATGGGTCGGGGTCGATCTTCCAGGCTTCATCGCCGCCTGCGTAACGAGAAAGAACTTGCGCTTGAGATTTCCGCTTGGACATGGACCGGCCCCAACGAAGAAGGTTTGTTCGCCATTTCAGCGGAAGCTCAGCCCGAACATCGCGACCTACTAAAAGCTGAAATTCTAAAAGAACTTCATGCCGTTCAAGCATCGGCTTTGGATGATGAAATTGAAAAAGCCAAGCGCCAAATCGCGACCTCGCAGTTCCGCAATCTCACCAGTGCATCGGGTCGTGCCTCGGATCTCGCATCGAACTGGCACGAGGCGCGCGATCTCAATTTTACTCGTACCCACCTAGCGGAAATCCAATCTGTTACCGCAGCTGATATCCGCCGCGTGTGTGCAAACCTAACAGAAAATTTACTCACGTTCACCTCGCTCGATCCGAAAGATTTCAGCGCGAAGTCTGCGAGCCAGAAAACCGCGCATACAGAGTTCGGTATCACCACGCACACCATGGCCAACGGCGTTCGCATCGCCCTGCTGCCAGATCACCGCGTACCGCTCATCCATTTCCAAGCCGCTATCGGCGCAGGTCTGGTATCGGAAATCCCTGAAAACAACGGGCTCAATCAGCTTTTTTCAACCACGCTTACCAAAGGAACCACCTCGCGCTCTGCCGATGACATCGCACTTAGTTTGGAATCCCTCGGTGCATCCATTTCCGCTTCCGCTGGTAACAACGCCCTGCTGCTGCAAGCTGGTGGCTTGGCGGTGGATTCGTCAACCATCGTCGAGATCTTCTCCGATGTTCTCCTAAATCCCACATTTCCCGAAGATGCCATCGCTCGCGAAAAAGCCTCCCAGCTCGCCGCCATCGAAGAAGCACAGTCCGATCCCCTCCATGCTTGTTTCGCACAACTCCGCCGCATCCACTTCTCTGGAAAAGGCTACGGCTTGGACTCACTGGGTAGTATTGATTCTCTAACAAAAATTGATAGGCAAAGCCTCGTCGCCCATCACACTGCTCATTTCCACGCCGCCAACCTCACCCTCGCCATCGCGGGCGATTTCGAACCAGAGGAAATGATCCATTTATTAGAAAAAAATCTGACCAAAATTCCAACTGGCTCGCCATGGAAAGCCACTGCCTCAGAAGTTGCCGCTGGAAAAATTTCCCAAATAACCCTGCCAAAAAAACAAGCCATGCTTTCCATCGCCTATCCGGGCAGTGATATTAGCGGTCCGCATCGCCATGCGTTGGGTTTTCTCCAAGAATACGCCTCCGACATGGCAGGTCCTTTGTTCGGACGTATCCGCGAAGAGCTCGGCCTCGCCTACCGCGTTGGTGCCAGTCAATTCCTTGGTTACGATACCGGCTTGTTCTTTTTCTACCTCGCCACCTCACCTGAGCAAATCGATCTCGCCCGCACCGAACTCGAAAATGAAATCCAAAAGATCGCAGAAAACGGCATCCCCGACGAAGTCTTCGAACGGGTCCGCTCCACCGTCCTTTCCGGTGCCGCCATCCAACAACAATCTCCCTCTTCAAACGCTCGCCACGCGGCCCTTGACCTCCTCTTCGGCCACCCCGCAGATACCCACCGCACTCTTCCTCAAATCTATTCCAATATGAGTGTGGAGCGGGTGAGGGAAACGGCGAAGGCGCTCTTTAGTGTCAAACCAACGACCTCACTTGTGCTAGGTGTCGAAGGTCAGAAAGCAGAGTGAGTGATAACGAGCTATTAGAATTCAGGCGATGCCGTGATGGATTGGACGATGCGCAGCGGAGTCAAAGTTTGAAGTCGATTCGCCGTAGCCAAGGCTGGGCGGACTAGAGGTCCATATCCAGCCGCACCACGGATTCTATAAGGGACTTTTAGAAATTTTGTTAGACTATTTGCCGCAAAGATATTCCTTACGTGATTTATATGCTTACCACATGGGATAAGCAGAAAAACATGCACTAAACGGCCGCACGAACCTCGATGCGTTCAGTATTTCGGGTCATTCTTTCGGAGCCAACACCACCCAGTCGTTTGCCGGACAGGTTTTATTTGGAAATCGTTCCTTTTTTGCAACGAATCCGATGCATCGATTTTCCTTCCGCTTCCCATTGGATTTGGAAATCGGTTTTTGGATAGAAGAATGAATCATTATCCCAAGGAAGGATTTCGAATAAGTTGCTGGCATGGATTTGTTCGCAGGCGTATTCGAAATATTCCTCGTGATCTGTCATGAAAAGAAATTCGCCACCCGGCAATAACGCGGTTTTTACGGCTCCTAAAAAAGGCACCTGCACAACTCGCCGCCGATGATGTTTGAACTTCGGCCACGGATCAGGACAGAGTAGGTGGATGCGTGAAACGGATGATTCGGGTAACAACCACTCGACCACATATTTCGAGTCTAACCGTAGAATTCTCGCGTTATCCAAATCCGCACGCTTGATTTTTTTTGCGACTTTTTTGCATCGACCTAACAGGCGCTCAACCCCGATGAAGTCGCGTTCGGGATGGTGTTTGGCAAGGTTGATAAGAAACGATCCGTCACCGCAGCCGAGGTCAATTTCCAACGGTCTCTCGCCTCGAATAATTTGTTCTAACTCCAACCGCTTGAAGTAATGCGGAGGAACAAACTCCTTATCGGAAATCGGGTTGCGGGAAAGGGTATGCATGGAAGAGTAGTGAATGGTGGATGGTGGATGGTGAAGAGTAAAAGCAGAGCTACGCATCATTTCACTCTTCATTATTCACTCTTCATGCACCCTGCTGCATGATCATCGACCATGCCGGTGGCTTGCATGAAGGCGTAGGTGATGGTTGAACCGACGAAGTTGAAACCAGCTTTTTTGAGGGCTTTGCTGAGGACATCCGACTCACGGGTTCTCGCGGCGTAATCCGCCATGGTGCGCGGGCGTTTTTTCTTTTTGCTAGGTGCGAAACCCCATAGCCACTCGACCGGATTGTCCAGCGCTAGCCATGCGCGGGCATTGTCGCGGACGGAAAAGATTTTTCCACGATGGCGAATGATGCCGGGATCATAGACGAGTTTTTCCAATTGCTTATCCGTCATCTTCGCGACTTTTTCTGGAACGAAGTTGTGAAACACTTCGCGATAACGTTCACGCTTCTGCAACACCGTCCACCAAGACAAGCCTGCTTGCGCGCCCTCGAGGCATATCATCTCAAAGAGGTAACGCGGATCATGCGAAGCAACACCCCATTCTTCGTCGTGATATTTGACGTAAAGCGGTTTATCGGGCGGAAGCCATGGGCAGCGAGTCATAGAAGAGTGAATGATGAAGAGTGAATAGTGAAAGCAGAGCGAGTTATACGAGTAGTGAGGATTTGGGCGAAGCCGAAAAGGCTTGGACGGAGCGAAGCGTAGTAAATGATGAAGATTGAGGAGTGAATGTTGAAAGTTCAGAAAATGAAGAGACAAGAGAATAGATCCCAACTCTTTTTTCACCATTCACCATTCACTCTTCACTCTTCACGATTCAAAGCAATATTGCTTTTATCCAGAAAGCCTCGTATGACCAATCTCCCTTCTTCAACGGTGATCGTGAGCCCACCGGATTGTTGGCGATCGATGATTTTTATAGAGGCGTTGCGTAAACGTTCAATTTGTTCGAGGCGTGAGGCGTCCATTTTGCTGCCGGCGAGGCGGGGGATGATGATGGCTTGGGGCCCGACGGTATCGATGAATGGTTTTGTCAGGCTGAAATCGCTTTGATGCAGGCCGGCGACGATGAGGTCGGCTTTGAGATTCATCCCGCTTTCCAGCAATGCTTGTTCGCTCAAGCGCCCGGCATCGCCTAGCCAAAGAATTTTCCAATCTTGCCAATGAAGCATGAAAACGAGGCATTGATCATCGGCGATGGTGCCTATCACTCGATCATGTGGTGAAAGCAGAACTTCGGCATTCACGCCTTTACCCAGCTCTATGATGGTTCCGCGATGAGGCTTGATGAGGTGGATGTTTGTTTCGATTTTTTCCCAATTCTTGGCGACGGATTTATGAGCGTGCGGCATACCAAGCACGACCTGACGGATGGGAAACATTTCTCGCATGAGTTCCGGCGGGGCGATGTGTGAGGCATCAGCATGAGTGAAAATGATGGAATCGGGACGCATTCCGAGTTGGTTGAGCGAGTTACCGACGGTGCCTTCCAACCCAAATTTTCCACCGGCATCCATCATGACGGAATTGCCCTGAGTGGAGGTGAAGCAAGTAGCCTCAGCGCCGTAATCGAGATCGTAGATGATCAGCGTGTCTTGTCTTGGCTTTTTGGTTGATGCCCATGCGCCGGGGATGGTTGCGAAAGTTTCCGCGCTCCATACGCAAGAATTGGCGACGATAGCGTTAGAGCGATTGAGAAATTCCGCTCCGCCGCGCCAAACCGGATAAATCAAGGCGGATGCCAGGGAGACTGATAAAAGAATAAAAACCTGAAATACTAGAAATACCGTAGCAATCACAGAAACCGGAGTGATGATTCCGAAGTGAAACATCGCCAAAGGCGTGGAGCCAATCGAAGCGGCAAGTGAAACCGCAAGGCTGTTTGCGATGTATTCGCGAAATGACAGCCATTTGGATTGCAGCCAAGTCAGCTCGCTGTGCGGCAGGAGCTCTTCTTTTTCTGCGATCCAATCAAAACAGCGGCGTGCGAGAGCCGTCCCGATGCCGATCGCGGCGACCACTCCATAGGAAAGTTGCACGCCGGGAAATCGAATGATGCCAGGATTCCAAAGCATCGCAAACAGCAGGACGGCACCGAGCGAGTTGAGGAGATCGGGACGTCGGCGAAAAATGAACGCCCCAAGAAAAACGGCGCTCATCCACGCCGCGCGCAAGGCCGCGGGCCCGTTTCCGGTCAGCCAAACATACCCAAACATGGCGAAAATGATGATGGGAATTGCCCAGCGACGCGGGCATCTGAGAAGGCTGAGGAATCCCCAAAGAATACCGCCAACCATGGTGACGTGGAGACCGCTTACAGAAAAAACATGCAGAGTTCCGCTTTCAAAAAAAGCTCGGATCAATCCCAGGGAATCTGGCGATTTTTCACCAATCACCACCGCGCGTATGACTTTGGCGGCGGTGCTGTTCGGATCGATCCCAGCAACGATACTCTCTCGGAATGTGGTCTTGAAGTCGGCTTTGTATTTTGAGATCGGACCAATCCAGCGTTGTTCACGCATTTCGCTGGCTCGAAAGGAGCCGATGACTCCTTCGGCACGCATCATCGCCATCCGATCTGGCGTGCCCGGATTGCGCGAGGGCTCGAGTGGTTTAAAAACTCCATGTGAAATTAGTTCGGTCCCAGCTGGTGGAGGTTCGTCGGCACCGAGCCATTGAACTTTCACATCTGATAAATTCGCACGACGCACCAACGCGGTTGCGCGCCAACGATGATTTTCTCCTTTGGCATCTTCTAATAATCGCGCTTCGATGCGTTGAGGTTTTTGATTGGCAAGCCATGCTTCCCCTGATTTTTGGTGCGCGTCTCGCACATGAGCGTTGGTGAGAATGCACGCAGATATAGCGAAGCTCACAAGCGCAATCCGCCAATGGATCAGCCAAGCGTAAAGCAATGAAAATCCGACTGCCGCAAACCATCCAAAACCGAAGTGATTATTTTCTAACAAAATAATCACGACGCATCCAGCAGCGATGACAAACAATGGCCGCTTAGCCCAGAAGCGGGAAAATTTTCCTGCGGGATTCAATTGGGGGGATGGGGGAGTGCCGAGTGATCCGCCGTCGCTGAAGCTATGGCGGACAAGTCAGTGAAAGAGTGGGGGAGTGGGGGGTGGGATGAGGAGGTTCTACCAAATCAGGTATTATGTATATGTGCGTCCAATTCGTGGATCTTGGTGCGGGCGTTCGCGGAGTGGCGGGTTTCCGGGAAGAGTTCGATCACTTGAGTGAGGATGGTCCTTGCGTTCGCATGGTCATGGAAATCTTGTTCGTAAATATCTGCTAAGCGGAACATGAGGAAAGCGACATCGTCGATTTCCCAATCTTGGCTCTCGATGGCCTCACGCAATGTCGCGATTGCAGCTGGTGGATTTTCTAGGTGATCCCTTTGAATCTTGGCGATTTCTGTCCATGCCATGCGATTACTTGGATCTTTTTTCGCCGCGAGTTTGAATGATTCGATCGCCCCGTCCCATTCGCCTTGTGCCATCAGTACTCGTGCATCGTGAAATGGATCCGCTTCGACTTTTTCGTTGTTTTCATATACCGCTTTCGAGACTTTATTTGCCAACAGCGGTAGGATCTGTGTGGCAAACACGATGCCGGCCAAGCCCGCGCTCAGAAAGGTAAGTAAAATTCCCGAGAAAATCCGTTCTCCCTCCATTCCATTGAGTTTGATTTTCAGCTTTCGCGCCTCTTCTTCGGTATCAGGATCGTAACTCAATTTCTCAACCTCAACTCTCAGTTTTTCCGCATCCTTTCCAGATTGGTCAAATTTATACCAGCTGACTGCAACCAGCAGAGTCAATACAGCGATGGCAATGTATTTCAACATGGGTAAAATTTTGAATGAGGAAAATTATAGCTAAAGCTGGATGTTAGTCTTTTAAATGCTCAGTGCAATATTCTTTTCCGTCTGATGCCATGCGGAATTCCAATTCGGGATTGCTGAGGTCGGTGCGGTCGCATTCGGCGCAGCGGTGAAACGCATTTCCATCCATGCTGGTGTCATTTTGAAATTTTCTGCGTCGTTGTCCAGCGGCGACAACTCGTGCCTGACCGCGCAGCGCGGGAATGCCGGCCCAGAGGAAGTAGTTGGCTAGGGCCAAGAGCACGTAACCCAAGAATGAGAAATCATTGATCACTTGGATCAAGATGAACACTCCAGATAACATAGCGAGCCAGCGAATTTGGACGGGGATGATGAAAAACAACAAAAACTCCAATTTTGGAAATAAGGTCGCGAAAGCGAAGAATGCAGAAATATAGATGTAGATGCCGTTTCCTGTTAGGTTTCCGGGATAGAGGAAATTTGCAATCACGAGACCGATGTAGCCGACGTAATAAAATACGCTGGCGCGGAATACACCCCAAGCATCTTCGAGGGCATCGTTTATCATGAAGGAAATCATCACCATGAAAAACATAAACAGCGCACCAAAGGCATCCAGCCCGCCGATGCCGCTGCTTGCGAATAAAAACGTCACCAGCCGCCAGACCTCGCCGGCGAGAATTTTATCACGATCAAAATCCAAAACCTGACCAATGGTTGGGCTGACAATTTGCAGCAGATAAACCATCACGTGAAAAATCGCATAATACCGCAGGAATCCCGGAAAGGAGATCCAGCCAAATTTTCTTTCCCATTTACCAAGAAATTGCATCACCGATACAGTTGCCCAGCTTCGCCTGATTGACAAGCCCCTCTCTCAGAGACATTTTCCCTGTGTGTCCGAAAACGTCCTGCATTCGCCGCTAGAATCCACCCACCTCGCGCTTGGCGCAAAGCTCATCCCCTTCGGCGGTTGGGCGATGCCAGTGCAATACACATCTATTCTTAACGAACACGCCGCTGTTCGCGAAAAAGTTGGAGTGTTTGATATTTCCCATATGGGCCAGGTTTTCGTGACCGGAGAAAATCACCTCGCGTGGTTAGACCGTATGTTGACGAACAATCTTTCCAAACTTCAGCCCGGTGAAGGTCAATACACGATCATGCTCAATGAAAAAGGTGGGGTGATCGATGACCTCATCGCCTATCGAATTTCCGCAGATGAGACCTTGCTAGTCATCAACGCATCGATGATTCCCGAGGATGTCGCATGGATGGAGCAACATCTCGAAGGGGGAGTGAGCCTACGCAACGAATCGGATGCATGGGCAGGGATTGCCATTCAAGGACCGGATGCGGTGGCAACATTTGCAAAACTTTTTCCCAACGAAACCCTGCCGCCGCGCAACGGGATTTCGAAAACCGCTAGTGGAGAAATTGTCTGTCGCACCGGATATACTGGAGAAGACGGCTATGAGTTCTTCTGCCCCGCGGCTCAAGGCATCCATTTCTTCAATGCCTTCATCAATGCCGGCGCCACGCCATGCGGTCTCGGCGCGCGCGATACGCTGCGTTTGGAAATGTGCTATCCGCTCAACGGCAACGACCTTTCTCCCGAACGCACACCCATCGAGGCTGGGCTAGGTTTCTTCTGTGATCTGGAGAAACCAGACTTCATCGGCAGGGAGGTTCTCCTCGCTCAAAAACAAAACGGCCCGCCAACCAAGCTCACCGCCATCGAGCTCACGGAAAAAGGTCCGCCACCACGCCCGCACTACGCCGTCTTAAACGCCGCAGGTGAAACCATCGCCGAGCTTTCCAGCGGTGTGCTTTCCCCATCTCTAGCCATTGGAATTGCTATGGCTTATCTGCCTGCAGCCAACTCAAAAATCGGCACACCTCTCAAGATCGATGTAAGGGGGCGACAATTTGCTGCCATTACCGTGAAAAAACCCTTTCTTAAATCCACTCAATCATCCAAAAAACCATCCGCATGAGCGCTTCCGAAATTCCAGCCGACCTTCTTTTCCAATCCTCCCACGAATGGGCACGCATCGATGGCGACATCGCCACGATAGGAATTTCCGATCACGCCCAAGCCGAGCTGACCGATGTGGTGTTTGTTGAGCTGCCACCGATTGGCAAGAAAGTTGATGCCGGGGATCCAACCGCTGTGGTCGAATCCGTGAAAGCTGCCTCAGATATCTACTCACCGCTTTCTGGTGAAGTTGTCGAAGTCAACCCAGCCGTTGAAGGCGATCCATCCTTGGCGAACACCGCGCCTTATGGAGATGGTTGGATTTTCAAAATCAAAATTTCCAAGCCAGATCAAATCGCTGGATTGCTCACTCCGAGCGCTTACGGCGCATTGATTGGGTGAGCGGCTGCTGCCGGTTCCTAGTTCTTGGTTCTTGGTTTGACTCCGCTTCGCTCCGTCCAAGCGGTCAGGACTTTGTCTTTAGGTGAATGCTCGCTGGCGTTGACTCGGCTTTGATTTCGCCCTCCCTCCTACGCTAAAAAGCTACGGCGGACTATACCGGCGATCCCCTGCGGGCGCGCGTCGCACTCACGTCCATGTCGTTCCACTCCATTGTGGTTCTTGGTTCGAATATCTGGAAGCGCGAAGCCCAACTAAAAACCAAGAACCAGGAACTAAGAACTCTCTCTTTTCTAAAAACTAACATCACGGAAAAGCTTACTTTTTACCATCGACTACTAAATATGCCGTAGTTTTTGAATTGACGATACCATATCGTGATTTAGTCTCGCGGCTGTTGCTTCTAAAAATTCCCTCATGCGTTGCGTCCAATGCGGTTCTCAAAAAGACAAAGTTCTCGATTCCCGTTCGTCGAAAGACGGGACGACGATTCGTCGTCGTCGCGAATGTTTGAAGTGTGGATATCGCTACACGACCTACGAGCAGATCGAGCGTACGGAGTTGCGGGTTGTGAAACGCGATGGGGCACGCGAATCGTTAAACCGCGAGAAAATCATGAGCGGTCTGATCAAGGCATGCGAGAAGCGACCTGTCTCGATGGAGCGTTTGGATCGAGCGGTGGAAGAAATTCTAACAGATCTTCACAAGGATCACCTCAGCGAAGTGCCATCGGCATCAATCGGTGCCAAGGTGATGGACAAGCTTCACGAGATCGATCCCGTGGCGTATGTGCGTTACGTTTCAGTTTATCGTCAGTTCGAAAACGTGAACGAGTTTATCGCCGAGATTCAATCGCTCTCCCGCCGAGCAGCGAGAGATACTTTCCAACGCCGTTTGTTCAAAGAATAACGAACCGCCATCCCAGATATTAAACCATCCAAATAAACTCCGTGATTTCATTTATTAACCAACGCCCCGCGATTCAGATCGGTCCCTACCAGGTGCTCGATTATGATACCGATTGGCTGGAAGATGCGATCCTGCGCGCGGCCAAGGAAGCCGATCATGAAAATTTTTCTATGGCTCCGGAGATTCGTCAAGGAGTTGAGATGTATCTGGAAAGCAAATGCTCGCTACGTTTGTTGCATCTCGAAGATCTGTTCGAGCGTGTGCGTAAAATGTTGGTGAAAATCGGTTGTGCGCCGATCGCCGACAAACTCCAACCTCTCGCACCACCCGTCACAGTCTCACTCGTTCATACCGCCAATGCCGCGGGCAACGGCTTTGAACTCGCGTTTTTTGAAACTCTTCGCAACGAACTCAGTGAGCTCCGTGAAGCCGGCGCGGAAAAAGTTCATTTCACCGGCCTGCGTGAAAGCGCTCAAATTTTGCGCGGTAAATCGAAATGGAACAAACATTGCGACGCGCTGTTAGAAGAAATCAGAGTTTTCCTAGCTGCATGCGATCGCGAGTCAGAGGAATTTTCGCGCGCGTTGTCGTTGAGTATTGAATGATGAATAGTGAGTGGTGAAGAGTGAAATAATCCAGAAGACTCTGCTCACTCATTTTTCGAAGTTCACTATTCACTATTCACCATTCTCCTCACTTCCACAAAATACGCGCCGTGTTCTTTTTCATCGGCTCTTGTAAGCCAGGTTTTCAACATGGCTGGCCCAGCTTCAAGTTTGACTCGGAAGGTCGCTTTTATGGCAGATTTCTCGATGACTTGGCTATTATCGAAGTCACCGATCGTGAGTCGGGCTTTGACGCAATCCATGGCTTTTTCCAAATATGAGGGCCAGCGATAGAGTGTGATTTCATATTCACCCGCTTTTTTCACATCGACCGCCCACGGGCCGTTAATGAGGTCGCCGCGTAGGACGTGTTTCTGATTCCATGCGGCTTGCCCAGTAGGCATGAGCCAGTCATGACTCATGAGCGTCATCGGGTTTTCCTCGCTGCCAATATGGAAACGTGAGGTTTGTTCCATGTCGGTTTTGAGCGATGCCCACCAAGCTTCGTAATCGCTACGTAGTTTTTCAACCACCTTGGGCTGATCCGCGGCGATGTCGGTTTTTTGGCCGGGATCGGCTTGGATGTCGTAGAGTTGCTTGCCGTCGACCAAACGCCATTTTTGATTCATGCAGGCAGAATTGTCCCATTTAGGCGGGAGAAATGCACGTTGGACGTGAACGAAGAGTGTGCGATTCGGCCAGATTTCTTCTTGAACACCTTGAAGAGGTTGGGTCAATGGCAAGCCATCAACGATCGGACCTTCTGGTTTTTTCAGTTCAAGCAAATTGACCAGTGTGGGTAGAACATCGATGTGTGCGGAAAGTTCCGTCGCATCACGACCTCCTGTTAGATTTCCTTTAGGCCAGTGCCAAAAGCAAGGCACGCGATGTCCACCATCCCATGCCGAGCCTTTCCAACCTCGCATTCCGGCATTGAAGTAGGGATACTTTGCCTTTTCATCAATATAGCCAGCACTTGTGCCGTTGTCGGTCATAAAGATCAGTAAGGTGTTTTCTGCGAGCCCGAGATCGGTAAGTTTTTTACGGAAACGTCCGAGGTTTTCATCGATGTTGGTGATCATTCCGTAATACTTTGCTAATTCATCCGGTATTCCCGCATCTCGGTAGGGTTTAGCGTAAGCATCGGACACATTGTGTGGCGAGTGCGGGGCATTAGTGGCGAGATAAAGAAAGAACGGCTTGTCGCGCTTTTTCTCAACGTAACGCGACGCCTCTCGGAACCAAACATCCGTGCAGTAACCTTCGTATTTTTTCCACTCGCCGTTGGTTAAGTAAGTGTCGTCGGAGTAATCGTTTTCCCAGTAATCCGCACCGTTTCCAATGCCGCCGCCTAGGTGTTGAATGGTATGCTCGAAACCCTGATCCTGAGGGCGAAACGGGTAGTTATCGCCGAGATGCCATTTGCCTATCATGGCTGTGGTGTAGCCGTTTGACTTGAAAACTTCCGCCATGGTCAGCTCTTTGGGGTTCATCAATGACCGACCGTTGATCGTGTGCCACACGCCTGTGCGGGTGGAATAGCGACCTGTCAGCAAGGCCGCGCGCGTGGGTGAGCAGGTGGGATCGACATGAAAATTGGTGAGCCGAATGCTCTCACTGTGAAGCTTGTCGAGGATCGGAGTTTTGATCACGGGATTTCCGTGCGCTGCGATTTCGCCGTAACCTTGATCATCCGTGATGATGATGATGACGTTCGGTTTGGTTGCGGTTTGGGCAAATGCAGGAGCGATCGAGTGGAACGCTAGGGACAGGCAACACAGTACAAATGAACGGCTTTTAGGCTTCATAATGAGAGAATTAAACGGAGGTGTGTGAGGGCTCAATGATGAAACCGCTTATCCAGATATTCCAGTAGTTCGCGTCTTGTTGGAAAGCCGTGTCTTGGTGAGTGTGCAGGTTGGGGTGTGTGAGTCCAGTTAGCGGATAAATTGATGGAATGTAGTTTCCGGGTGGGAATACCAAGGGCTAATGCGTCCATGAGCATTTCATCTTCGTGATCGTCGCAAGCGCATAATAATGCGTCCGCCCATTCGAGGATGGCGAGAGATTGAGAAGATGCGAGGAGGGGATATGTCGCAAGTGAAACACTGAGTAGGGTATTACGTAGCGATGAGGTTTCTTCATCGAGGAATGGATCAATATGTGGCAAAAGCACAATGGTCGGAATACGAAGCTCAATGCAGGTTCGTAATAAAATGAGTTCAAGTTTTGTATTGGCACCAGAAATGACGATCATATTTGAACCGAGTAAATCTCTCACGGTCTCCAGTTCGGCACGAATCGCCATCGCAAAACTTGCATGATCCTTCACCTCCGCTGCTGCGGCGAAGCCGAGTAGTTTCGCAGACATCTCAATCCTCCACGACGATTTTCTTGGGATCCCAATCGACGGTTGGAAGCTTCATGTCTAGGCGCTTCATCGTATCGACCATGATGCGCGCGACGCATAGGTTGCGATACCACTTGCGGTTCGCAGGTACGACATACCAAGGTGCGTGTTCGGTGGAGGTCTTGGAAAGGAGATCTTCGTAGGTTTTCATGAAATCATTCCAGAGCGCGCGGTCTTTGAGATCGTCGGGATGAAATTTCCAATGCTTATCGGGGTTTTCCAGTCGGGAAACGATACGGCGTTTCTGCTCATCTTTGGAAATGTGCAGGTATATTTTCACCACCGTTGTGCCTTCTTCGGCGAGCATGCGTTCGAAATCGACGATGTGCTGGTAGCGCTGTTTCCAAACTTTATCCGGAAACAACTTTTTCACCTTCACCGCGATAACGTCCTCGTAGTGGCTGCGGTTGAAAATAACCATCTCGCCATTGCGTGGAACTTTTTCATGTATCCTCCACAGGAAATCCCGGGCTAGCTCTTCTTCGGTCGGCTTTTTAAATGAACGAACGTGGATTCCTTGTGGGTCAATCCTTGAAAAGACGTGCTTCACGCAGCCGTCCTTGCCGCCCGTATCCATCGCTTGCAAAACGAGTAAAATCCGATGCTTGTTCTGTGCATAGAGGACTTTTTGCAGGTATTGGAGTTCGTCCTGAAGGTTGTCAAAAGCCTTCGCACTGTCGTCTTTTCCTCCCTCTTGGAACAAGGCACGTTCGTCCGAATCGATTTTTGCGAGATCGACTTTTGAACCTGGTTTCACCAAGTATCTTTCTAGAGCTCCGCTGACTGGCATGATTGTTTATCTCCCCGTGACATCGATGTGACAAGCCTTGTCTTGATATTAGTCGTTCTTGTCACACATTCAGGATTGTAAAATGGCTTAATCATATCTCATATCGGGCATGGCGCTAGCAGGGGAAAAACGTTCACTACCTACCGACGACAAGACGACTTTGTTCACGGCGCTGCATATTGGCGCAAGTTCGGTTTCAATGATGATCGCAGAACGAACCAAAGATGGAAATTTTTTGCCCATCGATTTTCTCGAGCAGCCAGCGCCACTCGCTCACGATGTATTTGGTGGAAATATAATCTCAAATGCCACCACCGAGCGCATCGTTTCCATCATCCGTGGTTATCAGCAAAATTTGGCTGAACTCGGGCTGGACCCCTATAGTTTCACCCGCGCTGTTGCGACCAATGTGCTCCACGAAGCAACCAATCATGAGGCTGTGCTCAACCGCATCCGCGTTGCCTGCCGCGTGCCCGTTTCCATGATTGATGATGGTGAAATGACCCGTCTGATTTATCTCAAGACTCGGCGACGCATCCAGCACTTACCAGCCATGACGCAGCGCACCGCGTTGGTTGTACACGTCGGTCCAGGCAACACCCGCGCCCTGCTTTTCCAAGAAGGCCTGATCACTCGCTACACGAGTTATCGCATGGGCACTCACCGTACCCGCGAGGCAGTAGAAGCTTCCCATGCCGAAGGCCCGTCTCTGTTACGTGTTATACGCGAACATGCTGCGGGAAATTTAGCGCAGCTTCGTCATGATTATTCGGATGTTTCCATCGATGGAATCGTCCTTATCGGTTATGAAATTCAATCGGTTGCGAGCTTCGTCACAAAAAGCAACGAGGCATGTTCGTTGAAAAAACTGCGCAACTTCACCACAGATGCCGCCGCCCTAACAGATCTCGAAGCCGTCAAACGTTTCCAGCTCGATTATCAAACCGCCGAGGCTTTGATTCCCGCTCTCGAGATCAATCTCGCCATCGCTGAAACGCTTTCACTGAAAGAAGTTCATATTCCTGTTAGCGAATACGAACAAGGCCTCCTCCATGATCTTTTAGCATCCAGAGAATTAGGTGATACGTTCGCGGCCGAAGTGCTGCGCTCCGCCCGCATCCTTGCAGATCGCTACCAGTCAGATCCCGGTCATGGCGAATATGTTGGAAAACTTTGTGAACATTTTGTCGCAAACCTTCATGATCTTCATCAGCTCGATGAACATGATATCCTCTTATTGAAAGTCGCGGCGATCCTGCATGAGGTCGGCACCTACGTCAGCCCACGCGCTCATCACAAACATTCCGAATACATCATCCTGAACTCGGAAATTTTCGGATTGGATCGCATGGATGTCACCATCGTGGCATTGGTTTCACGTTACCATCGACATTCAGTACCGCGCATGGATCACCCTGCCTACGCAGCCCTCACGGCAGAAGAGCGCATCCGTGTTTGTAAACTCGCCGCCATCCTACGTGTGGCCGATGCGCTCGAACGCACTCATGCCCAACGCGTTTCAAAAATCGAAATCACACGTTCCTCTGGCAAGCTCCACATTCGCTTAGTCGGGCTGGAAGATGCCGCCATCGAACGCCTCGCCATGGACGCAAAAGCCGATCTCTTCGAACAGGTCTTCGGCCTCAAAGTCATCGTCGACGAAGATAACTAATCTTAGAATTTAAATTTAATATTTAAAGTTTCCAAAACATCATGCCCGAATATCACAACCGCGAACTCTCCTGGCTCGAATTCAATCAGCGTGTACTCGATCAAGCGTTGAAAGCTACTATGCCGCTTTTGGAGCGAGTGAAATTCCTCGCTATCACCGCATCCAACCTCGACGAGTTTTTCCAGGTCCGCGTTGGTTCGCTGATGCTGCAAAAACGCAGTGGTAGAAAAACTCGCGATAACTCCGGCTACACCCCAATCCGTAATCTCGCGGCAATTCGTGAGCGGGTTTTGAAAATGAACGAGGATCAATACCGACTCCTCAATCAGGTGCTTATTCCCGCTCTTGCGGAAAAGGGAATTCTTTTGCTCTCCGTAGAACAACTCACTGATACGCAACGTGCCCAAACCGCTGCCATTTTTGAGGACAACATATCGCCGCTCCTCACGCCCTTGGCGGTCGATCCAAATTCTCCTCCTCCAATCGTTCCTGCATTGCATAACATCATCGCTTGTCGATTGTTAGATCCGAGCGATCAAACCAATCGCCATGTCTTAATTCCGATTCACGACAATTTACCTCGTAGAATTTCCGTCCATACCGATGACGAAAAGCATTCGTTTATACTCATTGAGGATCTTATCGCCGCAAATGCGGATCGCTTGTTTCCCGGGGAAAAAATAACCGCTAGCGCTGTATTTCGTGTGACCCGCAACGGAGATATAGCCGTCGAGGAAGAAGATGCCACGGACCTCGCGGATGAAATGGAAGATGTGCTGACTGCGCGTCGTTTCGCCGATACGGTTCGCTTGGAAATTCGCGCCGATGCGCCGCGCGACCTGTTTCAAATGATCCGCACCGCAACTGGAACCACTCCGCAGGAAATCTTCCATCACAATGGTCCTCTCGGTTTAGCCTCGTTTATGGAGCTCGCGTTTCTTCCAGGCTTTGATCATTTGCGCGACGAAGAATGGCCCGCACAAAACAGCCCTGCAATTGCGCCCGGCGCATCGATGTTTGAAACCATCGCCGCTAGCGACGTGCTGCTATTCCATCCTTACGAATCGTTCGATCCCGTCATCCGCTTGATCGAAGAGGCCGCTATTGATCCTGATGTTATTGCGATCAAACAAATTCTTTATCGCACGGCTCGTCAGTCACGTATCATCGATGCGTTGATCAAAGCCGCTGAGAACGGTAAACACGTCACCGCATTGGTTGAACTGAAAGCTCGCTTCGATGAGGCTCGCAACCTAACTCGTGCCGATGAGCTACAACGCGCTGGAGCGCAAATTGTTTACGGAGTGAAAAACCTCAAAACTCACGCGAAAATCTGTCTTATCGTTCGTCGTGAGTCCGGCAGTCTGCGTCGTTACGTCCATCTCGGAACAGGAAATTACAACGAGACTACTTCACGCCTTTATACCGATCTATCCTACCTCACCTGCAAATCGGAATACGGCAACGACGCATCGCTTTTGTTCAATGCCGTGACAGGCCGATCCAAACTTCTTCGCTTCCAACGCCTCATTCCCGCTCCCTCCGCAATGAAGCCTCGGTTGTTAGATTTAATCGCGGGAGAATCGGAGCGTGCCAAACAAGGCTTACCCGCAAAAATCATTGCCAAAACGAACTCGCTCCAAGACCCCGATATCATCGCCGCACTCTACTCAGCATCTCAAGCCGGGGTCGAAGTGCAACTCAATGTCCGCGGCATCTGCTGCCTCATTCCTGGTGAAAAATTTTCCAAACACATCGAAGTCGTTTCTGTGATCGATCGCTTTCTCGAACACGCTCGTCTTTTCTATTTCCACCAAGGCGGCGAACCTGAAGTCTTCATCGCCTCGGCTGACTGGATGACCCGCAACCTCGAAAAACGTGTCGAACTAATGATCCCAATCGAGGACAAAGCCATCAAGCGTCGCTTGGTGAAAATTTTGGAAACCTATTTCAAAGACAATCAAAATGCTTATCGCATCCAGGCCGATGGTAGTTCAAAGCCCATCACCGCAAAGAAAGGCGACAAGCCGTTTCGCGCCCAAGAATATTTTCATATGCAAGCCAAACGCGCTGCCAAAGCCCGTGAACACGAGCGCTCCATGACCTTCGAGCCTCACGTTCCGCAGGATTAGTGTGGCGGGGGATAATGGATGATTAAAGATCGCTGAATGAGATCCCATTATAGCATCGTAATGCCTAAAACTCATCTCATGAATATGAATCGAATTTTCTCCATCCTAAGCGTTGTCCTTCTCTCAGTTTCTTCGATGGCAAGCGCCTCCGAGAAATTGTTAGAAGGTAAAAAAACCATTCTCATCCTTGGTGATAGCATCACTCAAATGGGAGATTATGTGACAGACTTCGATGCATGGCTGGTAAAAAAATATCCCGATCGGCGCTTTACCGTCGTCAATGCAGGAGTGGCTAGTGAAACGATCTCTGGACTCAGCGAGGATAACCATGCCGGCGGCCGTTTTCCGAGACCTGACCTGCATGAGAGATTGGAACGCGTCCTTGAGAAAACGAAACCCGATCTCATCATCGCCTGCTACGGAATGAACTGCGGCATCTATAAAGAACTGGATGATCAAAGAGCCGCACGCTTCCAGGAAGGCAATGTGAAATTGCGAGCCGCTGCAAAAAAATACAACGCCGAGGTCGTGCACATGACTCCACCAATTTTTGATAATCACGGCAAGCCCGGCTTCGATTACGACACGGTGCTTGGTGCATATTCAGCTTGGATGGTGAAACAACGAGACAATGGTTGGTACGTTGTGGATCTTCACTCGGATATGCGGAAAAAGGTCGATCTTGCGAAAGCAAGCGATCCGAATTTCACCGTGCAAAAAGATACGATTCATCCCGACGCCGCGGGTCATTGGATGATGGCACAACCGTTGATCGCGTTCTTTGGTGACACGACATCGGCTCAATTAGCGTCTGCGAATGACTTGCTTGATGCTGCGAGACTCGTTGCAGTTAAACAAAGAATGCAATTTTATCAGAAGGCGATTCACGCAGAAACCAAACCGCTACGCCCTGGCGTTCCGCAGGGGGGGACTCTTGAATCTGCCGCTGCAGAGGCGAAGAAACTCGAGGATATCATATACACTATTAAGTCGTAAAACTGATAGTCAGGCAGATGCATGGCTTTGGAATGATAAGTAATGCCGCCTTGGGCGTTTGACGTTGTCGCTTTGCTGCCTCTTAAAAGGATTTTGTGCTTCATACCTTTCGCCAGATTGCATAAATTACAACCTAGAACTACGTCTACTAATATATGGATTCCCCACTCAAAACCATTCTACTCTCTGCTGTCTTATGTGCCCATGCCTTTGCAGCAGAGACCGTGATTAAAGATAAGCAAGGCATGGATTGCCATGTTTACACTCCAGATCCCGTAGTCCCCGCGAAAACCTATCAACTCGTCGTCGGCGTCCATGGTGCTGGCGGTAAAGGTAATGGCGCGGCTGGTATGAAAGGTTGGGCGAATCGTGGAGATGTAATCGTCATCGGCCCGTCTTTCGAAACAAAAGGCGAGCGTCCTTATCAAAACGGCGATGGAATTCATGCCGAAAAACTCATCGACCTATTTGAGACACTTAAAAAAACTTATAAACTTCACGACCAAATGTTTCTTTATGGCTTCTCGGGCGGTAGTCAGTTTACGCACCGCTTCACCATGTTGAATTCCAAATGGGTTTGCGGAGTTTCCGCGCATTCCGGCGGCTCATGGGCGACAGATGGCTATGGTGAAATCAAAGCCGAAGCGAAAAAAATTCCGTTCGCGATTTCTTGTGGCGAGAAAGATACACAACTCTCCTTTGGTGGTGCTCCATATAATCGCCTCGAATGGTATGGGCGTTTTCGTGATGAAATCGATAAAAAGGATTTTTGCTACATCGGTGGAACTTGGCCCGATGTCGGCCATTCAGCATCGGCTGGCGTTTGGGACTTTACCAAACAATGCTTCCAACTCGCAACCGGCTTGCCAGGTGAATCTGCGACTCAGGAAGTCGAGATCAGCCCTGATTGGAAAAATTTGGACAAGATCAAAAAAGCTACCACAACGACCTCAGTAAAACCCAAGCCAGCAAAACATGCAGTCAACGAGACCGAACTCGATAAATTGGCACTAGCTGCCTTCGCTAAAGCCGATGCCGAGACAGTTTCAGATGAATTATTAGTGGGATTCATGAAAAAGTATCCACCATCTCTCTGGAAAAATAAGCCAGGCTCCACCAAATTGTTAGAACAATGCAAGGCTGCTGCAATCGCATGGCAGTCCGCGGCGAAAGAGAAAAATATCTGGAACAATTCGCTGAAACAGCAGTTCTCCGAATTCACCGCAGGCCTAGATATCAAGGCAGAGTAAAATTTACAACGCCTTTACACAAAGCCGACCTTTCATGGTGCTAAGCTCGCAGCGTCATGAAAACATCCATCCATTTAAAAATGCTCTGCGTTCTGTCCATCGCTATAAGCTCAGCTTTTGCCGATACACCGAAAAATCCTCACGTCGACATCCAGACTTTCCTTAAAGATGCCCACGCCGTTGAAATCCAACGCGTCAACCGTGTGATCGATCAGGATGCATTTCTCAAAATGACTAATGAAAAAGGCACGATCATCCTCGATGCCCGTAGTGCCGACAAATTTGCCATGCTGCATGTTGTAGGCGCAGTAAACCTACCGTTCACCGATTTCACCGAAGAATCTCTGGCGAAAATTTTCCCCGATAAAGACACGCGCATCCTCATCTACTGCAACAATAATTTCAACAACGCACCACGCGCCATGCCTTTGAAATCAGCCGGAGCTTCACTTAATATCTCCACGCTGATTTCTCTCCAAACCTACGGCTACAAAAACGTCTACGAACTCGGTGGCTACATCGATGCCAAAAATTCAAAACTTCCATTCGCGGGTAGCGATGCGACGAAATAACCATCCAACGGAATTCATTTCCTCACCCTCTCGATCATCCCAATTTTACAATCTTTGTCGCAGCTGTGACAAAGATTGTAAAATGAGCTTGGGTTCGGTGCTTGTAGATAGGGGGGTGGGGGGTGGATGCATTGAAATTTGACCACGGGGAGTTTCGTAGTTAATTGCCAATCAAGCATTTTCCTACCTATATCCTCCCATGCCACGCCTCCGACACACAATACTGATTGTTTTATCACTCTGCCTTGTAGCGTTAGGAGGTTTGCATTTGTTACGTACGGAAAACAAAATCTCAGCATCGCA
>Ga0315902_10003993_pt1 | contig 21669 bp, 11 predicted proteins | sample LakEriMetagenome_9_FD_203523 | JGI IMG/M metagenome (GOLD analysis project Ga0315902, IMG submission 203523) | Freshwater fungal communities from buoy surface, Lake Erie, Ohio, United States - Buoy 12 MA117 | ecosystem: Environmental > Aquatic > Freshwater > Lake > Lake biofilm | place: USA... | reverse complement strand
GGCGATCACCACGTGGGTGCGGTCGCGGTATTCGACATGCACCGGGCGGCGGTCGAAGTGGTCGCCGTTTTCCTGGAACACGAACCAGTCGAGTCCTTCCTGCACGACTGCCGTGGCGGGCACGACCAGTCGGTCGGGCCATTCCTCGACCGGGATCTGCAGTTGCGTGCGTTGGCCCGGTTTGAAGCGCCAGTTGAGAAACCGGTGGCCCGAGACACTCTCATCGCGGATCGTCTGGTTGGGAAGGGCCAGGTAAAAATGCAGCGTCCGCTCAACGGGATCGATCTGGTCCGAGAGATAAAGGATCGACAATCCGGTGACCTGTGGCCCGGGTGGGGTCTGATTCTCGATGACAGCCGTGATCGGGGCGTGGCGCGAGACCGCCTGGGCAATCCAATCGGCGTCCTGCTCGAAGGAGTTTCCCTCGAGATAGAGCCACGAGTAATCGGCGAGCGACAGCAGGGGATCCCCCGCGGTCACCAGTCGTCCGACCTCGGTCTGCAGGTTCTCGATCTGCAGCAGGGGGGGGGCGGAATGCGCTCGGTCTGTGTTGGAGTCATGAGAGGTGTCGGCCGACGACGGTGCGACAGCGTTCCCTGGTGCCTCGCGGGACTGGGTCGAGAGAACCGGGGGAATGGTCTCGGGAGGAGGAAACGGAGCGACGATCGTCAACAATGAAAGCAGGGTCCGTGACTGTTCCACCTCGTCGATCTGGCTGTCCGACAGGCCGTGCAGCCGCAGTGACTGACGCTGGGCTCTCTGTGCACCCCGCAGCTTCTGCTGCTCGTACTGTCGGTCCAGCAGGGTCTTCTGGGGCAGGGCTCCCTTGTCGACAATCGGACGCAACCGCTCGAGTTCGCGATTGACAACATCCAGCTCTTCGGTGAGGCGCAGGAATTCAACCTGCGATTCCAGCAGGTCTTCGTGGGTCAGTCGGAGTTCGAACAACGGTTCGCCAGGGGGAACCGCCTCCCCTTCGATCACGTGCACCCGCGTGACGATGCCGGTCAGGGGAGCCACAACCCGCACGCGGGTCTGGCCGGGGCGCTCGGCCACGATCCCCGGGACAGGAATCGTGCGGACGAACGTCGATTCGGTCACCTCGCCGGTTTGCAGGCCCAGGTTCTTGCGGGCCTGCTCGCTCAACTCGATCGAGTTGCCGGCGGAGTGGTCGTGCTCGTGCCCGGCATGGTCGTGGTCATCCCCGGCATGGGCGTGGTTGTGATCGGACTCGTGTCCCGCTTGGCCGGGGGAATGTTCCGCCGAAAGGGCGGAAGGAGACGACGTTGCGCCGGGCCACCAGCCGCGCAGGGTCGGCCACCAGCCGGTGACGGCGGCCACTCCCAGCAGGGGAATGGTCACCCAGCCCCAGCGTGAGACTCCAGGTTCATTCGACATCGACACAACTCCCCGCCCACGGGAGGGGCGGCACACAAGAGGGTTCTTCCCGATTCCCGAGGCGACAGCCGACTGTGGCACCACGATCAGGCGTGGCGGGGCTCAGACGCGGCGGGGACAGCACGGGGAAATGGGCCGTGCGGAATATTCCGGACGGCATGTGGCGCGGGACGGTTCGGCTGGTCCTGCGAATCCACGTCAACAGGACGGCACACTCTTCCTCGCCTGGTTCAGATCAACCAGACACCGGTGCGCAACCGGTGCGCGCGCAGGCCCCCTTCGAGTCGGGGCGCGAATGCCAACCCCGACTGCCGCAGAACGTCCCCATTCGACAGACAGTGGGGGGCCTGAACGGCCGGCAGCCCCCACCAGGTGGCCAGGGGAGCCGTATCGAGCGAGTTGTCGGGGGAGGAAACAACCCGCGGCCCCGCCACGAAGACGCAGTCGTCTTCGGTGCACGGATCATCGGCCGGTGTTTGGGCCGGGTGATCAACGGGTGAGGGGACAGTCCGGCGTGATACCGGGACTTTTTCGTGCGGCTGGTCGTGCCGGGTGCTGCCATGATGATGGCAACAATGCTTCCCGGACGATTCCCGGGGGGGGGCCAGGGAACCTGCCGGGGAGGCAGACTCCGGTGACGGAGTGGTGACAGCGTGGAGGTGTTGGTGATGCCAGCAGCATCCCAACAGACCATGGGCAGCCAGGATGACTGCCGCGACCCACGTGACCGACCGACTGCGCATGGAGACTGTCCAGGAGGGAACCAATGCAGGAACCCTAGGCCGAATGGGCAATTCGGTCAATCGCAGTCTTTGACCAGCGGGTGGGGTATTGATAAGTCAGCGCAGGGAAAATCGAGTGGTCAGGCCGTGCGTGCAGAAGGGGGAACACCGTCGGCGTGCTGTCAGAAACCGCCAGCCGTGCGAAAATCCTCACCTGAAGCAAAGCCCCCGCCCCCACCGCCGCCGCCACCCCCCCCTCCAGGACTGGTGGGGAATGAGAAACCGCCAGGGATGGGGAAGAATCCACCGCCGCCGCGACCACCCCCCCCCACGGAGGGAAACGGGAAGCTCCAGACGCTGCCTCCCCCGAGGCCGCCGAAACCGCCGGTGCCGAAGGTGGGGTCTGCCGACACCCGCCGGTAGCGATGCTGGCTTCTCAGCGTTCCCCACAGTTCGTTGGAGGTGGTCATTCCGCGGAGGAAATTGTCGAGCAGTACCTGGATCAGCCGGCCGTCGGGGAAGAGCGAGTGAATGTCGTCATACCGGCTGCGTTTGAAGTCGCGGCGGACCTGTTCGAGTTGCTGCAGGCGGTCGAGGTGTCGGGCGTGCAGTTGCTTGGCCCCCTGCAGGGCCTGTGCGGCCTGTTCGTGCGACCGTTCCAGCTCGGCGAGGCGGCGGACGATGAGGTTGTCTTCGGGGGTGGGGGTCAGCTCGGCCCGCCGCATCAGGGCCGGAATCGGTTCCTGCTTGAGCTGCTGCACCAGCACTTCGATGCTTTGCTGGAAGTCGTCGTCCTCACCGCCGGCGAACTTGTTCCGCTGCTCCATGATTCCCTTGTAGCGTTCCTCCTCGGCCTGGATGCGGTCGTCGATCTGGTCTCCGACCGCCTGGGCCTGCTCGAGCTTCTTGCGGAGGGCCGGGGCTCCCTCGGCATCTGTGGCCTGTTTTTCCAGTTCCTCGAGGATGGCGTATTCGCGCCGGGCCTTGTCGCGGGATTTCTCGGCATGGGCCTTGAGCCGCTGCGGAATCTCGACGATGGCGGCGTAGTTGACCCGGCTTTCGTGGTAGCGGCAGAGATGGGCCACCCAGCTGTCGAGCCAGCTGATGAGGGGGAACCGCTGGTACTGGGGGGTGTTGTACTTCCGTTTCCAGAGGTACATGAAGAGCCGGTCGTTTTCGTACGGCTTCGAACGCTCGGTGAAGTCGGTTCCGACGTGGCTCGCTTTTTCCTCGGAATGCTTGGCGATCCCGTCGGCATCGCGGGCCTTCTGCAGCTGCTGCTGGTAGGCCGGCTGCTGGGCGAGCTTGGCCTGGGCGGCTGCCTCGCAGTTGTCGAGAGCACGGGCGGCCTCGGCAATCTTGTCCTGGGCTGCCTGGCGTTCTTTTTCGAGCACGTTCTGGCGATCGACCACGTCGTCGAGCTGGCGTTCCAGGACCGCGAGCTTGTCGTGACGGCGGGCGAGCAGTTCATCGGCCTTGCGGCGGGCCTGCTCCATCGCCTCGGAGAAGGGGACCATCTGCTTCTCGTCGAGCATCAGCCTGGCGAGGTCGCGGAATTGCTGCGCCTGTTCCTGACGGATCTCGACCTGTTGGCGGGTGGCCGCCTGGATTTCCTGGTCGACCTCCTGGGTCCCCCGGCGGAGCTGGGTGAGGGTTTTTTCAATCGACGAGAGAACTTCAACACCGGTGGGCACGGCTGGGATCTCGCTGGCGGTTCGGGCTTGGACGAAAGTTGCGGAACGGGGACGGGGAACGGAAGAGATCACCAGGCCGTGATCGCCCCTCCGGTGCTGGGAACCAGGAATTCGGGTTCGAGGTAGCCCCGTTTCTTCATCCCGAAGCGATTGTTCTGGATGATGCCGTCGTCTTTCTTGTCGTTCTCGACCTGTTGGAAGGTGTATTCATCGACCCGCAGGCCCCACTTGGAGACGCGGCTGGTGAGGTTGGTCTCTTCGCTCTTGATGGGGAGGGTGAGGCGGGTGTTGTCGGGGGTCACCGCCTCGACGATGATGTAGTAGTTCATGTGACCCTGGTTGGTTTTCGGCTCACGCAGCACCCCGGTGCTGCCCTGGGCGACGATGCGCAGTTCATATTCGCCTTCGACCAACCGGCGCAGTTCCTGGAGTTCCTGCAGTTTCTGGCGCGACTCGCGCACCTGACCGGCCTGCAGCAGGCCCCGGGCCTCTTCGGCGAGTTTTTTCGCCTTGTCGCCCGGGCCTTCCACCATGGACTCGCGCGTGATGGCGTCGGCCGCCTCGCTGATCTGCACCGGGGTCTCGCGCAGCAGTTTCTGGCGCGGCCCCTCAATGAACATCCAGTAGGCCCCCCAGAGCAGGCCCCCAATGACGGCCAGCGTCCCCAGTCGCAGCAGCCAACGGCCGCGGTCGATGTAGAGCTCGGCGAGCCAGCGCTGCCAGCCGGCGGGAGCCGGTTCGTACTTGAAGCGGTCCCGGCGGGCCGCCTCGAGTCCGCCGCGCAGCACGTCGTCGGTGACGTCGATTCCCTGGGCGGCGTAGATCTCCTTCATCCGCCTGATCAGCGCTTCCTCTTCACCCGCGGCATTGATCTCGCGGGCAATGATCTGCTCTTCCCGACGGAGCAGATCGACCATGTCCATGGCGATCATCACATCGTCGAGGGGTGGTTCCGTGGTCGGGGGAACAGCCCCGGCCGCCGTGGGGGTTTCGGTCGCCATCGGTGCGTCGATATGCAAAGGGTGTCAAAGGTGACAGCCACTGTCTCCCGGGAGGGGCACAGCGGATGGTGTCCCAGGGGTCAGCGCTCACCCAGCGGCTGACTGCCTGTGGGCAGACGGGTGCGCAACGGCCGCGGATCGCGGGTCGATCCGGAACGGACAAAATCCAGCCGGGCTTCCAGGCCAAAGCCCCGGCCAATCTCGGTCAGTTCCGTGCGCAGATCGGGAATGTTGACATGGGTCGGAATCGCCAGTTCCAGCAGGATCACGGGCGATTCCTGGTTGCTGCGCCAGCCGTACATGTCGGTGATGTCAATCTGTTCCCGGGCCAGGCGGGCCGAGAACCGCGCCAGCACCCCCGGCGGGTCGTTGCCTGCCAGGGTCAACTGGAAGACCTGGCAATCGTGGGGAGGCACCGCTGATGACGGCTCGACCCCGGGTTCACGCAGCAGGACCGACAACTCAAACGGGCGTCCGACCCCCTCGAGATGCCCCACGATGACGGCGGGATCCCGCGTGTCGGGGAAATCGGCCGAAAGGATCATCGTGAAGTAGTTCTCGACGACAGTCAGACGAATGTCGCGGATGTTTCCGGAGAGCTCGGCCAGGGCGGTCGACACGGCGGCCAGAATTCCGCAGCGGTTCGCCGCCATCAGACCCAGCACGTAGTGTTTGGCCATGGAGTGCACTTCTGGAAGGAGGGGTGCTAGTATCGGGGCCGGTCGGTTTCCAACGCAAGCCAGTCCCGGTCGGATCAGCCGGCACCGGTGGGTTGCCTCGGTCCCGGGGACCCGCCCGTTCCCCTCATTGTCGTCCAGGTCGCCATGACTCAGGTTCCGCGCCTTGTCTCCCTGGGACTGCTGGCCGCACTGATCGGCCTGCTGGGGCTGACGTTCTTTCACGTCCTCGCCCCGTTTCTGCTCCCCCTGTTCCTGGCCGCCGTCCTGGCCATGCTCTCGCAGCCCCTCTACCGCCGGGTCACCACCTGGACGGGGGGCCGGACCGGGCTGGCGGCCGGCCTGACGACCGCCCTGGTCCTGGGGGCCCTGATGATTCCCCTGTCGCTGGGAACGGTTCTCGCCGCCCGCCAGATGTACTCGCTCGCAGGCCGTGTGCTGAAAGATGCCGAGTGGAACGAGGTCTTCGGCACCCTGAACGAACGCCTCAAGCTGCACGACTGGCAACTCTGGCTGCATGAGGTGACCGGAGACCCGGTCACCGACGAAGCGCAACTCGAGCAGGAACTGCGTGACAAGCTGCGGTCGGTCGCGACCACCGTCGCCAACAAGACCATGAGCTTCGCCGGCTCCACCCCCTCGCTGCTGGGGGGGCTGGCCTCCATCGTGATTTCCACCCTCACCTTCGTGGTGGCCTACTTCTATTTTCTGGCCGACGGTCCGGCGATGCTCGCCGGGGCTGTCCGGTTGATCCCGGTCCAGAAAGACTACAAGCAGCGGCTGCTGCTGCAGTTTGACCAGGCGGTTCGGGCGGTCGTCGTCGCCACGTTTGCCGCCGCAGTGGGGCAGGGAATCGCCACCGGGGTGGGGATGCGGCTGTGCGGGGCCAGCAACTTCTTCCTGCTGACACTGCTGGCCACCCTCACGGCCCTCGTCCCTTTGCTGGGGACCTGGCTGGTGTGGGGCCCCTATGTGCTCTGGCTGGGATTTCACGAGGGGGACTGGGTGCGGGCCGGGTTTCTCGCCATCTATGGCGGTGTCGTGGTCGGGCTGCTCGACAATGTCATCCGCTCGTATGTGCTCCACAGCAATGTCAAGCTGCACCCGCTGCTGGCGTTTGTAAGCGTGATGGGAGGGATCCAGCTGATGGGGCTGTGGGGGGTGTTTGTCGGCCCGGTTGTCGCGTCGTGTCTGCACGCCCTGCTGAAGATCTTCAACACCGAGCTGTACCAGCTCTCCGACCAGCAAATCACCGGCAACCCGCTCGATCCCGATCTTGACCGGATGGAGTCGGATCCCGCCACCGGGCCACCGGAGGGTTCCGCGCCACAGTCGGTCCCCACAGCTGCGGCCAGCAACCCCGATCTCGTCCTGGTTTCTCCCGCCGTGGTTCCCCCCGTCGTTGTTCGCCAGCCCCCTGGGGAAACGGGTACCCCGGCATCTGATGCGGCGGGTGCTGAGGTTGCACAGGCGGCGGCCGACACCCTGCCTGCCCCCTTCGGTCGCATCCCCACCAGGCCTGGCTGAGATCGGTGCCTGGCTGCGGGCCCGCTGTCGTGGCGGACACCGTTCTTACTTACGGCCGGTGTCCCCGGCCGGCTCTCCTGCTTCCTGCCGCAGAAAGGTTCCAAGCGATGCGCTCACTTCCGATTCGGCTGTCGTGTCTGCTGCTGTTGGGCAGCCTGTGGGCCGGGATCACTCCCGGGGTCCAGGCCGATGAGACCAACCACCGGCTCGACATCTATTTCATCGATGTCGAAGGGGGAGCCGCCACGCTGCTGGTCACCCCCGAGGGAGAGTCGCTGCTGATCGACTCGGGTTACCCCGACAATGGCTATCGGGACCGGGATCGCATCCTGAAGGTGCTGCGGGATGCCGGCCGGAAGCAGCTGGACCATGCCGTGGTGTCGCACTGGCACCTCGACCACTTCGGCAATCATGCCGCCCTGGCCTCGGAGATTCCCATCCGCAATTTCTGGGACCGGGGAATTCCCGACACGCTGATGGAAGACCCGCAATTTCCCGAGAAGGCGGCCCGCTACCGGGCTGCCGCGCAGAACCGTTCGAAGACCCTGAAAGTCGGGGACACCCTGCCCCTGAAGGCCGGGCAGACCCCACTCTCGGTCAGGATTGCCACGGCCAGTCGCGACGTGCTGCCCAACCAGGGGGCCCCGAATCCCCACGCAGCGGCCCACAAGCCCCAGGCCGACGACCCCAGTGACAATGCCGCGAGTGTCTCGCTGTGGCTCAAGTTTGGCGACTTTTCGTTCCTCTGCTGTGGCGACCTCACCTGGAACGTGGAGGCGAAGCTGGTGACCCCCAACAACCCGCTGGGAGAGATCGAGCTCTTCATGGTCACCCACCATGGGCTGAATGTCAGCAACAACCCGGCGCTGGTCTGGGCGATTGATCCCCGGGTGACGGTCACGTGCAACGGGCCCACAAAGGGTGGGGCGAAGGAAACCCAGGAGACCCTGCGGAAGGTCAAGTCGCTGCAGGCGGCGTTCCAGTTGCACCGCAATGTGCAACTGGCCGACAACGAGCAGACTCCGGCCGAGTTCATCGCCAACGGGGGGCAGACCGAAGGCTGCCAGGGCCGACTCATCAAGGCGTCGGTCGCTCCCGACGGGAAGTCTTACACCGTGCAGGTGGGGCTGGATGGGAAGCTGCACCCCTTCAATTGCCGTTCCTCCCGCTGAACCTGCACCCGCATGGGGAACACGCTCTGCCGACTCACCCATACGGGTGAGACGGGGCGGTTCCCCGGCAGGGAATCGCAGCCGGTCTCCAGGTAGTTCCCTTTCTTTCGCAGTGTCCGCCATGTCCCGTTCTTCCGGAGAGTCATCGGCCGGTGCGGCCGCCGCCCAGCAGTTGCTGCAGCGGTTGCTGGCCAATCTCGAAACGGTCATTCGGGGCAAGCGGGAGTCGCTGGAACTGCTGTTGTGCTGCCTGGCGGCGGGGGGGCACGCCCTGCTGGAAGACATTCCGGGGACCGGCAAGACGACCCTGGCGAAGGCCCTTGCTCTGTCGACCCAGTGCGTCTTCAAGCGGGTGCAGTTCACCCCCGACCTGTTGCCGACCGACATCGTCGGCTCGTCCATTCTCAATCCCCGGGAGGGGACCTTCCGGTTCAATCCCGGTCCGGTGTTCTGCAACGTGCTGATCGCCGACGAGATCAACCGGGCCTCCCCCCGGACCCAGTCGGCACTGCTCGAAGCGATGGGGGAGGGGCAGGTGACCGTCGATGGCCAGACGCACATCCTGGAACCCCCCTTCTTCTGCATTGCCACGCAGAACCCGATTGAGTTCCACGGCACGTATCCCCTGCCCGAGGCACAGCTCGACCGGTTTTCGGTTCAGTTGCGCCTGGGATATGTCACCGAGGAGGAGGAACGGCGGATCCTGCGCGACCAGCAGTCGAGTCACCCGCTCGACACGCTGGAGCCGGTCGCCACACCGGCCGATCTGCTCACCCTGCAGCGGGCCACCGAGCAGGTGTTGATGGAGGAGACCGTGCTGGGCTACCTGCTGCGGTTGACCAGTGCCACCCGCGAGGATGTCTCGGTCAAGCTGGGGGTTTCGACCCGCGGTTCTCTGCAGTTCGCCCGCATGGCCCGGGCCCGGGCGCTGGTGCACGGCCGCGAGTTCGTGTTGCCCGAGGATCTCAAGGCGCTGGCGATCCCCGTGCTGGCCCATCGCCTCGTGCTCGACACCCGCGCCCGCTATGCCGGTGTTGACAAGCGGAATGTGATCGCCGGGCTGCTCGAAAAAGTCCCTGTTCCCCGCTGAGGGATTTCGGTTGGGGCCTGGGAGCGTTCCGCTCCGCCCCAGGTGTGGCGGTGCCTGGGGCCGGTCGCCATACCGGCCATCGCTGTGCGTGCTTTTCCGATGTCTTTGCGAAACCCGTTGCCATGGCCCGTCGCCGTCGCTGGTCGTTCTGGATGCCCGCTCTCGAGCATCCCCCCATCCTCTGGGCGGACGATCTGCACCGGGGCCGGTTGACAGTCGCCGGACGAATCCTGCTCTGGGGAACGATTGCGTCGGGAACACTGCTGCTGGGGGAGATCACCACGCTGCTGCTGGCGTCGTTCAGTTTCGGGATGACCCTGCTGGCTGTGGCGTGGATCGCCGGTTGGTTCTTCCGCCCCCGTCTCGAACTGCGTCGCGAACTCGGCCCCTGGCCCTCTGCCTGCGAGACGTACCGCTACACCGTGGTGGTGAAAAACACCGGACAGCGCACAGCCCGCAACCTCGTCATCGAAGAGCGGTCGCTGCCCCCCGACCTGCGTCCCGTCGAGGAACCCCCCGTGATCGACGAACTTGAGCCCGGCGAGTCGGTCGCGGTTCGGCTGGCGCTCTGGTGCGGCCGACGTGGTGCGTACGAACTGACAAGACTCCAGGGAGCGACCTCGCTCCCGTTGGCACTGGTCAAGTCGGGCCAACGTCGGAAAGACATCGACCGGCTGCTGGTCTGTCCCCGGGTGACTGGGGTCACCGGACTCGATCTTCCTGCCGTTCGGCATTACCAGCCGGGGGGCATTCCAGTCGCATCACACGTGGGGGATTCGACCGAGTTCTCGGGGACGCGTGACTGGCGGCAGGGGGACCGCGTGCGCGACATCCACTGGCCCTCGTCGGCCCGCGTGGGGCGGCTGATCGCCCGCGAGTTCCAGGAAGAGTACTTCGTGCGGCTGGCGGTGGTGCTGGACATCGGCGCCCGGTCGGCGAAGGCCGAGCAGTGCCTCGAAGAGGCGATCTCGCTGACCGCCGGGCTGGTCGAGGCACTCGCCCGGCGCGACAACATCGTCGACCTGTTTGCCGCCGGCCCCACGGTCTATCAACTGCAGGCAGGCCGGGCCCTCGCCCACTTCGAACAACTGCTCGACATTCTCGCCTGCGTCGAGGCGGGAGATGCGCTCGACGCGCAGGCGCTTGAAGAGGTGCTCGTGTACGAGGCTCCCCGACTGTCGGCCGTCATCTTTGTCATGCTCGACTGGGAGCCCGGCCGGTCGGGGGTCGTGCAGGCGTTGCGAAGGCTGGGTGTGGCGGTGCGCGTGATCTGCGTGCAACCCGGGATGCAGCCGACCGACCTCGGTCCCGACGAGCTGGTTCCGGAGATCCGCACGCCGCCGACCGGTCTCACGGGCAGGAGCCTGCGATGAGTACCACGAGAGTCGTCGATACAGGCTCGCGCTGGAGCTGGCTACCGGTTGCGGGACTGGCACTGCTCTACCATGGGCTGGCTCACGACCGCCTGGCGGGGGCCATGCTGGGACTGGCGGGACTCGCCCTCGTGATCTGGCGTGACCTCCGTCTGGATCGCACCGGGCGGGGGTGGATTGTCGCCGTGATCATGGGAATCGTCATGGGGGCGCTGCAATTGCCGCTGAGTGAGCCCCCTTCGGGACCGATTGGCCCGTTCCCCCTGAGCCTGCTGACCGGCGCGATGCTGGGGTTGCTGTACTGGTTCCTGCTGTCGGAACAGCTGTTGTGGTTTGGGGTCACGCAATGGGTGCTGGTGGCCCTGTCGTCGAGTGTGGCGGTCACCGGTCCCCTGTGGGGAGTCTTGTGGGCGTTCATCCTCGGGGGACTGGTGCAGGGAGGGTACGCCACTGGTGTGCCGCAGGTCGTGTTCTCACGCCGGGGCTGGCCGGCCGGGGTTGTGGCGGCCACCTGCCTGCTGGTGGCCCTCTCGGCCTCACAGGCTCTGTCCCCGCGCATCCGGGCGCTGGAAGAACCGTTTCTGGCCTGGCTGCAGAACCTGATGTTTGATCCCCGACGGGTGGTGCGTGCCTCCCAGACGCGCGACATCACGCTGATGCTTCGGGGGAAGATGGAATTGTTTCCCCGACCTGTCCTGGACCTGTCGCGGACCCCCACCCGACTGCGGACACAGGTGATGGATGAGTTTGATGGGCTGCACTGGTCGAGCTCGTCCCGGTTGCGGCAGACGCGTCGGCCGCTTGAGCCGGCCGTGCAGGGACGGGGGGCCGGGACCCGCCTCGACTTTCTGTTGCTGGATGAGACCCTCGACCAGATTCCCGCCCCGGCTGGGACTTCGGCGGGATTGCGGTTCCAGGCCACGGTCGATGCGGGAGGGGTCTTGACGGGTGTGGGGCGGGTGCATGACGGCACGCTGTGGTACGACCCGCAGGAACTGTTGCCTGTCGAGTCACCCCCCGGGGAGGGAATGACATCTCTGCCCGACAGCCTGCGGGCCGAATTGCAGCCATTGCTGCAGGAAATTGTCCCGGAAGCGGCCTCTCCACTCGAGGTGGCCCGGCAGGTGGAGGAGTTCTTCCACCGCGAGTTCGAGTACTCGCTGGAGGTCGACCTGATGACCGATGGTCCCCGGCAGCATCCGCTGGCGGTGATGATTCGTGAGCGACGGCCGGCGTGGTGTGTCTACTTTGCCTCGGCCCATGCCGCCCTGTTGCGGACAGCGGGAATTCCCACCCGGCTCGTGGGAGGATATCTCGTGCCCGAGGGGGGACCGCTGACGGGACACGTGGTGGTGCGCGAGCAGGATGCCCATGCATGGGTCGAGGTCTGGATCGAGTCGGAACAGCGCTGGCGCATGTTTGACCCCACTCCGTCTGAATCCCGTCAGCAGCTGCTCGAACCGCAGCAGGCGTCGGGCTGGAGCAGCCGCCTTGGTCGCGAACTGCAGGCGTGGGCCCGGCGGGTGGGGCTGATGCTCAAGCATCATCCGGGCCAGACGCTGGCCCGCCTGCTGGGCCTGCCATTGCTGCTGTTGCTGGTTCCATGGGCCGCGTGGCGCTGGCGGGAGCGACGGCGGCGGGGCCGTTCCGGTCGGCAGGGTCCGCTGGTGCTCGACTCGAGTGATCCGCTGCTTGGCCGCGTACGACATGAATTCGTGCGGTCGCTGGTCCGCTGGGGAGTGAATCCGGGGCCGCAGGAGACCGAGAGCGACCTGCTGGCGCGATTGGCGCAGCGTCCCGATGCACCGCTGCCGCGCGCACGGGAATTCGTGACCCGCTATCAACGGGCGCGCTATCAGCAGGTCCCGGCGGATGATGATCTGCTGAGGCTGGCGCAGTTCTAGTCCCCGAGTTCCACTCCCCGGAGCGGGCTTCCAACCCGGGCAGGCTACTCGGTGAGAGAACGGACCGGAGGGAGAGGAGTCTCCGCCAATCGGGCCATGGTCCCATCGTCGGTGTATTGATCGCATGCCGGACAGTAGTAGACCCGGTGCCGGTGGACCCGGGTCAAGGTCGTGAGGCACTGCGGGCAAATGACACGTACGGCCAGCCGCCGACCAAGAGCCCACAGTCCCGCCAGGGCCGCTGACTGGATCAGCCAGAGAGTCACCAGGCGGAACGGCCTGCCGAAGAGCCAGATCGATGTCAGCGCCCCTCCGTATAACAACTCGAACCACACGATGACCAGCAGCATCACCAGTTGCAGCAGTCCCAGCAGCAGTCCATAACGCCGGACGCGTCGTGTGAAATCGAGGTATTGCGAGGGAAACAGCTTGATCATGACGCATGTTCCAGAGGGGGACTGGCGCCGTTACTTCAGCCAGCGGCTCCACCATTCGAGAATCTGCCCCAGCCGGTGACGACGCAGGTCGGGGGGGCCACTCCGGCTCAGTCCGTGGCTCGACTCGCGCGGGTACCGTACGAAGCGCACCGGCACCCCGTTGAGGTGCAGCACCGTGTAGACCTGCTCGGCCTGCTCGACGTTGCACCGCAGATCTCCCTCGCTGTGGATGATCAACGTCGGCGTCCGGGCCTCTCCCAGGTATTTCAGTGGGCTCATGCTCCAGAGTGCCTCGGGTCGATCCCACGAGTTGCCCGGGAAGTAGCTGTCGGGTTCATCCGGCAAATCGCTCGAGCCAAACATGCTCACCAGGTTCGAGACACAGCGGTCGGTGATCGCTCCGACGAATTCCCGCGTGTGGCCAATCACCCAGTTGGTCATGTAACCGCCATAACTCCCCCCCATCACTCCCAGTCGTTTTGAGTCGACCATCGGCTGTGACTTGAGGAACCCAATGACGGCCTGGATGTCGACCCAGTCGGCACTTCCCCACGCCCCCCGGATGGCCGCACAGTGATCGCGCCCATATCCCTTGCTGCCGCGTGGATTCGAATAACAGACCACATGGCCCTGGGCCGCCAGCACCTGGAACTCGTGAAAGAATCCACTGCCATACTGGGCGTGCGGGCCTCCATGGATTTCGAGCACGCCGGGCATCTTCGACCGGCGTTTCGATGCCGGGGGCAGCAGCAGCCAGGCATGCACCCGGGTGCCGTCGGCCGTGTCGACCCAGTGCTCGGTCGGCGTGGAGAGTTCAAGTTCCTCGAGCAGCGGTTGATTGAACGAGGTGAGTACCTGCAGCGAGAGTTGGTCGCTCTCGAGCTTGCCGACGGCGACTTCCGAGGGATGGGTCGCATCGCCAAAGCACATGGCCGCGAGCCCCCCCCGGCGGGAGAGGTTGCCGAGTTCATGCTCGGCCGCTTTCCTGGTGAGGAACTGGAACTTGCCTCCCAGGGTGACCGCCGCGATCTGCGCCCGACCGTGCCGGCCGACCTTGACCAGCAGTCGGCGACTGTCGGAGGTCCAGGCGAACTTCGGTGCGAAGGCTGCCTCGACCGAGTCGGCCAGGCAGACCGCCATCAGGCATTCATCAGTCCCCCCGGTCAGGCTGCGGGGATTGCCCGTCTCGGGATCGCACACCCAGAGTTCCAGATTCTCGACGCTGTAAAATCCATCGGGCCCGAGCCGCCCCGCATAGGCGATGTGTCGACCGTCGGGAGACCAGGCGGGGACTCCCTTGGGCCCCGGGGGCAGGTTGGGAATGGCCCGGACCTTGCCCGAGTCGAGCGACATCAGCAGCAGTTCGTCATGCTCGGGCTGCAGCAGCGCTTGTTTGTGCCGGTTGGCGGCAATCACCAGTCGGGTGGAGTCGGGCGAAAAATCAAACGAGAACGTCCCCAGCCGGTCTTCACGCCAGGTGTGGTGAATCTCGCCGGTGGTGCTGTCAATCACATGCAGCACATGCCGGGCGGCATTGAAATAGCCGTCGCCATCGAGCCGGTACCACGGATCATCAATCACCCGCGGCGGATCGCTGGCACCGCTTTCCACCCGGGATTTTTTGGCGGTCTCGGTCCACTCGGGATCGCGCTCGCGGAAAGAGACCGCCAGCCAGCGTCCGTCGGGAGACCACGTCAGGGCTCCGAACGAGCCTTCCGGGAACTGCGTCAGGGGTTGTGCCTCCCCCCCGGCCAGGTTCAGCACGAAGACCTGCGGCCTTCCTTTTTCGCGCTCTCCCACAAAGGCGAGTCGGGTGCCATCGGACGAAAACCGGGGCTGCCGATCTTTGCCGCCGGAGGTGAGTGGGCGGGAATCGCCTCCCCCGGTCGGCACCATCCAGAGGTTGGTGACGTACTGGTTCTTGTCTCCCACATGCTTCCGCACAAACACAATCGCCGAGCCATCGGGGGCGATCTGCGGATCGGAGACACCGATCAGGCGGTTGAGGTCTGCGATGGTGATCAGCCGGCGCTCGGCCGGGCGGGCTGTCTTGGCCCCACGGGAGGTCGAACGGGACTTCACGCCGCATCTCCAGGAAGAAAGGGATTGGTCGTCAGGGGGCTTGACCGGCCGAACGGAATCGAACGAGACGGAATGCGGGGAACCTCGAGCCGCCGATGGACGGGGCCAGCCTGACAGGTCTGGTCGGTCGCAGACTCAGGCCAGCAGTCCTTCGATCACGTGGCCGTGGACGTCGGTCAGTCGGCGGTCGATCCCGTTGTTTCGGACGGTCAGCCGGGTGTGGTCGATTCCGAGCAGATGCAGGATCGTGGCGTGGATGTCATAGACCTGCGTGGGATTCTCGCGGTCGAGGGGCTTGTAGCCCCACTGATCGCTTTCGCCGCAGGTGGTGCCCCCCTTGATCCCGCCTCCCGCCAGCCAGTTGGTGAAGCAGTAGGGGTTGTGGTCGCGTCCCTTCCCCCCCTGCGAAGAGGGCATGCGCCCGAACTCGGTCGTCCAGAGGATGATGGTGTCGTCGAGCATCCCCCGCTGCTTGAGATCCTGGATCAATGCGGCTGCCCCCCGGGCCATCCCGCGCGACAACGGGCCATGGTCGCGTTCGACATCTTCGTGCGAGTCCCAGTTGCGGCGGGGGAAGCCATTGTCATTTCCACTCCAGATCTGGACGAACCGCACCCCGCGCTCGAGCAGACGGCGGGCGACCAGGCACTTCCGGCCGAAGTATTCGATTTCTTCCGCCGGGTTGATCTCGCTGGGCCAGGTGGTCTGCCCATGATCGAGCCCGTAGAGCTTGAGGATGTGCTGCGGTTCCCCGGCGAGGTCGAGCGCCTCGGGGGCGGCCAGCTGCATGCGGGCCGCGAGCTCGTAACTGCGGATGCGGGCTTCGAGACGCGAGTCTCCCGGTCGTTCGCCGGCGTGCCCGCGGTTCAGTCGGCCCAGCAGCCGCTGGGCGGCCTGTTCACTGTTGGCGGTAACGAATCGGCTGCGGCGGTCGGGATACAGGTCGGCGATGGGGGTGGGCTTGCCGGGGAAAATGATCGTCCCCTGGTGCTGGGCGGGAAGAAACGCCGTGTCCCAGTTCTTGGGTCCATTTGAGGCGAAGCCGCGATGGTCGGGCAGCACGACGAACGTCGGCAGGTTTTCATTCAGGCTGCCCAGGGCATAGCTGACCCAGCACCCCATGCCGGGGAAGCCCGGCAACTGAAACCCGGTCGCCTGCAGATAGGTCGCCTGGCTGTGAACGCCCGTCTTGCCGACGAGATTGTGGACGAACGCCATGTCGTCGACACAGGGGCCCAGGTCGGCCACGACTTCCGAGAGGGGTTTGCCCGACTGGCCATGGGGCCGGAACTTCCAGACCGGCTTCATCCAGGGTCCGAGGCCATTCTGGAACGCCTCGACCGGCTCTCCGAAGTCGGACGGTTCGCCATGGTGTTTTTCGAGAGCCGGCTTGTAGTCGAACAGGTCGACGTGGCTGGCGGCTCCCCCCATGAAAAGTTGGACGACCCGCTTGGCGCGGGGGGGGAAATGGGGAACGTCACTGCGGCCCCCGATCCCGGCGACGGGGGCCAGGCCATCGGCCCGGGTGGTGTCGGCCGCCAGCAGCCCTTCCTGCTGCAACAGCCCACTCAGGGCCAGCCCGGCAAACCCACCCCCGACATCCCACAGAAAGTCGCGGCGGGGGAGGGGTGACGCAATCGCGGGAGAGGGGGGTGACAAAGTCATGGATCCGATCCAGGAATCAACGACCTGCAGTTGCGCAAGTCAGAGAATTTCCAGAGTATCAGACCCCTGACCGTGGGCCAACACCCTGCCTCCAGTCCCACACGATGCAACCACCCCGCCTGTCACACTCTGTCACAACGGACAGTCCACGTCTGGTCCGCAGGAATGGACAATTGCCGTGTCGAACTTCAGGTCTCGAATTCAGGTCAACGCGCCTCCCAGTGTGACTGATGGGAGAAACTTGGCATGTCTCTGTGAACCTCGGCACGACTGGCGATTCATGCAACGACTCACGATCGACGCGGTGGATGAGGCGCCACGAAACGAAGCGGGGGTTTCGAGATCAATCGACACCCCCGCTCAAAGACTTCCACGGTTCTGATCAGGCTGCAGGGCACCACACAAATCGGTGCCCTGCGCCCACGACAGTCTGAATCAAATCAAACGTTGATCACATTGATCGTCTCGTTGTAGCTCGCGCTGGTACCACCGTTGCCATCTTTCAGCACGAATCGAACAGTGCGGCTCGAGTTGGCAGTGATCGTACCGGTCGCCTGGAACTGGATCGCCCTGAGAAGGGCCTGAACTGCTGCAATTGTGGCATTCGTGTTAGTGAAACTGATCACCAGTGCCGATGTCCCATTGCCTCCCGTGAAGGTTCCGATGATCACCCCGCCGTAGGTGACGTTGGAACCAGAGATCCCAATCTCTCCCGCACCGATTCCCACGTTGCGAATGGTCAACCGATCGGTGCTGATACCACCGACGGGCAGGCTGACAGTCAATGAGCCACCCGAGAAATTCGGAGAATCGGGGTCCGCAACCACAGCCGATGAAGCGAGCAGGACCGGACTGGTCCCTTCAGTGTAATCCACGCTTGTCGGGATCCCGCTGATCGTCGGTGCATCGTTGACGGCCGTGACAGTGATCGACTTGGTCGCGGCAGCACTGGTGGAGTTGGCAGCAGCCGTCCCGTCATTCGCAAGGAATTCAACCGTCCGTGTGAGAATCGAGGGATTGTTGCTGACATTAGCAAAGGTGATGTTCCTCAGCAGGATCTGAACTCTGGCCACTGTCGACCCCGGCTTCAGATCGATCCGCAATGGCGTCGTACCATTGCCGCCGGAAAACGTTCCCACCAAAACACCACCCACAGAAACATCGCTTCCAGACACGACAACCTGGGTGGAGCTGCCAACAGTTCCGAAATTGCGGATCGTGATTCGATCATCCACAGATCCATTCTGGGTCAGCGATACGGTGATCCAACCGTTGTCGAGGGTTGTCGGCAGATCTGGATCTGTGAGGGTCGCCCCGCTGGCGATGACGATTGCAGCTGCCTTTTCGGTGTAGTTGATCGTTCCGGAGATCGATCCCAGGATCGGAGCGTCGTTGGTCGCAGTGACGCTGACACTCTTGAGGGCTGCATTGCTGGTTCCGCCCGAGCCATCCTTGACCACGAACCTGATCGAGCGGGTCAGGATCGATGGGGCATTGCTGACATTGGCAAAGGTGAGGTTTCGGCACAGCGCCTGAACAGCGTCTGGTGTGGCGTTCTCATTGAACGTAACGACCAGCGAGGTGAGTCCACTTCCGCCGGTGAACGTCCCGATGGTCGTCCCTCCGAAGGTGACTTGTGTGCCAGAAACCCCGATCTGTGCAGCCCCCGTTCCCTGATTCCGAATTGCCAGGCGGTCGTTGACAGATCCATTCGCCTGGTAGTTGACCGTCAGGTTGCCGCCGTTGAAGTTGGCGTTGTCGGCATCGGTGACCGTAATGCCAGAGTCAATGATGACTGGAGAATCATTCTCGGTATAGGCGGTGGACCCGGAGGTTGTGGTGACCACGGGAGCGTCATTGACCGCGATGACATTCACAGTCTTGTTCGCCGGGGCACTGGTTGAAAAGCCATCATACATTGTGTACGTCACGGTGCGTGCCAGTGTCGAAGGATTCGAGCTGGAATTGCGGAACGTGATGTTGCGGGCCAGTTGCTGAGTGATGGAAACCGTCGCACTGGTATTCAGGGAGATCTCGAGGGGAGTCGATCCTGACCCGCCAGTGAACGCTCCAATTTCGACATTCCCGAACAGGACTTTACCATCCTTCACCGCGAATTGTCCCAGAGCGGTTCCGACGTTGCGTACAGCCAACAAGTCATCGGCAGTGGCATTCGTGGTGATGCTGATTGTCAGCTTCCCTCCGAAAAAGTTCGGAGGATTGTCTGCATCCGTGACCGTCACACCAGAATCGATGACAACAGGGGCCGATTTCTCTGTGTAGTTGGTACCGTTGGAGGTTGTGGTGACGACAGGCGTCTGGTTGACCGGAACGATGCTGACGTTCTTGGTGGCAACATTGCTGATGACGTTGTAATCGTCTTTGACAACGAAGCGGATGGTCCGTGTCGCCGTGGACGGGGATTGGGAGTTGTTCGAGAACGTGATGTTCTGCGCCAGGGCCTGAGTGGCAGCAATGCTCGCCGAAGAATTCAGGGTAACCGAAAGGGCGGAGCCAGTGCCACCCGACAGGGTTCCGATCAGCGTGCCTTCATAAGTGACATTGCTGCCCGAAACGCCAATCTGGCCAATGCCAGTTCCCTGGTTGCGAACCGAAAGGATATCTGCAGAGCTTTGACCTGCGGCCCAGTTGACAGTCAAAAGGGACAGTGAAATGGAATCGGCGTCGGTGATCGTAATTCCCGAGTCGATCACCACCGGAGACGCCTGTTCTGGATAGGACGTCGTGCCAGAGGTTGTCGTCACGACCGCAGGAACCGACCGGATGCTGGCCGTTGCGGTGGTGGTGGTGTTGGGAGCCGCATAGTTGGCGACGTCTGTTCCGCTGACGGTAATCCCGAGGACAAAGACAACCTTGTTGGTGCCGATATTCGCGTTCTCAAAGTCAGCCGAGGTGTACGCCGGGATGACCTGATCACCTGCGAGGGCGTTGGTGTAGAGCGTTACAGTCGCCGTCGTGTTGCCGTCGTAGTTCTTGTTCGCCGCTGTCGCCGTAACGGCGAGCGTGCGGACAGAGATGGTACCGGCGACGGTGTTAGTGGTGACGGTGTAGTTGCCACCACTGTTGTCGTCGTTGACGGTGTATCCGGTGACTGACAGAGTGCTGCCGTCAGTCCCGAGCACATTCTTCGAATCGAAGGCCTGGGAGGCGGTGACGCTGTCGCTCCCCAGCAGACCCGAGACGGATGGGGTACCGGAGGAGGTGGTTGAGGCGTCGTAGGTCTTGGAGTCGGTGACGGCGGAGATCGTCAGGCCAGCCTTGGTGATCGTCCCCGAGGCGGTGTTGGTGGTGACGGTATAGTTGCCACCACTGTTGTCGTCGTTGACGGTGTAACCAGTGACTGACAGAGTGCTGCCGTCAGTTCCGAGCACGTTCTTGGAATCGAACGCCTGGGAGGCGGTGACGCTGTCGCTCCCCAGCAGACCGGCGACGGTCGGAGTACCCGAGGACGATGTGGAGGCGTCGTAGGTCTTGGAGTCGGTAACGGCGGAGATCGTCAGGTCAGCCTTGGTGATCGTCCCCGAGGCAGTCTGGGTGGTAACGGTGTAGTTGCCGCCACTGTTGTCGTCGTTGACGGTATAGCCGGTGACCGACAGGGTGCTGCCGTCAGTTCCAAGCACGTTCTTCGAATCGAAGGCCTGGGCCTTCCCAGTCACGGTATCGCTCCCCAGAAGACCAGAGACTGTCGGGGTACCGGAGGACGATGTGGAGGCGTCGTAGGTCTTGGAGTCGGTGACGGCGGAGATCGTCAGGGCGGCCTTGGTGATGGTGCCCGAGGCAGTCTGGGTGGTGACGGTGTAGTTGCCGCCACTGTTGCCGTCGTTGACGGTATAGCCTGGATCGACCGACAGGGTGCGATCGCCCGCGTTCTTGGAATCGAAGGCCTGGGAGGCGGTGACACTGTCGCTCCCCAGCAGACCGGAGACTGTCGGGGTACCCGAAGAGGAGGTGGAGGCGTCGTAGGTCTTGGAGTCGGTGACGGCGGAGATCGTCAGGCCAGCCTTGGTGATGGTGCCCGAGGCGGTGTTGGTGGTAACGGTGTAGTTGTCACCACTGTTGTCGTCGTCGACGGTGTAACCAGTGACTGACAGGGTGCTGCCGTCAGTTCCGAGCACGTTCTTGGAATCGAACGCCTGGGCCTTCCCAGTCACGGTATCGCTCCCCAGCAGACCGGAGACTGTCGGAGTGCCCGAGGAGGTGGTGGAGGCGTCGTAGGTCTTGGAGTCGGTGACGGCGGAGATCGTCAGGCCAGCCTTGGTGATCGTCCCCGAGGCAGTCTCGGTGGTGACGGTGTAGTTGCCGCCACTGTTGCCGTCGTTGACGGTATAGCCCGGATCGACCGACAGGGTGCTGCCGTCAGTTCCGAGCACGTTCTTGGAATCGAACGCCTGGGAGGCGGTGACGCTGTCGCTCCCCAGCAGACCCGAGACGGATGGGGTACCGGAGGAGGAGGTGGAGGCGTCGTAGGTCTTGGAGTCGGTGACGGCAGAGATCGTCAGGCCAGCCTTGGTGATGGTGCCCGCGGCGGTCTCGGTGGTGACGGTGTAGTTGCCGCCACTGTTGTCGTCGTTGACGGTGTATCCGGTGACCGACAGGGTGCTGCCGTCAGTTCCAAGCACGTTCTTCGAATCGAACGCCTGGGCCTTCCCAGTCACGGTATCGCTCCCGAGCAGACCGGAGACGGTCGGGGTGCCGGAGGAGGAGGTGGAGGCGTCGTAGGTCTTGGAGTCGGTGACGGCGGAGATCGTCAGGCCAGCCTTGGTGATCGTCCCCGAGGCAGTCTCGGTGGTGACGGTGTAGTTGCCGCCACTGTTGCCGTCCTCGACGGTATAGCCCGGATCGACCGACAGAGTGCGATCGCCCGCGTTCTTCGAATCGAAGGCCTGGGAGGCGGTGACGCTGTCGC
>Ga0315902_10003991_pt1 | contig 21677 bp, 13 predicted proteins | sample LakEriMetagenome_9_FD_203523 | JGI IMG/M metagenome (GOLD analysis project Ga0315902, IMG submission 203523) | Freshwater fungal communities from buoy surface, Lake Erie, Ohio, United States - Buoy 12 MA117 | ecosystem: Environmental > Aquatic > Freshwater > Lake > Lake biofilm | place: USA... | reverse complement strand
AGTTGTTCACGGCTACATAAACCGCCCACGTTGAATTTGGCGATGCCAGTACCGGTAAGGTTTTAACCGTACCGCCGGTAGTATCTACAAATGCCCAAGACGAGTTACTGTTCATGTTACGGTAGTAAATGCGGTAAGCTGTAGCACCCCCAACCGCAGTCCAGGTAGCGCGTATGAGCTTGTTAGTTGCTGTAGCCGAAGGAGTAATCGTAGTTAAGGTTAAGCCTGTAGGCTTAGCACACAGTGTTTTGGTTGTGGCTGTGCCGGGGCTGGTTCCTACGCAGGTAGGTGTACTTAAGGTAACCGTTACATTCAGATCGGCATTAGGAGTTAAACTACTTATTACATAATTATTGGTTGTTACTAGAGCTGCAGAACCGGTACCGGCTCCCGTCCAGGATATGTTGTATTGTCCGGATGCAAATGGTGTCCAGGATACTATAGCAGAAGTTGAGGTTACGTTGGTTATTGTTACAACAGGTGTAGCACTAATATTAACCACAGCGGTAGTGCTTGATACCTCAAAACAAAGAGATGAGGATGCCACACAACGATAAAAACGCTGAGCAGTTAAGGCCGGTGTAGTGTATGAGCTTGATGTAGCGCCCACAATATCAGTCCAGATAATGTTATCAGTTGATACCTGCCATTGGAGTAATCCTGCAAAATTGCTTAGTATTAAGGTTCTTGTAGTTCCGGAGCATATGATTGATGAGGCAGGAGTGATCTGGCCACCAACAGGTTGAGGGTTGGTAGCTGAATATTTTCCTAAACTTGTTTGACCGGTAACCTGAATTACGTTTGTGGTCGGATTTAATGCACCATTGGTTATTTCTGTCCAAGGACCTGCTCCTAGGAAACGATACAACTGCAATTCAGGCTCAGCTAAATCTCCAAGCTCAGAATTTAAGTAGATGTATTTTACGGTTGCATTCAATCCGGTATTTGTGGTTGGAGTAACCTCAAATAAACGGGTTACACTGGTTCCTGCGCAACCAAGAGCAACGGTTGCTCCTGTGATACGACGAACTAGTGTGGAACCCGGTGATGGAGATGATTGTATTTCTAATCCGATGCCACCAAATGTTTCATTAGCGGTAGTCATACTGCGGGTTGTTTCAACAATTCCCTGAACGTTACTAGTTTCCGTTTCGGTGATGGTCGCAGTGTTGTTGAGTATTACTTTATTAGTTCCTGTAATTAATTTACCGCTAATACAATTCAGATTACCGGTAGAGGTGCATTTAAAGTTACCGGATGTAATGGTGACATTATTGACATTATTGATATGGAAATTGAAGAATGATTCTCCCGTAGCAAAAGCAGTTTGCAATGTTTGGGGTGTGGAACCATTGAATTCAAACGTTGATGTGCCGGCTGCAATCATATCAATTATACGCGTATCAGTAAAGTCACCGCCAATTTTTATCACATTACCATTTGGTGTAAACTTACCTGTAGATGTACCTGCAATGGTAAAGTTGCCTTTAACTATAAGATCAGCTGAACCTGTGGTTGGTTGTACTTGAGTTATTGTTGCGCCAGCTGTTTCAATACTCAAATTATTTAATGCGGCAACTATGGCCTGTGTGCTTCCTGTACCGCCATTTTTTCTGATATTACTTGTTCCGGTAATACCATTAAGTACTAATGAACCCGTTAGTGTGTAATTCGTAGCATTACCATCCATCTCAACGTCTGCTAATGTTTTTATGGTTTGTCCATTATCTACAAATGTTGCTGTATTTGTCGGTGAAGTATTACCGCAGTTTAATTTGATATCGTCGTTCAATATCAGTTGCGTACCACCGTTTAGGTTAGATAGTGTAACACTACCGCTTGGTTTGGTATTGCTGACATTACCCAGATTATCAATATTTATCACAAAGCGACCTGCCCTTACATCAAAACCATTTCCACTGATAATCTGATCATTAGTGCCACGAGCTTCAATATTTACATAGGTCGTAAATCCGGGTAAGTAAGTAACACCGTTATTTATGGTATAATTTTTTTCAAAATTGATGTTCTGGAATGTGGTAAGAGAACGATCCAAAGTTGTATTATCAATAGTAAACTGCCCTTTAACATTAATTGGAGCAGTATTGAAAACGCCGCCGATAATTTTCTTACCGCTGCCGGTGAGTGTCAAATTACCGTATGGAATCGTTAATGAACCGGATACAGTCTGATCTAGAGGAGATACACCGGCATACACTACGTTACTGTTTTCCTCCAACAAACCAAATGTTGGAATAGATGTTCCAAAAATGTTCAAGGTACCATTGTCCAATACGTTCACTGTGCCCGCGAAGGTGTAAGCTGAGGGCAGATTTAATGTAGCCAAAGCCGGTACAACGATTTTCGTGTTGGTACCACTTACCGTCCAATTGCCTCCAATAGTATTGGAGCCATTAGCAACGTTAAATGTATAGTTGTTAGCGGTAAAGTTTGCTGGACCGCTAACAAATACAGAACCATCAGGTTGATCTCCCCAATTAGCTATATCGTTTAAGTCACCGCCATTTGAGTAGAATGTGGTGGGTAGTACACTGGATACAATGGTTTTTACTCCTCCGGCTGTAACCGAACCTGATTTAGTAGCACTGTTAGCAAAAATGAAATTAGCTAAAGGTGTAGCGGTGATATTGATTGTATTTCCAATGGTTGCAGAACCCAACACATCCGCCGTTAAAAAGAAATAACCGGATGTGGTGTTAAATATTTTTTGTGCTATATTAAAAGCAACTGTTCCACCGGAAGCAGGCACAGCAGCAGTACCAATCAGGATATCCGTGTTCTCAAATGAATTATCTGACGAATACCATAGCTTGAAACTATTTGCCACAAAGTCAGATGTGTTGTAGGTACCGGCAGTAGTTAAAGTCATTCGGGTAAGTATGACATTTGCTGTTGATGCTGTTGCCTGCACACCGTATAACACATTTTCGCTTGATGCCTGTAAAATGGCGCCGGCAGCAGGTTCAATACGAGTAAGCGCGACAGCAGGAGTGCCCGGTAAAGCTTCAGGTGCAAACTGTACAGCGCGAAAAACCGTATTCGCTGCAGCTGTGCAAATTAATGTTGCCCCCGGTGATGCTATAATAGTGCCTGATAAATTTGTTGTATTGGTTGTGGCATCTGTAACTCGATAAATTTGATTTCCTGCACCTGATCCAACAGTAACAAACATCTGTGCGTTGCCACCTACTAGGCGACCTATTAAACCGCTTGCCACGCCGGTCCATGCTCCTCGGGCTGTCCAGGTCGTGCCATTAAAAGAGTATTTAAGAAGTCCGCCGGTTTGATCTGCTACGTACATTACATCAACACCATTAATCGCAGGGTCTCGGTCAAACAGCAAAAATGAATAAGCATTAGCAGGAGGACTTTGCAATGTAATAACCTGACCGGTTGCATTACTCACACCACTACCCACTTTACTGATTCCTACATTGGGACTTGACGCACCAGATATCCATAATTGATTGTCGAAGATGTTAATTACTCGGGCATTTGCCGGAGCTGTTGAAAGCTGTGTACTTGTAGAACCACCCAATGATGAAAAACGCACACCACCGTCTGTACCTGATGATGCTCCCGTCGTCCAAAAATTAGATCCATCGATGGTAGTACCACTGCGAATGTTATTTGCATCGTAACCATCTGGTATGCGGGTAGATGTATTAACAGTACCATCTGCGTTTATTGTTGCAACAATTCGATTAACGGTGGCTGCGGTTTGAGAAACAACAGCACCTAATCCAACGGTTGCATCATATCCAACACATACTAGTTTAGTGCCATCTAAAGACAATGTCATTTGGCCTTCTGATGTAGCTGATCCACTATTCGTAACTCTCTTGTTTACTCCTCCGGTTGATGAAGTCGGCAATAAAAGGGATTGTACAAGAGTTCCTGTCGGTGTGTATTCATCAACAAGATAAACGGTTGCAGAAGAGCTTAGTGCAGTTAACCCGGAACCAATACGCGATATCACTATATTTCCCGGAGTAAATGGGGATGGAGCAGGTAATACCGTACTGGCCGGTATATTGATATTCTGAGTTGTAGCTCCTGTTGATGTGCAGGTTATATTTACTCCTGCACCACCTATACTTCCAACGCCAACGGGTGCTGTATTGTGAACACGTGCATATATCGTTACGGGTTCACCCACCAAACTTCCCGAAGACTGATTGATGGTTACACTGGTGCTGTATGTAACATTATCCAAAGAAACTCTAAAGTGGGTTGGTGCCGTTACCGTAGCATTTGCTGTAAGGTTTGCTCCGGTCAATGTAAAGGTTTGCTCGTATGAGTCCTGCCCACCCTGTGAGTAGAAAGCATTCAAGGCTGATGCCGACGCAGTAAGTGTAGGTGTAGGAGCAACATAGGTAACTGAAATATCATCTACTGAGATAGATGGACGATTTCCTGAACCGGCCAGATCTCTGATGAGCCAACGAAGTTGCACTTCAGGCTGATTTTTACAAATAGCAGGTAGTGTAAAAGTAACCGTAGCCGTGTTTAGCGATCCTGTACCGAGTACTTGTGTTGGTAAAGTACCAAGAGGTCTGCTGGTGTAGTTCGATCCGGTTATATCGGTAAACGTTCCGCTAGTACCAATACGGTACTGAACGCCCAATTGATTCTGACGAGTATTTTCATAACGTTGTGTACCGCCAAGATAAGATACCTGTATATCATTTGTGCCGGCAGTGGATGTATTGAGTGAAAGACATACAGCGCGCATGTTAGAACCGCTTGATAATACAGCTATCTTCCCGACCATATCATAAACACCTGCACCTGATGAAGCATTAGTGCCTCCTGCAAGTGCCTGATTCGCAGTAGGCGCGGCCGTTGGATATGCTAAGCCGAGCGACCCGGTAACTGTCCATCCTTGCAATCCGGCAGGATATGTTGTAACAGACCCGGTAAAACCTGCGAAGTTCTGTGTATAGGGAATCGTTTGAGGTGCAGGGTTTGATGCCTGACCCATTACCTCAGAAAGTGTTGCGGATAACAGTATCAATATCATACTGCTAAGTAGCGCAAGGAATGTGTTTTTTTTCATGGTGTGGTTTGGTATTTGGTTTGGATGCAAATGTGCTCTGGCAATGTTGCTATATCATTAATTAAATATTATCTGATTGTTAACAGAACATATTTTAATTAGAATGATGTTTGTATGCCGATGCGTATATCATCACGCTTCCATTTGATTCCCGAGTCACCTATTGGTAAGCGAATCATGTAATTAAACATTAGGGATGTATTTGAGGATGGAATGGTATATCGATAGGAGTACGTTACGGAACGATTGATATCATTTAATATCAGGTCGTTGGGATTAATTTCATCATACCGGATACCCCATACCGAGTGCCAGGGCCTGTATTTATAAACAAGCTGAGCAAGATATCCGCCGGCATTGATATAATTACCGCCGCTGTTCAATAACCTTAGCGTATCATTGGGTAGCATGTGCGCTCTGTGGAGTTCATATAAAAATGAAAGTCCTTTGTATTGAAAAGCGATATCAAATCCAATTACTGATTTTGATCCATTAATGGTTTTAATGAAATAGTCAATACCTGTATCTGTCTTTTTTTCGGTGTAGCGGGCATTGGCACCAATAGAAATCATGGGCCTTTGGGATATTTTGTCGTCAATATCGCTATGTCTGAATTTTGAAGGATAGGATAATTCAACTCGCCCTACATACTCGAGCGTGCCTGAGGCATCGTTGTCGCCTCTAAGACTTGCCTCACCCATTCCGGTGTATGCACCACCATAGAGCATAATACGATCGTTCTTTAAACCCTGCGTAACTAAAACACCTACATCTCTGCGCGCAAAAAAATCACCGCTCACCACTTCTGCCCTCGAAAAGAATGGCGTTGAGTAGAGCGAACTCAATGAACTTCGTGAATACGGAACTTTATCAAAACCAAATTGAAACTCAGGCCCATTGCCCGGGGTCATATACGTTACATGAGCCTCCATTAAACCATTATCCTCATCTTCAATACTGCCACTGGCTAAATCGGCAAAATCAACTTGTAGTACTACCTTCCACTGATTACTGAATCGTGCTTTGAATTCGGCCTGCATATCCCGTAAGCGAATACGGTCTTTCTTGAGATCTATAGCTTCAGGCAAATACAATCTGTTATTATAAAATGTGCAAGATCTGAGACTAATCTGAAAATTGTCTTTTCCTTTTGAAACACTGAACTGTGCCATTGAGGAAAGGGAAACTAATAATAAGCTAATGCTAAATAGAATTTTTTTCATGTCCACGATGATTAATAATTAAATAGCGTTTGCATATCGTCACTGCAAATAGTAAACAATCCGGTATTGCTAACGCATATACCTTCGGGGTTAATCAGATTCAACCGATATTTTTTTTCGAGTTTGTAATTCGTCTTGTCGAGAGTAAAAACAGCGGACTCTTCATCAGAAAGAATCCACAGGGTGTTATTGTGGTAACACGCACCGGATATATCCGAAATACCATCTATAATAACTTGGTCTTGTTGTTGCCAGTGCTCATCAAAAATTAAACACGATGATGGATCCTTCTCGGTAAAGAGGTAAAACAACTTTTGATCCGGCATATAAACTAATGCCTCAACTCCTCTGTTAGCGGCGGCATTGTATGGTACCGATCTGCTTCGGGTGCGCTCCAGCGTTTGTTTATCGAAGTAATGTACCATACGAACCCGTTCATCTACAACAACAACCGATGATCCGGCGACACAAACCGATTCATAATCCACGCCCTGGTAAACCGATTTAGCAAGCACCTTGCCGTTGAGATCCGTTTTATATACGGTACCTCGATCACTGACAATAAAATATTGATTATTATCGAATGCAATATCTGAAGGTTCAGAAATAGACAAGGACGTTTTTGAATGATGCCTGATTACAGGAACCGCATCACGTTTCGATACCGGACGTGATAGCAAACATGCGATCATAACCAGTAAATTAAAATAGAGTGTCATGAGTATGGTATAGGATTAATTAGGATTACCCGGTGTAGGATCAGTAATGCTCCAATTGTAACTACCATCGGGCACACGCGACTCACTCTTTCCGGACGGTATGGCTCCAAATACTCTGGAGTCTATGATCACCGTATTATTCTGAGCATCTACATACGAGATTGCAACATGTTCACCTGCCGAACTTAATTTAAAATTCGTGTGTATCTGAGTGCCCAAATAGCCTTCACCATCACAATAAATAATCAGGTGGCTTTTTGGGTTTATAGTAAAATCGGGGAGGGTATCTTTTGGCAGATAACCTAAACTATCTGATATAAAGAACGTCAGTCCGTTGGTACGGAATGTATCCTCAGAGTCATTATACAATTCGATCCAGTCGCTTGCCACTCCGCTCTCATTAAGCAATACCGACCCGGAGGACTGCAATTCATTCACAAAAAGCTTAATGGGGCCTTTTTCGGGTGGTGGAATTATTCGTTCTTTAACGCACGATACCATAATACCAAGCAGTATTAACCAATTAATTATTTTCATCGCCGCCAAACGTATCCTTCAGATGTTATTGAATTGTTAACTCAATATTTCTAAAATGTTAATTGATTTCACTCTACCGGCAAATTAATTTATCCGACATTCTTATTAACTTGCACTAAATAGTTTTTATGCCACAATACAAATTAACCTTCTTCATCCTGATTTCTGCCACGATGCTTACGCTTGAATCATTCGCTCAGGGACAACCACAGAAAGTAAAGGCCGGAATGGATTTTACTCAGGATGGTGCTTATAAAAATGTAGTTCGTATGAATCTGCTTAATGCGCTGTTCAGCTATCCTACATTCAGTTATGAACGCTTCCTGAATGGCAATACCTCGCTAATGCTGGAGGGCTCATTTAGAACAAAAAATAACAGTGCAGCATCGGGTGGCCTCTCCGGCAACAATAGTCGTGCTGTGAATTCCGTAATCATAACACCTTCCATTCGTTTTTATATCCATCAGAACAAAAAGCTAAAAATGAATGCTTACTTTTCTGCCTATTACAGATACCGTTCGTTTCGGTCAGAAAATGATTTATCAGAAAATAGTATCTACGAACCCAATACTGGCCTCTACACTCCGGTTAACTTTGATAACACCTACACTGAAACATCTAACAGTGGTGGTCTTATGCTCGGAGCTGTTTCAAATGCTACCTCCAGAATAGTTTTTGATGTGTATCTGGGCACACAGATTGTAAGCAGTTCCGGTTCATTCCAGTTTAACGACAAGAATATGAACTATGATCTTTTCAGGGCCAACAACAGTCCCTTATCAGCAGTGGATGTTTTTTCAGTTTTACAAAACAGCAACCTGAGAGCCGGATTTACTATAGGTTTTAAATTTTAGTACCGCCGCGCTCTTCCCATATTTTCACCAACTCAATTATCGTATCTACGGCCTTATTCATATCCTGAACAGAAATAAATTCGTGTTTACTATGAATGGCCTGCTCTCCCGCAAAAATATTCGGACAAGGTAACCCCATGAAAGATAGTTTGCTGCCGTCGGTACCGCCACGTATATGCTCGCGCCGGCACACCAATCCTACTCGGGTGATGGCCTCTTCGGCATACTGTACAACATGCGGCTCCTTATCCAACACGTCTTTCATATTTCGGTATTGTTCAGTAATGCTGAAAGAAAATCCTGAGCCCGGATATTTCGAAACCACCTGCTCCGCAAGGGTTTTTAGTAGTTGTTCTTTTTCAGAAAGTTTTGTCGTTTCAAAATCGCGAATGATAAATTGAATCGTACATTGTTCAGCAACACCCTCTACACGAACGGGATGAATAAATCCCTCACGGCCCGAAGTAGTCTCCGGGCTCAATATATCTTTTGGTAACATGGCCAACAATTCGCCTGCTATTTTCAGGGCATTGACCAGTTTACCCTTGGCATATCCCGGATGGGCAATAATGCCATGGATAGAAATAGTTACAGCATCAGCACTAAACGTCTCATCCTCAAGTACACCCGCTTCCCCACCATCCAGCGTATAGCCATAACGGGCACCTATCTTTTCCAGATCAATTTTTGCTGTCCCCTTGCCTACTTCTTCGTCCGGTGTGAATACCAAGGCAACCTGACCATGTTTGACCTCAGGATGACACATCAGATAATTAGCGGCATCCATGATTTCAGCAACGCCTGCTTTATCATCGGACCCAAGAAGTGTTAGGCCGGATGCCGTAATAATATCGTGGCCCAGGAGCTGATTCAGATAGGGATAGTCTGCACAGCGAATAACCTGTGTGGTATCATCCGGCAGAACCAGATCCTGTCCCTGATAATTTTTATGCATAATTGGTTTCACATCCTTACCACTGCAATCCGGTGAGGTATCAACGTGTGCGCAAAAGGCAATAGCAGGAACAGATTTTGTTGTATTTGATGCTATCGAAGCATATACATAACCAAATTCATCCATATGAGCATTGGTAATACCCATAGCCTTTAACTCATCTACAAGTATTCGTGATAGATTTTTTTGTTTTTCTGTAGTTGGAAAGGTATCCGACTGAGGATCGCTCTGCGTATCGATCTGAACGTAACGTAAAAATCGCTCCGCTACCGTGTGTTTGTATTTCATATCATTTATCATTAGGGTAAAAATAAGTCGTACCTGCAAATAAAAAATTCAGTCGCACTTTTGTGAAGAATAAACGCTCATGATCTCCTTTAAAAAACATACGCTCCCCAATGGTCTCAAAGTAATTATCCATGAAGATCATTCCACACCTTTAGTCGCAGTAAACATATTATATAATGTAGGTTCTCGGGATGAACATCCGGAGCGCACCGGCTTTGCGCACCTCTTTGAGCACCTGATGTTTGGCGGATCCGAGCATGTGCCCGTGTTCGATGAACCGCTTCAACTGGCCGGTGCAGAAAATAATGCCTTTACATCAACCGACATTACCAACTATTACGAAACGATTCCTGCCGAAAATATCGAAACAGCGCTCTGGCTTGAATCGGACCGTATGAATAAATTGAACTTTAATGCGGCACTCGACGTGCAACGTAAAGTAGTCAGTGAAGAATTTAAGGAACACTACCTCAATCAACCCTATGGCGATGTATGGCACAAACTGCGTGCGCTGGCTTACACAACGCATCCATATCAATGGCCTACCATCGGAAAAGAATTGAAACATATTGAGGAGGCCTCGCTCCGGGACGTAGAAGAATTTTTCTATACCTACTACAGGCCCAATAATGCCATACTGGTTCTGGCCGGCCATATCGGCGCCGAGGAGGGCTTTGCGCTTGCCAACAAATGGTTTGGTAATATCGCTCCGGGGTCTACACCCGATAAAACATTAATACCCAAAGAACCCGTACAAACATCCGCACGTTACCTGGAAGTAAAGGCCGATGTTCCGGTTACAGCAATCTATAAAGCCTATCACATGCCCGCACGATATGATGATCACTATTTTGCCGCCGATTTATTAAGCGATGTGCTCTCAGCCGGCCGCTCATCCCGCTTATTTCATCCACTAGTAAAAGAAAAAAAGATCTTCTCGGAGATATCGGCATATATCACCGGCAGTATCGATCCCGGTCTGCTCGTAGTGGAAGGAAAGCTGGCTCAGGGCATAAGTACCGAACAGGCGGAGGAAGCCATTCAGATTGAACTTAATAAAGTTATCCGGGAGCAAATCACAACCGATGAATTGCAAAAAGTAAAAAACCGCATCGAATCTCAAATGGAGTTTGGTGAAACCGAGTTGCTCAATCGAACTATGGGACTTGCCTACTCCGAATTATTGGGTGATGCTGATCTAATCAATCAGGAAAAACAGCAATACCTTTCGGTAACCGCTTCAGAAATTCAACAGCAGGCTATTTCGGTTCTGAGAACAGACAACTGCTCCACGATGCACTATCTGGCTAGTTAAATAAATGTCTATTTTGTCTAACCGCATCCAAAATGATTGGCTTTAATCGTTCTGCCGCATCATATAACATAACAAAATCATTGGGAACCGGAGCCGGTGGCGTTTGTATTAATTGACGGGTTCTTGGCGTCAAAGCATTCAAATCACCATTTGCCACCGCCGTAATTGCATCAAACGTAACCATAGTGCTCAGCGGTATGGAACGCAACAGTTGTTTGGTTTGTGTATGATATATATCTACAAAACCGCCTACGCTGGCTTCTTTGTGAAGCCTGCGTTCCGACACCAGGCATGTGATCGTTCTATATCGTTTTTTCTTAATATCATTTCCTAAAGAATCTTTCATCACATTACCCTTTGCGTCGAGCACATAATCAAAGCCGTCCTCAACCTGAGCATTTTCAGCATAATTATTCACAATAAGCTGTTCCGGTGAAACAGAAATATTTACCAGCTTTACAATGATATTATAATCGTAACGTAATGTTGAGTCGTAGGCTGAAGTAAAATACATCCAGTGGCTATTTAATTCCTGTACATTAATGGAGAGTAATCGTTGCTGAAAGTCCGCGGGCATGATCACATTATCAGGAGCGCTCATCTGCATAAGCACATAGTTACTGCCCATATAAAGTGCTTGCTGTTCCAGTTCAGATGCATTTTTAAAAGCCGGATACATCGACCTGAGCTCCTGTAACAGATTATAGGCCGCTCGTGCGTTGGGCTTACTACCCGATTTTAAGAGTTGCGCAGACCGTGCTAGAAGATATTCAGCCGCTTCATTTTTTGCAGCAATTAAATCCTCATCACTAACTACAGGGAAGGTATACCCACCCAAAGGCAAGAGATATTTTATGCTGTTATATCGATTACGTATTTCATTCATCGCATCATAAACAACAGGCTTACCCTCAGGCAGTCCCTGTTTACGATGGAATTGGATGGTGTTCATGTCTTCCTCATACAATTTCATATACGCCTGATTCATAATGGAAGCATAATGTCCGCTTTGTTTATCCTTCGACAACTTTTTAGCCGCCTTCATCATTGCAATGTCATAATCACCGTGATTCAGTGCTTGTTCGGCAATGTTACAGGCCGTAAAAACACAAAGTAAAAACGAGATTAAAAGGAGTACGTATGATTTCATATGCGCTAAATTTATAATACCCTATGCCAAATAGCGTGCTAATTTTGTTGTTGTTAAGAAAAAACACCTCTTTGATATATCATGTACCCTAATAATCGTCGTTAGATGAGCCGTATGTATTCATTGTTTATTCTACTTATGATCTGCATGACTGCCAATGCACAGGTACTCATTAAACCCAATCAATATGATTTTGGAACAGTTGATATAGCCGGTCAGTTATTTGCTACATACGCCTATAAGAATAATGGCAGTCAACCAATTTATTTACTGAAAATTGAAGGGTCTCCATTTATTTCCTACCGTAAACCCGGCAAAGCGCTACTTGGCGGTCAGTCCGATACATTAAAAATAATTTACACACCACCAAAAGAAGGGCGTTTTGATGAATCTATCAAACTGTATTTCAGCGATAGTTATGAGCCTCGAATCGTCTCGTTAAAAGGAACCATAAAAAAAATTGATAATGACCCTACCTTAAATTGTTACTCCTTTAATGACGAGGCCGGCATCAATATCATGATGTGCGATCTTAAAATAAACGTTATCGACTCGTTTACTCAGGCCCCCATAGCTCAGGCTACAATTCAACAATATTATGGTAATCGCATTGCCTTTGATTTACATACGAATCAGCAGGGCTATGTTTCGTATAGCCTTAAACCGGGTTTATATCAATATCAAATAGCCGCGAATGGCTACCAAAGCCGAATCGTGCAGTATTATATAAACAGACAAACCCGAACCATTACGTGTAAACTGATTCCTCTGATAAAAAATGAGAATATCACGACAACAACATCACAAAATCCAATAACCGATACCACGATAAATCCCTCATCCTCACTTTCATCCACTGAATTACCAATAGAACAATATGCGTTCAACAATATTGTTTTTTTAATTGATGTAAGCTCATCAATGAGTTTATCAGACCGCTTACCCTTATTAAAGCAATCGATGCAAACGCTGATTGCTGAGTTAAGGCCTGTTGACCGCGTGTCGGTAATAACCTATGCCTCGAATGCTAAGGTGATCTGTCCGAGTAAACCCGTTACCCAAAAAGATGAATTATCCGCATTAATTGAATCGCTCGTTGCCGGAGGTTCCACCAGTGCCGACAAAGGTCTTCAACTTGCTCACGATGTGGTAATCGACAATTATATTACTGACGGAAATAATCAGTTGATTATTGCAACAGATGGTTCGTTCTCGTTAACAGAAAAAGACTTGAATCTTTTCAGGGATGGAACTGCCAACAATAAACCGTTAACCGTTCTGGTTATCGGGTTTGGTAAAAATAAAGATGCACAGAAAGGCCTCAGGGAAATGGCCAGAAAATTTCAGGGTTCCTACACGTTGATCCGTAAAGATCAAGAAGAATCTAATCGTGCACTACTTGAAGAAATAAAGAAAAATTCCAGGAAAAAGTAGTTGCTTAATTTAGTGCTCGATTCTATTACCGTGTTCGAGCCTACCTGCTTTGTTGATGTCATTCTGCCTCTGGCCCTGCCGGGCACCTTTACGTATGCCGTTCCTTCAGATCTGGAATCGGCTGCCCTGCCCGGGGTGCGTGTTGAAGTTCAATTCGGGCGAAAAAAAATATATGCCGGCATCATACGGGGTATTGTAAAGGAACGGCCTAAGGATATGGATGTTAAGTTCATTTTATCGGTACTCGACGACACACCGGTTGTGTATGAACAACAATTTGTTTTTTGGGATTGGATGGCCAATTACTACTGTTGCACCATAGGTGAAATTATGGATGCTGCATTACCGGCCGGATTAAAATTGCAAAGTGAGTCTCGTATAATACTAAACCCGGCATTTGATCGCGACTATACCTCGCTGAACGACAGGGAATTTTTGGTCGCTGAGGCTTTGGACGTTCAGCACGAACTTACCTTGGATGACTTATCCAAATTGCTGCAACTTAAATCCGTTTATCCGATTGTTCAATCGCTCATTCGCAAACAGGTTATCCTGATTCGCGAAGAACTTATTGAGCGCTTTAAGCCAAAAACAGAAACGTATATACAAATTCACGATAAGTTTCTTGCCCACGATTCGTTCAAACAATTATTGGATGAATTGGAACGTGCACCTAAACAACAGGCCGCCGTGCTTGCCTATTGGCAGCATACCCATCCGCTTCGGTCTGCCTCACGAAGCATACAACGCCGCACCTTCATTCAACAATATCAAATTGATGCATCCATCATTCACGCACTTTGTAAAAAAGGAATTTTCATTACTGAGGAACGTATTGTAGGCAGAACGGATTCACTGGAGGAGAGCATACTGAGTTCGTTTAACCTGAGTGCCATACAGGAAGCCGCAATGGCACAAATCGAGCAACAATGGAAACACAAACCGATAGTCCTGTTGCAGGGTGTTACCGGTAGCGGCAAAACCAATATTTATATCAAACTTATTGAAAACACCCTCGCCGAAGGAAAGCAGGTCTTATATCTGCTCCCGGAAATTGCACTCACCACCCAAATTACCACCCGCCTAAAAAGTTATTTCGGAAATACGATAGGCATATACCACTCTCGTTTTAATCAGCAAGAACGTGTAGAGATATGGAACAACTTATACAACAACAAACATCAGCTGATACTTGGCGCACGCTCCGCCTTATTTCTGCCATTCCGTAATCTCGGGTTAATCATTGTGGATGAGGAACATGATAGCTCTTATAAACAACAGGATTCTCCTCGATATCACGCACGCGACAGTGCTATGGCCTATGCCCGCCAGTTAAATGCAACGGTTTTACTCGGCACAGCCACACCCTCCTTGGAAACCTATCATAATGTAAAAGAGCATCGTTTTGGTTATGTTAAACTAACGGAGCGCTTTGGAGATAGCGTACTGCCGGAAGTTTGCTTTGTAAATCTCAGAGATGAGAAACGAAATAAGCAGATGAAAGGCTATTTCTCCAATACACTGCTTGAAGAAATAAAAAAAACAATCGCTGATAAAAAGCAGGTTATTCTTTTTCAGAACCGTAGAGGTTACGCGCCTTATATTTCATGCGAGCAATGCAGCTATGTACCGCATTGTATCAATTGCGATGTTAGTCTTACGTACCATAAATTCAGCCATCAACTGAAATGTCATTACTGCGGCTATACTAAAGCGCCACTAAGTGCCTGCCCCGACTGCAAGTCCACACATCTTAGTGAACACGGTTTTGGCACAGAAAAAATTGAAGATGATTTATCGGTGTATATGCCCGAAGCACGCATTGCCCGTATGGATATGGATACTGTTCGAACAAAAAACAGCCACAATAAGCTCATCGACGATATGCAACAGGGTAACATTGATGTGCTCATTGGCACCCAAATGGTGACCAAAGGGCTTGACTTCGATCACGTTGCACTGGTTGGCATTTTAAGTGCCGATCAGCTCCTGCAATTCCCTGACTTCAGAAGTAATGAACGTGCGTTTCAGTTAATCCAGCAGGTAAGCGGTCGTGCCGGTCGCAGGAGTGAGAAAGGCAAAGTCATCATACAGGTGCAAAATATCAATAACCCGGTCATTCAATTTCTGAAACATCATGATACCGATGGATACTACACCTGGGAAATGATGCAGCGCGAAAAATTATCTTTTCCTCCCTTTTGCAGGCTCGCCGAAATTACACTCAGCCACAAAGACCATAAAACCGTAAAGAACGCGGCGGCCACAACAACCGATCTTCTCCGACAGACCCTTGGTTCAAGGGTGAGCAATGCCATTGAGCCTCCGGTTAATAAGGTAAGAAATGAATACCTCATGCAGTTGATTATTAAAACGGAGCGAAACAGCAGTGTGCAGTTTCATCTGCGCCAGGCTGTCGAAAAACTCAGAAAACACTTAGGTCACGACAAGGATCTCCGTTCGGTGAGATTACGTATTGATATCGATGCCTATTAAATTACAAACCCCCTCCCGAGTTACCGGGAAAGGGGTTTGAACTATTGAAAACACATCTACCTTATTATTCAATGGCTTTTACGCGGCCTTTAGCCTTCGCAATAACCTCTTCCTGTATGTTGTTTGGAGCCGGAGCATAATGGGAAAATTCCATGATGCTGTTAGCACGACCGGATGTTATCGTACGCAATTGGGTTACGTAGCCGAACATCTCGGAGAGTGGTACCTTGGCTTTTATTACCTGTGCATTACTCTTCATCTCCATACTTTCCATCTGACCACGACGTCGATTCAGATCACCAACCACGTCTCCGGTATATTCTTCAGGAGACACCACTTCAACTTTCATTATCGGCTCTAGGATAATTGGTCTTGCTTTCAAACACGCTTCGCGGAAGGCATATTTTGCGCAAAGCTCGAACGACATCTGATCGGAGTCCACGTTGTGGTATGATCCATCATACAACACTACTTTAAGATCTTCTATCGGATATCCGGCAAGTACACCATTCGACATTGCCGCTTCGAACCCTTTCTGCACGGCAGGAATAAATTCACGTGGTATAGCACCACCAAAAATTTCATTAACAAACTGTAAGCCTTTTTGTCCTTCGTCCACAGGGCTGATACGTACGTATATGTCTGCGAACTTACCGCGGCCACCCGACTGTTTCTTAAACAGTTCTCGGTGTTCGATAAGTTGGGTAATGGTTTCCTTGTAGGATACCTGAGGCGCACCCTGATTACATTCAACTTTGAACTCGCGCTTTAAACGATCAACAATAATTTCAAGGTGAAGCTCACCCATACCACTAATAATAGTTTGTCCGGTGTCTTCATCGGTTTTAACCTTGAAAGTGGGATCTTCTTCAGCCAGTTTAGATAAGGCAACACCGAGTTTGTCAACGTCGGCTTGTGTTTTAGCCTCAATAGCTATCGAGATAACCGGATCCGGGAACTTAATACTTTCAAGTACGATCGGGTTATTTTCATCGCACAGCGTATCACCTGTTTTGATCTCCTTAAAACCAACGGCTGCACCAATATCACCGGCTTCTATTCGGTCTATTGGATTTTGTTTGTTGGCATGCATCTGGAAAATACGGGATATACGCTCTTTCTTTCCGCTACGGGTATTCAGTACATATGAACCGGCATCCAATGCTCCGGCATATACGCGGAAAAACGCCAGACGACCTACGAAAGGATCCGTCATGATTTTAAAGGCCAGTGAAGTAAATGGCTCTTTAGAATCCGGCTTGCGTTTAATTTCTTCTTCTGTATTCGGGTTTGTACCGGTTACAGCTTCAATATCGAGTGGTGAAGGCAGATACTGTACCACAGCATCCAGAGCCGCCTGTACTCCTTTGTTTTTAAATGATGAGCCGCACATCATCGGGATGATGGCTATATCGATTACTGCTTTGCGGATTGCCGTACGAATTTCATCAACGGAGATAGAATTTGGATCTTCAAAGTATTTCTCCATGATTTTATCATCATATTCGGCAACGGCTTCGATAAGGTTTGTGCGCCATTTAACCACTTCTTCCTGCATATCTTCAGGAATCGGTATCTCCTGATAGGTCATGCCCTGCGTACTGTCGTCCCAAACAATGGCCTTATTCAATACCAGGTCAACAACGCCTTTGAAGGTATCTTCAGCACCTATAGGTAATTGTAATGGAACCGGGTTGGCACCAAGTTTTTCTTTTACCTGCTTCACCACATCAAGGAAGTCTGCCCCACTGCGATCCATTTTGTTTACGAAACCGATACGCGGTACGCGGTAACGGTTCGCCTGACGCCAAACGGTTTCAGACTGTGGCTCCACACCCGACACGGCACAGAACAGAGCAACCAGCCCGTCCAGTACACGAAGTGAACGCTCTACCTCTACGGTAAAATCCACGTGACCGGGAGTATCAATAATGTTGAATTTGTATTCTTTGGTTTCGTTTGACTTCTGACCCTGATTGGTTGGGTAATTCCAGAAGCAGGTTGTGGCCGCTGACGTGATGGTAATACCGCGCTCTTTCTCCTGAACCATCCAGTCCATCGTTGCCGCACCATCGTGCACCTCGCCTATCTTGTGCGAAACACCGGTGTAGTAAAGAATACGTTCGGTTGTTGTGGTTTTTCCGGCATCAATGTGAGCCGCAATACCTATATTTCTTGTATATCTTAAATCTGTAGCCATAAAAAATGTTGTAAAATCTGATTAAGCCTTGTAGTGTGCGAAAGCCTTATTGGCTTCAGCCATTTTGTGAGTATCTTCTTTCTTTTTATATGCAGCACCTTCGCCTTTGCTTGCCGCGATAGTCTCAGCAGCGAGTTTGTCGGCCATGGTTTTACCACTGCGATCGCCGGCATAACGAATTAGCCAGGTCATGGCCAGATACATACGGCGAGTAGGGCGAACTTCGGTAGGAATCTGAAACGTAGCACCACCTACACGGCGACTGCGTACTTCAACAGAGGGCCCTACATTTTCCAAAGCCTTTTTCCATGTTTCGTAACCATCCTCTTTGGTTTGATCGGCTATTTTATCAATAGCATCATAGAAAATTTTGAAGGCAACGGTTTTTTTACCGCTTTCCATCAATGTATTTACAAAACGGGTTACCATTTGATCACCGAATTTTGGATCGGGAAGTAACGGTTTTTTCTTAGCTCTGGATTTTCTCATTTTTTATGGAAATAAATAGAAGTTGAAAGGAATTATTTTTTACCTGCTGCGGCCGGTGCTCCGGGTTTAGGACGTTTAGTACCGTATTTGGAGCGGCTCTTCTTACGGTTGTTCACCCCTGCTGTATCCAAAGTACCCCGCACAATGTGATAACGAACACCCGGCAAATCTTTAACACGACCACCACGAATCAGCACGATAGAGTGCTCCTGCAGGTTGTGACCTTCGCCTGGTATGTAAGAAATGACCTCGGTTTTATTGGTAAGACGCACCTTGGCCACTTTACGTAGAGCTGAGTTTGGCTTTTTAGGTGTTGTGGTATATACACGGGTGCAAACGCCTCGCTTCTGCGGGCAGTTATCCAAAGCCGGCGACTTTGACTTGGTAGTCAATACGTTGCGGCCTATTCTTACCATTTGTTGTATTGTAGGCATGAGGTATGTTTCGTTATTCTTAAATTTTGGGAGCGCAAATGTAGGATAAAATATTAAAAATCAAAACTATTCAGTCAATAATGTTGGGCAAAACAAATGATTTCATATTTATTTAATCCGAGTGAGGTCTCATAAATTATTTCTATGCACAGCATAATAGCCTTACATTCGCCGGAATTCGAATTTTCTAATGAAAAAGATCAACAGAATCACCAAAGACATCCTGCTGAGACTCCGCATTACCCAACTATTACAATTACCGGCTTCGCTCTTTGAATTTATTTATCACCTCAACGCCCTCATACGTTGGATTTATTCCAAAAAGGAGCCGATGTTGTTGAATGATTTTTTTACCCTGTCCAGAAATCATATGAAACGTTTCGAGGGATTTAATGCCATTACAGAACATCTCCGGCTCGCCGATTCCGAAATAATATATCTGGAGTTTGGCGTTGCCTCGGGAGCCTCATTTCGCTGGTGGCTGAACACTAACCAAAATGCCGCCTCAACGTTTCACGGATTTGATACCTTCGAAGGCCTACCGGAAAACTGGGGTGTATTTTACAGCAAGGGCGCCATGAAATTCGACCTGCCCGACATTCGGGATAACCGTGCCCACTTTTACCGTGGTTTATTTCAGGATACGCTCGTGCCGTTTATACGCAATAACTCCGAAAGGCTTCAGGCGGCACGACTCATGCTGCATATGGATGCCGATTTGTTTTCATCAACCCTGTTTACACTAAGTCAGTTATACCCTTACCTGAAACCGGGCGATCTGATTTTGTTTGATGAGTTTAATGTACCGCGTCACGAGTTTAAAGCATACAAGATATTTACCGGCTGTTTTCATATATCGCTCAAGCCCTTATATGCCGTAAACAACTATTATCAAACCGGCTTCATCGTAACATAAAAAAAGCCGGCTTGTGGCCGGCTCTCTTTGGCACGCAAAACGCGTGAGTTTATTTCTTGTCGCAACAGGCTTTTGAGGACGATTTAGTCGAACATTTTTCGCCGGGCATACATCCCATGGCTTTGCATTTGGCTGAATCGAGTTTTCCATCTTTCCAGCAACCCATCTCCATACATTTAGCGGTATCTATAACGCAAACACCATTAGCATCCATTTTGCAACAGGCATTCCCTTTTTCGCAGGATGCAGCATCACTGTGGCACATTTCTTTTTTGCCACTGCAACAGGCACCTTGCTCCATAGCGCACTGCTCTTGTCCGGCAGAACCGGTGGCAATAAGCGGCGAATTAATATTTGGTGCAATAATCAGGGCAACGATGCAACTCAACTTAATGAGGATATTCATCGATGGGCCGCTGGTATCCTTAAACGGATCACCCACCGTGTCGCCGGTTACCGCCGCTTTGTGCGGTTCACTGCCCTTGTAGTACACCTGACCATTTATTTCAATGCCTTTCTCAAACGACTTCTTGGCATTATCCCAGGCACCGCCGGCATTAGACTGGAAAATCGCCAGTAATACACCGCTTACGGTAACACCGGCCAGATAACCACCAAGCACTTCGGCACCAAATAAAAAGCCCAGCAAAGCAGGAACAATAATGGTGATTAATCCCGGGGCCATCATTTCGCGTATGGCAGCACGGGTAGAAATCTGAATACATTTTTCATAATCAGGCTGAACACCTTCTTTGCCTTCGAGTAGTCCGGGGATATTTTTAAACTGACTGCGCACTTCCTGAACCATATCATTTGCGGCACGCCCTACAGAGCTGATTGCCAGTGAAGAGAACAGGTATGGAATCATACCACCTATAAACAAACCGCCCAATACCCAGGGGTTGGTAATGTTAACCCCATCGATTCCGGTAATCGTCATAAATGCGGCAAAAAGAGCCAGCGATGTTAATGCTGCCGAAGCTATGGCAAATCCTTTACCGATAGCCGCAGTGGTGTTACCCACGGCATCCAGCACGTCGGTATTGGCACGTACTTCTTTAGGCAAGCCGCTCATTTCGGCTACACCGCCGGCATTGTCGGCAATTGGCCCGAATGCATCAATCGCTAACTGAATTCCGGTAGTAGCCATCATACCTGCCGCGGCCATAGCCACGCCATAGAGTCCGCCAACAACATAGGAAGAAATAATACCTACAACCAGTATAATGGTTGGATAAGCTGTAGAAAACATCCCCACACTGATACCGCTGATGACGTTGGTGGCATGCCCTGTGGCCGACTGACGTGCAATGGTATTCACCGGCGTGCGCCCCATGGCGCAGAAATATTCGGTGATGAGCGAAATAGCCGTTCCCACACCAAGACCAATTAGCACGGTAAAGAATACGCTCATTGAAGAGAACGCATGGGTAGTGCCTATAAAGGTTTCGGTCATCTCGCAGGGCAGTACATTAGTAATCAGAAAGTAGGATGCAATGGCGGTCATTATCACGGCACCAAAGTTTCCAATGTTGAGTGCGCGTTGCGGATCGCCACCCTCTTTCACTTTAACAAAGAAGGTACCTA
>Ga0315902_10003990_pt1 | contig 21680 bp, 20 predicted proteins | sample LakEriMetagenome_9_FD_203523 | JGI IMG/M metagenome (GOLD analysis project Ga0315902, IMG submission 203523) | Freshwater fungal communities from buoy surface, Lake Erie, Ohio, United States - Buoy 12 MA117 | ecosystem: Environmental > Aquatic > Freshwater > Lake > Lake biofilm | place: USA... | reverse complement strand
ATCGGTTCCAGAGCTCGCTCCAGCCCGGATCCGCTCCGCTCGATATTGGGTGGGCTCCGCGGGTCCGGGCTTCACTCGCGGGAACCTCGGGGAAGGGGATGAGGCGGGTGGGTTTTCGGGTTTTGAAACTTGGAAGGCAGTGGGATTCGGATTTGAGTCGAAGGATGATCACGGGTTCGCGCAGGGAGTTCTTGAAGGCTTCGGTCGGAGCATGGGTGGGGCTGGCGTTGGAGGCCGCGGAGTCCAAGCCGACGGGACTGGTGGGCAGTCAACTCTACGGGTGGGGCCAGTATTACCAACGGGAGGGAAAGGACATGAACGCCCACCTCGGCGAGGTGTTCTCCGCGCTCCGTGACGCCGGGTACGACTATGCCGAGGGAAACCTGGATTCGGGACGCCCGGAAAAGAACGCGGAGTTCGCCGACAAACTCCGTGCCAAGGGGTTGAGGCCGGTGAGCCTGTACACGGGCGGTGCCCTCCACAACGACGGTGCCGACGCGGTGGTCGAGCGACTGGTGGCCGCCTCACTGGTGGCGGCACGGTCGGGCTTCGAGGTGATCGTGTGCAATGTGGACCCGATCGGTCGTGAAAAGACCGAGGCCGAACTGGTCCGTCAGGGCAGGGCGTTGGCCATTCTGGGCAAGGAATTGAAGGCCTTGAAACTCCGCCTGGGGGTCCATCACCACACGCCGGAACTGGGTCGTGAGGGTCGTGAGTACCACCACAATTTCGCCGTGACGCGGGCCGGCGAGGTGGATTTCTGCATCGATACCCACTGGATGCTCCGGGGCGGCATCGCTCCGATGGATGCGCTGCGCCAATACGGGGACCGGGTGGTGTCGTGGCACCTGCGCCAGAGTCGCGACAAGGTCTGGTGGGAAGACCTCGATACCGGAGACATCGATTATGCCGAGATCGCCGCCTTCGCCCGATCCCGGCACTTGCCGCGCCGTTTCTCGGTGGAGTTGGCCCTGGAGGGAGGCACGCGGATCACGCGTTCGGTCGTCGAGAACCACCGGCGCAGTCGCGATTTCGTCCGGCGCGTGTTCGGGGTCTGAGTGTCCGGCATTGGCGTTCGGGTTCCGACGGCGGCGGAGTGCACCAGCGGAGTCGCGGGGACCGGAATCGCCGTCGACGGGACATCGAACGTCCACCCGGGTGGGACCCGGGGGCTTGGCGTGGAACTACTTGTCCGCCTTGCGGGCGGCCTTCTCGGCCTTGGCATTCTCCTCCAAGACGCGCGTCAGCGACTCGGAAGGCTTGAGGCCCAAGGCGGCCGCCGCGTTCTTGACGGCGTCGGGGCCGAACTCCTTGGCTTTCTTGGCGGTGGCCAGGCGGACCGGCCATTGGCGGGCGCCGTCGTTCTTGCGGGCCAACCAGAGGAATCCTTCGGCCCCCGAAGGCCAGGGCTCTCCGATCGACATCCACAGGCGGACCGGGGTGTTGGCTCCGATTTTGGCTCCCAGCGGAGGCAATTGGCCGGCGGTCAGCGGCAATTGGAGCAATTGGCAGCGCAGCACCGAGGGGTCGCGGGCCGATACGCCCGCGGCCACAAAGGCCTCGGATTCGCCCAGGAGCGCCGTGAGGGATTGGCCCTGCGCTTCGGCGGGCCAGTGGAAGCGCACGACGTCGATGATGTTGGTCTCGAAGTCGCGGCCGTCGCCCGGAAGCGTCACCCGAAGCGGCGAACCGGGGAGGGGGATCGGTGGGAGCCCGGACACCTCCGGAGCCGTGGGTCGGATCGCGGAAAAGGCTCCGGAATCGCGCTCCAGTCGGGACCGCATGAGGGCCACGGCGTCGTCGAGGGAGACAACATGGTGCACATCGCCCGTCACCGGGTTGACGGGGTAGCTGCGCAGAGACGGCGACGCTCCGAAGAACTGGTCGGCCGAACTGTTCCGGGAGGCACCTCCGGCCAAGCGGATGGCGTGGTTGATGGCCTTGGCCAGCGCCTGGGCCTGCGCTTCGTCATCGATGGCGATCCATCCCGAGGCAACAGTTCGGGCGGGCATCTCTTCGTTGCCGTCCTGCCAGCGGCGCACACCATTGACGCGACCGGCATCGGTCATCCAGACCGCGAAGGCGCGGCGATCGCCGGCGAACCAGAGGCGGACATGCGTGGCACCGGGATCCAGGTCGGCCAGCGAGAATTCGGTCGATTCGCTGCGGTCGAGGCTGCCGGGGATGCCGTCGGTGGCGATGGTCCGGAATCGGAGACGTCGGCCGAGCACCTGAGCGAGCTTCACCCGGATGCGGCCACCTCCGGCGATGTTCCGGAATTGCCCATGCTCTTCGACCGTGCGCCGGATGAAGTCGATGGTCTCGTCGAAGGTCGGCTCGGCGTGCAATGCCCCTGCGACCATGATGAGCACCATGAGCAGGGCTCTGCGCAGGCCGCGAAACAGCTGAGCGCCGCTCCGACGAGCCGTTCCGATCATCGTGGTCAAGGATCGGGGACGGACGTGGTGCATGGGCGGCAGAGGAGGGGCTGGTCACCGCCCCGGGCGGTCACGGAAACCGTCCCGGGAGCGGGAAACTTGCGGAAGCGGTCGCGGATCAGCGCTTGAACGACAACGGTGCCGGTTGGGGAGCCGCCGGAGCCGCGCCGGGCATCTCATGGGCGCACGGTTGATTGATCGGCGCTTCGGGCGCGCGGTTGTTCTGGCTGACGATGCGGTTCTGGAGCATCCAGGCCTCGACCTCCTCGCCCGAGACATCGGCCAAGACCTTGCCGTCGATCTCGACGGTGGGTTGCTTGGTCTGTCCGGTCTTCTGGACCATCTCGTCGAAGAATTCCGGGCGGTTGATGATGTCCCGCTCCTCGAAGGCGAGGTCGTACTTCTTGAAGACGGCGCGCACCCCGGCGCTCCATCCGCACCAGGGTTTCAGGTAGGCGATGATCGTAGGCTTCGACATAGAAAGTCTCAGGGAAACTGGCAGTTCATCGCCCGAGCGCAACCCGGGAAACGCGGTCGGCGCTTTCCCCACAGGAAGATCCGGGACGCTTCGGACCGTCCGGTGTCAGGCTCCTTTGCCGGGTTCATAGCCCAACCACGGGCCCAACCACCGTTCCATTTCGGCTTCCGGCACCCCCTTGCGGCGGGCCAGGTCGGCCACCTGATCGCGGCCGAGCCTGCCGACGGCGAAGTACTTGGATTGGGGATGTGCGAAGTACAGGCCGCTGACGCTGCTGCCGGGCCACATGGCGCAACTCTCCGTCAGGCGGATGCCCGTGCGGGCCTCGACATCGAGGAGCGACCAGAGCGTGCGCTTCTCGGTGTGGTCCGGACTCGCTGGATACCCGCCAGCCGGCCGTATGCCCCGATATTTCTCCTCGATGAGGTCCTCGGCACTGAGGTGCTCCGCGGCTCCGAAGCCCCATTCTTTGCGGACCTTCTCGTGGAGGTATTCGGCGAAGGCCTCGGCGAGGCGATCGGCCAGGGCCTCGGCCATGATGGCGTTGTAGTCGTCGTGGGCGGCCTTGTACTGAGCCACCACCTCATCGAGCCCGATCCCGGTGGTGACCGCGAAGGCTCCGACATGGTCCTGCGAGCCCTTCGGGGCCACGAAATCGGCCAAGGACCATTGCGGGGTTCCGTCCTCCTTGACGATCTGCTGCCGCAGCATGTGGAAGGTCGTCTGCACCGACGAGCGGGTCTCATCCGCGAAGACCTGTACCGAATCCCCGTCCCGATTGGCCGGGAAGAGGCCGTACACCCCGCAGGCCCGGATGCGCTTCCGGGCGATGAGGTCGTCGAGCAAGACCTGGGCATCGGCGAACAGCTTCCGGGCCTCCTCGCCGTACTTCTCATGCTGGAGGATCGCCGGATAGCGGCCGCGCAGCTCCCAGGTGTGGAAGAACGGCGACCAATCGATGTAGGGCCGCAGCGTCTCGAGGGGCACGTCGTCCAGGACGCGGACTCCGGTGAACTCCGGGCGGGGCAGGTCCGAGAAGTCCAGTCGGGCTCCCTTTGTCCGGGCCTGTTCGAGGCTGAGCAGCGGGGTGCTGGTCGCCTCATGGCTGCTGCGGAGCCGCTGATACTCGTCGCGGATCTGGGCCACATAGGCGGGCTTCAGGTCCGGATTGATGAGGTTGCTCACCACCGGCACGGCGCGGCTGGCGTCCAAGACGTGGATGACCGGTTGGGAATAGCCGGGGGCCAGTTTCACGGCCGTGTGCGCCTTGCTGGTGGTCGCACCACCGATGAGGAGCGGTTGGCGCATCCCCAGGCGCTCCATCTCGCGGGCGACATGGGCCATCTCGTCGAGCGAAGGCGTGATCAGGCCGCTGAGGCCGATCACATCGACCTGATGGTCCTGCGCGGCCTTGAGGATCTTGTCGCAGGACACCATCACGCCGAGGTCGATGACCTCGTAGTTGTTGCACCCCAAAACCACGCCCACGATGTTCTTGCCGATGTCGTGGACGTCGCCCTTCACGGTGGCCATGAGCACCTTGCCTTGGGTCCGGACCTCTCCCCCGGCGGCCACGGCGGCCGCCTTCTCGGCCTCCATGAACGGGGTCAGGTAGGCGACGGCCTTCTTCATCACGCGGGCCGATTTCACGACCTGCGGGAGGAACATCTTCCCGGCGCCGAACAGGTCGCCGACCTGGTTCATGCCGTCCATGAGCGGGCCCTCGATCACCGACAGCGGGCGACCGAGCTTCTGGCGGGCCTCTTCGGTGTCGGCGTCGACATGGGCGTCGATGCCCTTGATCAGGGCGTGCGCCAGCCGCTTCTCGACGGGTTCCGAACGCCACGCCTCGTCGGCCTTGGCCTCGGCGGCCCCCGCGGCCCCGGACTTGCGCCGCAGCGCCTCACCATGGGCCACCAGGCGCTCGGTGGCGTCCGGACGGCGGTTCAGCAGCACGTCCTCCACCAGGTCGCGCAGCTCCGGTTGGATCTCCTCGTACACCTCGAGCATGCCCGCGTTGACGATGCCCATGTCGAGGCCAGCCCGGATGGCGTGGAACAGGAAGGCGCTGTGCATCGCCTCGCGGACATGGTTGTTGCCGCGGAAGCTGAAGCTGATGTTGGAGACGCCACCGCTGACCTTGGCGAAGGGCAGGTTCGCCTTGATCCAGCGGGTGGCCTCGATGAAGTCCACCGCATAATTGTTGTGGGCCTCGATGCCGGTCGCGACGGTGAGGATGTTGGGATCGAAGATGATGTCCTGCGGCGGGAACTGCGCCTGGCGGGTCAGGAGGTCGTAGCTGCGCCGACAGATCTCGATGCGCCGTTCGTAGGAATCGGCCTGTCCCTGCTCGTCGAAGGCCATGACCACCACGGCCGCCCCGTATCGCCGGATCAGCCGGGCCTGCTCGAGGAAGCGCTCCTCGCCCTCCTTGAGCGAGATGGAGTTCACGATGCCCTTGCCCTGGAGGCATCGCAGCCCGGTCTCCAGCACCGACCACTTCGACGAATCGACCATGATCGGCACCCGGGCGATGTCGGGCTCGGCGGCGATCAGGTTCAGGAACTTCGACATGGCCGCGGCGCCATCGAGCATTCCCTCGTCCATGTTGATGTCGATGATCTGCGCGCCGACCTCGACCTGCTGTTTGCAGATCTCCAGCGCGGCATCGTAGTCGCCCGCCAGGATCAACTTGGAGAACTTCGGGGAGCCCGTGACGTTGGCCCGCTCGCCGATGTTGATGAAGTTGGTCTCCCGGGTCTGGTTGAAGGCCTCCATGCCGCTGAGGCGCAGCAGCGGTTCCAGCGTCGGGGTCTTGCGCGGAGCCAACCCTTTCACCGCTTGCGCGATGGCCTGGATGTGGGGCGGGGTGGTGCCGCAGCAACCGCCGACCACGTTGAGCCAGCCCTCCTCGGCCCAGGGGCGGATCTGCGGCGCGAGGGTCTCCGGGGTCTCCGGGAATCCCGTCGGCGACAGCGGGTCTGGGAGGCCGGCGTTGGGGTACACGCAGATGCGCGTATCGGCGATGCGGTGCAGTTCCTGCACGTAGGACCGCATCTCCTTGGGGCCGAGGGCACAGTTGAATCCGATGGTGATCGGTTCGGCGTGCCGCACCGAGTTCCAGAAGGCCTCGACCGTCTGTCCGGTGAGGGTGCGGCCCGAAAGATCCGTGATGGTGCCCGAGATCATCAGCGGCAGGCGGACCTTCAGTCGGTTCTGCACCTGCTGGATGGCGAAGAGCGCCGCCTTGGCGTTGAGCGTGTCGAAGATGGTCTCCACCAGCAGTACGTCCACGCCGCCCTCGATCAAGGCTTCGACCTGCTCGGTGTAGGCCGTGACCAACTGCTCGAAGTTCACCGAACGGAACCCGGCGTCGTTGACATCGGGCGAGATCGAGGTGGTGACCGGCATCGGCCCGATGGCTCCCGCCACATAGCGGGGAATGCCGGTTGCCGCACCGACCGTATCGGCCGCCCTCCGGGCCAATCGGGCCGAGGCCAGGTTCATCTCGCGGGTGAGTTCCCGCAGGAACGGGTCCGCGATGACCTCGTTGAAGAAGGTCTGGTCCTTGCGGCCCTCGGCATGGCGGAAGAAGAAGTCGTGCTGGCCGATGGTGGTGGCCGAGAAGGTGTTCGTCTCGATCAGGTCCGCGCCGGCTTCGAGGTAATGCCGGTGGATCTCCTCGATGACCTGGGGCTGGGTGATCTGGAGCAGCTCATTGTTGCCCTTGAGGTCCTTGCCCTTCCAATCGCGGAAACGGTCGCCCCGGAACTGGGCCTCCCCGAGCTTGTATCGTTGGATGACCGTTCCCATCGCCCCATCGATGATGGCGATGCGTTGATCCAGCAGGTCCACGAACCCCTGACCCCGCGTCCATTGGCTGCAAGCTTCCGACCGATTCGACATGCCCGCAGGCTACCGGGCAGCCCCCGGGGTTCCAATAGATAAATCAACGCATCCCGATTTGTTGATATGATATTCTGCAGGGCGAATTCATCTGAATTTGGGGACTGGGTAGCGGCCCGAATTGTTTTGGGGTTTTTGGAGCCTTGTCAGGCGGCGGCGTGCCGGTGTGCCACTTTATTGAATCTCGCCTAATAGGGTGACTACATCCAATCCTCCGTGTATTGTTCGCTCATGCCAACGGAGCTGACCATCGTCTGGGATGGTGCCAGGGTCTTTTGTTTTGACGGGCTCAGGCTTCGAGGGCTCTGAATGCGAGGGATGGTTTGGCTTGGATGCGTTCGCGGATGACGGGGAGGGATTGGCCTGGGAAGCAGCGATTGAGGATTCTCAGTAGTCCGTTGCGGATCAGGGCTAGATTGGTGAGTAGAGACCGGTTTTGGCTCCGAGACCGGTCTTCCCCCATCAGCGCATCCCGTCGCCAATGGTTGCGGTTTTCTACCCCGGCCCAATGACCTCGGATCAACTGATGCCATTGTTTGGGTGTCAGATCCTCCGGTTCGAGACTGCTGACGTAGTAGCGGGTCTCCTCCGTGGTCCTGCCGGAGCGCTTCTCGGTCCTGCGACTCCGGACAACCACCAAGCTGCGGGCGAATGGAAAATCCATCGCCATGCCGTCGGTGGCAAAGGCGTGCAGGGCTCGGTTATCGATGCGACCGTGACCTCCTTGGCTTTCTTCAAAAAGGGGGTGCCTAGAGTCGCCGCCTTCTGTTGTGCCAGTTTCTCCAGATGGGGTTGGTTGCCTTTGACCTGCAGGAGATAATCTCCCCCTTTTTCGGTGACGGTCCGGGCGATCTTGCGCTGGCAGTGCAGTTAGGCCCTGTGATAATCTGTTTCTAGCCTCAAACGTGGCGGGTGATCGCAGTCATTTTCATGACCGTGTCCGTGCCGGTCGAGTTGCCATCGCATCTGGAAATGGAGTATCCATGGGGAATGAGAGCGTTGTGGGCGATCTTCTGCGTGTTCGTGCTGTCCCATGCCGCGGATGTCACTCCCCCGGCCGTCCCGAGGGCTCGGTCGGAGTTCTTGAAGACGAAGTACGAGGCGATCCAAGGGTCGGTCTCCGCGCAATTCGATCTCGGGTTGCTCATCCGCAAGGGAATGGGTGTCGAGCGGGATCCCGTCGAATCACTCAAATGGCTCAAGAAGGCCGCTGAACAGGGGCATGCCGGAGCCCAGAACGAGGTGGGAGTGGCCTACCGGAATGGTTGGGGCGTGGCGCGGGACGACGCCGAGGCGGTCCGTTGGTTCCGAAAGTCGGCCGATCACGGGCAGGCCGTCGCGCAGAATGCCCTCGGCTATGCCCTGGGTACTGGGCGGGGCATCGCCCGCGACGAGAAGGCGGCCGCAGTGTGGTACCGGAAGGCCGCCGACCAGGGTTTGGCGGCAGCGCAGAACAATCTGGCCTACTGCTACCGCCACGGTCGTGGTGTCGGGAAGGACATGGGTGAGGCCTTCAAATGGTTCGACAAGGCGGCCCAACAGCATCTGCCGGCGGCGGAGCTTGGTCTTGCTGAATGCTACCAACAGGGGTTGGGCGTCCCGACCGACGCCGAGTCGGCGGCCAAGTGGTTCGCTCGGGCGGCCGAGCACGGTCATGCGGCCGCCCAAGAGCGCTTGGGTCACTGCTACTACCACGGCAAAGGGTTGGAGAGGAATTACGAGGAAGCCGTCCAATGGTACCTGAAGGCGGCCGAGCAGAACCATGTCGTGGCCCAACTCAGCCTTGCGGGGTGCTATGCGAGTGGGCGTGGGGTCGACCTCGATCGTTCCGAGGCCTACGCCTGGTATTCCCTCGCGGCACGGCAACTGCCTGAGGCGGCCAAGGCCAGGGACGTCCTCGAACTCAACCTTTCCCCCGCCGACCTCAGGCAGTCCCAGCGAAGGGCGGCGGAACTCAAGTCCCGATTGAAGGGCAAGGCAAGCGAGGGGAGTCATTGAACCAATCCCCGGAATCCGTATGCCCACCCAACCGGCTGACCTGACCGACCTCCGACGACTCCTGGTCGAGACCAACGAACCGCTGGATGCTCCGACCGATGAGCATTGGGTGGCGTCGCTCCGATCCGACGAGTGGCCGCTTCTGCTGAAAAGGGGGACCTTCCACCTCAAGCGACTCGTTGCGCGGAGCCCGGAGGCTCCCGAGGCTGTCCTGGAGATTCTGGCCGGAGATGAAGACGCCCGCGTGCGGTATGCCGTCGCGGAAGGTCGGTCGTCCGGAGCCGTGCTCGAGAGGCTCGTTCGGGATTCAGAACTTGCGGTGCGCTACGCCGTCGCCACCAACCCCGATGCCTCCTCCGAGATCCTGGAAGGTCTGACCCATGATCCCGATGCCCATGTAAGGTATGCGGTCGCGGAGATCCTGACTTCGGTGGAAGCCCTGGAGAATCTGGCAAGCGATCCCGACCTGGGGGTGCGGTGCGCTGTCGCCCGCAACATGAACTGCTCGGCCTCGGCTCTCGAGGGGCTCGCCCAGGACAGGGCTTGGCCCGTCCGTATCGCGGTGGCTCGCAATCCGAACGCTTCAGGGGCGGTGCTGGAGCGTTTGTCCGCCGACTCCGATGCGCATGTCCGCCATGCGGTGGCCGAAGGGCCGGCTTCCGCGGCCACCTTCGAAAGGCTCGCTTCCGACCCCGATGCCCACGTCAGGTACGCCGTTGCGGAGAGCCCGGCACCGCCGGCCGCCCTCGAGCGATTGGCCCGGGATGCCGACCCACTGGTGCGGAATGCCGTCGCCAGCAATCCGAACGCGCCGGCATCCGCCTTCGAGATCGTGGTCGACGATCCGGACATCGAGGTGCGGTTGTCCGTCGCCAACAATCCGAGCGCCCCTGCGGCGGCCTTCGAGCGTTTGGCGCGTGATTCGGAGGCGCCGGTTCGCCGGACGGTGGCGGGCAACACCCATGCTCCGGCCGTCGCTTTTGAGAAGCTCGCCCGGGATACGAATCTGGATGTCCGAAAGACCTTGGCCGCCAACCCGGGGATACCCAGAGCCTGCTTCGAACGATTGGCCAGAGATTCGGTCGACGGCATCCGGTGGGAGGTGGCACGCAATCCGAGGTCACCCACCGGCGCTTTGGAGAGGCTCTCCAGGGACACGGCAGAAGAGGTCCGGGAGGCGGTCGCGCGGAACCGTCGGACCCCGGGGCCGATTCTCGAAAGGCTCGCCGGCGATGTGACGATTCCCGTCCGAAGGCAGGTGGCTCGGAACCCGGGGACGCCCAAGGCAGCCCTTCAGAGGCTGGCGGCCGACGCGGATGCCGAAGTCCGCGACGAATTGGCCTCCAATCCAGCGGTGACAACCGAGGCGGCATCGATCCAGCCTTCCGGGAAGTCCGACGAAAAGGCGTCCAGCGCCGTTGAAACGGGAGGTTCGACCGTATCCTCGCGCTGCTTTGTCGCCACCGCGGCAGCCGGTTCACCCACGCATCCCTGGGTGGAGGATCTCAGGAATCTGCGCGATGAGGTGCTGACCCGGTCCGCGCCGGGCAGAGCGTTCATCGACTTGTACTGGACCATGGGCCCCATCCTCGCCCGGATCATCGGGAATGTCGCCGTGTTGAGGACCGCGACGCTGTGGTTCGTGGTGGCGCCGTCCGCCTGGATCGCTCGGGGCATCACTCGCCGGATGAGCCGGAAGGTTCCGCTGATTGCCGGGGGTGAGTGACGCCACCGGGGGAATCCGCCGCCGTCACGGTGGGTTGGTTGTTTCCATCGTCCTGCGTTGCGGCAGGCGCTGATAGGTTGCGGATGTCGGCACGAATCTGACGGTTCATCTCCCGGATCTGCAGCATCATGCCCAGCATGGCCTTCCGGTTGGGGTCGTCGGCCTTCGCGCGGGCATCCGGCTTCGGCGCGCCTTGAGGCTTGGAGGTGGCTTGAGACCTGCCCAGCCGCATCCGCTCCCGTTCCCGCTCGTTCTCCTCCAGCAGGGCCGCCAAACGTCGGATCTTCCCCTCCAGCAACTGGATCTGGGCATCCTTCGCTTCCAGTTCCTGATCCCGCCCGGAGTCGCCATCCAACTCCAGCAACCGGCGGATGCTTCGACGCAGTTCACCACCATGCTTCAGGTCCTTTCCACCTTCCTTCAGCAGGGCCGCGAGCACTTTTTCCACTTCCGTGTCCAAGGGCTCTGCCACGGCCCCGGGTTCGCTCGATGCCGTCGGCATCGGCAACGTCGGTCGGGAAGGTCGTATCAAACGCCGGATCGACCTGAAGATGAATCGGATCAACCGCAGTCCGCCGGAGACCCGGTGACGGGCGGGAAACCGAGGTTCCGGTGCCGTGGTGCCGACGGTTTCTGGCGCTGCATCACCGGCGAGGGCGGGGTATGGGCGTTCGAGAAAAAGCGTCGTCCACGCGCGGCCAGGTCCCACCTCGGACAGTTCGTGGGAGAACACCCGCCGCTGGCGCGGCCCACTTCGGGTCGGCGGAATGTCATGGGAAACCGGTGGGCGCAACAGCGGGGCCGTCCCGCCGGAATGATGCAACCTCCAGACCTCGAGCGTCGGGTCCGTGGTTCCAGGCCGATCCGCCCCTGAGGTGCGACGGCGCTTCAACAAGAAACGCCGGGTCCATCGCCACAGCAGCTTCTGGGGATCGGAGGCCGCGTGGGGTTGGGTCCGGAGGACATCATCGCCGTGCCCGTGGTTCCGAAGCCAAACCTCGTAACTGTGGTCGCGAGGGGGGCGGGTGCGCCGATGCCGAGCCCCGAGTCGCCGATAGAGCACGAGGCTCGCCAGATTCGGCGGTAGTCGTGAGAAGGGGCCTTCCCGCGTTTTCTTGGAGTTGGACATGGATCACCTCCGTCGCCCGATCCACCGCCCCGCGGGGAGTCGCATCCCTTCAGGACACGAGCCCGTTCATGCCTTGGATGGCCAGTTCCCGGTTGGTCTTGAACTCGTCCCAGAATTCCATGGGCATGTCCAAGGCGATCTTCAGTGCTCCGTTGGATCCGGCGTACTGCGGTTCCTCGACCTGCACCACCTTGCCCCCACCGTATTCCGTCAGGGCTTTCTCGATGGCTCTCCCCAAGCCTCGGATCTGGCTTCCGCCACCACCGAGCAGGATGTTGTTGCGCATCTTCGATTGGAATTCGGGGTCGTAGGTCGCGATCAGGTCCTGCAACGCGGCGGCGGTCGGGGGGACGATCGAGTAGCAGGCCTTGTAGACCTCCTCCGTCAGGTTGAACACCTTGGGCTTGCCGCCGACGGGCAGGATCTCCTCGACTTCCTCCATCTTCGTGGTCACGGACGCGTGGCGTTCCTTGATGGAGCGGATCATGTTGATCGAGAACTGGGCCTCCGGGTACTTCTGTCGGATCAGGTCGGCAAGCATCTCATCGATGGAATCGCCCGCCACCGTGTGGGTGCGTTGATCATCGGCGGAAGGCATCGTTCCGTGGACCCGGCAGAGGTCGGTCGTGCCAGCGCCGATGTCCACCACCAGAGTGTCATCCAGAAAATCCAGACCGTAGGCCACCGCAAACGGCTCGGAACAGACGATCACCGAGTCGGTGCATTCGGCGGCGGCTTCCAGGATGCTCGCCTTGCCGCTGGTGCTCGCTTTGGCAGGTGATCCGATCACTGCGTAGATCGTGGCATCGGTCGGGGTGTTCGCTTCGCGGATGACGTGTTCGAGCAAGTCCTTGATCGCCTTCTTGACCTCGGGTGAGTCCGGGGTGTCCGACTGCTTGATCGCCGAGCCGGCAAGAGGCCGATGGAGATTCAGCGACATCCGGTTGTCGAGGGCCTCCTGTCCGTAGATCACATCACGCCCGCCGAGCTTCTTGCGCGCCACGTGATCCTTGGGATAGCCCACGTAGGAGCAAACCGTCTTGCGGAACCCAGTGCTCGCCGTGATGGAGGTGCGGCTGGTTCCGAGGTCGATTCCGAGGAAGATGGTTTCGGGCATGGCTTTTATGGGATGGGGTTGAACGTTCGGTGGAGCAGTGGAGAGAAACAGGGCAAAGGTTCGGTGGGAGGCGATGGGAGCCGGGGTGTATCAGGAATAATGCTCCCAGTGGGGATCGGTCCGTTGTTGGCTGCCGTAGAAGGAGCGCACCTGACGCGTCTTTCTCGAGGTGTCATCGATGGCTCGGATTTCCGCAGAGGTCCGGCCCATTTCCTCGCTCAAGCGGCGAGACCAGATCTCCTCCAACTTCCGCAACCGATCCATGGTCTCGAGGGTTGCGGGATCCCCGGTTGGCTCATCTTTGAGCACGAGTTCCAGAGCACGGAATTGTTCCTCCTTTCGGTCTTCCAACGACGCCAATTGGACCCAGTCGCTTTCGGTCAGTGCGGAATGCAACTCCCGATGGATTCCCTCGAGGTCCGTCGCTATCCGAGGCAGGCTGTGGATATCGGCCATCAGACCTGGACGTTGATGCCGGCCTCGGCAGGACTCGCGGCGAGAGTTTTTCCCGCGATCTGAGAGTGCGCCAGGGACATGGACCCGTTGGACTGCATCATCTCCCTCCAAGCCGACTGGATGACCTCCAAGTGGCTCTTGGCCTCCGCGAACAATTGCGGATCCTTGCGGATGTTGGCCTGAATCAGGCGGTTCCCGATGTAATCGTAGAGGGCACCCAGACGATCGGTGAATTCGGATCCGAAGGTGGGATCCAACGCGTCCCGGAGCTGATGGACGATGGCCCCGGCCTTGGTCGCCTGATTGTGGATGGTTTCGAGCCGACGGGCGAAATCCTCCATCTCAAAGGCGTCGATGGCCTTCTGGATGGCCGCCACAGCGCCATCCAAGAGCATCTGTACTATCCGAGGCTTCGGTATGGTCGACTCGAAGCCCGACCGGTAGGCCAACATGGGATTCCGCGCACTCATGGCATCGGTGTCCGGATAGTCTTCGGATGACTACGAGTCGAGCTTTCCGAACAGGTTGCTCAATCGGTCGATGCCTTCCAAGGGAGGGTAGGCCCCCTTCGGAGTGCTCTTCCTGACCATCTCTCTCACCCGGTCGAAATCGATCTCGGCCTTCATCTTGGCCACCTTGAGTTCTGTGTCGGAGATCGACGGAGCCCTTCGGATGGCCAAACGCTCGGTGATCTCCGCCTGGGCTGCCGGCTTGGCCTTCACCGAGAACTGTTGGGCTGAACCCTGTTGATGGACTGGTTCTATCTTCATTTCCCGCCTCTATGGGGAGGATGCGGATGATTTGCGCACGCCTTAAGAGTTTTTTTGAAAAATGATCCAGGTTTGTCGGATTCCTCGCCGCGTCACCGCTTTCCAGTCCGTTTTCCGGTGCTTTCACCCGTGGTGACTCCGCCCGGTCCCGCGTTCTTCGCCTTCTGGTACATCTGAACCACAACCGATGCCGAGTAGCGCATGAATCTGGACGGACTGCTCATCGATGGGGAGGGTGGCGGTTCGGTTTCGACCCCCAGTTTTTCCCGAAAAAAACGACGGGCATCGTTGAGCGTGGGTGCGTCGCCGGCATTCCATGCGTCGTCGAATTGCCAGAGGATGGCCCCGTCGTCGATCCGCACGAGCGAAACCTTCAACCCGACCAGGATCGGCGGATAGGGGCGATAGGCGGTGAGTGAAGAGAACAGGACGGTGTCGGCCTCCGTCTTCTGGCGGATGTCCTTCAGGACCTGCGGAGGGATGGCGGCGGTGACCCGAAGTTCATCGGCGCCCTCGAGCAAGCGGTGGGTGTCCGGAAATACCGGAACCGCTTCGAATGGTGCCGACGCCCGGATCTCATCCAGGAGGATGCTGTGAAGGAGTCTCGCGGTCTCCCGATGCACCTCACTCGGTTGGAACTCCGGGGTGGCCGTGGGCAGAACAGCCACACGACGCACCCCTTTGAGCACGGCGGGACCCGCACCTCCGCAGTTGTAATTCGTACGGAATGGCCCGTGATAGGATGGGTCGGTCAACTGCTTCTCGATGGAGGAGCAGCCCATCACGAGACTGAGCGAAAGGATGGCTCCAATGCGGCTAGGGTTCATCCAATTCCGAGTTTCTGGTTCAAGAACTGCAGTTGCTGGTTGCTCTTGCTCTGGGCCGCCTCCATCGCCCGGAAACCGGCCAACATCCGTTCCCGATTGGCTTGGACGCGTCGTTCCATGGCGTCCAGTTGATCATTCAGGCGATTGACCTGTTCGGTGATGGCCTTCTGCCGCGTCGGGATGGTGCCACTGATGTCGTCCACCATCGGGGTTGCGAACCCGACGACCTTCGCCGCCAGACCGGTGCTTGCGGTGGTCAGAAACTTCTGGAGCTCTGGCAGATTCGAGGTGATCGCATCGGTCAATTTGCTTTCGCTGACGACCGTCACTTCGTTGGAGTAGCCTGAGGTCTTGAAGCCCAGATCCTCGAGGCCGCGAAAGGTGCTGCTGGGTCCGGCCAGTTGGGGCATGAAGATCGCGCGAATGGCTGAGCCGATTTGGAAGACGGTCTGATCGTAGGCAAGGACGCCGGAAGTGACCTTGCCCGAGGCGTCCCGGCTGCTCGTCGTGAGGGTGGCGACCAGGGATTGTACGCTGTTGGCGGAGGTGACGAGATCCTGGACGGCCTTCTTGATGCCCACCACGTCCACGGCCGCGTTCACGGTCACCTCTCCGGTTTGCTTGGCAGTTAGAGTGATGCCGCTCAATCCGGAATCCTCTGCCGTGATGGTGTTCGACGCGCACCGTTGGCGTGCACCACCGTCGATGGAGAACTCAAGGTCGTTGCCGGCAACGAGGATCCCGTTGGAAAGACCCAATGCCTCCATCAGCCGTCCCGATGAATCCTCGACGCCGATGCTCCGGTTCCCGGGAGATTTGTTCCTCAATTGGATGCGGTTGGCGGCTTGGTCGTAGGTGGCGGTGACCCCTGCATCCGAGGCACTGATGCGGCTCAGGATCGTCGCAAAGGTGTCCGTCTTGTCGTAACTGATCGTCGTCTGATTGACCTTGAAGCTTCCTGAGGAGTAACCATCGAACAGCTTGGTGCCGGTCAGATCATTGATGTTCTGCTGATCCAAAGTCTTCGACGGATCGAGAGATCCGATGGGGCCGGAGCTCACCGCGTCCACTCCGGTGGGCGTGGGCGTGAACATCTTCATGCATCGGAGGATGTTCGAGGTGTCGTTGGGTGCACCGAGCACGAGACTCTTTCCAGCCGGCGGCGCAAACCGGAAGGTGTCGGTTGCAGAATCGTAGGTGGCCGTGATGCCCAGCGTGGCCAAACCGCTGTAGACAGTGGACAACTGATCCGTGTCGGAAACGGTAATCTGCTTGGTCTGCAACACGCCGGTGGTGTTGTTGCGCACCGCCACGGTGAAAGAACCTCCGACGAACGTCCGTCCCCAAGCGATGTCCTTGAGGTTCTGGGTTTGGTCGATCTTCTTGAGAACCGTCGTGTCCGATTTCAGCACGGCGGGAGTGGCCAGGTTGTGGATCGCAATCGTATAATCGCCTACGACCGAATCGTTTTCGGTGGCGATGGTCGCCGTCGTGGCGTCGCTGGTACTCGAGGTCCGTCCCTTGTAAAGCGTGGTCGACTGGAGCGCTTGGGCCTTCGACTTGAGATCCGAGAGGCGGGTGGCGATCTGCCCCAAGGCATCGCGTCTCCGACCCAGGTCCGCCTGCTCGGTCTTCACCCGCGCCTGGGGTTGCCGTTCGACCTGCGTCAACTGATCCACCATCGACTTCCAATCGAAGCCCGATGCTAGTCCAGAAACCGATAGATCCATTCCAGCCATGATGGGTTCTCCTTGATCGAGATCAGTAGACGCAATCGAGGGATATCCTCTCCCCGCAAGGGCACTCCACGGTCACCTTCTCGACCCTCTCACCGATCCGGGTGACCACGATGGAGGGTGCACGCGATTCGCCCGGAGTCGAACTCTCACGCCTCGGCGCCATGAAATCCCTCAATGGCAAGGGGCATGGATTCGATCCGCTGCGGACCATGCCCGGAGCCCTCGACAGAAACGGTGCCAGCGATTCATCGTCGAAACCCATTCGGAGTGCATCCGACAAGTCCGCCAAGGCCTTCTCTGGAGGAGCTTCCCGGGCGACTTCAGACGGCTTCGAGGCCTCGACCGGTTCGAAGCCGAGACCATCCGGGATGGCGGGCAGGCCCGCCTCCGAGAACGCTTGGAAAGCCTCGCTCATGGACCCTCTTTGGGTTTGGTGGTCTTCGCGCGCACGAAAATCGAAGTGCGGCGATTCCCGGGGTCATCCTTGGCCCGACCGGGAAGTGGCGACTCCGAGGCCAAACCGGAGACCTTCTTGATCTGCCCCGGCTTGACGCCATTGGCTTGGAGGATTATCCGAGTGGAGTTGGCCCTCGAACTGGAGAGGTCCCACGAATCCTCCCCTCCGGCATTGGATTCGCCCGCGGTGTGTCCGTTGAGCTCGAGTTCGATATTCGGGTATCGCGCTAATTCCCAGGCGACCGTCTCGAAGACCAACTGGCCGAAATCCGTAAGATCCTTGGAGCCGCTTTGGAAAAGGGACTTCCCAGGGGTGTCGAAGAAGGTGATCAGCAGGCCCTCGTTGGTCCGATCCACCTTCATCGCCTTGGTATCCTTCCAGTCCGGATTCTCCATCAGCGCGCGCTCCAGCTTCTGGTCGAGTTTCTGAAGGAACTGCAGGGGTACGCTGGAGGGATTCTGGAAGAGATCCGACTTGTTGGGGTCGGAGTCCGAGTCCTTCGTCTTGTTCGGAAGCACGCCCACCGACTGCTTGATGGTGGACATCATCCGATTGCGGAAATAGCTCGCCAGCTCCCCCTTGGTCTTCTCGTCCTGGGCGACGATCCACATGACCATGAAGAAGGCCATCATGCCGGTCACGAAATCGGCATAGGCCACCTTCCAAGCTCCACCTCCTCCAGCTCCCATGATCGTTCCTTATTCGGCGGTGGTCATTTCATCGTCTTCAGCATCGTCTCGAGCTCGGCGGAACCGGGCCGGACGTCGTCGGACAGCACCCGCCGTCCGATTTCGCAAGCGACCAGCGGAGCCGCCCCGTTGGCGAAGCTGACCGTGGCCTCCTTGATGCAGTTGAAGTAGACGGCCTCGGCTCGACCGAGGAAGTCGATGTTCGTCGCCAGCGGAGCGATGACGCCGTAGGAAAGGAAGATGCCGTAGAACGTTCCGCAAAGCGCCGAGCTGATGCTCGCGCCGACGACCGTCGTGCCCTGGTCGATCTTGCCCATCGTCAGCACGATGCCCAGCACCGCCGCCACGATGCCGAAGGCCGGCATCGAGTCCGCGACCTTGGTCAGAACCTCCACCGGTTCATGATGCTCTGCGTGGGCGGTGTTGATCGATTGCCGCATGAGGGAATCCAACTGGTCGGGCTTGATCCTCCCGTCCACCACGGGCTTCAGGCCGTCGCACAGGAATTCGAGTGCATGGTGGTTGGAGTGGAATTTCGCGTATTTCTTGAAAAGGCTGCTGCCTTGGGGATTCATCACGTGTTCCTCCAGTGCGATCATGCCGCCCCTGCGGCCAAGCACGAACAGTTCGTAGAGGCATTTCAGAAGTTCCTCGTAGTCGGCCTTCTTGTACGGGATTCCCTTCAGGGTGGCGGTCAGACCATGGCTGATGCCCTTGAGGATCTTGACCGGGGCCATGATCACGAGACAGCCGGCGCCCATGCCCGCGATCGGGATGATCTCGCCGATGTGGATCAGGCCGAGGGGGTTTCCCCCGTTCATTCTGAACCCGATGAGGGTCAGACCGATGATGATGGCGAAGCCGATGATGACGACCATGGTGGCAGGGGCTAGTGGGTGTTTTGGATCCGCTTGAAGTGAGCTCTCAAAATCGTGACGGACTGGACGTGGATCTGGCAGGCACGAGCCTCGGTGAATCCGAGCAATTGACCGATGTCCTTCAGTCGGAGTCCCTCGAAGTAGAACATGTGCAGAACCTTGCGCTGGACATCGGGGAGTTGCAGCAGCTTGCGGCGCAGCTCCTCCTGAAGCTCTTTGTCGAGCAACTGCTCGAGGGGCCCTATCTGGTTGAGGTCGACCGGCTCCTGGCTCGGCAACTCATCGGTGGCCAGAAACGACGGTTCCGAGAGACTCTCGAAGACCACCCCACGCAGGCGATCGAGCAGGTTACCGTATTCGTCCAACGAAAGCCCGAGACGGGCCGATATTTCCGTATCGTCGGGAACCCGACCAAGTCGTTGGGTCAACTCTTCGATCGCCTCCTCCAGCCGTTGGCGACGGGAGAGATCACCTCGACTCAACGGACTGATCCGCCGGAGCTCGTCGAAGATGGCGTTCTTGATCCTGATGCGTGCGAAATGGGGGAACGAGGCACCGCGTAGCGGATCATAGGTCCGCGATGCCTGAACCAAGGCGAACAGGCCGAGATTGATCCAGTCGTCGATGTCGGTCCCCGCGGGCAGTGCCGGGCAGTAGCGTTGGACCGTGCGGACGACGAGGGGGGAGTACCGCTCCAACAGATCTTCCTCGCTGTCGCCCGTCGGGACGGAATCGCGGTACGACTGGGCGGCGATCACCTTCCGGGTGAGTGACGGCTTCGGTGCCTGGATGGAGTCGGTGCTCATCATTCACCCTTACCGTGCGCCCTACCTTCGTTCGCCTTTTCCTCGGCCCTCTTTCGTTCCGCCTCGAGCTTTTCGATGCGCAATCGCTCCGTCCGGTCGGCGGCCTTGATCATCTGAACGATCAGACGTCCCCCGAGGAACGCGGAGAGGCCTCCGGCCAGTGCCGCTCGCTGTACGGCATTCTCGACAGGGACACCCTTCGCGAGGGCCGACACTACGAAGGCCGACGCGACCAGCAAACCCAGGATTGAACTGGTGACTCCGATCATGACCGTTTATGCAATGCGAGCCGCTGCGATTGCGTTCTGTGCCTCGGCGAGGATCTCGGGATCCACGAAGGGTTTCTTGAGGTCCAGGCGTCCTTCCCACTCGATTACCGCCGCAGCGAGCAGGCGCGACTTCATCGATGGACCCAGCGGAAGGTCGTCCTGAAGGGCTTGTCGACGGAGTTGGCGCAACTCCCGCTCGACCCAACTCGTGGAACAGAGGGCGCTCTGCAGCGAGGCGGGGAGGTCGGCGACGGCGAAGATGCCCGGTCGACCCGACCCCGGAGCCCTCATCCAATCACGCAAGGGATGATCGGCGGATATCCAGCGGTCCCAGACGGCCCGATGCTCCACCGTGGTGCCTTTGAAAGGCACCCTCGGAACCTTGGGGGATCCGGGTTCTTGGTTGGTCATGCGGGATGCGAACTGCCGCTGACAGGCCTGCAATCGCGCCGCGGGCCACTTCGAGGCGAAGGCGGTGAACATCTCCGGGACCATGCGTCCCGTCACACCGCCTCCCTCCGGAGAGACGCCTCGGGCGTCCAGGCTCTTGGCCATCTCGTCCCAATGGGGTTCACCCGAAGGACCGAAGGCGAAGTCCGCCGCCAGACGATAGCCATGCGTATCGATCCCCACCACGAGTGTCGCAGACCAGCATTCGGCGCCGGTCGCCTGACACACTCGTTCTCGCCACGAATGGACGAAGAGCCAATAGGGGCGGGGCAGTCTCCGTCGGCGCCAGGCTCGGATCTGGGAATCGAGGGCCACCGCCGCGCGTTCCACCTGGGAATCGTCGAAGCGCAGGCCGCAACGTTCTTCGAGCCAAGCCACCGATTTCTCCGACGCCTCCTTCCGAAGATAAGCGTGGGCGATGGCCACCTGTCGCGCTCGATCCATCCACGTGCCTTGATCCAAGGGCGGTGGTCGGAATGGAGTGAACAGCGGCACCTCTTTTTCCAAGGTCGTCGCTCCAGGGTGGGCGCGCGCGGTTTCGGAGCCGTTGACCAACGGCCGAAGCAGGTCCCGGAGCGCCTCGGCGAGTCGGTGGTAACCCTCGCGGGTGAGCACGCGGATCACGTCGTCGGCCGGCGACGCGGTCTGTGGGGGCAGGAGTTGGGGGTTCACGGCTTTTTGGCGGTCGTCTTTGAGGCGGTCACCGAAACGAGGGCGTTCCCGGTGTAGGGAGACACCAGCGGGGTCGATTCTCCCCCATGTTCGGCCTGATCGATCTCGGGCGCGAGCACAGGGGTCACCCCACGGGAGCGAAGGAAGTCGCGGAGGTACCGGGATCCGATGACCACTGCGCCCGGCACGGCATCAGCCTCCGGACTGGGGTCGATCACCATCCCCAGAACCTCCCCGGACTCGTTGAGCACAGCGGCCCCACGGAACGATTCGGAGAGCCTCGACGCGAGGCAGAATTGCCTGGGATCGGCGCGGACGCCGGTGGAACGGCCGATGCGAGTCTTGAGCGACATCTGTTTCAGGTTCTCTTGAGAGCTCGTCCCCGGGGCCAGCAGAGCGCAAAACACCCAGGTTCCGCTGGTGACGTGGCTGCGGTGCGTCTGGAGCGCCAATGGACGCACGGTGCCCGGAGAAGTCTCGAGTTTGACGACACTGAGCCCGAGCATCGCCTCGACGCCGAGTCGATCGCCTTTGAGGCGGCCACCCATCAATGAAACCGTGATCTCATTGTCCGGATCGGGTGAGCGTGGCGTGCAGGCGACGACATGCCCGGAATCGGACACCACGAAACCGGAACCCCGGGTGGTCGGGGAGCTCTGCTCGACCCGTGAGCGGGTTTCGATTCGAGCGACCCCGGGCTCTCGGTATTCCGACGGTGTGACCTTGAACTCGGCCACCAACCGTTGAGCCCTGGCGCGATCCTCATCCGGGATGATCTTTTCAAGTTGTCGACGGGCCACCGCGGCGATCTCGAGGCCCGCGGAACTGGCAAGAGTCCACCATTTGTGCGCTTCGACCAGGTCCACGGCAGCCAC
>Ga0315902_10003987_pt1 | contig 21689 bp, 3 predicted proteins | sample LakEriMetagenome_9_FD_203523 | JGI IMG/M metagenome (GOLD analysis project Ga0315902, IMG submission 203523) | Freshwater fungal communities from buoy surface, Lake Erie, Ohio, United States - Buoy 12 MA117 | ecosystem: Environmental > Aquatic > Freshwater > Lake > Lake biofilm | place: USA... | reverse complement strand
TTTCCGTATTCTAAATAATTTATAGGCCCTAGAGGATTACTACATTTGATATCCCAAGGGTATTTGCCTCCACTTGAAATCGTTCCGTCGACGAATACGCGTGGAACATCGAAACCTTCGAGCCGCGCGCACTCGGCGACGACAGACCATGATGTCGTCGGTATGACCCACGATACTGGCGCGATCGTGGTCCTTGAGGATTGGGCGCGACTTGCGAGTCACCCGCATGCCTGCTAAGTCCACAACCACAGGGTAAGGCCAGCCACCAAGTCGCATTGCGCCACCGGTGTAAGCGACCATAGAGAACTTTCGCAACGCCGGCTTGCCCTCCTCGGCAGCCTCAGCGGCTTGTAAACTGATCGAACTGGCATCGTCACAAACGATTCGTAGCGAGCTGGGTACCGACTCGGCATCCACCTCACTCTGCTGGTTCGACTGCAATGTCTTTGTCATCCGTTACATCTCCTGGAGAAAGTGAAGTTGAATCGGCCGAGAGTCCCAGCTCGCGCATGAGCGAGATCTCTTTCGCGCGCTGATTAAGTTCTGTCTCCCAATCACCCCCCAACCTTTCCTCCCTACGGACGTGCAGAAAGTCCGTGACGGCTATCTCTGTAGAGGTTTTCGAACCCGTAGACGATAGTTCGAACCCGTTTTCACCGGGGGCTCCGAGTGAAAACTCTGTGTTAATTCTGGAGCCCGTTGAAAACAGAGAATCAGAGAGTTCGAGAGCGTTTTTCCGCACTCTCAGGCGCAACCTTGAAGGTTGCACTCGCACTCCGGAAATCTCTCTTCGAACAGAGAGCGCAGCGAGTTGGGCGACCCGAGCCCAAAAAACCCACAAATCCTTGTGATTTCCCCCCTAGAAACGAAAAACGCCCGGCGGTCGATCTCTCGACGCCGAGCGTTAAGTCTTTTGGTCGCCAAAGTTCGAACTCTGACGAAAGGCTCCGCAAACGAGTCTCAAACCTGCGACAGGTCGGTTATCAAATGGCACCCTTGCGAGTCCACGAAACCGCCTCCATCACCCAGGCCACCGCAAGGTGACCAACGGCAATCAGACCCGCTGGCTAACCCCAGCGGGTCTTTGCGTTTCTACCCGGAAATTCGGGGCTTTTGCGAGCCGCCGTACGCATACGCCCAGCATCATACGCCTTCGACGAGCGGTCTTCTTGGTTCTAAGAAGCGGTTGGCGTATCGACGGGCATGATGGGACGAACCGTTGGATTCAGGCATCTCGTTGTCATCATAATGCCGTGAGATGATTGGGCGAGGTCAGATGCTGTGTCCTGCCTCTCTTGGAACTGGAATTTCTAGGCTCGTGATTGAGCATCCACCAGAGGAGCAATTGATGAACGATCGATGAGCATTCGTCATGAAGCTTAACTCACCGTTTCTTTTTACCGTTTTCCGTTTCTGCGCGATCGGGAGAAGGGTGACAGATCATCCCATTCCGATGGATTCCAATCGGAAAAAACGGCATCATGGTGTTCCGCGGTGGAGTTTAGTTGCGTTTCGCGCCTGTCGAACGGCAGGGCGACCGACTCCTTGCCTCCCTCGTGGATCCCAGCGATCGGACTCGGCGACGGTATTGGAGCGAAACCAGGTAGTGAAACTCCAGATGTTCGTCCAAACATGGCTCGGTCTGAACTCGAACCGTACACAGGCTCAATCGTATCCATCTCAGCAGAGGATTCTCCCTCTCCACCTCGATTCCCATTGAGCCAATTGATGGTTCGTAAAACATCCAACGGACTTATGTAACCATCTCCCGAGACATCGTATAGATATTGAACACTATCGGCGGAACCTAGTAGATACTCAGAACCTGTCCTGTTGAGTTTATTGATCAAAACGAGGGCATCCAGAGCGGTGACCCAGCCATCTCGGGTCACGTCCATGGGGTTATTTTTGTTGTGCCAGCCTTGGTGTACCTCGTGGAGCCAAATATCGTTGATACCTTCTTTAGCGACAATCCAATCCGCGGCATTGGAGTGCCAGATCTTGTCGTCGTCGTCTCCGGTCGTAAAGGAATTGATTCCACCGTCGTCCCGAATCTGATTCTTTCCTGAACCAGCATCGATTTGATCGTTTCCAGTACCTGTGTGGATCACATCATCTCCAGGGCCAGTTGTAATCACATTGTCGCCATGCAAGTCGGTGATGGTTGCCGCGAGACTCTGGACGAAAATCCAGTCGTTGCCCATCCCCCCGTGGATATCGAGGGCAATAGGTGCTGTGCCAATCACCGAGACAAAATCATCGCCACCGAGCAGATAAATCTGAACATCGCGGATATCGTTCTTGCTGTAGGTTCGGCGTTCCGATTTCTGCGCGTTCCAGTTGGCTTGCAACAAGATGCTCGTCGACAAGCTATTCATGGCCAAAGAGTCCATCCCCGCGGTTCCCACGACCATCAGTCGATCCGGTGGAAACTCCTCGACGATATGTTCGATCTTCTCAACCTCCTCAGGATGCCCCGCTTCCTCGAGTCGATTCAGAACGATCTTCGCGACGTCCTGGACTCGAATCGTTCCGTACGCTGTATCCACACGGCCCTTTGTCACCCAGACACCCGTGTTGCGGAGATCGACGTTGAGTTCGTCATTGCCAATGTTTCCTGCGAAGAAAACCTGCGAGATCGCTAAACCAGCGTTCGCGATGGATACCCAATCGTGCCCACCTTGACCATCGATGTTCAATGACGACAAACCTGAGGCATCCACGACGGTGATCTTGTCGTCGGCCGATCCGAGTTTCATCGCCAGCGATCGGACCACGCCCGTGGTGATCCTCGCTGTGCGCGACTCGATCGATCCACCGCCAACACGGATCTCATTGGCTACCGATGCCAGAGTGTCGTCCAAATGCAGCGAATCGAAACCACCGAGGACGATTCCGAGCGAACCACCGAGGATGTGTTGCAGATCCTGCAAAGTCAAACGGATCGATTTGCCGGCGAAGTACGAGTGGAACTGCGCAGACTGACCGATCACGCGTCCCGTGACGGATACATCGCTGAGGGTACTCAATCGAATGAAACCACCAGCGATTAAGGTGGAGATTCTCGCCAAACCATTTTCGGTGTGCGATTGATGCTGTACATCGAGGTGATTCAAGGACGTTGTCGCCGACAGATCGTCGGTAGTGACAATCAGCTTTGCATCGGTCGTACCAACACCCAGCAAGGCATCGATGGAGACCTGCGGTCCTGCGACACCTCGGAGTGTGGTTTCTCCCTCTCCGCCTGCGCCTCCTCCAGATGATTGGACGACGCTGCCAAACGGAGCCGAAATATCGACATTGGTTGGCGAGGAAATCACTCCGACCTCGAGATCCCCAACCACTTGTTCGACAGCGATCGATCCACCGGCAGTGATTTGAGTCTGGCCATCGACCAGAACCAAGATCGGTTGTTCCAGTTGGTTCGTCGAACTGTTGGCAATCGTTCCGAACGCGCCCCCCGCGACGACGTTCAAGGTGGTAGCGACGAGATTGACCGGACCGTCGATCAATCGGAATCCACGAATCGAATGGGTGTTGGCGGTCGCACCATCACCTAACACAGTCCACACGAGTCGCGCAGCCCCACTCCCCAATCGCTGCGTAATGTTCACACCGGTCTTTTCGATCGCGATCGCCTGCTTGGTAATGGTATCGATCAAACTCGCCACGACCGTCTGGGTCAGGAGGGAATAAGTGATCGTCACTTGAATCGGATGGTTCGAATTGAGCAGAACCGATCCGAGCGATTGACCGCTGGCGGCAGTTGCGATTTCGGATGTCTTCACAAAATCGGCCCACGCCCCCGTGCCATCGGCACCGCCGAGATTCAAGACCAGTGCCAAGCCCTGCTGGTCGGCGTTAACCAGATTCAACACCACGCGAGAACCGACAGCACCCGACTGATAAAGGAAACCAAGAGCGAATTGATGGCTCAAGTGAACCGAATCATTTTTAGCGAACACGACTTGGCTCGGCCAAGCTGACGTGTTGCTCGTTCCAGCGTTCAAATTCACATTGAGCAGATCGTCGGTAGCAGTGCTCGATACGGAAGCCGATCCCAAAGTCGTGGTCGCGGTCCAGCCTGCCCCGTTGCCGTTGAAGCCTGCAAACGAATGCCGCTGCGATGCCAAGGCATCGGTGACGGACGCCGTACCTTCGACTTTCAACGAGAGAGTTCCCGCCACGTTCCACTGTCCCACCTCCAGAGCCGAGGCGGACTCAACCGTCGCATCTGCAAGGCTCGCAAGATCGACCTTGTCAGATGCAGAGATGACCAGCGGTCGGGCGCTGGTACCAATAGCTTGTCCAGCTCCCAACCGCATCGCGCATCCGGTTACCGCAGCACCCGTCGAACCGTCGGCGACCAACAAGTCTTCCGCGGCTTCGAGCCACACGAATCCCTTCGAGGTCGAATTCGCGGATTTGACATGGAGGTCTCCTGAGGTTCCGATTACCAAGAGTTCCGAACTGGACGTCGCTGTCAAACTGCCAGTATCCGCGAGTTGCACCAACAGCGGCCGGGAAATCTTGATGCGAACGCCCGTCAGGATGACGCTGTCCGGGGGCGAGCCAGCGTCGTAGTAAATGGTTTCGCCCGAGGCGTTCTTGCCAATCAGTTGGATCTCGCCTGCCTGGCTGGCAAACCGTACGATTTGGCGTTCCGCGTCGGTGAGCGTGTTGTTTTGGAAGTGCTCCAGTGGGATGTCCACTGCAGCGCGATTCTCACCGATCGACCCCGACGAATTCAGGATCAGATTGCCCGCCTGGATATTGGAAACCTTCGCAATGGCCGCAGCAGCCGCAGGACTGCCGAGTGCTTGACTGCTTAAGTAAGAAAACAGATTGAACGATTCCTGAAATGATGCCTTGATATTCGCTACGGTTTCTTCAGATGCGGTGAACTGGTACGCAGGATCGTACAGTTGGAACTGGGGCAGGCTCTCCCAATCCGGGCCGAACGCGTCGGTGCTAGCAAATGTTTCGATACAGCTTTGCCAGAGTTGATTGGCATACTCCTGGACTTCGCTATCGGTTGGATTGTCCTTTTGATAATCGAGGGCAGCCTTTGGACGGAACGCCTCGATACCCTCGGCCGTCAATTGATAGATACGCTGCGGGTTGCCATCGCTGTCGGTTGTCGTGACGATATCTCCCCAGTCACCGGGATCCCAGCTATTCCATAATGGTGGCTGCACTGGGAAATTGACCACAGGGATCAATTGCCAGTACTGAATGTAATTCGCATTCACACCGGCCTCTAATGAATCGATCCATTCCTCGGAAAGATCAGGCTCTGGAAAGGTGATGAAGTCATGAATATTGCGCCGCGTTTGCGGGGAAAGTGTGGGATCATTGAGTCCCAAGGCGTCGAGCGTCAATCCATCCAGAATGTTGCCATCATGCGTTGTAATCGCGACCGTACCGGGAGTCTTTACTTTGCCGATTCGTACATCACCAAAGTGGTATATCGAGATATCGCCAGCGGCTTGGGCGTTGAGCAATCCTGCGACAGTGCTACCATCCAAAACCACATTCTGTACCAATTGTACTTGCAGCGGTTTCGCGCTCGAACCGATCGATCCTCCCGCGGTCATCGACAGTGTGCCAGCATAAATCAATGAAGAATTCGAGTAGGGAACAACGTCTCCCGAAGCGTTAATAACCACAGGGCCATCGTGCGAGTCCGTAGGCGAAACCGTCGATACAAAACCGATCGAAAGGTCGCCTGGTGATGTAATGTAAACACCGCTCACCCCGCGCGCCGTGAGAAACCCGTTTTGGGTCGATGACTTGGTGAGGCTGACATTCAACGGATTATCAACCGTTCCAACAAATCCTCCCGTTCCCTCAGCACTGACCCCAACCGTCCGTGCTGTAACCGAACCGGTCGAGGTCGATGTGATCGAACCGCTAGTCGCTGTCAACGAGGCCGTGTTGACCACACGGATCAGCCCATTGAGAATTAACGACGCGTTCGATACGAGGTTGAGATCATTGCTCGTTGAGATCCCGCTGAAATCGACTCGAATCGGATGGTCGGCTCGCACCCACGTGCTAAAGTCGGTTGCGTAGCTAGTGGTTGTGCCGTCGCTCGCTTTGCTCAGCGGCTGAGCGGCAAAGCGTTGCTTGAAACCCATCGGAGTGGATGATGATCCGCCAAGACTAAAGTTCTTGACGGTTTGTATCGTTTGAGAACCTCCCTGCGGTGCGGTAAATCCGACGTACATTGTGGGACCGACGGCCGATGCGAGATCAATGTCGTGATACACGCGGCTGAAGGTTCCCCCGGTAACAGTGTCGGTCAACGATTCTGTCAATTGACGCCGGGCATTGTCGTAGTTCAGTTGAACGCGGATCGGATGGCGGCTCGCGAAATCGACGGCTCCTGTACTCAGATACGTTCCGGCTGTGTTGGTGGCGACAAAATTCGATCCTTGCAGGCCGTTGCTCTTGAGATTGATTTGATACGCAGCCGTCGGTCCGGAGATTCCTACATAGCCCAGTCCATCTTCCGCGTTGCCACTGACTTGGGTCCCGGCCGATTGGAACACCAAGGCGACGCCATCGTCGGGGAAAACCTCCATCGAGAAGTCTTGAACGCTTTGCACCGCCGTCAATGCGCCGCTGCCACCGGTGAAGCCAACGTATGTTGTCGGACCCAACAATCCCTCGAGGTTGATGTTGCTGTAGGTTTTTGTGTAAGTCGTGTTGGAGATTAGGTCCGTTAATTTTTCGGTGAGCTGATGCGCGTGGCTGTTGTAGGACAACTGAACTTGAATCAGGTGGCCACTGGCGAAATTGACGGAACCTGTGCTGTTGTAGGTTCCTGAGGTGTTCGTAGTGACAAAGTTCGATCCTCTGGTGTGGCTGCTATCGGCAAAGAGGTTTATTTGATAAGCAGCCTTGGCGCTGGAGATACCCACATAACCAAGCCCGCCACCACTGTTGCCTATCGCTCCAGTCCCTTTGTCCTGGAAAACCAGGGCAATACCGTCGGCTTGGTTGCTCTGAAAGGAGAAATCCTTCACCAGTTGAGTAGCGGTCTGACCGCCGCTGCTGCCAGTGAAACCGATGTAGGCTCGAGAGGTCCCAAGAACCGACGCGAGGTTGATATTGGAATAGGTATGACTGTAGGTGTTGTTATTACTTAAGTTCGTCAGAGATTCAAAAACCTGATTGGAAATTGGATCGTAGGTCAAGCGGACGTGGACTAGATCTCCACTGCTGAAATCGACACCCCCAATGCCTCCGGTCTTGTTGTAGGAACCGCTTGTATTGCCTGTAACAAAGTTGGAACCCTTGGTCTGATTGTTACCCCCGAAGATATTGATTTGGTAGGCAGCTTTGTTGCCCGCGATCCCGACATAACCTAAGCCACCGCCTGTGCTCCCGACAACGTTGGTTCCCTGCGTCTGGAAGACCAGCGCGATGCCATCCGCGTTTCGGTCGCCGCCGGCTTGGTAGGTGAAGTCGATGGTGAAACCGTAGTTAATGGGAACTTGCTCTTTATTCCATGCGGCTCGAGCGATACTCGTTGACCCGTTGGTCAACGTGAGCTGTGTTGGGCTGATTAAAGCGGCGTTGGCAGTATTCGTTGGAGCCGCAAAATTGCTAAACCCTTGGACCGCTTTACCATCGGTTTGATACTTGAAATTGATTTCAAAGTCGTCTTTGGTACCGATTTCGCCGCCGTACCAAGCGGCCCGTGCTATGCTTTGCGAACCATTGGTAAGCGTGATCTTGCCCGGCGTTATCGCACTGGCGTAGGAAGTGCTTTGAGGAACGAAGTCACCGAAGCCTTCGATCTTGGGGTTTTGAAAGCTGGCCTGATAAGTGAACTCGACCGAAAGCGAGTCCACATCGGTACTGATCTTTTCTCCGTACCAAGCGGCCCTTGGATAATTGCGTGTGCCGTCGTCATTTGCAAAAGTGATTGTGTCGCCTGAAATCGCCTCCGCTTTCAAGGATCCCGCAGGTTCGAATCCTGTGTAGCCGCTCAGCTGTGGATTGACAACACGGACTAAATCACTCTTCAAAGAATCGAAAGGAGAACCCGTTTGAGGCTCGTAAACGAGCAAGAAATTTTTCACGTTTTGTGTGGATGAAGCCAGGCCAGTCGAGCCTGTGAAACCCGCGAAAACTGGGCTCGATCCGAAGAGGCTAGCTAGATTCATATCCTTTTCAGTGACATAGTGCACGCTGCCATCACTATCCGAAAGAAATGCGAACCACTTTTGTTTGGAAGCATCGTAGTACAACTGCACTTCCATCGGATTGGAGAGAGAGACCGGTGAGCTTGATGCATATTCAGGCGCCCAAAAGTTGATATTCGCTGTGGGTTTAGCGGAGTGAAAACTTACGCCCGGATGCGGACCATCTTTGTAATCGTAGCGATTGATCAGGAAGGCAGCTTTGTTGCCCGCAATTCCTGATTGAACTCCTCCATAGCCGAGTCCACCACCGCTCTCCCCGATCGCGCTCGTGCCCACGGTTTGCAAAGCGAACGCGATCCCATCGCCATCGCCACTTCCTTCGTAGCGGAACGAGACCATGAAGCTGCGCGTGACATCGATCGGTTGCTCAAGCCACGCGGCATTCGCTGCACCTCCGGTTCCATTGGTCGTGAGTGTTAACTGCTTCTGATCCGAACTTATCGAAGCTGCGTTGACGGTTTGAAATTCGGCGAACCCGGACTTCGATACATCGCCAAAATTCCATACGCTCGTTGGGGACCAACCAGCATCGGATGTCGAAAAACCCGTCGCAGTCGCTTCAAAAATATCCTGACGCTGGCCACTGACGAACAGCGTGTTGACTTGTGGCTGATAATCGATCGTTCGGGAGTTGAGCGTCTGGTTGGGCGTTGCCGAGTAACTCTGACCACGTGGTGTGGTAAAAACCGAAATACCATCGCTGGCATTAGTGTAGACGTAACGAGTATTGATCTGGGTGGCGGTGTCACGAAACTCCACGGAGCCAGTGATATTGGCGGCACCCGCATCGATGTTATTGAGTATGAGTGGGATACCGGTTTGATTCGATACTTGTGTGATTCCTCCTGCCCCCCCCAGCAACTGAACCATCGAACCATCCACGGTCGAGACGATTTGACCATCGAGCAGAACGCGAACGCTTTGCGATATTGTCATCGATGAGAGAGTGATTTGATGGGTGCGGGCGTCGTACGTTGCAGTCACATCGGGAGAGTCCTGGCAAACATTTGGAACGACCAGAAGAGGATTGGATGTGCTACCCGACTCGTACGCAGCTTTGTGATTTCGAAATTGATTGCCGAGGTCGCTGCTCAATGTGACGGAAAAATCTTCTGTTTTCCCGACCTTCAAGGGTGCGTTGATATCGATGGATTTGGCAAAGATCGCGATCTGAGCCGCAGTGATCCCCGCTCCTAGTTGCGGATTTATGACGTGCGTAGGTCCCGATGCGGCTAGGGGGATTCTGGATGTATGCGTTCCATTGACGTAATCCGCCGCGGCGGGGGCGATGTAATTGGGATCGATGTATGTGTGATCGCTTACATTCTTTATTTGGCCAGGCAAAAACGGCAGATTTGCGCTCGGGTTCGTGGAGGAATTAGGATCCAGCGCGTTGGCGTAGGCAGCATTTTCCAAAGCGAGCATGCTGTTGCCTCCGGTGCCGAAATAGGCGTCGGGCGTATAAACAACGAAAGCAGAATTCGGAACATTGATGGTTACCGAAGCCGCCCGAATTGGTGCTAATTCAATGATCGGACCGTAGTTGTTGGTGAGGGTCACGTCGCTTGACGGGGCATTGAGATAACCAGCGACGATCATGAACGGTTTCGCACTGGATGAACTGGGCGGACTCACGGAGACGTCGATCTTTCTATCGGGATTCGGATCGGAATGGATCGTCAGCCCCGGAGCCGTTGTTGGGTTCCCCTGTGAATCGAGCAACAGGACCTTACCCGCATTGCGATTGGTGTGGCTAGCGATTCCATTGAGGATCATCCAGCCGGAGGTTTTATTCACGAGGTTCAATTTTGGCACTCTGGCCGTCACCGTACCCGTTCCCTGGATTTGGTCGGCAACAATCCGGATATTCGGCTGTGGAACCTCGATTTGCTGCAGCACGTATGCCAGTTCCGTTTGCGGGACCGTGTAATTCTGTTTGAAGTTGTTCAGGCTGGTGGCGTCCATGATCTCACCGAGCGCCCCCTCGACGCTTTGGCTCTTACCGGCAGCGAAGGGCAGAAACAGAGTGCCCGTGGGATCGCTCGGTGACGAGACAACACTCTGGTATTTAACAGGATTAGCCTGATCGATCGCGTTCCAGTCAAAGTGATTTCCGTTCACCTGAATACCGCTATCAAGAACCTCGATATTGAAAGAAGAAACGATGTTTTCAAATTCTCCATGGAAATAAACATTTACCGTGTTGATAATAACCGGCTGTTTTGGTTTGTAGCTTTGATCACTTATGGAATAGTACCCCTTGGAATTCGTTGTATCCTGAGAGGTATGTATATGGATCAAAACGCCTTCAGATGTAGAGATCGTCGAGTTGATCTCTGAATTGATGAACTGATTGATAACAGCATTCGACAAGTAATCATGACCTGTGGTAACAGCTCGCGCTACAGCGGAAATATTTGCTGAGAATGAGTTATCAATTGGGTGCGTGACATTGTCACTCCAATCGCTTGCTTTACCTCCGATAATGTAGGTGACCTTGTTCGCAATGACATGGGTACCGGTATGGTTGGAGGCATCGTATTTCTTGTCCTCATAAGTATTGGTCGAGTTCACGACGACGACCGCATCGGAATCACCTCCTCCTAGTAAGGGATGGTTTACGCCGGTTTGACTCAACGCGTCGATATCCGCAGCCGCGCCGACAGTGAGTTGATTGATACCCGAAATTAGATTGACGTTTGCTTGATCCAACCAAATATTATTTTCGAGATTCAAAGCAACGGTACTTTTGGCATACCCATGACCTATCAGACCAAAAATTTTTTGACTTGCCAATTCCTTGATATCGACGGATTGGGTCGCCAACCATTTTACGTCAATCGGTTTGGTTACATCCAATGCCTTGATTTCAGTGGTCGATGTACCGAAATCGATCGTGCTTTCGCCGTCATAGGACCAGGGCAATGTATCGGTATCGGTAGATTGGGTCGGAGATAAGTTGCCAGTGAAAGTTAACTTGCTGGTGTCGATCATGACTTGCTGGGTCCCCAATCCCTCCAAAAAAGTGATGTCCCATTGCATCTTGTTATCTTTATTAAGGGATCTATTCACTTTAATTTTTTCGTTGAGATATTCACCACCTTGTGGCCACGACAGACTTTCCAGTGCGTCCTGAACATCTTCTTCCCTCGCGTTGTAGTCAAGAGGGTCTGTTGTCTTGCCAGCGTAGGTAAGGGTAAAGGTTCCTCCGGTGATTTTTCCGTTGTCTCCGGCGTCAAAGCCAACATACTGAACGATCTCGGCACCGTGGTTCTCTGTCTTGCCTCCCACGGTCGACGCATCTTCCGCGAGAGCACCTCCTCCCGCTCCTTGAGAACTGTTGTAGATATCCTCGCCATTGACTAGGCCGGATTTACCATCGTTTGTGTTTGGGGATCTCTTCCATGCATTGTGAGTTACTACATTTACTGTCCCGGCGGAAGTCAGGGTGTTGGTTCCCAAATAGTTGACTATTGCAATGGGCTGGAATGAATTGAAGACTCGAGAGCCCGAGCCACCGGCGATAGTTGTGATTGCGAATGTATACGCGTAAGTGTCATACTGCATATCATTGGTTGCAAGAAGTGACATTGTCCCTGATGAGTTTGGGGCAGCTTGCAACGTGGAATGATTGATCGACAGAGTTGCGTTCGGCTCAATCGTGTTGAATGCTTTGGTAAAATCCAAGCCGAATCCGGCGCCGGAAGCGGTAACTGCTCGAGACTGACTACTCCCATTATCGGTTTGGGCAATCAGTTCTAGATCGCCCCCGTAGGTTAAATCGAGGTTTATGGTTTGAGTGGAAATGGTTGGTGAATAGGTCGCATGCGCATGGAAGAAACCGAGCGCCGCCCCTCCCCAGTTTCCGGAATGATTATCGTCAGTAGGCTTTTGCCCGGCGTTGGAATAGGCTTTGGTTGAACTGGTCGCTAAAAGGCTAACATTCCCCGTGGCGTTCACCGTGGTTGTGCCCGATGGAGGAACAATCGCAGCAGTGGAGTTGGTAACGCCGATATCACCACCTCCCCAGGCCACGATTTGCTCGTCATAGGTCAATCTGTGACCATCACCGGAAATGGCCAGGGCCCCGCCACCGAGCGACCAACCATGGGCGTCGAGGTCATGGTTGCCTAATGCCTGTACCGTTAAATTGCCAACATTTAATGTCCCAACGGTTCCAAGGACCGCCCCAACGATTCCATGCTTATCCGCCTCCGCGATGAAATCTCCGAGCGCTACCAGGCCAGCAGCACCTCCGAAAATACCCGCGTGAACCGACTCTTGACCGGTGGCGATGATGCTCAAGTCACTGCGATGAGAATCATTCTTGGGTTTGATCTGGGAACCATGTCCTACCTCCGCGATAACGATGGGTTGGCTGTAGATGAAGGAATGTCCTCCCGCTACCGCCCCGCCTAGCGCGATCGCGATCGAGGTCACCCATACTTTTGTTTCCATATACCGGCTATCGGAGGCACTAACATCGATCGAACTGCCACTGGTGTCCGAGCCGACTGTTACAATCGAGTTTTCGATTTGGGCGACGACGAAATCATCGTTGGTTATCTGCCCAAAAGAAAGTCCGATCGAAGCGCCATAAGACGCGCCGACACCCGCGAAATCGCCGATGGTTGCGTAGACCCTGCGATCCCTGACGGAGTCATTGGAGTTGACTCCCAGGGTTTCAGCGCGAACCGTGACACCCGGTTTTGAATCAGATGATCCAGCCCCAGTTACCGTCAAACTTGCGACGTCATTGATGCCAGCTCGGACGATATTGGCCAAATTCACTTTTCCATCGGCCCCTGACCCTGCGAGCGCAAAGTTACCGCTGCCTGACACGGCAACGGCCGTTGTCGTGCTCTTGACCGTCTGACCGGCTGTCGCCTCGATGGTTAGGTAGCCACCGACCGTGATGACCGATGTGTCGGGTGCCGCGGGCGAATTGTATATGCTCGCAGTTGGCGTTTCATTCGGATCATCCGATCTACTAACCCGATCGCTCGAAGGTTTCGTGCCAATCCAAGCAAGAATGTCATTCCTGACTCGAACGATGTTGAAAACCGCGCCAAATGCAAGTCCAACTCCGCCCGTGCCAATCGATAATGTCCCCGAGCCGCTGTTCGTTTTCAAAAACGAGTCATCATGTGAAGCGATCTTGAGATCCCCTGTCGTGGTAACTACAGCGTTAGATACGCCTGCATTCGAGGTATCGTATTGATTCAGGTGCAGATCGGCCCCCGATTCGCCCACTGCTACGCCGGTACTACCAGAAAGCGCAACTCCGAAAGCGATGTTTTCGACGAACGGCGCTAGTCTAGCAGAGACAGTTGCATTGCTCGCATTGACGGTAGATCCATCAATTAAGGCTTCCGTACGATTGAACGAATTGTATTGGTTGACAGCCCCCCCAAAAGCGACACCAACACTTCCTGAAAACGTAATTGCAGCTGAAACGCCACCCGAGTCCGTGTGCGCCGTGACTTGATTGATTGCTTGTACCGTCAGCTCGGAAGCGTGAGCGCTCGCTTGCAAAATGTTTGCCGAGTCTGTTACCAGTGCAATCGTAGCGATTCGTGTCTTGGTGGAAACAAAAGATCCTTGGGCAGAAATGCTCAGTGGCGCGAAACCAGCCTGCAGTCCACCTGCAATTGCCAGAGACCGAATATTGTAACGATCTTTGCTTGAGTCACTCAACTCGGATTCGGACTGATCTGGAACATATGAACGCGTATCGTCATTCAAGTTTCCAGTGAGTGCAAAGACATCGACACTGTCATAGGCTTCGATGGTGGAATGGCTGATTTGCGACAGTGTCTTATAGTTATCAGTCGGGTCATCTAATTCCTCTTTTTTATTGCCGAGTCGCGTTACGATAACGGCGGCCCCCACCCCTAATTGGCCCTCGGCTTTTTCACTGGTAGATACACCGATGGCGAAATACCCGGCAAAGGATTCGAGCATCGGCGCCAGGGCCGCAGACACCAGTATTGTTGCGTCCGAGTTGGGGTTGGTATTTGTAAGGTTACTGCCGGTGATTTGTGCCGTCGTGTTCGGAAACAGAAGATTGGTGGTCCACATGCCACCGATGTCTACGACGGATCCACTAGTCACCGTGATTTGCGTCCCAAAACTATTAGCAGTGCTGGTCGTAAAGTCCTCGGCAATGACCTGTGTATCGCCCAAGATTTGAGTGATACTCGGGCAATCCACGATTTCAGCCGTCGTCGTGTTGTTGGTATCATTCCACACCGCACTCATACCGACTCCGACAACAGTACCTCCTTCAAAAGGAGCCAAAGAAACCTGTGCCGTCCCTGCCAAACCATAAATCCGATCGTTGGCGTAAGCCTTGATCTCGAGGTCGAAGATGTCGGTGAGAGTCGAATTCCGGAGGGACGCAACCGTCGTGTTGGAAATGCTGTTGATCACCACGGATCCAGCAACCTGTAGATCAAAGCCGGCCGGGCTATCCAGTTGGAACCCAGCAGCCCCGCTTCCGATTTTCTTTTTGTTTTCGGCAACGAGTGTCAGAGCCATGTTTTTGATCGTGGGTCCGTCGATCACCGACTGGACATCCGATTCGACCACTGCCAAGGCAACGGAGCCCGCAAATCCAACGGAATTCTGCTTCTTCTCTGCAAAATCACGTGACCACTGCAATGCAAAACTGCCTGCGCCAGGATTCACAGTGGTTGAATTCCCGCTATTGACACTCAGCGTCTTGACCTCCGTTGCTTCACCGGCGTGTTGCGACTCTATATTTCCCTCCAGATTGACGTACCCATAAACCTGATCGGATACAAAAGCTGCTGCGAAATCCCCTGAGATAAAAAACCCCCATTTCCCTTTCGTATCAGATTGGCCGTTAGCTGCGCCTTCAGCCGGTGCGGCAATACTATCGTACTCTTTTCTTTCCTTGAGGTTTTCTTCTAAACTCGAGATGGAAGGACTCTCACCGAACAAAAAGCTGTATTCGTTAAACCCAGCTATGTTCTTTTCCAAACTTTCAACGCCACTATTATCAATCTCAACCTCATTTGAATTATCTAGATATCCTTTCGAGCGAACGGCTCCCGCGCCGACTAAAGAGAGCGGGACAATGGTACCGCTAGCATGAGATTCGACTGTAATGAATCCATTGGTTTGCAACGATGATCCTGAACTCTGACCCGACTCAGCACTGGTTCGGTACGGATCCATGTAGTATTTCTTGGAGTCGTCCTGCTGATGGTTGTACTGCGAGCCGATTGATGCTTGCACATCTCGAGTCAGTTCGACGATCGATCCACTAAGACCGATACCTTTGCTTTGTCCTATCATGATTGAGCCAGTGATCGCCCAGCCGAAGCTTAGGTCGGTCGCTTTCACATCGACATCCCCCTCGGAGTCCTCGATGGGAAGTACATTCAGTGGCCTGTTGCGCGAGATCATCTTCGCATACGTTTTCTGTCGGCGGTCATCGGGTTTGACCGTTGCATGAGGTTCTCCCATCGCCACATACGCGACACTCCCCTCGATACCCCAACCCGAGCTATTGGCGGATGCCTGAGCAACATTGACGATTCCGTTGCGGGTATCCGCCCACAGATTCAAACCTCCTGCGCCGTAGTACACGGTCGTATTGGCATTCGACGGTGTGTGGCCATCGGGGTCAGCACCACCGAGCAGTGCCTGCGTCAGTCCATCCATCGTGATCAGACTGACCGAACCACCAAACACATTTTTTGTGGAGCTGCGGAATCCCAGCCAATCATCAAGGCGTTCAGAGTCGGTCCATTTCGAATCTTTCTTTTGGCCAAGTTGCGCCTTGGAATGAATGAGATAGGGAAGCGAGAAATAGAGTTGCCCAGCCAACCCCCATTGCCGAACATCGGTCTTGGCAATGATGTTGACAAAATTCTCCTCTGGCGAAGGGGTAATCGAATGAGGACTTCGAGGGGTTGCGTCTGGGTCAAAAACGTCGAACGTGTTGCTCGCGTCGTTGATTTGGGCTCCATCAGCGATCTGAGCGAGATTGTTATTGTGAATGATCTCGTAGGAAAAGCTGGCGGTCCACAAGTACTCGGACTTTTTCGTGCTCCCTACCACGCCGACGTTGGCAGCGCTATTGAAAAATGCAGGCACGAAGGGCAAGTTGCCGAAGATGAACAAATCGAATGCGTTCTCAAGGTCTTCGGCTACCTCCAATACACCGCCCCAGCCTTTACTGATACCATCATTCAATCCAAACCGACTTGGGGGGGCATAGTTGATATGCGATTGGACGTCGACTCCGTTTGCTCCCGTTACGATTGCATCCGAGGAAACGACCGCCTTGCTCGTATTCCAAATGTTGGAGTACGCAAAAGCAACCGCGACGCCAAAACTTCCTTTCTCCGTGTTGGTGTTGGTTTTCAACAAGCCTGCATTCGACAATGTTCCGACGGTCTGGTTAATCTCGCTACCAATGGTTACGACCCCCAGGGCTCCCAGTTTCGCCGTCGGTCCAATATCTACCTGCACATTGTTGGATACCCACTGAGCCGCAACGGCACCAACCCCCTCCCCTTTGTTGGCTAAGTCTTCGTTGTCTCCGCCAAGCTTTTTCTTGATTTCGTATTCAATCTCGCTCAGGACATTGTTGCCTTTGTTTTTTGCCGAGTTCCACCCGCCATGGACGAAATACGCAAACAGCGGGAAACCACCGAGGTTCGCGTAGGACCCAACGCTGGTCGAGGATTCCAATTCGGCTTTGATGGTGATACCGTCGTCGGACTCCTCCGAGTCAGTCTGGGATTTCAACATCACAGGGCTGCCGCTGAACGATGCAGAAGAGGCAGGTTCCAACGGCAGGTAGGGACGCATCTCCATCAAGACCGGCGATGCGGCAGTAGAATCAGCATCAGTGGCTGCTAATTGCAAAGAGATCTCTTCGGGATCGATGCCTTGTTGCCCGACAACGGCGTAGTAGGTCCGGCCATCGATCATCCCCAAAACGGACATGCTCCAACTGTCGTGGAACACCAGAGCATCACCGGTCTTGATCGGTTGCGAACCAGTCACCAACACCCAAGGGTCAGCTTGCGTCCCGGATCCGCTCACTTGCGACGTCATTCCCGATAAGTTTCGCAAGGCTGTGTTAAGGTCGTCTGCGCTGACGTCATAACTTAACGCGCCGGTCGTCGTATCTTGTCCAGCCGCATGGAGGGTTAACGTAAACTGCCCTCCACTGGCATGCTCGGTCCAAACGCGATAGACAGTCGTCATCTTCTCGCTAGAGAGCATGTTGGCATTTCTTCCGCTCTCTCGCAACAAACTGCTATTAACGGTGACGGCATCGAGCGTCACTCCGGACACCAACCAGGGTGAGCTCAGCGTGCCCAACCCCGATACACTGACGTTAATTCCGGGCAAGGCATTGAGCGCGGCGGCGATGGCCGTAGGCGATGCGTTGTAGGCTAGGGCGGATGTGGTGCTGCTGGTCCCATCCTGGCGCTGAACCGTGATCGTGAACGTACCGCTGACCGCGAACGAAAACATTTCGAATGCATCGGCTGGGACCGCTTCAAATTGCACTTTGGGGACGCCGCTCCCGTCGCTCGTCAATTGGCTGCTATCGGATGCGACCACCGGCGCAACATCTGGCAGCCTTATCGTAATCGAGCCATTATCCAGGTTGGCCCCCGTAACCAGGTATCGATAGCCGCTCGCGTCCTCGAGATACTGTCCGTAACCGAACTGCACCTGAAGGGCGCTAGTCATTTGCATGTTGGTTTGCTTTTCGCCGTCGAGTAGTTTGGTACTGTCGATAACGACCTGCGATGGATTCAGGCCATTGATATTCCAAGGGTCTTGTAGGCTACCCGAACCCCCGACCGTGACACTTAGACCGGAAAGGTTCAAGCCTGCGATGGCCGCTTGTAATTGCGCTGCAGTGCTATTCCACGCGAGGTTTCCGGTAAGCCCCTCGCTGCCAGAGGCGTTGGTAACTCGCAGCGTGAATGTCCCGGCATCGGCACTGGAGCCCATGACGATATTCGGCGCCGCCTCGGCGATATGCAAACCGACGGGCGCCCCCGCGTGCGTCAAACTGCTTACTGCTGTGGTCACCGCATCGGCATTCAAACCCACGATGACCCACGAAGTCGAATCCTGTCCGGATCCTGTGACCTGGACCGATACACCGGTAAGAGCTAGAGCATTGATGGCGCTTTCAATCTCGCTGGCCGATGCATTCCACGCGATCGACGAAGTGGTCTTTTGGCTTCCATTGGGGGCAGTGATTTTCAGTGCAAAGCTGCCGCTGTTGGCACTGCTACTGATCTCCGCCGCGTTCATCAGCGACAGGATGTATTGCGGCACCGCTGGATTGTAGTTGCTGTTGTTGACTTTGTAGACGTAATACGCGCCGCCGTCGATCAGTCCGTCGAGCGGTTTGCCTGGCACTGCATGGTAGATGACGCGCAGGTTATCCACTAAACGCGGATCCGCGCCAAAAACAAGCCCGACCCCTGATTCGAAATTGCCGATCGGGATATCGACAGAGACACTTGCGACCTGCAAGGCACTGGAAGATTGAATGGCCAGATTCGTCTGAGTGCCGATGGCGATCCTGCCGTTCCCCTCGTAAGACGGTTGCAGTCCCATATCCGCTCGCAAGATCGCGTTGATGATTTCGGTAGCCTGCGACTCCGCCGAATCGCTGACTAATTTGACGGCTACTGTACCCGTAGGCCAATTGCCCGTGAGATATCCACTCGAAGTAAACACAAAGGTTTTCGTAGTGCTGCCGAGCGTGACCGAAAAGGTTTGGTTTTCGACAAGTCCATTGGGCTTCCCATCGGTGGTCAAAGGGATTTGCAAACCTTGGAAGGTCGCAGTCAAATGCGCGAGGGCTTCTTGAACCGACGGATCTGCCGCCTCGGCCTGCGCAGGACTGATCGCCAGTTGAATCACACCCACATTGCTGGGATCGACGATCGCCCAATAAGCCGTTCCATCTTGAAGCGATGCAGAGGCTTCCTGCAAGCCATCGTGAAAGAAAAGCTTTTGCCCTTGTACGACCGGTATCGCAGGGGGAATCGAAGAGACTGTGTCGTCCGAGGAACTGAGCTGTTCCCTGCGCAGATCCACCTGACCGTTTTGGTTATTGATGTCGCTGATCGGATAACGCACTCCCGACTCAGATTCCAAGTACGAACCCCCGTAAATTGCCAGAGGAGTATTGCTCTGGTCCAGCAATTGGATCGTGAGGGGATACGCTTTGGATTTCGACTCGATGATTTTGATGCCATAGGTCGCGCCATCGGTCAGTGATTTCAACTCGCCACTGGCATCAGTGAATCCCAAAAACCGCCCGTTGCTCGCGACGAACGTCACTTCATCGCCATCTTGAAAGAGCGGAGTGACGCCATCAGTTCCCTTGTCGAAGGTAAACATGATCAGCGAACGCTGATCCTTGTCCGCTGCGGTTTGTGTTACGGGAACTTTTTGACCGGTACGGGTATTGCTCAGCGTGGGGTAGGATTTACCGAAGGAAAGATAGTTGTTTTGATACGCATCGTTGGCTGTGGCGGCAAATCTCAGATTGTAAGTAGGGTTACTTCCTGAATTCTGCGCCACAATGACGTAATAGGTAACGCCTCGCACCAATCCAGGAATCGTCCCGAATTGATCGCTGGTGATCTGAACCGGATCGCCTGTTTTTAGCTCGGCTAGGCCAGAAAGTGTGACCTTGCTGTTACCGATATCGGCCACGAAGCTTGGGTTAAACGAAAGATTGGCAGGCGGAGTGGATTCCGGTGCCGAAGTCGTGAGCGAAGTGACTTGGCCATCGACGTGAACCCAGACCTCGGTTGCTGGAGAGGTTTCGGGGTTGCAGCCATTATCGGTATGAAAGATGCCGCAGCCATCGAGAATCGCGGGTGCAATACCGGCGACCCCATCCCGGTAAACAGCGGCAGCAGAACTGGTGCTGTTGTCGTTTGCTGCCTTGGCCTCGATCGCAATGTTCCCGCCAACGCTGCTGATCAACGAATCCTTATCGACAAGAATGGTGGATGTGGTTTTTTGTTCGCTCCAAGCCAAAGAAACCGAGATACCATTGGGGTGGGTTTTACTAAGCCCTGTGTTTTTCAGTGCCTTGGCTTCCAATTCAATTACATTCTCAACATCGGTGCTGATCTCGATATCGCCCGCTGAGGAGACAATAGAATTCTGCAACCGGATCGATGCTGTGGGATGCGTGATGAAGAGACCTGCAGCGATAGCCAAACGAGAACTGAGGTCAAGAGGTGCACCTTGAGCACCGAGACCGAGATCGAGTTTGTCTCGTGTTCGAAAGCTTCCGTTGGCAATCGCTTTGCCAATCGCATTGGCTTTGGCGTCGGAGGTGATCGTGATCTCGTCCGTACCGATGATCTTCGTCGCCTTATCTGCTAGCGTACCTTCCGTTCCAATGACGATCGTGGATTCCGGCTTCCACATTTGAAAGGTAAGCGGCAGCGACAAAAGATCGGGGACTTCATATTTTTCTTGAAGGATCGCACTCACCTTGTGCAACGCTGAGTTGACAAAGTTGGCCCACTCTTTATCCTCCAGCACTCGTGGATTGCCGCTATCGGCGGAGATATCGACCGTGTCTCCTTGAATCAGCACCGAATCACCGATCGTGATACTTGCATTCAGATTCGAGGCAAAAAGATCTTCGATCTGATTGATGGCGTTGATACCCAGCGTGGTAAGTTTGTTTTCCGCTTCGATCGTGATCTTGCCATCAGAAACAATTTGGACTCCATCATGAATGGTGATTGATTTCCCGTGAAGCGTAATGTCTTTGTCCGTATTGAAAATCACGTTCGCTTGAATGGTGACTTCGTCATGGTCACCGCCGACTTGGTACGCTCCATCTTTGAGGTGTTTATCCCAGTCAGCTGTGGAATTAATGTAGACTTGCGCCAGCAGATTTCGCGTTTCCAGCCCCTCCATTAGCAACCGCCGCAGTCGCCGCCGGGCCGATGACTTCGCCCGATTTCGATCTCGCTTTGGGTAGGGGCCACGAGAAAAACGATGATCCGAGTGCTTTTTAGAAAACATCGATGGATGACCTTGCTTGGAATCGGGTGTCGAAGCCGCAGCGGGTAGCTTCCAGCGAAGCAACGGGAGGAGTCGCTGGGAACTTTATCAACCCCTCGCTACCCTGAGGTCCCCTCCCGTGGCGAATTCGGTAACTCTCGTATTATCCTGAGGTACTCGCCGAAAGCCAGGGAACCGGTAGATTTATTTTGTATCGTATTGCATCCTGGGATAGCGGTGGGAACCAGGGCTAACGCATACTTTTACCCAATGATTCCAAGGACTTTGGAAAGATAGTCGACGTTCCATCCGGCCATTCGGCGCCGCATGGCAACACTCTCTTTGTCCTTCTGCTGCTTCAGAAGGCTGATCGCAAAGCGTTTCAACCATGCCAAATTATCCGCCGCATGTCGGTTG
>Ga0315902_10003986_pt1 | contig 21692 bp, 14 predicted proteins | sample LakEriMetagenome_9_FD_203523 | JGI IMG/M metagenome (GOLD analysis project Ga0315902, IMG submission 203523) | Freshwater fungal communities from buoy surface, Lake Erie, Ohio, United States - Buoy 12 MA117 | ecosystem: Environmental > Aquatic > Freshwater > Lake > Lake biofilm | place: USA... | reverse complement strand
AGACGTCCTTCCCGGCCTTCACGGCGTCGATGAGCATCCTCGAGTGCCAGTGGTCCGGCGTGCCGATCAAGATCACGTCGATCCGCTTGTCGTCGAGCAGCCGGCGGTAGTCCTGGTGGCGGTCGGCGGAGCCCACGCCGGCGTAGATCTCCTCCGGCGTGAGCCCCGTCTGCCCCTGCACGTTCTTGTCGATGATTTTCAGGTCGAGGCAGTCGCGGTCGGCGTCGGCGATCGCCACGATCCGGCCGTGGGCCTTCGCCTTGGCCGCGATCACCGATCCCTGATAGCGGCAGCCGATCACGCCGATGCCCGGGCCGTCGCCCGCCGGGCCCGGCGACGTAGGCTTTCCCGTGGGATCCCCAGCCGCGGCGATGCGGGCGACCGTGCCCGGAATCGCGGCCATGGCGAGCGCCCGACCAATGAACCGCCGTCGTTCGAGGATCTCCGACTCGCGGGACCGCCGTGTGTTTTCACTTCTCATGATCTGCTCTCCCGAAACGTGACTGTCCAGAGTATCGCAGCCCCGCCGGACGGCGTCATTCAGTTCCCGCCCCGCCCCGGATTCAGGTTTTGCGTACCTGCGCACCGGGTATTTCGTGCAAAAACCCTCAAGTGTCACGTGATGGTTCTGGCGTGAACCTCCAACACCTCGACGCCAAGAAGTGTGCCCTCGACCGTCGCGGGCCGGTATCGGGACGTCGCGGTGCGGATCGCTGGCTCGACGGTCGTGCTGCCGAACCCGCGGAATGTGCCGGACTTGATGACCGCGTTCTGCAGCTGGCTGCGGACGAGGTCCGACCTGCATCCGGTGGCATTCGCGGCGGAGGCCCACTATCGGCTCGTGAGCATCCATCCGTTCATCGACGGCAACGGACGCACAGCGCGGCTCCTCATGAACCTGCTGCTCCTGCAGCGCGGCTACCCTTCCGCCATCATCCGGCCACGCGACCGGGTGGCCTACCTGGGAGGCTTGGAGACGGCGCAGCTGGGTGGCTCGAAGATCGCCTACGAGACACTCGTCGCCAGGGCGGTGGAACGGTCGCTCGACATCTACCTGGATGCCGCCGGATCGCGTAGCCGGGCGGGCCGCACGAGGCCCGCCGGCTCGGCCGGGGGCCTCATGAAAATCGGACAACTGGCGAAATCCGTTGGTGCAACGGTGCCCACGATCCGCCACTGGATAGCGCTCGGGCTCCTCGACGTGGCCCAGACCACACCATCCGGCTACCAACTCTTTGCGGCCGATGCGGTCGCCCGCTGTCGCCGCATCCAGGTGCTCAAGGGCCGTCGTCTGACACTCGCGGAAATCCGCACGGAGCTTGCCTCAGAACGAACGCGATCTGCTCTTCCGTAAAGTGCTTCTTTCCCATCCAAAAAACCCACCCTTTCTGGTGATGCCAGGGTAAAAAACCTAACATCCCGGATGGATCAAGAAACGGGGAGGACCTCACCATTGACCGTCCTATCATTTCGGGCTGGGCTGGGCTTCGGTGCGGAAGACGCGGGTTTGTCCGAAGGGTATGTCGACGCTGAACTCGCCGGTCTTTTCGGCGATGACTTCGCCGGTGGTGGCATCCGTAATCTTCGAGGGATAGCGAGGCCTCAGGGTTTTCTTTCCGCCGGAGAGGGCGTGGATGGTGATGAGATGCTGGCTCGCAAACACCGCGTCGTGCGGTTCACCCGCCCGCCAGGCACCGGCGGTGTCTGCGAGGTTGGCGATGAATTGCGCCTCCAGCCACGGCACACCCATGAACACGCATCGCCATTCTGGAAACTCCTTCACCGCGCAGGCAATGTCCGCCGAGTCCCGATATTTGGCGAGAGGGACGGTGGCCTTGTCGGCGACGGCAAAGGCCAGTCCGCGGCTTTCGCGATCGGCGAAGGACCACGGGATGGGGCGGTCGCCGAAACGGTTCGCCAGGTTCTTCACGAGCGGATTTTCCGATGGCAACCACACACCAGCTAGGGCTTGGGAGCCGGTGAGACGGACGACTTCCATGCCGGTGATGGTGGCGATGGATTTCACCGCGTCCGGGCCGTTCAACATGCCGGGCGCGTGTAGGAAGACGAGCGTGTTGCCATCCCGTTTCAGGGCGTTCACGGCCGCGATTTCCGCCGGTGACACCTCCTGCGGCATGAGAAAGGCATACACCTTGTATTTGGGCAGCCGCGGATGGGTGAGGTCGCGTTGCAGATAGAGATGATAGGGCACACCGGAGGTGTCCCACTGCGGCCGGTGGCGGCGCGTGAGGCGCATGAGAAAGCGCGACGACTCCGAATCTTCGCAGAGGGAATTGACGCTGTGCTCATTGATGAACAGGGCCACGTCCGCTTCCGGGGCGTCGCGCAACTCGACCAGCGAGTGATAGATCTGATAGCCCCTGGCAACGCCGTTCATGACGCCGGCATCGGCGTAGCTCGGCCCTTCGTGGTCCAAACAGTAAATGCCCTGCCCATGCGCGGCGATGTTGCCAGCTTCACGCAGGAACATGGCCTGATGAGCGGCTGCATCCTTCGCGCGACCCACGCCGAAGTTGTAGCTCTCGTCGTCCTTTTTTCCACTGGTGAAGGAGCGGTAGTCGAACTCGTGGAAGAACAGTTTGCCATGGAGCCGGATGCTGTCGGGCATCGAGTCGAACCCGCCGGGATAGCCCGGAAAGCGGATGCCGTAGTCCGACGTGGCGGCCAGGCAGTTGATGCCGGGAGCGTCAATTATTTTGCCCAGCCCTACGTAGCCCCGCCAGCCGTGCATGACGTTGCCAAAATGCGACACGACCAGCTTCTTTCGCTTCATCCGCGCACGCAGTTCGGCGGTGATGCCGTCCAGCAGCGCACCGGGCGCCTCGCCGTAGAACTGGTTGAAATCGCGCACGTCCTGCTCCGCCGGTCCCAGCCAGGGAAACAGGTCGCCCGCCTTCACGCGACGGCGCTCGGGAGTGGGAATTGTGACCGTCTCGAAAGACCGCTCGGACTGCCCCCAGGCACGGCTCAGCGCTTTTGGGTTATCGCGATATTTCTTTTTCAACCAGACACGAAATGCCCGCTGCGCGGCGGGTGAATAATCATCCAAATCCTTTTCTTTGCTGGAGGTCGCGGGATGCACCCAATGTCCGAAGTCCGCGTCGTTGAAGCCCCACAGAAAGTAACCGACCACCGCCTTGCCGACTTCATGCGTGTCGGTCCACTCGTCGATCTTCGCCAGCATCTCGCCCACCTCGCGCTGCGCCTTCGTCGAGAAGACGGAGGGCAGAAAACGCTTGGTCCCCGGGTCGGTGCCCCATTGACCGAAATGCGCATCGCCAATCGCCTTCAGCCCGGCGGTGTTGGCGCACACTTCGTCCGGGTTCTCCCGCCCCCATTCCGGATAGACGTCGGCCCAGACGCCAAAAATGATTTTCGCCTCGGGATCGAGGGCCAGCACCCGTTTGATAGCGCGCTCGATGAGGTCGAAATCATACTGGCCCCGCGCCTTCCAGATGGGGTTGTGGAAGAAGTCCGGGCTCACCGCATTGATCGCGTGCAGATGCATCCCCTTGTCGGCAAACAAACCGTGATGCCCCGCGCCTTCTCTGAAGATGCCCGAACAGTAGACAAATTTCGGCAGCGACTCTCCCGCGACTTGCAGACGCACCGTGCTATTCTCCGCGACCACCTCCGCCTGCTCCCAATTCCGCCCGGCCAACGCTTCGCGCATACGCGCCTCCCGGATCTCGACCTTCTCCGGTTCTGAATCCTTGAAAGCGGCCACATAGTCTCCCTCGCCGCGCACCACCACGTCAGCGAGCGACACCGCCTTGGCCGGGCCGCTGGCCTCTATGGCGATGGTGAGCCTGCTGTTCGGCGTGCGCAGAGCGAAGGGAATCGCCAAGGGCGAGCCGTCCGGCGAAGCCTTGACCGTCAGCTCAGTCACCGCGTCCGGTGGTTCCGCCACCGGATACGACCCAGGGAACTGCTTGATCACGATCGCCAGCTTCACCTCGCCATGGGCTGAAAACGCACGTCCTTCCAGCGTGTAAAGCCGCTTGTTCACGAGCGGCTTGATCTCGCATTCCAGCGCAACGCTCTCCTGCCATGCCAGTTTGACGATGTTGCCCTCCGCAACGCAGGTGCCGGCGCTTGTGACCGACGGCTTTTGGACCACCTGCCACGAGGCGGCTGGAATGCTTCTGACCGGAACCGTCGAGCCAGAATCGGCCGCGTGCATCGTGGCCAGTGGCGCCAGCAGCAAGGCGGTGAGGAGTGTGAAGATGGGGTGTCGGGTAGACATGCTATGGTCTTCTTAGGTTCGCTTCTCGTTCCCTGTTGCTCCGCTCTTTCGATCTGCGGAGTGTCAAACAATATTCGACCATGTGAGAAGACTTCCTGCATTCAGGCAGGGCCCGCCGGCCATTCAGGTTTTCCGTGACCTGCCCCCCTTAAACGAGGCCACTTCGGGAGCGAGAATTCCGGGTGGCCGCAACCGAGGGACGGCAAGAGATGTCACGAGGAAAGCCGGAGCAGGCGGAGCAAATCATTCCGAAGCTCCGAGAGGTTGAAGTGAAGCTTCGCGGGAGCGGACGGGGCCGAGACGGCGGTCTCAGCCATCACCGCCGTCGGACGGGAGACCGAAAGAAGAAAAAGGAGGACGACATCGATCCGAGTTTGGCCTCTACGAAAAACCGGTTCCAGCCGCGCGACCGCATGGTCAGATTCTCGCCAATGAGGAAAGCAGCCCGCGAACTTTAGCTTGTTCTGCGTCCGCCGGGGCTCTTGGCCGAACGTGAGTGCCGCACCCCGGCAGCCCCTTCGCGGAAACGAGTGGCATGTCGCGTACCATCACCCTCCGCGTGTTTGCATCACAACACCCCCGAGCCCGCAAGCCCGGAGTTTCCCGCGAATCCGTTCGGCGAGTTTCTTTCGCTCTGCGAGTTGGGCCTCAGTGGCCGGCTGACGCGATGCCCCCATCCGGAATCCGCACACTTCCGCGGCCACCCGGAAGCCCTCGGGAAAGTCGGCGCACTGGATCAGCGGATCGAAGATCTCGACGAGCGTGCATTGCAGCGCGAAGGCCTCCTCGATCCGCCCGTCCTGCACGGCGTCGTAGATGCCGCGGGTGAGCTCCGGCACGATCCCACTCGTGGCATGCGTGCCGCCGTCGCAGCCTGCGAGCAACATCGGCACGAGCGCCGCCTCCCAGCCGGTGAGAAACGAGAAGTCGGGCCGGATCGGGCGGACCGCCGCGATCAGACGGCCCATGTGGGAGATGTCGCCACTCGAATCTTTGATCCCGATGATCCGCGGAAACTCCGCGGCCAGCCGCTGCACCGTCGCGACGTCGATCGGCGAGGCGAGCATCGGGATGTTGTAGAGCGTGACATCGATCGGGCTGTGCCGGCCGATCTCGCGGAAGTAGGCATACACGCTCTCGGGTGACAGCCTGTAATAAAAGGGCGACACAACGGCCACTGCGCGGGCCCCCGCCTCGAGGCAATGCTCGCAGGCGCGGAGCGTCTCGCGGACGTTCGCCTCGGCGGCCCCCGCCACAACGGGCACGCGGCCCTTGGCGGCGGCACAGACGACCTGCACGATCCGGCGCCGCTCCTCGGCCGTGAACCGGAGAAACTCGCCGGTCGAGCCGTTGGGATAGAGGCCGTGCACGCCGCGGTCGATGAGCCAGGTCACATAGCGGGCGAGCTCGTCCTCGTCGATCTCGCCGCGGGCGTCGAGCGGCACCATGTGCGGGGTGAGGATGCCGGAGATGGCGGGGGTAGACGTCATGGGGGGTGACTGCCTCAGGATTTTCGGGAGGTGGGCGGGATGGCGAGAAACGCGGCGTAGTGCTCCGGCACCTCCTGCCGGGCCCAGCCGACGTGTTCGAGCATTTTCTGTCGGGCTGCGTCGGGATCGCGCCGGCGGATCGCCTCGAAAATCGCCCGATGCCCGGTGGCCGTCCGTCCCATGATCTCGGCAAACCATTCCGGGCTGCCGTAGCCGAGGTCCCAGGCGAACGTGAGCGCGAGCACCTGGGCATTGCTGAAGAGCTTGACGGCCACGGGGTTGCCCGAAGCCTCGAGGATCGCCGCATGGAACTCGAGGTCGAGCCGGCAGAACCGCCGCCGGTTGTCGAGCTTCGCGAACCACTTCACGAGGTCGGGCTTGCGGGCCATGGCCGTCATTTCGTCGCAGCTGCGGCGCAGGATCGCCAGGTGGCGGACGTCGGCATGGACGGCAGCGCGGCCGGCGAGATAGGGCTCGTTGACAATCCGCAGCTCGTAGATGCACTCGAGCTCCTGCGGCGAGATCTCCCGCAGGTAGATGCCCGACCCAGGGCGGTGCTCGATGAGCCCCTCGGCCTCGAGCTGGAGAAGCGCGTCGCGGACGGGGCTGCGGCCGATCTTCAGGTCGCGGGAAAGATTGCGATGGGAGAGCCGCTGCCGCGGCCGCACCTCCCCCTCGACGATCATCCGGCGGACCTCGCGATACGCGCGGGCGGTAAGGTCTTCGGATTGTCTCGCGGACACGCGTGCTGCCACCGGGCGGGTTTCCTGCTGTCACTTCGACGGATGAAACGAAGGCCATCATACACAGCTCCGGGGTTTTTCAGGCAGCCCTGAATGTGACATGACGGATTGCCAACGCTAGACTGTATCTGAGCTCACGTGCCCCTCCGGAGCCAACGTGGCATGATGGACCACCATGATCACCACCGCGGTCTTGCGTTCCTGGCCGTCCTGACGGTCCTGTCGCTCACGGTGCCCGTGCAGCGTGCGCGAGCGGAGTCGCCTGCCGCGACAGGCGATCCGGCTGCTGCCCAGCTCGCCGTCTATTCCGAAAAGATCCGGCCGCTGCTCGCCGAGCAGTGTTTTTCCTGCCATGGCGGTTTAAAGCAGGAGGCCGGCCTGCGGCTCGACACGGTCGCCCTGATGCTCGAAGGAGGCGAGTCGGGGGGAGTGATCGTGAAGGGAGATCCTGACGCGAGCCTGCTCTTCGAGCGGGTGAGCGATCCCGATCCCGCGTCGCGGATGCCGCCGGAAGGCGAGGGCGTGCCGCTCTCGGCCGAGCAGATCGCGTTGCTCTCCAACTGGATTAAGGCGGGCTGCCCGGCGCCCGCGGACGAAAAGCCCGAGGCCGATCCACGGGATCACTGGGCGTTCCAGCCGCGGGAGCGGCCCGGGGTGCCGGCGGTCAAAAACACCGGCTGGGTGAAGAACCCGATCGACGCTTTCCTCGCGCAGAAGCACGAGGAGGCGGGCATCGCGCCGCAGCCCGAGGCGCCGCGGCACGTGCTCGTCCGGCGGCTCTATCTCGACTTGATTGGCCTGCCGCCGCAGCCGGATGAACTGGCCGCGATTGAAGCCGACCCGTCGGCCGACTGGTATGAAAAGCTCGTCGAGAAGATGCTCGCCGATCCACGGCATGGCGAGCGGTGGGGCCGCCATTGGATGGACGTCTGGCGGTATGCCGACTGGTGGGGCCTCGGCAACGAGCTTCGCAATAGCGCCAAGCACATCTGGCACTTCCGCGACTGGGTCGTGGAGGCGGTGAACGCTGACACCGGCTACGACGAGATGGTACGGCTGATGCTCGCGGCGGATGAACTGCATCCCGAGGACCCCGACAAACTGCGGGCCACCGGCTATCTCGCGCGAAACTGGATGCTCTTCAGCCGCAACGTGTGGCTCGAGGAGACGGTCGAGCATGTCGGCAAGGGCCTGCTCGGCCTGACGATGAACTGCTCGAAGTGCCACTACCACAAATACGACCCGATCAGCCAGGAAGACTTCTATCGGATGAGGGCCTTCTTCGAGCCCTACCACGTCCGGCAGGATGTCGTGCCGGGTGAGGCCGATCTGGAGAAGAACGGCATGCCGCGGGTGTTCGACGGCCAGCCCGATACCCCCACGTATCTCTACATCCGGGGCAACGAGGCGACGCCCGACAAGTCGAAGCCGATCGAGCCGGGCGTGCCGGAGGTGATCGCGTTCAAGGAGTTCGCGATTCAACCGGTCGCCCTGCCGAGGACCGCCGTCGAGCCCGGCCGCCGGCCGTGGGTGCTCGACGCACATCTCGCCACGGCAAAGCGGGCGGTGGCCGACGCGGAAGCCAAGCAGGCAAAAGAGGCTTCGGTCGCGGCCGAGCAGACCGTGGCGGGAGCGAAGGCAGAACTCGCGGCGGTCGAAGCGCGGGTCGAGGCGATGCGGGCGGCCTGGGCCGCGGAGGACGCGCCGTCGCAGGCCGCCGACGATCCGCTCCGCGTGAAGGCGGCCACTACGGCCAAGGCGGCGGCCAAGGCGGAGAAGGAAGCTGCCGTCGTAAAGGCATGGGGATCAGTCGCCGCCGTGTCGGCCAAGCTCGCGAAGGCCGCGGCTGAAAAGAAGGATGCCGCGGCGCTCGCGGCGATCGAAAAGGAGCTGGCGACGGCCCGCGTTGCGGTCGAGGCGGCCGTGAAGGAAGCGGCGGAGCCGGGTGAAAGGTTCACCCCGCTCGTTGGCGCGAAATGGGTGCAAACGAGGTTTGCCCATCCCGACAAGGACGACCCGCCGGTGGCCTTCCAGCCGCAGAGCACCGGCCGCCGAACGGCGCTGGCACGGTGGATCACCGACGCCAAGAACCCGCTCACCGCCCGGGTCGCCGCGAACCATATCTGGATGCGGCACATGGGACGGCCGCTCGTGACGACTGTGTTCGACTTCGGCCGCAAGGGCAACAAACCCACGCATCCCGAGTTGCTCGACTGGCTGGCGAGCGAACTGGTCGACGGCCCGGCCGGCAGTCATGGCTGGAGCATGAAGCATCTGCACCGGCTGATCGTCACCTCGGCGGCCTACCGGATGACGTCTTCCTCCGCAGGGGCCAAGGCCGCGGTCGAGGCCGATCCCGACAACCGGCTCCTCTGGCGTCGGGATGCAATCCGGCTGGAGGCGGAGGCGGTTCGCGATGCGATGCTCGCGCTCTCGGGGCTGCTCGACCCGACGATGGGCGGGCCGCCGGTGCCGCCATCGGGCCGCGACACCTCGACCCGCCGCAGCATCTATCTTTTCCACTCGGGCGTCGACCGCAGCACCTTTCTGGCCACGTTCGACGCCGCCGACGCGGTCGCCTGCTACCAGCGCGACCAGAGCATCGTGCCGCAGCAGGCGCTCGCGCTCTCAAACGCGGGCTTTTCGCAGGACGCCGCAGTGAAGATTGCGGCCCGAGTCACGCACGAGATTCCCGCCGGCGCCGATGACGAGACGTTCGTCACGCGGGCGTTCTGCGTCGTGCTCGGGCGGCAGCCCGACGATTTCGAGCAATCGGAATGCCGGCGGGCGCTCGACGAGCTGCGAACGCTGCCCGATGGCAGGGCAGCCGCGGGGGGCGCCGATCCGGCCCGAGTGCAGATCGTGGCAGCGCTGCTCAACCACAACGATTTCGTGACGCTTCGCTAACCAGAGGAAACGCCGCCATGCAGCCATACGGACGACGGGCTTTTCTGGCCGACATGGGCCTCGGGTTCACGGGGCTCGCGCTCGGGGCGATGCTGCATCGCGACGGCCTGGCCAGCGGCGCGGCCTGGGCTCCGCCGGACGGGAAGCCGCACTTCCCCCCCAAGGCCAAGAGCGTGATCTGGCTCTTCATGAACGGCGGCGTGAGCCACTTGGAGAGCTTCGACCCGAAGCCCGAGATCACGAAGTATGTCGGCAAGTCGATCGCCGAGACGCCCCACGCGGCCGTGCAGAAGAACCTCGGCATCGAGCGGTCGATCGCCATGAATGCCCAGCAGCGGAACGTGCTCTACCCGCTCCAGGTGGGCTTCAAGAAGCATGGCGAAAGCGGTATCGAGGTGAGCGACTGGTTCCCGCACACGGCCAGGAACATCGACAAGATCGCCGTCATCCGTTCGATGTGGACCACCGACTCCAACCACGGCGCCCAGGCGCAGTTCCACACCGGCCGCAACATGCTCGACGGCGAATTTCCCACGCTCGGGGCGTGGGTGCACTACGGGCTCGGCTCACTCAACGACGAGCTGCCGCAGTTCATCTCGATCGGCAAGCGGGAATACTGGAACAAGAAGGACGGCCTCTATCTGGGGCCGGCCCACGATGCCGTGCCGCTGCGGATCGACCCCGCCAATCCGCTCGACTACGGCCGGCCCGATCGGCCCCTCTCGGTGGAGGCCCAGCGGCTGCGGTTCGGCCTCGTCGAATCGCTCAATCGCCACACGGCAGTCGAGTATCCCGACGACCCGGCCACTGCCGCGCGGATCGCCTCCTATGAGATGGCCTTCCGCATGCAGCGGAGCGTGCCCGAGGTCATGAACTTCTCCGACGAAACGGAGGAGACGAAGAAGCTCTACGGCCTCGATCTGCCTCACTGCAAGGAGTTCGGCTCGCAGTTGCTGGCGGCGCGGCGGTTCGTGGAAAAGGGCGTGCGATTCATCCAGATCCAGCACGGCGGCGGCGGGGCCGGCGGATGGGATGCCCACGCCGGACTGAAGGCCAACCACGAGAAGAATTCGCTGGCGGTCGACCGGCCGATCGGCGCGCTCCTGGAAGATCTCGACCGCCGCGGACTGCTCGACGAGACGCTCGTGGTCTTCGCCACGGAGTTCGGCCGCACGCCGGGCTCGCAGGGGGCCGACGGCCGCGACCATCACATCTTCGCCTTCTCCGTCTGGATGGCCGGCGGCGGCATCAAGGGGGGCATGGCGCACGGCGCGACCGACGAGCTCGGCTTCCACGCCGTGGAGCACCGACACTACGTCACCGACATCCACGCCACGATCCTCAAGCAGCTCGGCCTCGATTCACGGAAGCTCGAGGTCCCCGGCCGCAAGCGGTTGGCGATCGACCACGGCACCCCGATCGACGAGATCATCGCATGATCGCAATGCACGGCGGCGAGTGCATGGCGACGGGTTCGCCGAAGTGCATCAGGACCTACCGAATCGACCCCGGCTTGGGGGGAACGCAATGAGTCGGATCTCACCGCCACACCCCGGGCACTCCAGCGGCAACTCCTCCACGATCCGCGCCATGAGCTTGGCCCAGGTTTGTGCGCGAGGTGTCATATGATCGCGGTTTGTCGCATGAGTCGCAATGGAGCGGACGCGGCTGACGCGGCCATCTGCACCACGCCGGACGGAGAGCCGCTTGAAAATAACTTGTTCACGTCGTGGTCGATGAGCGCGCGATCCGCACGCTGGCATAGCCCGGAGCGATATTTTGGGTGATACTGTGGCGATGCCATGTGACGCAGCCTCCCTCGCCATCGACTCCGTCGCGACGCCGGCGCTCGTCATCGATGCAGTTCGCGTGCAACTCAATCTCGAGCGGCTAGCGGCCTATGCGGCGCATCATCATCTGGCGGTGCGGCCCCACACGAAGACGCACAAAAGCGTCGGGATCGCCCGCAGGCAGATCGCGGCTGGAGCCGGCGGGCTGACGGTGGCGAAGGTCGGCGAAGCGGAGGCCCTGCTGCCGGCGTTCGACGGCGACGCCGATGTCCTCGTCGCCTACCCCACGGTCGATCCCGCCCGCACGCAGCGACTGGCGGCCCTGGCCCGGAGCGCCACGGTGCGGGTGGCGCTTGATACCGTCGCCGCAATCGAAGCTGCAAGCGCCGTGGCGCAGGCGGCGGGCGTCACACTCGGCGTGCTCGTGGATCTCGATGTGGGCATGGGGCGGACGGGTGTGCCGACCGCCGACGCCCTCGTGGCCCTGGCGCAGGCCGTGACGGCGGCCCGTGGCCTGCGGCTCGACGGCATCTTGTGCTACCCCGGCCACATTTGGGCGAAGCCCGCCGAGCAGGCGAAGCCGCTCGCGCTCGTGGCGCAGAAGCTGCAGGAGGCGCTCGACTGTTTCGACCGGCACGGCCTCTGCCGCGGGATCGTGTCGGGCGGCTCCACGCCCACGGTCTTTCAATCGCACCTCGTACCGCAAGTCACCGAGATCCGCCCCGGCACCTACGTCTTCAACGACATGAACACGGTGCACGGCGGCTTCTGCTCGCTCGACGACTGCGCCGCCGGCATCATCTGCACCGTGGTGAGCGATGCCGTCGCGGGGCAGGTCGTGCTCGATGGCGGCACGAAGACGTTCACGAGCGACCGCGGCCCCGCCCCGGATAGCGGCCACGGCCACATCGTCGAGTATCCCGACGCCGCGATCACGAAGCTCACCGAGGAACATGGGCAGGCGGACGTGTCGCGGTGCCCGAGCAGGCCGCAGGTGGGCGAGCGCGTGACCGTGATCCCGAACCACATCTGCCCGTGCGTCAACCTGCAGGATCGCGTGTGGTGGCGGCAGGCCGACGGTCGACTGCGGCCGCTCGCCGTCGATGCCCGCGGACGGCTCTCCTGAGGCGGGGCCGTTTCATGCACGGATCACAGCGGAAGCCCGCTGATCCCCCGGCTCCCGCTGGGGCCTCTTGGATTCGCTGCACGCCCGTACGCGAGGTTCACGTGTGAAACGCATCACGCCCAGGCGTTCTGCAGAAACCGCAGCCAATTGCCGTGCATCACCTTCTCGATGTCGGCGGGCGGGTAGCCCCGCCTGGCCAGCATGTCCGGCAGCCGCGCGAGGTCGGCTATCGTTTCCAGGTCGTGCGGGGCCTGCTCGCGGCCGAAGCCGCCGTCGAGGTCGGAGCCGATCCCGATGTGGTCGGCATTGCCCGCGATCTGACAGATGTGGTCGAGGTGGTCAAGCATCACCTCCAGATGACAATCCATGTCCTTGGGCAGCGACTCGCCGCGGATCCAGCCCGGCACCATCATCCAGGCGTCGAGCGCGCCGCCGATCACGGCGCCGCGGTCCACGAGGGCCTTGATCATCTCGTCGGAAAACTGCCGGTTGTGCTCCACGAGGGCGCGGCAGTTGTTGTGGCTCGCCCAGACCGGCCCCTGGAAGATCTCGAGGGCGTCCCAGAAGGCGAGGTCGCAGAGGTGGGTGGCGTCGAGGATCAGGCCGAGCCGGTTCATCTCGCCGAGGAGTTCACGGCCGCGGGCATTTAACGGCTCCGAGGCGTCGGTGCCGTGGGCGTAGCGGCCGGGTCCGTAGTGGGCCGGCCCCACGGCCCGCAGGCCGGCGGCATGGGACCGTTCGAGATGGTCGGTCGTGATCAGCGAGTCGGCCCCTTCGAGGGAGAGAATGTAGCCGATGGGCAGCCGCGACACGTCGGCGTTGGATTGCACCGCCGCCTGCCAGCGGGCGACGTGGGCGTCGAGGGCTGCCCGGTTCGTGATCTGCACGATCTCGCCTGCCTCCTCCATCGTGCGATACCACTGCAGCTGCGCCTGCGTCTGCGACCAGGCCTGCTCGGGCGATGCCCACCCGGGGAGCGGAGTGTCGGGGGCGACGTAGCGGGCGATCTGCGTGGCGACGACGAGGCCAATGTGGCCACGGCGGAGATCCGGAAACGACACGACTGCGTTGCCCCGGTCGGGCTTGTCGGTAAGGCCGCGGGCCCGCTCGCGGGCGTTGATATCCGCGGCGGTGAGCCGCAGGTCGCGGTTCCACTCCATGGCGTTCATGGAGAGGTCAAGATGGGCGTCGATCGTGAACATCGCTCGTTCTCCCGCTATCCCTCTGCACGGAAGGCATCCTCGGCGAGTTCGAAGAGGGCTTCGATCTCGACGGGGATGTCGTCGGGCAGCGAGCCCATCCCGACGGCACTCCGCACGCCGATGCCGTTCTCAGGGCCCCAGATTTCGGCGAAGAGTTCGCTCGCGCCGTTGATGACGTAGGGCTGTTTCTCGAAGTCGCTCGTGCAGTTGACCATGCCGAGCACCTTGATCACCCGCTTCACCCTGTCGAGGCTGCCGAGGTTGGCGATCAGCGTAGCGAGCATGGTGAGGCCCACCTGCCGGGCCGCCTGCTTGCCGCCGTCGGCATCGAGGTCGCGGCCCACGCGGCCCCGCATGTACTTGCCGTCGGGCAGGACTGGGCCGTGGCCCGAGACGTAGAGATGCTGGCCCACGACCAGGCAGGGCTTGTAGACGCCCGAGGGCTTCGGGGCCTCGGGGAGCGCGAGGGAGAGCGATTCAAAGCGGCGGTGTGGGGTCATGGAGACGAGTCCTTTCTCGGATTGGGCGGTGGTTGGGTATATCGCGGGTTGAGCAGCGCCCAGAGGACGGCGTCGATCGCCATGAGCGCTGCGAACGTGAAGAGAGCCGCGTTCCATGTGCCCGTCGCCGACACGAGCCAGCCGACCGTCACGGGAAAGAGCATCGCCCCGATGCCGCCGGCCATGTTCATCGCGCCGAACACCGTGCCCACCTGCTCGCCGCCGTAGTCGATCGCCACGGTGATGCCCGCGACGCCGCCGAAGCAGGCGACGAACGCCCCGAGGCTGATGAGCGTGATCGCGGCGTTGACGTCGACCACGAAGAAGGAGAGCAGGATGAGCGCGGCACAGGCCGCCATGCAGACCGACGCCATGCCCTGCCGCGCGATCCGCCTGCTGCCGGTGCGGGCCAGGAGCCAGTCCGACGCGTAGCCGCCGCAGACCCCCCCGAGCGTCGCCGCCAGGCCGGCATACGAGGTGAGCTTGCCCGATTCGAGCAGCGACACGCCGCGCGTTTCGCGAAGAAACGTCGGAAACCAGGTGACGAAGAAGATCATCGCCGCCGCCCGCAGGAATTGCTGCCCGCAGAGTAGTAGGAGCGACGGATCGGTCCACGGCGTGAACGATGCGGCGATCGATGCCGGGCTCGCGGCATCCGCGCGGTGGCCCCGGGCTTCCGCCCGAGGCTTCCAGTGATCAAAAAGCCCCCGGCTGAAGCTGGGGGATTCCGCGCCGCGCGATGCCACCGCGTCGAGCCCCATCGATCGCGTGCCGAGCCAATATGCCGCCGCCCACGCGAGCCCGGGCAGACAATAGAGCACGAGGCACACCCGCCACCGCTCGATGCCTTCCGCGGCGGACCACGGAGCGAACCGCTCGAGCAGCCACGCCGTGAGCACCGGCGCGATCGCGCCCCCCGCGAGCATCCCCGCCCCGAGCCAGCCCGAGGCCCGCGCCCGCTCCTTCTCTCCAAACACCTGTCCGATGGAATGCACCGCACACGGAAACACGCCCGCCTGCAGCGCGCCCATCAGCGTCCATGCCGCCACGATCTCCCAGTACGACCGCGCGAAGCCGGTGACCGCCGTGGCCAGCGACCAGAGGATGCAATAGAGGACGAGCGCCCGCCGGCCGCCGATCCGGTCGGCCAGCCGGCCCGCAGGGATCTGGCAGAAGGCGTAGCCGAAGTGCCAGGCCGACTGCAGAAAGCCGAGCGCCCGCGTGGCGTCGCCGAACCAGGTGTTTTGCACCGCGAGATCGCGGCCGATCTCCTGCAGCGGCACGCTGATCGCCGACCGCTGCACGTAGGCAAGGAGCGCCACCGCCCACAGAAAGGTCAGGACCGCGTAGCGCATGGGGCGGCAATCGCCTCCTTGAGCCGGCCGAAGAGCCGATCCACCTCGCGGGCCGTCTCGCCATCGAGCGACCAGCCCACCGGCTCGCGGCGGCGGTCGCTCGCGAAGAGGCCGCGCTTCACGAGAAGGTATTTTTCGATCGCGAGGAAGCCGTCGAGGCCGGCCTGCATCTGGAGCGCCACGATCGCCGAGAGCGGCAGCGAAATCGCATAGGTCGCCTCCTCGTCGCCGGCGGAGAGCGCCCGCCAGAGCGCGACCACGCCGTCAAGCAGGTCGACACCCGGCATCGTGCCGGCGATGCCGCGGCGGTAGGCGTCGACAAGCAGGATGCCGCCGGAGCCCTCGAAGATCGTCGCGCGGCCGCCCGTCGCGTCGCGGAGCTTCGAGAGGTTCGGCCCCAGCGGCGAGGCCTCGGGCTTGAAGAGTATCTTCTCGGGGCCGTAGCGGTCGAGCAGGTCGACGCAGGCGGAATGCGGGATCGGCTGGCCCACGTAGCCCGAGGCATCCTGCACGACCAGCGGCAGCGACACGCTCTCGGCGATGGCGCGAAAATAATCGATCACGGCGTCGGGCGGCAGCCGCACCGTCATTGGCGGAACTGCCATGACGGCGTCGCAGCCCGCCTTCTCGGCGGCGATGGCGTGCGACCGGGCGACGCTCGCGCTCTCGGCCCCGACGCTCATGAACACGCTGCCGCGACCGGCCGTGAACTCGACGAGCCGCTCGGCGAGCCTCGCCCGCTCATCCGCGGAGAGCCGCGCTACCTCCGACACCATGCCGGTGCCGAGGCCGTCGGCCCCGACCGAAAAGATCCAGTCGATCTCGCGGCGGAGGATCGCCTCATCGATACGGTCGGCCTCGTCGAACGGCAGGTGGACGATCGGAAGCACGCCGGCGAGCGGGGGAACGGAGCGGTGGGCGGTCATCGTCAGGCTTCTCCCACCAGTCGCCGACCGGAGGCCGCCCGCGCGAGATCGGCGAACCGCTTCGCGTCGTCGGCTGCGTCCTCGTAGAACTCTTCCATGTTGCCGCCGCCCAGGTGGCAACGCGTGCGGGCATGGTCGCGGACGGGGCCGCGCAAGAGCCACGGCTGGTCGGTGAGGACCTTCACGAACACCCAGTTCCGCATCCGGGCGTTGCAGACGTGGGTTTCAACGCGAGTGATTTTCATGGAAGGGAGTCTATTGCAAACCAACCGTCATGTCACTATCGTACGTTGTCATGAGCGTTTCCGCCCTCAGTTCGCATGCCACCTTCACGGGCCTGGTCGGCCTGGCCCGCACCGACATCACGCCCCCGGTGGGCATCTTCTGCCGCAACTGGGGCGCCGCCATGCACGACACGGCGCAGGGCATCCATCGGCCACTTTCCCTCACGGCCCTGGCGATCCGCGACTCGGCCACCGGCCAGCCGCTCGTGCTGCTCGACGCCGACCTCGGGTGGTGGGCGAGCTTTGCCTACGAGCGGTCGTCTCGCCATCGCGTGGCGGCGGCGCTCGGGTTGCCGGAGGAGCGGCTGCTCTCCTGCGTGACGCACACGCACTCCGCCCCGCCGCTCTGCCAGCCCGAGCCGCAGTGGCAGGGGGGCGAATTGCTCGCCGCTTACCTCCAGCGGCTCGAGCAGGTGATGATCACGACGGCGCGCGAGGCGATCGCTGGCTGCACGCCGGCCACGATCGAATGGCATCGCGGCCGCTCGAGCCTTGCCGCCAACCGCGATCTGCCCGATCCCGCGCCCCCGGCCGGCCCGCGGCTCGTCTGCGGCTACAACCCCGCCAACCCCGCCGACGACGCGCTCGTCGTAGCGCGGGTCACGAGCGCGGCGGGCAAACCGCTTGCCACGATCGCCAACTACGCCTGCCACCCGACCACGCTCGCCTGGGAAAACAACCTGGTCTCCCCCGACTTCGTCGGCGAGATGCGGACGACGATTGAAGCGGCGGGGGCCGGCCTCGGCCTCTTCCTGCAAGGGGCCTCGGGGGAACTCTCGCCGCGGTATCAATATGTCGGCGACCCGGCCGTGGCTGACAGTCACGGACGCGAGCTCGGCCACGCGGTGCTCGCGACGCTGCATGCGATGGAGCCGCCGGGGCAGCGGCTTGCGTTCGACCGCGTTGTCGAGTCGGGCGCACCCTTGGCTAGGTGGCGGCGGGAGCCGGCGCCGGCGACGCCGCGATCGACGTCGCTCGCCGCGATCCGCCGCACGGTCGATCTCCCGCTCAAGGACTGGCCTTCCGCGGCGGAGCTTGCCGCCCAGTTCGCCGTCTGCACCGACCGGGCGAACGCGGAGCGGCTGCGGCGGAAGTTGCGGATCCGCGAGGCCCTCGGCGACGGCGCGACGTTTCCGCTCGAGATCTGGGGCTGGCGGATTGGCGAGGCGATCGTGCTCGGCACGATGGCAGAGGCCTATTCGTCGATCCAGCAGAACGTCCGCGCCGCATTCCCCGACCGCGAGGTCGCGTGGATCAACCTCGTCAACGGCTCGATCGGCTACCTGCCGCCGGCGTCGCTCTACGACGTGGAGATCTACCAGGCTTGGCAGACCCCGTTCGACCGCGGCAGCCTCGAGAAAATGGAGTCCGCGGCGATCGCGCTGGGCCAAGAGTTGCTGGTGACGTGAGGGGCATGAACACGATGCGGGGCGATGTTGCATCGGCCGGGCCCGTGCGGCCTCGGGTGCCCGCGAATTATTGACGCCCGTTTGGAGGTGAACTCCATGCCTCAAAGCGTTTTGTGTTCAACGCGTTCGATGTGTCTTCGTTTCATCGCCGTCATGGTGTGTCTCGCGGCCACTGGATGCGGCCTCCCCGCTGACGGGCCCACTGGCCGGGCCGACGCGCGGCCCCGGCCCACGATGCCTTCTTCCTGGGCCTGCCGTTTCACAGAGACGCCGCCCACGATCGACGGCACGCTCGACGAGGCGGTCTGGAAGGACGCCGCCGAGATAAACGGGTTTTCGCTGCCCTGGCTGGGCACCAATGCCCGACCGGCCGCGAAGGCCACACGGGCGAAGCTGCTGTGGGATCGTGACTATCTCTACGTTGCGGCCGACATGGACGACGCCGACCTCTATGCCGACGTCACCGAACACGACGGCCAGACCTGGGACAACGACGTGTTCGAGATGTTCGTGAAGCCGGCCGTCGACAAGCCGGCGTATTACGAGTTTCAGGTCACGGCTCTGAACACGCAGTTCGACAGCTTCATTCCGCGCCGTGGCCACGTGCAACGGTTCAAAAAGCTTCACGACCTCGGCGTCGAGTCGGCTGTGAAGCTCCGCGGAACGCTCGACGTCTGGACCGACACCGACGAAGGCTGGTCGGTAGAGATGAAGATTCCGTGGTCGAGCTTCATGCCCACCGGCGGCCGGCCGGAGCCGGGCGACGAGTGGCGGTTTGCACTCTGCCGCTATGACTACGACACGAAGAGCGAACAACCCGAACTTTCGACCTCGGCACCGCTCCAGAAAATGAGCTTCCACCGGCATGAAGAGTATGCGCCGCTGACGTTCATCGGCCCGCAGGCCACGGCCGCGAAGCCCTACGGGATCGCGACGATCGTGCCCGTGACCACGTCGCGGGTGAAAGGCTCGCCGGAGCCGCCACTGCCCTACACGACGGCCCGCGCGTTTCCGAAGGCGAAGATGTCGGGCCCGATCGCCGTCGCCCACCAGCCCGGCAGCGACCGGCTGATCTACGTGCCCGAGCCATGGCCCCTTGCACCCTCCACCGTGATGCGGATGCGGGAAGACGAGGGGACGTACGAGCCGGAGGTGCTCATCCCCGCCGATGCCACGACTCTGCACTACGCGATCACGTTCCACCCGAACTTCGCCGAGAACGGCTACGTCTACATCGGCTCCAACGGCCTGACGAGCCCCGACGGACGCGTACCCGCGGACGGCCGCGACCGCACCCGCGTGACGCGCTACGTGATCGACCGCGAGCCTCCCTACACCTTCCACCGCGACTCGGCCACGGTGATCATCGAGTGGGATTCCGCTGGCCACGACGGCGGCGACATCGCCTTTGACAACGACGGGATGATGTTCGTCGGCAGTGGCGACGGGTCGAACGACTCCGATGAAGACCGCGTTGGCCAGGATCTCACCACGCTGCGCTCAAAAATCCTGCGGATCGACGCCGACCATCCCGACGAGAACGTGCCGAACGACGGCCGGCACTATTCCGTGCCCAAGGACAACCCCATCTTCGACGAGGGCAGCCCGATCGCCACGGTGAAGGGCGCCCGGCCCGAGACCTGGGCCTACGGGATGCGGCAGCCATGGCGGCTCTGCTACGACCGGGCCACCGGCCGGCTCTGGGTGGGCAATCAGGGGCAGGATCTCTGGGAACAGATTTATTTGATCGAGCGGGGGGCCAACTATGGCTGGAGCATCGTCGAGGGCACGCACAAATTCAACGACGATCAGAAGCCGGGCCCGACGCCGATCTCGAAGCCGGTCGCCGAGCACTCGCACTCGGAGGCCCGCGCGATTACCGGCGGCCTGGTCTACACCGGCTCCGCGCTGCCGGAGTTGAAGGGGGCCTACCTCTACGCCGACTATTCCACCGGCCGCATCTGGGGCATCCGCCACGACGGCACGAAGGTCACCTGGCACCAGCTCATCGCCGACACGCCGCTCAACATCACGGGCTTCGGCACCGACTCCACGGGCGAGCTGCTCATCTGCGACTACCAGCCGGCCGACAAGGGGGGCTTCTATCGGCTCGTGCCCGCACCGCCGGCGCCCAAGGATCAGCCGCCATTTCCGAAGCGGCTCTCGGAGAGCGGCCTGTTCGCCGATGTCGCGAAGCACCGGATGGCGGAGGGCGTGGTCCCCTACCAGCCGGTCTCGCCGCTTTGGAGCGACGGCACGCACAAGGCCCGGTACTTCGCCCTCCCGCCGACAAAGCGCGAGGACGGCGCGATGGTGCCGGCGAAGATCGGCGTCACCAACGCTCGTGGCTGGAATTTTCCCGACGGCACGGTGCTGGTGAAGTCGTTCGCCATCGACGACGTCGAGGGGGATCCCTCCACACGCCGCTGGATCGAGACGCGGTTCATGCTCAAGGAGCAGGGAGAGTGGGCCGGTTACAGCTATGAGTGGAACGACGATCAGACCGATGCCGTGCTCGTGGCGGCCGAGGGGAAGGATCGCGACTTTCAGATTCGCACTGCCGATCTGGAGAAGCACGCCGACGGCGTGAAGACGCAGCAGTGGCATTATCCGTCGCGGACGGAATGCATGGTCTGCCACAGCCGGGCGAGCAACTACGTGCTCGGCCTCTGCACCGTGCAGCTCAATCACGACTACGACTACAAGACGCCCCTCGGCGAGGGGCATTTCACCGACAATCAGCTCCGCACGCTCGAGCACCTCGGGCTTCTGGAGGTCGACTGGTGGAGCGACGCGGCCATGGCCTGGCTTGGCAAGGCCGCCACGGCCGGCGTCGAGGAAAAGGATCGCGCGCCGTGGGCGAGTCGGCAGACGGCGTCGCTCGATCCCGACGCGAAAAGCTTCGCACAACGGAAGTCATCGCTCCTGTCGACGGCCCCGGCCAAGACCAACCGGCTGGTGAACCCCTACGACCCGTCCCAGCCTCTCGAGGCCCGGGCCCGCTCGTATCTTCATTCGAATTGCTCGAGTTGCCATGTCTATGCCGGCGGTGGCAACGCCCAGATCGATCTCGAATACGTGTCGGCCTCCGAGACGCGGCCGGTCGACGCGATGAAGGCCGTGGGCGTGAAGCCGCTGCACGCGACCTTCGACCTTCCCGACGCGCGGCTGATCGCGGCGGGGCATCCGGAGCGGTCGGTGCTCCTCGCCCGCATGAGCCGCCGCGGGCCGGGGCAGATGCCGCAGCTCGCGACGGCGATCGTCGATGAGCCGGCCGTCGCCGTGATCCGCGCGTGGATCGAGTCGCTTGCACCCAAGCCCGACAACGTGTCAGCGAGATAGGAAGGTGCAAGACGTGGTGACCGGGTTGGATTTCCTGTACCGGGGGATATGAGGGTTCAGGAACAGGGCTGCACCTCAGCACCAGCCGCACACACGGCGGCGAACCCGGCCGGGGTCTGATAACCCAACGAGCGGTGAGGCCGCTGGGTGTCGTACTCGGCACGTCGCCGATGACTGCCATTGGCGATCGAGCCTGCCCGACGCTTTCCCCGCCTCTTACTATGGATCCGAATAGGCTTCGGTCTGGAAGACACGAGTTTCGCCAAATGCCATTTGAATAGTGAACTCGGCTGTTTTTTCAGCTATAACCTCACCAGTTATGACGTCTGTGACCTTTGACGGGTAACGCGG